>ERZ1108167.66-NODE-66-length-188752-cov-30.330572_pt1 | contig 188752 bp, 169 predicted proteins | sample MGYA00403703_ERZ1108167 | MGnify/ENA primary metagenome ERZ1108167 (study PRJEB35170, sample SAMEA104062411) | human gut metagenome | biome: human gut; feature: human-associated habitat; material: faeces | place: Denmark | collected 2012-05-11 ...
TGTTTTCATTGTCATTCAAGTTAACAGGGCCTGAATGCAAAATCAGCAATTTTTTTCCCTTATATACTGAATGTCCACTCCAGTGAGTTTGGCCGCTTTGTGCCAGAAGCGGACATTTAACAAGGCGCTGAATTGAATAACACCTGCTGGCTCATCTTCGCTTACGTAGCGCATTAAGTAGCGTCTGCGTTGCATTGGAAGACGCTCCAGATGACGAACAAACCAGCCCAAATTCCCGGTGTATAGCAGGCGTCAAAGGCACCACGCACAGGTTGCGCAGCGTCTCCGGCAGGGCTGATTCAGGTACAAGGGCGACGCCCATCTCTTCCCCGACCAGCTTACAGGCGCTAATCCAGTCGCGTACTGTCACGCGTATATCAGAAAGTTGCAATCCAGCCATTTCCATCAGGCTTTTTCCATTAACGACACATCCGCCTGTCGCCAGAATAAAGGGCTGGTCTGCCAGCGCCTTTAGCGTTATGCCATAAGCCCTGGCATGATGTGCCAGCTGATGTTTCGCTGGTATTACCGCGACCCATGCATCCTGTCCTAATATAACCTCTGCACGCCCGGGACCGGGATTCATGACCACCCCAATTTCTACGGTATCGGCGGCAAGCCACTCCTCGACTTCCTCGTCCGATCCTTCCAGGACAACGATTTCAATACCCGGATGCAGGCGCTTAACGTCGCGCAGAAGCCCTGGCAACAATGTGGACGTCACTGAGGGGAAACTGGCCAGGCGAATGCGCCCTCGGTGTAAGTCTTGGCTCTTATCAGCCAGTATGCGGATGGCATTCAGCTGCAAAAGCATGTTTCGTGCATTTTCAATAACCTGCTCACCCAGCGCGGTAATACCGATATACCGTCGCTCACGCGTAAATACCGGGAATCCAAGCGAAGCTTCGAGCTGGGCGATGGCCTGGCTGGCACCTGACTGAGTCATTCCTATCTCTTCTGCGGCGCGCGAGATGTTGCCGGCATCCGCGACGGCCACCAGCAGGCGCCAGTGTAAAAGATTCATCATGATTATCAGTAGCTCAGCTAATAGTTAAATTCTATATCATTAATTTTACAGTGAAATACGCGTCAAATACAGTGAGTTCAGAATTGCTTCGAATTTCTCGATGGCTTTACACATTTAACGGAGACAACATGAAACTCTATTACGCCCCGGATGCCTGTTCGTTATCACCGCACATTGTGCTGCGCGAACTGGAAATTGAATTTGAACTGGTGAAGGTTAACAACAAAAGCAAGCTCACTGCTGATGGTCGCGACTTCCGCACCATTAACCCTAAAGGTTATGTCGCTGCACTTGAATTGGATAATGGGCAGATACTCACTGAGGGGCCAGCCATTGTGCAGTACCTCGCCGATCTTAAACCAGAATATGGCCTGGCACCGCGCGCGGACAGTTGGGCTCGGGTGCGTCTGCAGGAATGGCTTAACTTTATCACTAGTGAAATACACGCTGGCTCGGCACCGCTGTTCAACCCCGCGCTGCCCGAGGACATTAAAGCGATTTTTCAGGATAAGCTCTTCCGACAGTTCGATTTACTCCATGCTAGGCTCAACGAAAACACTTATCTGACTGGCTCATCCTTCAGCGTAGCGGATGCCTACCTTTTTACGGTGCTGGGGTGGTGTAAATTCTTCTCAATCCGACTGGAACGCTGGCCAGCGCTACCGGCGTACATGGAAAAAATAAATGCCCGACCTGCTGTACAGGCTGCATTACTGGCTGAAGCGTCTCAGTAGGGTAGGTAATCGCTTACTGCTGGACACAACATGTTGAGTGTCTGCAAAGAGGTCGTCTGCCCTTTGTTCAATGCGGGCCTGAAATTGTGCGTAGCGTTCTGCTCCGTAGCATGAGCTGACGCTGAAACCCATTCCCGGCGGGATTCACTGCTGCTTTCGTTACATTATGGACTCAACGCCACGCAACTTTTTGCCTTCATCTATGCCTCAAGTCAGACCTTGCGGCTCTTATATCAGGCTGCTTTATGCCCTAAGCGGACGTTATGCCTGGCCACTCGTTTGTCGTGAGGAAACGTTAAGGCTCAAAATAATGCACTGTTTAAGATATAAAATTATACCGTCGGGACAGTACCGCCATCGATCACATATTCCGTACCGGTAATAGTGGCAGCACAGGATGACGCGAGGAAGACGATAAGGTTCGCCACTTCGATAGGCTTTGAGGGACGGCCCAGCGGAATTCCACCGAGTGCATTCATGATGATCTGCTTACCGCCCTCGTAGTCCGTTCCAGCCTGCTGAGCAAGTCGTTCCGCCATCGCTACCGATGCTTCGGTTTCTACCCAGCCAGGCGCAACACGCACCACCCGAATCCCCTTAGGGGACACTTCTTTCGACAGGCTTTTGCTGTACGCCGACAGTGCCGCTTTGGCCGCCGCATATCCGGTGGTCGATTCCGGTAACGGCAGTTCACGCTGAATAGAGGTGACGTGGATGATCACCCCATCCTGTTGCGCCAGCATCCCAGGCAACAACGCGCGATCTAAGCGTACCGCAGGCAACAGATTAAGATTGAGCTCCTGTTGCCATTCCTCTTCCCCAAGGGCTGCAAACCCACCGCCGGGAGCGGTAGAACCGCCTGCTACGTGGATGATGATATCGACGCCGCCCAGGTGTTTCTGAACGGCGTCCACGACTAAATTACATCCCTGGATGGTGGTCAGATCCGCTGCCACGAAAGCGTCTGCGCTAGATTCTGCGGGCTCGTGACGCGCGGTGGTTAGCACCCTTGCCCCTTGCTGTTTTAAAAGGTGGACAACTGCTTTGCCGATCCCTTTGGTACCTGCGGTAACCAGAACACGTCTGCCCTGTAAATCAAGATCCATCAGCATCAGATTATCTCCAGAGTCGCAATCTTGTCGCTAGCGAGGCCGAAAGTATGTGTAAGCATCACGGGGCTACCGGGAAAATTACCGACAACGTTCGTGGTGACTATTACTCGATCGCCTTGCGTGAGAACTTCAATGGGGTGAACGCTATAGTCGAAGGCAGCCCGCGCCGCGCGTTGCCACGCTTCGATTGCCGCGTACCCCCGATGGGTTTTACCTTCGTCGAACACGACGGCATCGAGAGTAAAACAGCGCTTAACGCTGGCAATATCGGCACCATTGCCGATCGCAAAATAGGTTGAAATAGCTTGCGGTAGAGATAATGACATGGCCCTTACTCCCGTTATTTACAGTACGGGAATTTTTAACATAGACTGTAAAATTGACAAGTACGCACAAAAAAGTGAGCAACTGAATTATGAGTAAGTTATATAGCCCTGAAACCGCCGCAAGCGGCGTGGAACAAGTTCTGCGAATGCTGGAAGGTCGCTGGAAACTCATTATTCTGTTTCATCTTTTCGACGGAAAGGTGCAACGCTATTCTGATTTTGAAAAACTGATCCCCGAAATTTCGCAGAAGATGCTGGCACAACAGCTGCGGCAGCTGGAGGCCGACGGCATTGTGTCACGTAGGGTGTATCCTCAGGTTCCACCGAAAGTCGAATATCGGCTCACTGAGTGGGGGCAGGCGCTGTGTCCGGCTCTTGATGCGATGCTGAAATGGGCAGAAAAACGCGAGGTCTAGGGGCTCGGGTACATTTTTGTTTATGGTCGAAAATTGTTGATGTTCATTCCTTGCTGATAGCAGACCTTGCGGCTCTTATTTCGGTCCGCTTTGTGCCGGGAGTGGACATTATTTTACTCGACTTATTCTAAATTCAATGCAAGGTACTATTATTGAATATATCGTCTGGGTTAAATTATGAACACAACCAATCCCATAATGGGCAATATTATGAAAAGGAGGAATATTGGCATATGGCCTCATGGCCGCATCCCTGCCCATAGGCTGTTATGCGGACGTACAACGCATTGAGTGGAGTAGGGAGCATGATAAAGAGCGAAGTATGAAAATCGAAATCTACTAATCCTCGTAGTACCGAAGATTGCCGGCATACTATAGACTCTGGCACCCGCAGCGTTTCATATTCTAAAAGTCCTCAAGAAAGCTAAACAAGGCGTCCTGATTCTGTGAACCCTTTGAGCTTATGGAGCATATTTGCATTAATTGATCAAGCTCAGCTGATTATATAATAAACAAGAACCACACTATTTTCTATTTTTAAATAAAACGGATAAAAACCGAGCCGGTTTAGGTGCTATGAAATGTTATTAACTCTTAAAAAAATTTGTTATGATAATTTTAGATTTGTTTTAAGTGGGGCGTTTTTTATAATTTCAGTATCCATTGTTGTTATTGTTAATTTTATTGGTGCGCGTTATAATTTGGTCATTAATCGCACCTTGGTTTTTGCTTTTCTGTTATTAACACTTCTTTGTATCAATAGCAAAATATTAAAAAACCTTATTGGCTTTATAGTCTTAACATTAATCGCTGCTGATTTGTCTCTTCAGATGTATGCCTGGAATCACTTCAATGCTAAATTTGACTATGGTTTTGCATTAAGTGTAATAAATACTACAGGTAGCGAAGCATTTTCAATGTTAGGCGTTTATTGGAGAAGTTGTGCAATTTTTATGGGGTTGCTGTGTTTATTTGTTTTAACTATCAACTGTAGCGCAAGTACCCTGCCGTTAAAGTATAGGCGATACCCTGCAATATTATTCGTGCTTTTGCTAACTGGCTATACTGTACAGGGTATACTGCATCAATTACGAAAAAGCAATGTTGATAGCCTTGCTCAACGTGTTGTAAATTCAACTCCGCTGAGCACGGCTACAGTCTTTATGCAAGCCATCTCTGATATGAGTATTGCCTCCAGTATTAATAATAATACACCTGACTATTCAATATCACTATCAGATACCGGAATTGATAATTATGTAATTATTATTGGGGAGTCTGAGCGCAGTGCAAATATGAGCATATATGGATATGAGCGAAGCACGACTCCTGAACTGGAAGCAGAAAGGAAAAATCTTCTGTTGTTCCAGCATGCCATTAGCCCCGCGCCAGTGACCATTATGGCTGTGCCACTTGCGCTCACTGCTGATTCAGTACAGGAAGCAGATCCCGCTAAGTACAGTGACAATATTATTAGTATAGCGAACAAAGCCGGGTACGATACGTACTGGTATAGCCACCAGGGAAAAGGGGGCACATATAATAATGTGATTACAGGTATCGCTATGAAAACCAAACACCATCAGTGGATTGATCAGGGGTTCGATGACTCTTTGCTCCCAGAACTTGAATCAACGCTGAAAACATCTGGTAAGAAATTAATTGTGCTACATCTATATGGTAGCCACGAACCAGCCTGCGCGCGCTTCCCAAAAGATGCATCCGTCTTTAAAGATGGAAATAAAGATGATGATTGCTATGATAACTCTGTGCGCTTCACGGATTATGTTATGGGGAAAGTTTTTAGCCAACTTTCAAATACACGCTCTTCTGTATTTTACTTTTCTGACCATGCCTTAATACGCGATCCTTCACGTTCAGTGGTATATTACCATGCAGGGGCTAATCCCCCCCGGGAAGCGTTATCTGTCCCAGCCTTCATTTGGTATAGCCCTAAAGTTGAAAGAAAGAATAAGTTGATCGGAGACTACGATACGCCATGGTCTACCGATGATGCGAATACCCTTTCCGAATTATGGCTCGGAATACATCGGGTTGAAAATGATATCGTTAGCTTGCAAAAGTGGCTACAGGACTATCAAAAACCGATTGTAATTAAGGATACAACGGGTAAGAAATTTAATTGGACGGATATAAAGTAATAGAAACGATGATTCTTGGTTAAAAATTATTCTTCCGATTGACTGAAAAAAATTCATGACTATGGGAGCCAGGCCTGAAGAGGTACTGGCTCGTACTCTAAATATTCATGACCAGCTCTCCATTGATTTATACACTATGCTCTGAGTCAATCTTCATCGGGTGTGATAAAAATTGCGACATACGCACCTCATTCACCGCGGCCGTCAGGGCAATGTAAATGAGCCTTCCATGACAACAACGCTTTTTCCTCCTACCCGAACTGACGGGCTTTCTGCAGTGCCGTCATAACCTGAAAATAATATGCTGGCGCGCCCCATATCAACGCCCTGGCTTACGCGAAGAGAGAGCTCTTTTTTATTGCGAAGCTGAGCCAGCAGGGCTGTTACTGCGCCAGTCGCGCTGCCTGTTGCCGGATCTTCGGTCATGCGTGGCGTAAACATCCGGGCCTGCAAATCACACGGGTCTTCAGGATCCGTTTCCAGCGTATAGGCGTAAATGGACACCGCACCGTCGAGGGGCAAAATAGCCCGGAAACCCTGCAAATTGGGTACGCAACAGCGAAGCGCATTTCGGGTCGCGAGTTCGACAATCAAAAAAGGCAGGCCAACAGAGGCGACGACAGGCATATGCATTTCAGTGCGTATATCACTGGCTTCAAGAGAGAGGCAGGCCGCCACGTTTTCCGGACTGACTTCTGAATGGCAGGATAAAGCTTGCGGAACAAGAAGCTCTGCACCCGTGACCTTTGCATTTTCTCTGATAATCCTGACAGGTACCCGTCCGGCGGCTTCTTCGAATATCAGCGTTTCAGGTAGCGATTCGCCATTCAGTTCAGCCCGATACGCCAGGACAAAAGCAGTCCCAATATTGGGATGACCAGCGAAAGGGATTTCACGCGTCGGGGTAAAAATCCGTACCCAAGCCGTATGTGATGGTTCTTCAGGAGGTAAAACAAACGTCGTTTCACTGTAGCCAAATTCTAAGGCGAGCAGCTGCATTTGCTCAGTGGTCAATCCCTCGGCATCCAGAACGACAGCGACCGGGTTACCGCAAAACGGTTTATCAGTAAACACATCTGCAATCACATAACGTCTTCTCACCAGGACCTCAACTTCCATGCCTTAAAATGAATTTATACTCAACGAGTTTGTCGTTTTAATATACGCTCACGTGAAAACATAACCCACTGGCATTTACCTGTATGCGTATTTTTCACCTTAACGACGGAAGGTGATGTTTACCTGATTTTGTTCATCCACTCCGTTAAGGTGAGTGAATACAAAAGGCTCGGCGGTGCGTCTTTAATATCATGTATATCTCTGACATATCTCAGTCCCGTTTTTTCAAGAACGTTCTGTGATGCCAGATGGTTAGCTCTGACAACGGCTGAGATCTCGGTGAGTTGCATATCATCAAAACCATACCTTACCGCGCGTGTAGCAAATTCTGTCGCCAGGCCTTTTCCCCAGGCATCTGTCGATAACCGATACCCAAGATTGTTAATCACACAATCGCCATAGCTACGGATGCTCAGACCACCAAATCCGATGATTTTTTCAGGGGATTCGAGAAGCGATATGGCGAAGCTACCAAAGCTGTGAGTTTGCCAGTGGGCGAGCCAGCGATTGAGAACCGTTTTTGCATGATCAATATCCGGGTAGGGGCCTGCGGGGTTAAACGTGTTCGTCGCCGGATCACCATAAATTCTGAAGAGATCCGCTACGTCTGATGCCATTACCGGGCGAAGGCACAATCGAGTTGTTTCAATTCGCAAACAGACCTCCTGATATGTGTTGACGGGAATATGTCTTTCATTAATTGATGCTCTCTGATTTAAGCATATATGTGTTTTGACGTAATTCGACAGATCCGATTGTGTGCTGTCGTGGCGAAACGCACACGACGAATACCCTGGTGTGTTAACCAATGGGAACAGGTCAGCCTCACCAGATATCAGTTTGCGATGGACAGAAAACGGACAAAAAAAGACCCGCAGTACGCGGGTCTATATAAATGCTGAAAAGGGTAATCAGAACGACCAGCGCAGGTTAGCGTTGACCGAATTGATGCGGGTGTCTTGACCGAGTTGCCCCTGATAACCGACATCCAGCGTCGCAGCGCGCGACAGCTGTACGCTGACGCCGATATCGCCCACCATCACGTCCTCATCAACGGCCTGGCCCTGGGTGATGAACGCGTCACTGCCGGCAAATGCCATCCGCGATGAGGTGTTTTTATCCCCGTAGGCGTGCTGCCAGCCCAACGAACCATACAGGTTAACGTTTTTCGGCAGTTCGGTGACGCCGCGCATCCCGAGCGTGGAGTAGAAGGTGTTCATCGTTTCATTACGCACGCTCAGCGCGGCGGCACCGCCATCTTCCCTGAAACTGTCGGTATGCAGTCGAATCCAGGACAGGTTGATAAACGGTTCAACATTCATCGCCGGCTGGCCAAAACGGTAGCCCGCCTCGGTAAACGCCAGCAGCGAGTTGGCGTCGTAATCTGACTTCAGGCGGTCCGAGAAACCACTGAAATCAACGTTGCGCTCGCCTTCAATCTTGTGCCAGGTGTAACCCAGCGCGCCGCGCAGTGAGAACGCATTCTGTTGCCCTGCGGCATACAGGCCAAGGTGATAGTTGTCGGTATCCGTGGATGAACGACGGCTATCGACGTCGTAATCACCACGGCTATAGCCGAAGTACCCCCCGACACGTACGTTATGGTCAGCCAACTTGCGATCCGCGCCCAGCAGGAAGCCGGTGGTGTTGCCGTCCAGCTTGCCTGCGTTACCGTTGCCGCGCGTTCTGCTCCAGGAACTGAAGGTCTGGCCCCATACGCCGTTATTTTGTTGCTCCGGCTGTTGTACCAGCGACATCGCTAACGGCGGTATCGGCAGACTGTCATTATCGAACGCGCGCTGCATGCGCTGGTTCAGTACGTTGAACAGCTGAGTGCTGCCGGCGATCAGGTTAGACTGTACCGACGGGTAAACTTCACCTGACAGCTGGTTGAACGCCTCGCGCGCTTGCGGTGCGCTGAGTACCAGCAGAGAGTTATACAGCGCCAGGGAAGGGCCGTTTTGTGTCAGCGTGGAAAGCGCGCCGGCGGTATTCCACTGGTTGCTGGTGTTGGCTACCGTCTGGAAAATACCCGGCTTACCGCTTCCTGGATTTTCTCCACCTGGATTCTCGCCGCCAGGGTTTTCACCACCCGGATTTTCACCCCCTGGGTTCTCGCCGCCTGGATTTTCACCCCCTGGGTTCTCACCGCCCGGATTCTCACCACCCGGGTTTTCACCCCCAGGATTCTCTCCGCCGGTCTCTTTCTGCGCGATGGTGAGATCGACAGCGTCGGTGCTCTGTTTCAGTGCCACGTCCAGGAAGGCGGATTTGGAGATGGCCCCGGCGAACTGGCCGTCAATTCCCCCGTCGGAGGTTAGAATGCGATAGCTTTGGCCCGTTTTGTAGCTGGTCTGCGGATCCAGCGCGGTAACCTGTACTTTAGCCTGATCGCTGATGGTCGTTTTGCCAGACACCAGTAACTGATCGCTGCGGCCGTCACCGGCGATATCAACGTCATAGAACGATTCACCCACAAAGTTCAGGTAGCGTTTCAGCGTCAGCGTGCCGATAGTGCCATCACCGGGCGAGATATGGCCGCCGGAGAGGATCTCTGTCTGGCCCAGCGTGCCGTCACCGCCCAGCGTGCCGCCGGCTTTGATCGACGCGGCGCTGCTGTAACCTTGTCCGTTACTAACCTCCGATCCGGCCGTCGCGTTGAGGATCAGCGTGCCGCCGTTCTCAGCGCTAAGCGTCTGCACATCAAAAATATCGTCTTCGGGTTGGGTATTGATATTGCTGGCAATAATGACTTTTCCACCGCGCGCGGTGACGTTCGCCTTGAGCCCTGAAAGATCGCCGTTCAGCGTGGTCTGGCCGGAGGTATTGATCACTTCACCTTCGCCGCTCATCTTGTTGCTGAAAACGTAATTTCCGTCGGTATGGTTGAAGTAGACATAGCTGCCGAATAACCCACCCCGAAGGCTGATTGCCGTCTTCGCATCAAGAGTGCCCGCGCCGCCCGCCGCGCCGAGCGTCGGCCCCGTTAAACCGGTGCCGGAGTCCATATTGCCGCGGCTGCCGATTATCAGCGCGCCCCGGTTCGAGCCAGAGCCCGTCATCCCCACTACCAGCTCATTACCGCCTGCGGAAAATGCACCGCCGTCCATGACCGACAGTACGCCATTGCCGTAATCGCCAACGCTAACGCTGCTGGCACTGGTAAAGCGCGAGCCCTCGCCCGCGATAACCAGCTCGGCGGTTTTACGTGCGCCTGAGACGCCCGCCACCTGAATGTTGCCCACGTTAACCGCTCCGCCGTTGAGTACGTCCAGATCGCCATAAAGCGTGAGCGTACGGCCAACATTCCATTGCGAACCGGATCCCGTGACGGTGGCTTTCGGGCTCAGCTTGTCGGTTTCATCTGGGCCGGAACCATTGCCGATACGGGCATCGTAGGTGGTGTTGAGCGACGCACCGTTTTCAATCGCCAGCGTGGAGCGGGCTCCCAGGTCAGTGCCAACGCTGAGAAAATTACTCACTACGCGTGAACCGGCGCCCGTAGCGATTAGGTGGCTGTCGTAGCCACGGGTGGTACCGACCACGATCTCCTTCGCGCTGGCCAGCGCACCGTCTTCGACTCGCAGGGTGCCCAGGCCAAGATTCAGGCCACCACGCAGAATGTACTGATCGTTAACCGCGTTCAGCTCGGCGTTTGGTCCGCGGACCGTGACCGCGCTTTCATAAATTTGGCCGTTGAACAGTCGACCGATATTGATGTTATAGGCAGTGATTTTGCCATTATCGATCAGCAGGTTCCCGCGTTGGTTACGGCCGACGTAAACATCGCCGGTGTAACCTAAAGATTCGGTAACACGCGCGTCGCCGTCAAAAATGGCATCCGCTGCGCGAGCGAAATCGGCAGGGGAGAGCATCAACAGCGGTGCGGAAAATAGAGCGAGGTAAAGTCTGGAAAGCGGTGTCTTGACCGCTAAAGAATGCGATGTAGAGTTATTCACGGGCTATCTCCGTACTCATTAGCATGATGTCTGGAAAATCGTTTTTATATGAAACTCAAATGTGTCGGGAAATTTAAAAGGCGTTATTATTTGTACGCCTTTTGGTATTGAGGAAATTATTTATGCGTGACAACCGGCGTACAGGTCGGCGCGCTTAGCGTCGGCGCAGATCCTAAAATTCCAGGCATCATCATTGATGAGCAATCGAAAATTCGCCCTTTTTCTGTCGTGGCGCGATAAGAAAGTTTTTGGCCGCCCAACGCATCCGGCTGGGCACCATTCACATTGGTCACCGTTATTTCGTCCGACGAGCCCAGCCCCAGCATTTTAGCGGTTTCCGCCTGCAGCAGTGGAATAGCCTGATCGGTTTTCAGGGTGGAACAACCGGCTAGCATCAACGTAACGGTTAAAGCGATTAGTGGTCTTTTCATAAATTATCCTTTATATCCAACCAGTTAAAATCACTGATTGTATTTATGTTTTCTATTACCCAAATCAGCGGGTAATATATTTCTCTTTCCTAATTGAAAAAACCCTCCTAAAGTAGGGTGGGTCGATAATAATTCATCTGTACTCTCAGATACGCGAAGGTGAAAGGAGATTCCTTTGGGGCAGCATTATGCGTTGGTCGTTGATGATCATCCATTGGTAGCAAGCGGCATCGCCAATTTTCTGATTACACATTGCCGGTTCAAACAGGCGTATGTCGTGACGAATGAAGAAGATTGCTACCGTCATATTAGGGAAAATGGCCCGCCACGTTTACTGGTAATCGATTTTTGGCTATCTTCCGGTACGGCGTTGAAATTACTCAAAGAAGTGAAACAACGTTACCCTCAGGTGCGCCTCCTGGTCGTCAGTGGGGATGAAAATAACGATATCTGGCAGAAAGTGCATACGGCCGGAGGACACGGTTTCGTATTGAAAAGCGAACCTCCTGAATTATTCTCACGGGCCGTTTTTGCCCTGGCGGATAATCTGACATGGTTTCCTTGTGCAAACGAATGTGCCGTTAAGACGAATAATGAGCAGTTAAGTAAATTTAACTTAACGCCGCGGCAAATTGATGTTTTGAATATCATTATGCGCGGCCTGCCAAATAAAAGAATTGCCGCCCAGCTTTCTATTTCTGAGCCCACGGTAAAAGAACACATCAGCAATATTCTGAAAAAGATAGGCGTTAACAGTCGGGTGGAAGCCATCACGCTACTGCATGGCAAACGGGAGCCGTCGGAATGAGGTTTTTCCAGGGTTCACAGAACGATGGCATCTCTCCCCCCGCGCAAATTCGCCTGCTGAATAATACGTTTCTGCGGCTGGTATTCAGCTTTAGCGCTGTGCCTTTTGTCGGCATTCCTTTCGCTATCTGGATCCATTTGCTGGGGGACGATCTGGGTCCCACCATTACCTGGATAATAATTTACTTGCTCTGTGCTGTGGCGATCCGAATAGTGCATCGGCGCTATCAGCAAGAGGTTAAAGAAAATGATGATGAGGCCGTCCTGCGCCGCTGGCTTCCGCGCATTAATAAGGTGGCCTTTTTTCACGGGCTGGGGATTTCATCACTCTATTTAATTACCCCGCAGACGCAGAATTTTGACTTTTTCCTGCTCCTTAATATCAGCATTGCCGCTATTGTCGCTGCCAATGCGACGCATCTGACGCCGGTCATCAGCACCTTCACACGGTTTTTCTTTGCCTCCTGGGGAGTTCTGACTCTCGGTATCATCCTGCGACTGGATGACCTGATGTTCATCGTGCTGATGCTGAACCTGCTGTACGGCTTCGCAATCTACCGCCATGCGTTAACGTCCCACGCGTTCTTTATCCAGCAAGCACTGCTGGAAGAGCAAAGCTCACGCCTGGCGGAGCAGTTCCGGCAGGCCAAAGAAGAAGCGGAACAGGCGTTGCTCGATAAAAATCAGTTCCTGACGACCGCCAGCCACGATCTGCGCCAACCGGTGCATGCCATGGGCTTTTTGATCGAAGCCATTATCCACAGAAACCAGGACGACAGCCTGACGCCGCAGCTGCTTGACCTGCAACAGAGCGTTCGTTCGGTGCACCTGATGTTCAATTCCCTGCTCGATCTCAGCAAAATTGAATCTGGCAATGTGATGACCGCCCCTACACGCGTGGACATCGGCACGCTTCTCGACTCGGTGATCACCCTGTTTCGCGAAGAGGCCAACAGTCGCTCACTGCGGCTGCGAACCTGGCGGCCCAAACGTCGCCTCTTCGTGATGGGGGACCCGCTGCTGGTGCGTCAGTCCTTGATTAACCTGATACAAAATGCCCTTCGCTACACGCAGCAGGGCGGTGTGCTGGTTGCCATCCGTCCGCGCGGTGCCGAGTGTCTGGTGGAAGTATGGGATACCGGGGTGGGGATCGCCGACGACGAAAAAAGCAAAATCTTCTCGCCTTACTACCGCCCCGAGCTGGCATGGAAGATCGACAGCGCAGGGCACGGGCTGGGCCTGGCGGTGGTTGCCCGCTGTGCCAAGCTGATGAACGTGAAGTATGGAATGCACTCCATTGAAGGCAAAGGTTCACGCTTCTGGATGCGCTTTACGCAATACTCGGGTGACGTGAAAGCGGTGGATCCACTGCCCGCCGGTGACAACATCGCTACACCGGTACGCTATGCGCCACTGCATGGCTCTTGCCTGGTCGTTGACGACGATCCGCTGGTGACGTCCGCCTGGGAGAGCCTGATGAGCCTCTGGGGGATTAACGTGCGCTGCGCGGCCTCGGCCGAAGACGCTTTTGCCATCATTGACGACGGTTTCACGCCATTTGCTGTACTGTGCGACCAGCGCCTGCGATCCGGCGAAAGCGGGTTCGACATCCTGAAAGCACTTTTCGAACGTCTGCCCGACATGAGCGGCGCGATGGTCAGCGGGGAGTTTAACTCGCCGGTTCTGCTGGAAGCGGAGCAGGAAGGCTACCTGGTGTTGCGTAAGCCGCTGGAGCCCGCCAAACTGCATGCGCTACTGACACAGTGGTCTGCAGGCTCGGGCTAAAACGAAAGTACAATTTGACTGCAACACAATTCTGGAAATACTATACTGTATATAAATACAGTATGAGAGGTGCATAATGGCTGTTGAAACAAAATATGTTGTCGTACGAAAAGGTGAAGAGAAAATGACATTTGCCAGTAAAAAAGAGGCTGACGCTCACGACAAACTGCTCGACATGGCAGAAGCGTTCACCGACTGGCTGTTGCAAAGCGGCATGCAGATGGATGAAACGCAGGCTGAAAATCTTGGGCTGTATCTCGCCGAGCAGAAAGAGGCCGTGCAGCATATTCTGCGTACCAGCAAGCTTCCCGATTTCAATGCCGCCACTGCCACAGATAACCCCGAGCCAGATGCGGCTGGCAGTAAAAAAATCAGAGCCGTTAAAGCTGCCTGATCGCCAGAGTGCATCATCGATTCTGATGCCCCGAGTCAGGGGGTCATCAGGGCGTGTTGAGTGCCGCCCCGTTATCTGACAGGGGCGGGACGAATACATATTTATTGAGAGTTCAGCGCGAGAAGTCGTCGGGAAGCACTCATCCCATCACGATCAGAAGCTGTACGTCACTTTCAAACTTCCCGTGGGCGATGTTTTTCGTTGAACAATGGGGCTATTGCCTGCATCTCCCGTCAACTGCGTAACACCTGTTGCGACAGCTACGCTCCAGTCCGGGGTGAGCTTGTGGGTCCAGTCCACATTCAGCGAATAAGCATAAATACCGGATCCAGCATCATGTCGGGAAAACCCCGATGCTGCTGACTGTGCGGCATTCACCCCGTAGTAAGTCTGCATGTATTTGCTGGATCCCCAACTGGTGGTCAGGGCCAGCGTCAGGGAATTTTTCGGTGATGTATAAAGCGGGCTGATAATACCGAAGTGCAGGGCCTCACCGTTGTTTCTTTCAGAAACCGGCACTTCAGCCTGCAATTGCACACTCAGCCAGTCGGTCACCTTATACCCCAGTCCGGGCACAATGATGGCCGAGCCTTTGACGTCACCCATACCCCGCAAGTCGTCACTGCCGGAGCTTATTGAATCGCTGTTCACGTCACGATCCTTGCGACCAGCGCGGTAGCTCAGCGCAGCGTTGTACTCCAGTTTACCGACACTGTTACCGTAACCGATACCCCGCGTGGTGCTGATAAAGACGCCATTTGCCATGGAGTAATCAAGCACTAATGCTGTAGTGGCGCGGCTTTTATCCGAACCAGAATAGCGTGGCGCAATATCCACACCTCCCCCCAGGGTCAATACGTTACCCTGGTTCTGTTCTGCCGCCAGTGTCGGGGTGGTCAGAAACGCCAGAACGACTCCCGGCACTATTTTTTTCAGGCTGCGAGGCGAGAGCAAAGGAGGATACTGATGACGCAGTGCGATGTTTCTCATTAAAGAAGTCCTTGTGGATTCAAATGATGACGATACAAGCGGTTATTCACGCCAGTTTTCTCAGTTTGAATACGCACCCTAAGGTTCTTATGAGCCGAAAATGAAGAAACGCTGAAGCAAGTACCGCTGCAGTAAACCTGATAGATTTATCGAAACCGTTTTTTTCTTAAGACGTTCTTCATTCACTGTTGATACCGTTACCAATGTGAAAATTCTACTAATTGAAGACGACCTGGATCTGGGCAATGGCGTGCGGATCGCCCTTGCAGATCAAGGATTTGATGTCATATGGGTTCGCCGCAAAGAGGATGCGCTGCATCAGCTTGATGCCTGCGTGCCAGAACTGATATTGCTCGACCTGGGACTGCCCGATGGCGATGGCATGGGCCTGATGACAAGCTTGCGGCAGCAGTTCAAAGGGATCCCTGTCATCATCCTGACTGCGCGAGGCACGCTACAGGATCGCCTGTGCGGGCTGGATGCCGGTGCAGACGATTACCTTGTTAAACCTTTTATTCTCGCCGAGTTGTTGGCCAGGGTAAGAGCGCTTGCGCGCCGCAGTTACGGTTTTCAGAATGAGGCGATAGAAATCAGAGGGTTATCTCTGCATGTGCCAACGCGTCGCGTGACGGTGAGTGCCCGTCATGTGGAGTTGACGGCAAGCGAATACGCGCTGCTTGAAACGTTAATGTTGCGCGCTGACCGCGTGCTTACACGACGATTTCTGGAAGAAAGAATCTTCGGCACCAAAGAAAATCTGAGTAATGCTCTCGACGTGCATATGGGGAATTTGCGTCGAAAAATCGGGGACGGTTATGTGCGAACGGTGAGAGGGGTGGGGTATGTCATTGATACTGTACCGATCTACAAAGGCGGTGATTGATGCGAAATATCTGGCGCACCCTGAGACTCCCCACGCTCGTACGGCGAATCATCATCGCCCAGATGCTACTGCTTACCTTGCTGTGGTGTCTTTTTTTGACTTTTGTTTTGTGGGAGGACTTGCGTAGCCCCCCGATATTAACGGGCAGTAAGACCTACGAAACCCTTTTTACGCTGGTGGACAGTATGGACGATCGCCCGCAGGAACGCACCGATGTGCTGAACACGTTCAGTAAGGCGTTGCGGGAAGGATATGGCGGAGGTGAAGATCCCGAACTGTCAATCAGCCTCATTATTCGCAAACATAACGAGATAATTTATTCATCTGATGGCGCACCAACAGGGGTCGTAAACACCCAATTTGGGGAATTACAGCGCATTGAGAGTGAGGGGCGCACCTGGACCAGCCGTACGCTAAAATCCGGGAACTCCGATGTGGAGGTGACACTTGTGACGCCTGCAGGAGGCTGGAACTTCTTTATCTACCTGAACTCGCGTGGCTATTACATATTGCCGCTACTGGTATGCATTCCTTTTCTTTTATTTCCCGCGTGGCTGTCAATTCGTATTGCAATGCGACCCTGGAGCAAGGTCGTAAATGAAATATCCTTGCGAACGCCAGACGATCTCTCGCCATTAAAAGCCATGCCAAAACACAGGGAGCTTCGTCAAATGGTGGACGCGATAAACGTGTTTCTTGCCAGGGTGCGCGAAAGCGCGGAAAGGGAACGGATTTTCATTGCTGATGCCGCTCACGAGCTGCGTACTCCTCTGGCTGCAATGCGAATCAACGTGGAGGCGCTGCAGTCGTATGTAAGCAATGAGACTCAACAGGAATTACTGGCGGGGATTGTTCGCAGCAACAGCCGGGCCGCCCGACTCGTCAATCAATTGTTGCTGATGATGCACAGTGAAGCACGTATTGATGCCGTTATGCAGCCAGTGCCGCTGACGACGCTCATTCAGGAGCGAATGGCTGCACTGGAACCGCTGGCTACGGAGCGCAGGATAGAGCTTGAATTCGTCTCTGATGATGAAGTCTGGATCACAGGCATCAGGGAGCGCCTGATGTCGCTGATTGACAATTTGATTGAGAACGCAGTCAAGTACAGCCCTGAGGGTGGACGGGTTGAAGTAGAGATACGATCGCGGGATAAAGCCACGCAGCTTCGTGTCTCAGATGCCGGGCCCGGTATTCGGCCTGAATTGAGGGAGCGTGTGTTCGACCGATTTTTTCGCGACCCCAACCAGATGCAAAGCGGGAGTGGACTGGGGCTAGCAATCGTCAACGCGGTTGCGCAGCAACACAACAGCAGCGTAGGCCTGTGTACGTCTGCAGAAGGCGGGCTCCTGGTCACTGTCGATTTCCCAACTCCGATAGCCGAAAATGCGTAGCAGAGGCCAGAAGCAAACATCTAAGAAAAACGTCCTGGCGTTTGATTCGCAGAGAATAGGGGGACTCTGTTTGCATCAACGTTATTTTAAAGGCCTGTTTTATCGAGCCATCTGGACACACGCTGGGCCAGTTCATCCGGTTTTTCCAGAGGAATAAGATGTCCACAACCGCCAACATAATCCACATAGGTTCCGGTTAGCCTGGCGAGTTCTTCTGCCTCCTCCGTTGAACGCAGCCGATCATGTTTCGCTGCAATAACGTAGGTCGGGCATAAAATGGGTCTTAACGTTATTCGCTCGCGGTTTAGCCCTGACTGGACTCTGAATACATCGGCTCCCAGCCTTTTTCCCATATTACGGATTTTCTCAATAATGGCCGTATTACTGGCGAGATCAGCATGAAGTGATTTTCTAATGGCCGTTGTGCTCAGCCCACTAAATTCTCTGGAGGAATTGATATTCGCTGCAGCAACACGGGTATTTATCTGTTCTGCCGAATCCTCTCTGAGAGACGTGGCAATGAGGATCATCGCCGCTGTCCGTTCCGGAAAAGCCTCATAAATAGCTCTGGCAACATAACCACCTAGCGAAAAGCCGGCCAGCACAAAACGCTCCGGTAGTTTCTGGACTATGTTAGCGGCTATATCCTGGAGTGTGGTTCCCTGGCTCAGGCTCGCAGGTATAAAGAGCCTGCGCTCGGGAAATGCGGTGATAAAATCGTCCCACAATGTTTCATCAAGCATAAATCCCGGGATAAGTACCACAGGAAGGTTCTCTGCATTCATCGGCAAGTCCCATTTTCTGGCCGCAGTGCCATTGCCAGGGTTTCTGAATCTGTAAACATAGCCTATTGCAGTTGATGAAGACATTGTCGTCTCGTCGAGGTCTGCCGTTTGTTCGTAGCAGACCTTGCGGCGCTTAAGCCGATCCGGTTCGTGCCAGGGGTGATTTGGGGACACACGGTGGCACTACTTTTTAGCCACAATCCGCATTTCCACCAGCGCATTTTCTGGAATGAACGCTGATACGCCTATGGCGGTCCATGCCGGGTAGGGTGCCTTTACATATTCATCTTTCACTTTAGAAAAAACGTCTATATGTTTTTTAAGATCAATATGAAAAGTGGTCATCTCAAGAATATTTTCATACCCTAAGCCTGCGGCTTTCAAATAAACACCAAGCTTATAAAACGCATCATGGAATTGTTCTTCCGGATGCTGACTTATCGGTTTGTCCTTCCGTGCCGCGGTAACACCAGAGAGATACACCGTGCCATCTGCTTCGATGACAGGCGAGAAGTGCCAGTCATCGAAATAGTGTTGGAATTCTTCAGGGACTATCGATTTTTTCATGATTTTTTCTCAGGTTGATGCAGGAGTACGTGCTGCGGGTAAACGGCACGCTGGGGAGGAACATGAGCAAGGATGTCCACGCCTCAGTTAGTTGATTGTCTGTTACGTTACTTGTTAGACGCGCCGCCATCCGGCAAGCTATCGACAATATTCTTGTGTCGGATTGATCGCTCGATAGCACGACATTGCTCTTTTAACCTGCTTATAAGGGCGCAATGTGCACCTCTCCTGAGGGTATTCCGTACCAATAATTGAACACTCCGCACAAGTTCTGACCGTTTAAGACGCAACGGGGGATTAGAAACGACAATTTTTTCAAATTCCGCCTTCGTCCAATTTTAATAACCTGCTCTGTCTCATATTATCATGGTGTAAAAGGGAGACAGGGACACGTCTGAAGGCTAATCTTTGTTAATGACGATACGGCAAGCAACAACGTCGGGATGGCTGTCATGGACCGTTAAACGAGAGTATAACGGGACCGTTTCGTCCTGGAGTCTTATCTGGTTGGCTGGTAACAATTTGTGTCAGAATAGACGACAAGACATACCTATTTCCTTATTGGAGTCATCGCGCATGAGAATGGCAATCACCCTACTTTTCTTGATTATTTCGACCTGTTCCTGGGGGAAGGAACTCCCTAAGCTTGAAGGGAAACCCGTGTTAACCATCTCCGGGAAAATCGAGAACAGTAATCAAAATGGCGCTGCAGTCTTTGATATCGCTGGCCTGGAAAAAATCGGCCTCGTTACCATGCGTACCCGTAACCCATGGTATAATGACCAGACAAGCTTTGAGGGTATTCCCATGAAAAAACTCATGGAACTGGTCGGCGCCAAAGGCACTGTTCTGAGTGTAACCGCGCTCAATGATTATACGACTGAAATTCCCATTGAAGACTTCAAAAAATATAACGTGATCCTTGCAATAAAAATGAACGGCCAATATATGCGCGTTCGCGACAAGGGCCCTCTGTTTATTGTCTATCCTTATGAAAGTAACAAAGAGTTGGATAACCAGGTCTATTACTCGAGATCAGCATGGCAGATTAGCAAAATGGTCGTAGAGTAATAATCTGGAGAAATGCATGAACAGGATCCTGGTAGGCATTATATTTTTCCTATTCATTACAACCGGGTATATTTCATTTCTTTTGCATGAGCGGCAGGAGGATTTGCAAAAACTCAACCATTATAAGGACTCCTGGTCTGTGTCTCAGATGGTTTCAGAATACTACAGGCTGGAGTCGTGGATCAGCCGTTATTCTGACAATAATCCTGATATCACCATGGACGATCTCCGCATGCGGCTGGAGATCATGCTTAGCCAGCGTGAGTTACTGAAAGAAGGCGATTTAGGGAAATATGTAAAGTCGAATAAAAGCCATAATGCACTGGCAAAAAACCTGCATGAAACGCTTGATTACCTTGATCATCATCTGGAAGGGATGACTCGCGCTCAACTTGCTGATTATCTTGATAAAATGTATGCGCTTGATTCCTCCCTTAGCCAGTTTTCATCCAGTGCACTCTCCAATGATGTTAACTCCATCAACGAGACAAACCAGAATATACAAAAGCTGTATCGTATCTATTCAGGCCTTTCGGTTCTGCTGATTATTTTAAGTGCGATATTGGGTGTTTTAAACGTCTGCCAGAACAGGAAGATACTTAAAACTCACCGACAGGTTACCAGCCTGGCAAATGAACTTCAGAAATCGAAGGAAATACTCCAGCAACAGAATAAAAAACTGGCGTATGACGTTTACCATGACTCGTTGACGGGGCTTAAAAACAGGCTTTATTTCTGGGATGATCTTATTAATAACATCTCGATAGCGAGCCGCATACACAGGCCAGTCACGGTCATGTTGTTTGATCTCGATCGCTTTAAAGAAGTCAATGACAGCTTTGGTCACGATGCCGGCGATCTGTTATTGCGTGAGGTTGCGCACCGTTTATCCTCCATGAGCAACGAAACAACTACATTCTATCGCCTCGGGGGCGACGAGTTTGCATTATTGTCGCATGAGCTGACAGAAGAAAGTGCCGTTAATCTGGCAATGGAAATCTGTGAGTGCATTAAAAAGCCTTACATAATAGGTAACTCTAACGTCACCATTGGTACCTGCGTCGGTATTGTTGTTTCAGAGTTAGAACGACGTTCAGATTATCTTTATAAGTTTGCCGATCTGGCTCTGTATGAAGCTAAACGTGCAGGCTTAAACATGATCAAAGTGTTTCGCCGCATCATGCTGCAAAAGCTTGAGGAAAGCAGAACCCTGGAGCGTGATTTATCAGTGGCAGTCGCAAATAAAGAGTTGGTCGTTTACTATCAGCCGATTGTTGATTCGTACACCACTGAAATATATGGCTATGAAGCCCTTCTGCGCTGGAATCATCCCGTTAAGGGCATCATTGCGCCGGATGATTTTATTTCGGTAGCAGAGAAAACAGGATTCATCCATGAGATAGGCAAAGCCGCGCTTGAAATCGCCTGCAAGGAAGCGACCACATGGAAGGTGCCGGCAAGGATCTCTGTCAACGTGTCGCCGGTGCAGTTAAGCAGTATGAATTTTGTCGATACAGTACGCGCAGTGCTGGCCGAAACGGGGTTGCCCGCGACCCGACTCGAACTGGAAGTGACGGAATCTTCGCTGTTTACCGACAGTGAAACCCCCATCGAAATCCTTATGGCACTCAGAGTGCTGGGCATAAAAATCTCTATTGATGATTTTGGTACGGGCTATTCCTCCCTTTCAAGATTGATTCAGTTAGGCTTTGATAAAATAAAAATCGATAAATCTTTTGTGCGAACAATATCCACGGATGAAGAAACTCAGACCATCGCAAAATTAATGGTCGGCATGGCGAAATGCCTTGATATGATAATTATTGCTGAAGGCGTTGAAACCAATGATCAACTGTTATGCCTTCAACGTTTAGGGTGTGATTTGGCACAAGGATATCTCTTTGGAAAGCCCGCACCCTTTATCAGTCAATCAATCAAAGCGGGTGAAACACTTGTTTAATCCTGCGGTGACGCGCCCTGGTCAACACGTGTGCCTGGCGCCTGGAAGAGAAGAGAGGGCGATATGCAGGCGCAACGGCTGATGGGGGAGGGGTATGAACCGTACGTTGAGCAACAGGGTGACAGACTGACCTACTCTTTGCCGGTCGATTCCGGATTTGTCAGTTTTAACTTCACGTTTGATCTTCGCCAGACCGATCTGGATGTCCTGCTGTCGAGCGATTACAGGCGAGCCGTCCTTGAGATCACGGCCCACACCTTGCTCCAGCATTCGACACTGAAGGGGAATGACCGTTTCACTCAGAAAGACTTCGACAATCTGGTCGCAGTCACACTCCACGCATCGCTGGCGCTTTTGCACATATTCATTTCGCGCGTGAGCCGTGAGCACAATATTGCCATTGACCATTATGTCGAAGAAATACTCCACCGACGAACGCGCCGCGGCTGAACAGGCCCGAAGCCTGATCAATGTGTTCCTGATACTCCCCTCAACGCGAACATGACTGCCCCTCAACAGAAGCAGCCTGCATCTGCAATTTACTGCAACACGGTCGCGTTATTCGGCAAAGTTCAACAGCGCGTTACCCTCCAGGCGATACCGTACCCATTCGTTTTGAGGTAATGCGCCAATGCTGAGGTAAAAATCAATCGCGGGCTGGTTCCAGTCCAGTACGCTCCATTCAAGGCGTCCACAGCGCCGTTCCACGGCGTACTGCGCAATTTTCCTCAGCATCGCTTTTCCCGCGCCCTTGCCGCGATAATCCGGGGAAATATACAAATCTTCCATGTAAATACCGTTACGTCCTAGCCATGTGGAATAGCTGGTGAAGAACACGGCGTACCCGGCGATTTTCCCTTCAATCTCGCAGATTAACGCTTCGGTATGGCTGCCGTCGCCAAAGAGTGTTTCGCGAATCTCATCCGGTGTGGTGACCACTTCTTGCGGGGCTTTTTCGTAAACCGCCAGCTCATAAATCATATCGTAAATAGCGGAGGCATCTTCCGGGCGGGCCTGGCGAAGGCTGATACTCATATGTTTTCCTGTCTTTTTTGCAAGGCATCGTTATTGATGGCGTTAAGCATAGGGGGTATTGTCGGAAGAATTAAGTGCAATGAAATCACCCTATGATGAATATTATGCATCCAGCGCTGCGACGTCTTGATTTAAACCTGCTGCTCATTTTTGACGCCATTTATCGGCACTGTTCCGTTCGCCTCGCCGCGGATGAACTGGCGATGAGCACCTCTGCGTTGAGCCACGCGCTGTCCCGGCTGCGTATTGCGCTCAATGACCCGCTGTTTTACCGGGAAGGCCACCGGATGTGCCCAAGCGTGTATGCCACCCAACTCGCGCCGTCTATTGCATCAGCACTAAAATTTCTCAATCAGGAGCTGACTGTACAACCGGCGTTCGTGGCTTGCGAAAGCACGGAGCGGATCCAGATTGCGATTACGGACTTTACCGCGTTGTGCATTTTCCCGACGTTGATGCAGAGACTGCAGCAGGAAGCACCTGGCTTGCGCTTTGATTTACGCTATTTGCCACACAGCCCGGCGCTGAACGAACTGTTGGCAGGAGAAGTGGATCTGGCGCTGGGATTCAGTACACCCGACGATATCCGCCACAATGAACTGGACGAGATAAACTGGTTTGAGGATGAGTATGTTGTCATCAGCAATACCCGCCGAACACAGCTGACGCTGGAAGATTATCTTGCCGCACGACATCTGGTGATAACCCCCTGGAACGAAAAGCAGGGGGTACTGGATTTACGGCTTGAGCAGTTGGGGTATACGCGGCAGATAGCGCTTAAGACGCCATCCATGCTGAGTGCCCCGTTTATCGTTGCGGAAAGTGACCTGCTAATGGCCATTCCCCGTTTTGCTGCTGAGAAGCTGAAACATGCTGCCAGTATTCAGATTTTTTCATTGCCGTTCACCATAAGCCCGTTTGAAGTAAAGATTTACTCACATAAACGCAGTGGCCAGAGAGGGGCAACCAAATGGCTGAAGACGACACTTCACATGCTGGCGGACGAGTTGCGGCAAAACATTTATGACCATGAAACTGACAGTCGAATTTGAATGAGGGTAAATGGCATGCTTCTGGAACAGTTGAAAACGCTGGAACGTACGCTTCATGGCAGCAGGCGCAACGATCGTGAATGGCTTGAACAGATACTTCACGACCAGTTCAGGGAAATGACACGATCAGGTGTGTTGATCGATCGTTCGCAGACAATAGAGGCACTTTCTGCCGAAACAGTTATCCCGACCATTCTCAGCAGCGATTTTCAGCTCATCCAAATAAGAGAGGATGTCGCGATATTGCACTACAGGACATTCAATGCGAACGGCGCTCGCCCGACTTTGCGTTCTTCGTGTTGGGAGCGGGCCGGGAGCGGGCAATGGAAACGGGTATTCCATCAGGGGACACCTGATGCGGGGAGCGGATAAGGTCCCAGGAGCGCACCGCAGAAAACGATTTCTGAATCTCAAGTGGGGAGAGTTAAGCCAGCCGACGGGCTGGCCTGAAATAGCGGCATTGCTCCGCACTCATTTTAAGTTTATGGGGTCGCTTATCGCTCGTAGCAAACCTTGCGGCTTTTATGTCGGGCCGCTTTGTGCCAGAAGCGGACATTACAAATACTCTGAGCGGTAATCAATGGAGAGCGTAGGGATGTGAGCGAGTAATAATACTAGGAACTCCGCGAATGGTTGGTTTCATGGAATATACTCGCTCAAATCAATAAGGTTATATTTTAACGGTAATTGCAATTGATGAATTATTATTTGTTATTGGAAGCGAAAAACTCCCATCGACTTCCATTAAATATAGCTGTGGAAATTTTTTCTCCATCATAGCTATAATGCCTTATCTTAGATATAGGACTTGTTCCTTCGGCATGATAGTAATAATTAACCAAACCTAACCTTGCGGTTGTATCCCAAAACGAGCCCGTGATGCTGCTTGTCCATGAAAACGTATAAAAAATAAGGCAGACAAAAATAGGTGATGAAAAAACTCTAAAAAATAGAACTCTAGAGTTTAATAAGACCAGTTCGGATGAAGTGAGCTTTTCAATTCGTTTTCCTGTTCTCATCCTCACTGATAAATTTGCCAGCCTTTTGAATTTATTTCTTAGGAAATTATCCTTAATGGGACTAAGCAAAGACATCAAAGTTATTCCAATAAATTCGGGAATGACAATCACCAATGAAAAAAGACTCACTAGAATTAGATAAGAAAGTGGCGTGAAGAAAATGCTAACTATATTATTAAACTCACTGAAGAATTTAGGGTCTAGATCCGTAGTTATATAAACCCAACGTCTAGCTAAATAATTAGTAATGACAAATGACAATGCTGCTAACAACGCGATTATAATCTTCCCTAATAATCCTGACCATATTTTCTTGAAGATATAGATGGAGCGATTATATATATCAATTGCAAAGGAAGTACTCATTACCAAAAAAGAAAATCCTGTCAGGAAGAAAGAATTACCACCGAATAAAAACTGACTAAGGAAAGAAAACATAAGTGCCAAAGATCCAACATATAAAATAAATCTATTAATTGGCGTGAGTTTATAGTATCTCCTTATTTCCACTACCAAACGCCAACTTTTCATCTTGAAATGTTTGCAAGCTCTTGGATATAAAATTGCAGCGGATATTGCTAACGGAACTGACACCCATATAACAGCTAAAGCTATGAATACTGGTTGTATTACGGCCATAAACTTCATGCTTTTAAATGAAATCATGTTTATGAATGTTAGTGCCAAACAAAGCAAAATCAATTTAAAGAATATTCTGCTAAGTAGTTTATTTAGTTTATAAGACACGATCCAAATCTCACTTTATCAAAAAATATCATTAAGATAGCTAATGAAAATTGATGAAAGAAGCTTACTAGGAAAACTAGTTGGATTAATACATCCGCTTCCACCAATAACTGTTCTGACAGACGCTTCTGGCCGCTATGTGCCAACTGCGGACGTTGCTTGCGTCATGGTATGTTAGTTTTCGGGACCTGGTCAGCACTGTAAGTACGGCCAGTACTTATTCCGTTTTATGACTCCTATTCATGTCATCACCACCGTGGCAGAATATGCCTGCCAAATCGTGCATTAGGAAAAGAATAATCAGGTGCAAACCCACTATACCAAAGAATCTGCTTCCTGCACTCTTCAATAAACTTAGAATCATTCCAAAGTATTCTCATCTCTCTTTTGGTGAGCCTGGAAGGAACATCTTCAACTTTCATGCTGCTATGTACCACTCCGGTATAGGGATTTAACTTTGGCCACGGGGTGGTTTTTCGTTGGTAATGACCATGAGGAACTGAAGGGAAACAGTCTGCGTCACCAATAGTAAAGAGCCATTTTTTAAAAGCCAGGAAATGCATCGAATCATCTTCGTCCTCGATTTTTTGACCACCTCTTGCACCGGTCTGACTTAACTGTGAATCTTCCATTCTGTTATTTTTATCCGATTCATTCTCATCATCCATCCTCTCTTCTTCAGAGGGGGCATAGTATTCCCCAGGAGCGTTGCGTGGATCAGAAATACTGTTGCTTTTGTCTTGAAGCCATCTATATATTTCAAAACGTTCCTGATATTCGATCAATCCGATAATACTTAAACGATAACTCAGTTCTGAAAGGGTCATGATTGCTGAGAGCATTTTAAATCCTTTTTAAGAAAGAACGACTGTTATGCACTTCTGTGAATTTATGTTAAGAGTAAGACTACGAAAACGCAAACTTGATGGGGTAGTTCAGGTGAAACGTATCTGCTCACGCAGGTTAATTCACTCGATTTAAGTAATTCTGCAACAGTGGTGAGAAGAACTACTGACTTCTGTTTCTCGCTCAAAACGGACCTTCCCACAACCCGCAACACTGCTCGTAAAACGCAATTCCCCTGATCCCTCCGCATCACACTACACTTATCCCTTAAAGCCAAACCTGACACAGGGAGTCATGTATGTCTGCGGAGAATTTATCCCAAATGGGTGCGGCAAAAGTGCAGCGTTTGGTGGATCAATATGGTCAGCAAGTCATAGAAAAATGCCCTGTTAGTCCTGTGGAATACGCTTTCTACGAGCGTGCAGCGGAAGAGCTCAACAGCAGGGGGATCAAAACGCCGACGCTGTTGTCTGCCGATCCACATCCACGCCGGTTAAGGCTGGAATATATCCCTGGAAAAGTGTCTCAGGATGAGGTGTCGGGGGATGACATATTGAAATGCCTTTCTCATCTTCATCGCACTCCACCAGACCCAACCTGGGTGTATCAACCTCATTCCTGGTCTGAGAAAGCGCTTGAAAAATCACTGGCGCTTTTGAAATTACCGGACCGCGCGGCCCACCAGATGCGCTGTTTTCAACAAGCGGGCAGCGTTTTGTTTCGGCAGAAATGTTTAATCTCAGGGGATACCAATGCCGGTAACTGGGGGAGGAGAGAAAACGGAGAGTGGGTTCTCTTTGACTGGGAAAGGTTTGGCACGGGCAGTCCGGCTATCGACCTCGCCCCGCTGATAAAGGGGATGGGCTCCAGGCAAAGCATTTTACAGCTTGCGGAGCGTTACAGCGTGCATTATCCGCATATGCCTGCCCGACAGTTAGCGATGGAAATAACCCTTGCTAAAGCATGGATTGTGTCAGAGGTGGTGTCCCTGCTCTATGACCGAAATAAAACAGATTTTGAGCTGTACCTGAACTGGTACAGAGAAACGCTTCCCGGCTGGCTGGACGAGGCTATCTCAGTACTTTAACCCTTCGTCTGCATGGGTTTTTTATATTATTAAGGCCGAAATTCTGGCTCACAGACCAGCTGGATTTCGGCCCTTAAGCTCTGGCCTTAGTGCGCCGTGATATACGGCTCCTTGACGAACTCCGCCAGCAGCCAGACCATATCATGTAGCAGACCGGTCAGCTCTTTTGCCACGTTTGCAGGCAATGTTCCGCCCATTACCGCCTGCGTTAACGCCAGCGCATAGTCCACCTGGAGCGACGTATCCTGCCAGCAGTCCGGAACGCAGGAGACAATCTTCTCTCCTGCAATCAGCTGTTCGACCAGATAAGGCGGGAGGGCAGAATCACAACGCGCGCGAAGGCGTTTAAGGACTGCCAGCAAACGCGTGCACAGTGTTGCATGGGTGACCGCATCGTCGGTTTCTACCAGCACGCTTACATACGCGGTGCAGGCATCGGCCAGTTCGAAGAGATCTGCAGATTCAGGCAGTTGTAGATGAATCAGATGGTGTATAGCGCTTTCTTCAGAGAGCGCGTAAGACAGGGAAGGGACAGTTGTCATGTGATTTTCCATTTTAAAAAAACTCCAGACCATCCAATAAGTTCCTACGCTCATGGGTGGTAGCGCTGACGGAGGTAGGAATACCGCACACGACAAAAACGGCCAACCTTTCGGTTGCTCCGCCAGCGCGACCGTAGTGTAACGGGATGAGCGCTGCCGCGACAAAATAATTGTCGTATCGTGATATGCGGGTTCCTACGCCCGGTTGCGGATGTGCCGCAACGCAGGCACTTTACGGCCGGGAGGAGAGTAAGAAAAGCAGTAACCCTGAATTACACAAGGTTACTTGCAGGTTTGCGAGGCGGCTTCCAGAAAGGCCTTAGCGGGCGCAAGCAACGCCGCGCCATTACCCTTCACTCAGCATCGCCAGAAACCGTTTCACCGTCCGCGAACGTTCAAAACGCCGCCAGCACAGCGCGATATCGGTATAAAGCTCCGGTGATGTCAGCGCATGGTAGGTCACATTGGGGGGCGAAATGGCGGCCATCGACTTCGGCACCAGGGCGAACCCGCCGCCAGCGGACACCATGCTCAGGGAAGAGGAAAGTTGCGAAGACTGCAGCGTGTGCTGCACGTCAATTCCGGCTCGCTCGCAGCAGCCGTAAACGCGATCGTACAGCCCTGGCGCGACCTCCTGCGGGAACAAAACGACCGGCGTATCACGAAGCTGGTCCAGCGCCAGCGATCCACACTTCGCCAGTGGATGGTCGCGATGCAGCGCCACAACCATCGGCTCACGGTCGAGAATTTTTAGCTCAAACGCTTTGCTGCTCTCACACGGCAGACGCACAAACGCGATATCCAGCTCACCCTCCGCCAGCATCGCCGTCAGCGAAGACATATTGGCTTCTACCTGGTGCACTCTCACCGCCATGTTCTGCAGCTGATACTGGCGAATAAGGGTGAAGATTTTGGGGTGAAAGGCGTCTGAACTGGTGATCCCAATCGACAGACTGCCGTTCAGCCCGCGGGCAATGCCCCGGGCTTTCTCCAGCGCGGCGTCGCTCAGCGCCAGGATCTTACAGGCGTCCTCATAGAAGGCTTCTCCCGCTTCAGTCAGCTCCACGCCTCGCGTCAGGCGTCTGAATAACGGCGTGCCCACTTCTTCCTCGAGCCGTTTAATCTGCTGACTCAGAGGAGGCTGTGAAATACCCAGCGCTTTGGCCGCTTTGGTGAAGTGTCGCTCACGTGCAACGGCGACAAAATACCGCAGATAACGAAGTTCCATATCAAAAACGTCTCAAACCAGCATGGATTCTATATTGGAACTCTATGCTGAATCGGGTCAACATTTATTTAACCTTTCTAAATAAAGTTGAAGAGGACGAGCATGATGGTGCATTCATCTGCATGCAACTGTGAGGCCAGTTTGTGCGAGACCCTGCGTGGGTTTTCTGCCCAGCATCCTGACAGCGTGATCTATCAGACATCGCTAATGAGCGCCCTGTTAAGCGGCGTGTACGAGGGGGATACCACTATCGCCGATCTGCTTGCGCACGGCGATTTTGGTCTGGGTACGTTCAACGAGCTGGATGGCGAAATGATTGCCTTCAGCAGCCAGGTGTATCAGCTGCGCGCCGACGGGAGTGCCCGTGCCGCGAAGCCGGAGCAAAAAACACCGTTTGCGGTGATGACCTGGTTCCAGCCGCAGTATCGCAAAACCTTCGATGCGCCGGTCAGCCGTCAGCAGATCCATGACGTGATCGACCAGCAAATCCCCTCCGATAACCTGTTCTGTGCGTTACGCATCGACGGTAATTTCCGCCACGCCCACACCCGTACCGTTCCGCGTCAAAAGCCGCCATACCGTGCGATGACCGACGTGCTGGACGACCAGCCGGTGTTCCGCTTTAACCAGCGAGAAGGGGTACTGGTCGGGTTCCGCACGCCGCAGCATATGCAGGGCATTAACGTCGCGGGATATCACGAACATTTTATCACCGACGATCGTCAGGGCGGCGGGCACCTGCTCGACTACCAGCTGGAGAGCGGCGTGCTGACCTTCGGTGAAATTCACAAACTGATGATCGACCTGCCTGCCGACAGCGCATTTTTACAGGCCAACCTTCACCCCAGCAACCTTGATGCTGCAATCCGTTCCGTCGAAAACTAACAGGAGAACCACCGTGAACAGTGATAAACAGGCACGTCAGTGGGCGCATGGCGCCGATATGGTCGTAGGCCAGCTGGAAGCGCAGGGCGTGAAGCAGGTTTTCGGTATTCCGGGTGCAAAAATCGACAAAGTGTTTGATTCCTTGCTCGATTCCTCCATCGAAATCATTCCCGTGCGCCACGAAGCGAACGCGGCGTTTATGGCCGCAGCGGTAGGGCGCCTGACCGGCAAGGCCGGGGTCGCGTTGGTCACCTCCGGACCGGGCTGCTCAAACCTTATCACCGGGATTGCCACCGCCAACAGTGAGGGCGATCCGGTGGTCGCGCTGGGCGGTGCCGTGAAGCGGGCAGATAAAGCGAAGCTGGTGCATCAGAGCATGGACACGGTCGCCATGTTCAGCCCGGTGACGAAGTACGCCGTAGAGGTGAGTTCACCGGATGCGATTGCCGAAGTGGTCTCGAACGCGTTTCGCGCCGCCGAGCACGGCAGGCCTGGGGGCGCGTTCGTCAGCCTGCCGCAGGATATTGTCGACCAGCCCGCCACGGGCGCGATTTTGCCGGGCAGCAGTACTGCCAAAATGGGGCCGGCACCGGAGTCCGCCATTAACGATGTGGCGAAGCTTATCGAAAAAGCCAAGAATCCGGTCATTTTACTGGGCCTGATGGCCAGCCAGCCTGCCAACAGCGCCGCGCTGCGTAAGCTGCTGGAGAAAAGCCGCATCCCGGTCACCAGTACCTATCAGGCGGCCGGGGCGGTGAATCAGGAACATTTCACCCGCTTTGCCGGACGTGTCGGCCTCTTTAACAACCAGGCAGGCGACAGATTGCTGCATCTGGCGGATCTGATTATCTGCATCGGTTACAGCCCGGTGGAATACGAACCGTCCATGTGGAACAGCGGCGACGCCACGCTGGTGCATATCGATGTGCTGCCCGCCTATGAAGAACGCAATTATGTGCCTGACCTCGAGCTGGTGGGGGACATCGCCGAAACGCTGAACCTGCTCGCCAGCCGGATCGCCCACAAGCTGGAACTCAGCGCGCGCGCGTCAGAAATCCTGGTCGATCGTCAGCATCAACGGGATCTGCTCGATCGCCGTGGCGCCTCGCTCAATCAGTTTGCCCTGCATCCGCTGCGCATCGTGCGGGCCATGCAGGACATCGTCAATAACGACGTTACGCTCACCGTTGATATGGGGAGCTTCCACATCTGGATCGCCCGCTATCTCTATAGCTTCCGCGCACGTCAGGTCATGATCTCTAACGGTCAGCAGACCATGGGCGTTGCACTGCCGTGGGCGATTGGTGCGTGGCTGGTCAATCCTGGACGCAAGGTGGTCTCGGTGTCCGGTGACGGCGGCTTCCTGCAGTCGAGCATGGAGCTGGAAACCGCCGTGCGTCTCAACGCCAATGTGCTGCACATCATCTGGGTGGACAACGCCTACAACATGGTGGCGATCCAGGAAGAGAAAAAATACCAGCGCCTTTCCGGCGTAGAGTTCGGCCCGGTCGATTTCAAAGTCTATGCCGATGCCTTTGGGGCGAAAGGCTTTGCCGTCGAGAGCGCGGATGCGCTGGAGCCTACGCTGCGTGCTGCAATGGATGTCGATGGCCCGGCCGTGGTCGCCATTCCCGTCGACTATAGCGATAACCCGCTGCTGATGGGCCAGCTCCATCTCAGCCAGATTTTGTGAATCAATATAAGGACAGAGAAATGCAAAAAGTTGCTCTCGTAACAGGCTCAGGCCAGGGGATTGGTAAAGCGATTGCGCTTCGCCTGGTGAAAGACGGTTTTGCCGTCGCCATCGCGGATTACAACGAAGAGACGGCAAAAGCCGTTGCCGATGAGATCGTCCGCAATGGGGGGAAGGCCGTCGCCGTGAAGGTGGATGTCTCCAGCCGCGAGCAGGTGTTTGCAGCGGTGGAAAAAGCCCGCACCGCGCTGGGCGGTTTCAACGTGATCGTCAACAATGCCGGGGTCGCGCCTTCCACACCAATTGAGTCGATCACCCCGGAAATTGTCGACAAAGTTTACAACATCAACGTGAAAGGGGTTATCTGGGGTATCCAGGCCGCCATTGACGCCTTCCGTAAAGAAGGGCATGGCGGCAAGATCATCAACGCCTGTTCCCAGGCAGGCCATACCGGGAACCCTGAACTGGCGGTCTACAGTTCCAGTAAGTTTGCGGTACGCGGGTTAACCCAGACGGCGGCACGTGACCTTGCGCCATTAGGGATCACCGTTAACGCTTACTGCCCGGGCATCGTCAAAACGCCGATGTGGGCGGAAATTGACCGCCAGGTCTCCGAAGCGGCGGGTAAACCGCTCGGCTACGGCACTGAAACGTTTGCCAAACGCATTACGCTTGGCAGATTGTCCGAACCCGAAGATGTGGCCGCCTGTGTCTCTTATCTCGCCGGGCCAGATTCCGACTACATGACCGGTCAGTCCCTGTTGATTGACGGTGGTATGGTGTTCAACTAAATACTAATAAGCTCTGACATGAGTTTTCCCCTGCCCCCGTGCAGGGGCTTTTTTTTGTCTCCTCAGCCATTGTGGATTACACTGCGCGCTGCAAAACTTTAGTCTTAGAGATCTGACAGGCGGTAACAGCGATGAACGGTACAATCACAACGTGGTTTAAAGATAAAGGCTTTGGATTTATCAAAGATGAAAACGGTGACAACCGCTATTTTCATGTGATTAAGGTCGCCAACCCTGATCTGATTAAGAAAGACGCAGCGGTGACCTTCGAGCCCACAACCAACAACAAAGGCCTTTCCGCCTATGCGGTGAAGGTGATCCCGGAAAGCAAACACCTCTATATCGCAGGCGAGCGCGTGAAGCTCACCTCGATCAAATCGTTTGTGGTGTTCAGCGAAGAAGAGCCAGCAGATACCGGCATCGATAAAGAGAACGCGGTACTGTCCGTGGGGCTGCTGATGAACAACATCAAACCCAAGTCTGACAAAAAACCGGGTGAAATGCGCACGGTGAAGAAGCTGGCTATCACCACCTTCCAGAATACGACGATGATCTTCACGGAAGATGAGATCGACATCGACGCTACGGTGAAGCTGCTGAAATAATGTTTTGCCGGGTAGGGCGACGGCTTACCCGGCGTACCGCTGTCATCCTGGCGTGCAAACGCCACTTCCCCCGTTTTCCCGAGCAGGCGATACGCCGCGTCTCTTTTCGTTCGCTTTTTAACCTGCTATAACAAAACCCTTATCCTTCCGGGAGTCAACGCCGTGCCCGAGCTTAATCAACATGGTCAAACTGTTAACGATATCGTCCCCGACTGGAAATGCGCCCGTGCGTTAACCCGCACTCCGCTCGTCGGTCAGTATTGTCGTCTGGAGCCGCTGGATGCCGAACGCCACGCCGCGGATTTGTATGAGGCCTATGCGCTGGGGGACGACAGCGACTGGACGTGGCTTGTCAGCACCCAGCCCGTGAGCGTTGAAGACACCGCAGAATGGGTCCTTGGCAAAGTACTGGATGATGAACTGGTGCCGTACGCCGTCATCGATTTACGTACCGGGCAAGCGGTGGGGCTGGTGAGCTATATGGCAATAGAGCGCATGCAAGGGTCGGTGGAGATCGGCCACGTCACCTGGTCACGCAAGATGAAAGGCTCCCGCCTCGGCACGGAAACCGTATGGCTGCTGCTCAGGAATGCATTCGAGCATGGCTATCGTCGGCTGGAGTGGAAGTGCGATTCAATGAACACTGCCTCGCGTAATGCGGCGGAAAGGCTGGGGTTTGTCTGGGAAGGCCGGCTGCGTCAGAAGCTGGTGCGCAAAGGGCGCAACCGCGACAGCGACATGCTGTCAATCATTGATGGCGAATGGCCACAGCGGGATGCCGAACTCCGCGCCTGGCTGGCTGAAGCGAATTTTGACGGGGAAGGGCGGCAGTGTAAAAAGCTGGAGGCGTTTCGTCTGTAAAATATGCCCCTCACCCGTTGGGAGAGGGGCTGCTTAGCAAACTGCGTTACAGGCGAACCGGTGCACCGTTGGCGACATAATATGCCGCGGTACTCTTCGCCAGCGGCTCGCGCCCGCGAATGGCATCGGCAATTTTCTCGCCAATCATGATGGTGGTGGCGTTCAGGTTGCCGGTGATGATCTGCGGCATAATGGACGCATCCACCACGCGCAATCCTTCCAGCCCATGAACGCGACCTTCGCCGTCGACCACGGCCATTTCGTCATACCCCATCTTACAGGTGCCGCACGGGTGGAAGGCGGTTTCAGCGTGGTTACGCACAAACTCGTCCAGCTGTTCGTCGGTCTGGCACTCAATGCCCGGGCTGATTTCCCGTCCACGGTATTTATCCAGCGCCGGCTGGTGCATGATCTCACGGGTGATGCGGATAGCATCGCGAAACTCCTGCCAGTCCTGTTCGTGGGACATATAGTTGAACAGGATCGCCGGATGCTGATGCGGATCGCGTGATTTAATCCGTACATGCCCGCGGCTTGGTGAGCGCATGGAGCCAACGTGGCACTGGAAACCGTGCTCTTTGACCGCGTTCGACCCGTTGTAGTTAATGGCGACCGGCAGGAAGTGGTATTGAATATTCGGCCATTCAAACTCCTCGCGGCTGCGGATAAACCCGCCCGCTTCAAAGTGGTTGCTCGCTCCCACGCCGGTGCCGCCAAACAGCCATTCCGCGCCAATCTTCGGCTGGTTCCACCACTGCAGGGCAGGGTAGAGAGAGACCGGCTCTTTGCACTCGTACTGCAGGTACATCTCTAAGTGATCCTGCAGGTTTTCACCCACACCCGGGAGGTCATGTACCAGCGGGATGTCAAATTGCTTCAGCAGTTCCGCGTTACCCACGCCGGAACGCTGCAGGATCTGCGGAGAGGCAATCGCCCCGGCGCACAGCAGCACCTCTTTGCTGGCCGTCGCTTTTGACGGAATCGTGCTCTCGCCTTCCAGCCACTCGACGCCTGTCGCGCGTTTGCCGTCAAAAATAATGTGATCGGTCATGGCATGGGTGCGAATGGTCAGATTCGGGCGTGATTTCGCCTGATCCAGATAGCCGCGTGCGGTACTGGCGCGACGCCCCTGCGGCGTCACGGTTCTGTCCATCGGACCGAAGCCTTCCTGCTGATAGCCGTTAAGATCGTCAGTACGCGGATAGCCCGCCTGCACACCGGCTTCTACCATCGCTTCAAACAGCGGGTTTACGCCAGGTTTAGAGGTGGTCACGCTCACCGGGCCGTCGCCGCCGTGGTAGTCGTTTGGCCCCACGTCACGGGTCTCTGCCTTACGGTAGTAGGGCAGGCAGTTGAGATAGCTCCAGTGTTCCAGACCCGGCTCAGTTGCCCAGTTGTCCAGATCCATCGCGTTACCGCGGATGTAGCACATGCCGTTGATCAGGGATGAGCCGCCCAGCCCTTTGCCGCGACCGCACTCCATACGGCGGTTGTTCATGTGCGGCTCGGGCTCGGTTTCATACGCCCAGTTGTACCGCTTGCCCTGCAAGGGAAACGCCAGCGCGGCAGGCATCTGGGTGCGGAAGTCAAAACGGTAATCCGGGCCGCCCGCTTCGAGCAGCAGAACGGTAGTATTGGGATCTTCCGTCAGTCGTGTTGCCAGTACGTTGCCGGCAGAGCCGGCACCAATAATGATGTAGTCAAATTGCAAAAAAACCTCCCGGTTAAAATATGGACTGGAATTTACCCATCTCAACCTGGATGGACTTCACCTGGGTATAACTCTGGAGCGTCATTACGCCATTCTCGCGGCCAATGCCGGAGTGTTTGTAGCCACCAACCGGCATCTCTGCCGCGGATTCACCCCAGGTGTTGATCCAGCAGATACCCGCTTCAAGCTGGTGGATCGCGCTGTGCGCGCGGTTCAGGTCGGCAGTCACGATGCCCGCCGCCAGACCGTAATCGGTGTCGTTGGCGCGACGAATCACCTCTTCGTCGGTTTCGTACGTGAGGATGGACATCACCGGCCCGAAGATCTCTTCGCGCACGATGGTCATCTCATCGGTGCAGTCGGTGAACACGGTGGGAGCCACCCACGCGCCGTTGTCAAAGCCTTCGCCTTTCAGCACGTCGCCACCGCACAGCACACGTGCGCCTTCCTCTTTGCCTTTGGCGATATAGCGCAGCACGTTTTCGCGGTGCGGGAAGCTAACCAGTGGGCCAAAGTTGGTGCGTTCATCGAACAGATCGCCCGCGCGAATACGTGCCACGCGCTCAACAATTTTCTGCTCAAACGCGGCTTTGAATTTCGCCGGCACGAACACGCGGGTGCCGTTGGTGCATACCTGTCCGGAGCTGAAGAAGTTGGCCATCATGGCGATGTCCGCCGCGAGATCCAGGTCGGCATCGTCGAAAATAACCAGCGGGGATTTCCCGCCCAGCTCCATTGTCACCTCTTTCAGGGACGAGGCCGCCGAATTGGCCATCACTTTTTTGCCGCTGGCAACGCCGCCGGTGAAGGAGACTTTGGCGATGCCCGGGTGCTCGGTCAGGAACTGGCCGGTTTCTGCGCCCACGCCCGGCAGAACGTTAAATACGCCGTCCGGCAGACCCGCTTCGGTGTAGATCTCGGCAAGCTTCAGAGCGGTGAGGGGCGTCACTTCGCTCGGCTTGAAGATCATCGCGTTACCTGCGGCCAGCGCTGGCGCGGATTTCCACTGGGCGATCTGGATCGGGTAGTTCCACGCGCCAATGCCCGCGACCACGCCCAGCGGTTCACGACGGGTATAGACAAATGAGGTATCGCGCAGGGGGATCTGGCTGCCTTCCAGCGCCGGGATCAGCCCTGCGTAGTACTCCAGCACGTCCGCGCCGGTGACGATATCAACGGTGCTGGTTTCTGAGTACGCTTTGCCGGTGTCGAGGGTTTCCAGCTTCGCCAGTTCATCGTTACGCTCACGAAGAATGTCTACCGCACGGCGCAGAATGCGCGAGCGCTCCATGGCGGTCATCGCCGCCCAGATTTTTTGCCCGCGCTGCGCGCTTTCTACGGCGCGATCGACATCCTCGCGCCCGGCGGCCTGAACGGTCGCCAGGACTTCACCGTTGGCCGGGTTGATGGTCTCGAAGGTGCGACCGCTGGTGGCCGATGTATAACCACCATTGATATAAAGCTGCTGTTCTGCCATTCGGGACATAAATTCTCCTCGGTTAATCGGTCGGTAAATGCTGGCTAATAAAGTGGCTGGTGAGCGACTGGGCCAGGGTTTTATCCAGCGGTTTGCCACTCAGCGCGGCGCGCAGCCACAGCCCGTCAATCAGCGCCGCGAGCCCGTAACCCGCCTCCTGCGCCTGTTCGCGCGGCAGCTCGCGGCGGAACTCATACACCAGGTTCGACAGCAGACGGCGGCTGCTCACCTGCTGCAGACGGTAGAGCATTGGCTGATGCATGCTGCTCGCCCAGAAGGCCAGCCAGGCTTTCATTGCCGCGCCGCTGATCTGGGTTTCATCAAAATTGCCGCCGACAATCGCCTGCAGACGCTGCTCTGCGCTGCCGTGCGGTAAGGCATGCAAACGGTTCAATACCGCGTCGCGCAGCTGGCCGGTGATGTCGCGCATGGTCGCTTCCAGCAGGCCATTTTTGTCCTTGAAATAGTGACTGATGATCCCCGTGGAAACGCCCGCCCGACGGGCGATCTGCGCGATGGTCGCGTCATGCATTCCCACTTCATTTATTGCTTCCAGCGTGGCGTCGATCAGTTGCCTGCGCCGGATTGGCTGCATCCCCACTTTGGGCATTTTTGCCACTCCATTCATCAGCGTTGGTTAACCATTAAAGCGGTTTTTGATTGGACGTTCAATATAAAATGTGTCTTAATTGTTGCGGTTTTGGATTTCAATAGTTACAAAAACAGTGGGGATACTGGATGACAGATCTTTCGCAAGACAGAGAAAAGGACAAAATCAATCCGGTTGTTTTTTATACATCCGCAGGACTGATTTTGTTGTTTTCCCTGATGACGATCTTCTTTAGCGATTTTTCTGCCGAGTGGATTGGGCGCACCCTTAACTGGGTGTCGAAGACCTTCGGCTGGTACTACTTGCTGGCGGCGACGCTCTATATCGTCTTCGTCGTCTGCATCGCCTGCTCGCGCTTTGGCTCGGTAAAGCTCGGGCCGGAACAGTCAAAACCCGAGTTCAGCCTGCTGAGCTGGGCCGCGATGCTGTTTGCCGCGGGCATTGGTATTGACCTGATGTTCTTCTCTGTGGCGGAACCGGTCACGCAATATATGCAGCCACCGGAAGGGGCGGGGCAGACGATGGAGGCCGCGCGACAGGCGATGGTCTGGACATTGTTCCACTACGGCTTAACCGGCTGGTCGATGTATGCCCTGATGGGGATGGCGCTCGGATACTTTAGCTATCGTTATAATTTACCCCTCACGATCCGCTCCGCGCTCTATCCGATTTTCGGTAAAAAAATTAACGGACCGATTGGACACACCGTGGATATCGCGGCGGTGATTGGTACCATCTTTGGGATCGCCACCACGCTCGGTATCGGCGTGGTGCAGCTCAACTACGGTCTGAGCGTGCTGTTTGATATCCCGGATTCCATGGCGGCCAAAGCGGCGCTGATCGCGCTGTCGGTGATTATCGCCACCATTTCGGTTACCTCCGGCGTGGACAAGGGCATTCGCGTGCTTTCTGAGCTGAACGTCGCGCTGGCGCTGGGGCTGATCCTGTTCGTGCTGTTTATGGGCGATACGTCATTCCTGCTCAATGCGTTAGTGCTGAACGTGGGTGATTACGTGAACCGCTTTATGGGTATGACGTTGAACAGCTTCGCCTTTGACCGCCCGGTCGAGTGGATGAACAACTGGACGCTGTTCTTCTGGGCGTGGTGGGTCGCGTGGTCGCCGTTTGTTGGCCTGTTCCTGGCGCGTATTTCGCGTGGACGCACCATTCGTCAGTTTGTGATGGGCACGCTGATTATCCCGTTCACCTTTACGCTGCTGTGGCTGTCGGTGTTCGGCAACAGCGCGCTGCACGAGATCATTCACGGCAATGCGACGTTTGCGCAGGAAGCGATGGTGCATCCGGAGCGAGGGTTCTACAGCCTGCTGGCGCAGTATCCGGCGTTTACCTTTAGCGCCTCTGTTGCGACCATTACCGGCCTGCTGTTTTACGTCACCTCGGCGGATTCCGGCGCGCTGGTGCTGGGGAACTTCACCTCGAAGCTCAAGGACATCAACAGCGATGCCCCTAACTGGTTGCGCATCTTCTGGTCTGTCGCCATTGGCCTGCTGACCCTGGGCATGCTGATGACCAACGGTATTTCTGCCCTGCAGAACACCACGGTGATCATGGGTCTGCCGTTCAGTTTCGTGATCTTCTTCGTGATGGCCGGGCTGTATAAATCTCTCAAGGTGGAAGATTACCGCCGCGTCAGCGCCAGCCGCGACACCGCGCCACGCCCGATGGGGGCGCAGGACAGACTGAGCTGGAAAAAGCGGTTGTCACGCCTGATGAACTATCCGGGTACGCGCTACACCAAACAGATGATGGAAACGGTCTGCTTCCCGGCGATGGAAGAGGTGGCGCAGGAGCTGAAGCTGCGTGGTGCGTATGTTGAACTGAAAAACTTGCTGCCGGACGACGGTGAGACTCTGGGACACCTGGACCTGCTGGTGCATATGGGCGACGAACAAAACTTTGTCTACCAGATTTGGCCACAGCAGTATTCGGTGCCCGGGTTTACCTATCGCGCACGCAGTGGGAAATCAACGTATTACCGCCTTGAGACGTTCCTGCTGGAAGGGAGCCAGGGGAATGACCTGATGGATTACAGTAAGGAACAGGTAATTACGGACATACTGGATCAGTATGAGCGACACCTGAACTTTATTCACCTTCATCGCGAGGCGCCGGGGAATAGCGTGATGTTCCCGGATGTTTGAGCACTGAATTGAAGTAAAACCGCGGGGCCAGTTCTGGCCCCGTTCTACGACTGCTTATCCTTTACGACTCAGTAGCACTGCTATTTGCCCATTCTTTTTTTATATTTATCTGCCTTATCTGTTTTTATCCGTCATTCCTCAAGCACAAATGCATTAATTCAAAAAGCGATTTACGATAATACTGATGGTTTTTATAAGGAGATAAAAATGACGAACCCAGCTTACGTGTGGCTTAAAGGCGATGGCGGTGTTGATATTAACGGTTCTCCTGCGGAGCAATAACGGTGACCCGATGAGGACTTTCACCGGTTTTTTCCTGTTTTGCGTACAAATAGTATTTTGGTTTTTTGTTTGCGGCCTGGTATGGGCAGCCTTTTTTCCACTGGACAACGTTCAACGTCTGGCAAACGTGTTTAGTATTTACGGCATAGAGGGTGTGCATGATTTTGCTTCGATTCTTGCTCTGTCCGTCTCGGCCATTGGTGCCACTGGGATAACAGTCATTTGCATGAGGTTTTTGTTCAGTAAGAAGTAACACCCAGCCTTATCTGCGCTGCACCTGGGGCAAGGATTGAAAAGACTGCAGTCTGGCGTATTGTTCAACGCCGTGATGATGACTTGCGCGAAGCGGCGGGAAAAGGCGGAAGCAGTGTGATCTGCGTGTTGCCGTCACGCAGCCAAAACAGCGTGAAGGCATCATCTTGCGAAAACCCCGCCAGCGGGCGGGTCAGCGCCAGCGTCAGGGTGTTCTCGTCGAGCGCCGTGACGCGGGCACAATCAAAGCCCATCATCGCGTTAACCTGTGAAAACAGCGCCTTAAACAGGCTCTCTTTGGCGCTAAACGTCAGCGTCAGCGCCTGCGCAAATGGCAGGCCAGTGTGGCGCAGCAGCGTGTCCTCTGCGGGGCCAATAATCCCGTCTTTGATCTCCACCGCTTCGTCATCAGCGAGGATAATTTCCCCGTCGATACCCGTTAGCCCGTGCGGCGTTACAACGGCCAGCGCACGACTGGCCGTATGGCTGATGCTGCCCGTCATGCCGTCAGGCCACAGCGGCTCGCCGCTGCTGCCGATAGCCGGTATGGCCGTAGAGCCATATTCCTGCAGGGCGTGGGCGGCGGCGAGGCGTCCGGCCAGGTGTTCAGCTTTACGTTTGGGGGCAGCGTGAGCAAGCGCGTTGTGGTGAGGAAGCCAGAGGAGGTCTGCGTCGGTAAAGGTGGTGGGATCGAAGGTAATTTGGTGGACCGTGGTTCCGGCAAGACGAAATGTGGAGTGGGTGGTACGCATGTTTTCTCGTCCTGACGTTGAGGAATAGTGCGGCCTGATGCCTTCACCCCGATCCTCTCCTGCCGGGAGAGGGAGACATTCAGCCCCTCTCCCGGCAGGAGAGGGGAGACACAGCCTGCCTTAGAAGTGCGTGTTCACGCTCATAAACCAGGTTCGGCCCGGCTCATTATAGGTGTATGCACCCGCGCCGTACATATACGCACCGGTTGTGGCGTTGCCGGTGGTCTGGGCATTACCCGCGCGCCACTGGCGTTTATCAAAGACGTTATCCACGCCGCCGGTCAGGCTGACGTTTTTGGTCACGTCCCAGGTCGCACTCAGGCCAACGATGCTGTACGGGCTGACTTCATCTTTCTCAGACCCGGTCACCGGCTGGCCTTTGTAGTTGTACTTCTTCGGCTGCTGCTTGCCGTACCAGGTGAAGGTCGACTGCAGCGACACATCCTGATGTACCTGCCAGCTCAGGGTTGAGTTCAGCGTGTACTCCGGGATGATCGACAGACGGTCGCCGGTCTCCTTGTTCTTACTTTGCAGCATATAGGTGATGTTGTTGGTCCAGTTGATCGTGTCGCTGACCGGCACGTTCAGGGAGCCTTCCAGACCTTCAACCACCGCTTTAGGCACGTTTTCCCACTGGTAAATATCGGTGGTCACTTTACTGGTGGAGGTCTGGCCGACTGGCGCATACCCCGCTTCAATCTTGTTGCGGTAGTCGTTACGGAACCAGGTCACGCCCGCCAGCCAGCCGTCGTGTTTCCACTCCAGACCAATCTCTTTGTTGATGCTGGTTTCGGCTTTCAGGTCGTCATTACCCATCATGTAGCAACCCACGCCGTCGGAGCTGGCGTAGCAGCCCTGGCCTTTGCTGTACAACAGATAGTTCGGGTTGGTCTGGTACAGGCTCGGCGCTTTATAGGCGCGGGCGATACCCATCTTCAGCGTAAAGTCGTCACCCAGGCCTTGCGACAGGTTCAGGGACGGGCTCCAGTTGTTACCGACGATCGTATGGTGATCGAAGCGCAGCGCCGGGGTCAGCATGGTGCTGTCCGTCAGCTCCATGTTGTTTTCAGCGAACAGGGAGAAGATCTCCGCCGAGGTATACGGGCTACGATCGTTGCTGAGCCCCGGAATGGTCCCGCCCTGCTGGGTTTGCGAGAAGGAGGTCGAGTCCTTCATGCGCTGCTGGTTCCACTCGGTGCCCAGCGTCAGGTTCTGGTTGACGAGAAAATCAATCGGCAGGTTGATTTCGCTGTGCAGCATCACATCAGCCAGGTCGGTGTCGGTGAATTTATTGCTGTTGAATAATCCTTCCGTACCGCCTGCCAGGCCTTCGCCTAGACGCGAATTGCGGGTGTGCTCGTACTGCGCCCAGTTGCTGGTGGTGATGCCATTATCCCAGCCGCCGTTCCAGGTCACCGCAAAGTTCTGGCGATAGATACGGTTAGTCTCTTTACCGTAGTTTTTCTTCACCAGACCGCTGGAGCTGTTGTCGTTATTGGTGTTCTGGGTATCACCCGCGTAGAGGTTGTTCTGGCGGCTGTAGCCCGCTTCAAACTCCAGGGACTGCATGGGCGCGAAGTCCCAGCGGACCACGCCGTTAATGTCTTTGTTCTCGACCCCTTCACGGCCTGCAGGCAGGGTGTCGGCATAGGTACCGGTACGATCGGACTGGTGACCCTGGTTGATGTCCCACGCATCGGCCTGGGTTTTGTCCAGGTTACCAAACATGCGGAAGCTGAAGTCGCCGCCCAGCGGGCCGCTCAGGCTGAAGTTGGTGCGCTTAGTGGAACCCTCATCCTTATGTTCTGGAGCATTCAGGTAGGTGTTCCAGGAGCCATGCCACTGGTTGTCGAATTTTTTGGTGATGATGTTCACCACGCCGCCTGCCGCACCGTTACCGTAGCGAGCTGCGGCCGGGCCACGAATGACTTCAATGCGTTCAATCATCTCTGGCGGTACCCAGCCGGTGTCACCGCGGGTATCTCGCTCGCCGCGCCAGCCCAGACGGATGGAGTTGCGGCTGGTGACCGGCTTGCCGTCAATCAGGATCAGGGTGTTTTCCGGACCCATACCACGAATATCAATCTGACGGTTATTGCCGCGCTGTCCGCTGGTGGAGTTCCCGGTCAGGTTAACGCCAGGCATGGTGCGGATGATTTCGGCCACGTCACGTGCGGGCGGGTTTTTACGGATTTCATCGGCGGTGATGGTCGATACCCCTGGTGCCTGCAGGTTCTGCTCTGCGGCGGTGATCACCATGGTGTCTTCGTGCTGCGCGTTGGCGGTGTTGTCGTCTGCCAGCGCTGGCATCGCAACGCCGTAAATCCCTAAGTTGACCAGCAAGGCCAGGGAGTGAATCTTCTTATTCATTGTACGTCCTGCTTTTCGCGCCGCATCCCCGGGCTCCATTCCCGAAAGGGAGAGGAGGCGGCATGGTGTCACCCGCAGTTTGCGTAAGCAGCCCCGTCCTCGAGCGCACACAACGCGTGGCATGGTTGTTTTATGAGCGCGCTTCCCACAGCGCGGCCACTACGCTATTGCAAATGCAAATAGTTATCAATAATATTATCAATAAAATTTGTCCTGAAACAAAAAAGACTGATAAACATGAGGTTATACGGGTGACGGGGTTAAAAACGGGAAGTGAAGCCTGGTGGCAGTCGAAAAACGGACCCGAATGGACCCGCGAGAAGGGGCACTATCGCGTCACTTTCTGGTGGCGTGACCCGGCAGGAACGCAAAAAACCTCGCCGCTAAAACGCGTCTGGCTCTACATTACCGGCGTGACCGATCACCATCAAAATGCCCGTCCGCAATCCCTTGAGCGCATTCCTGATACTGACGTCTGGCAGTGGCAGGGCGCGTTCACCCCGCAATGGCGCGGCAGCTACTGTTTTATCCCCTCAGTGAACGAAGATGATTTTGCCGACGCGGTCTTCCACGGCGAGCAACCCGAACGTTTGGCGCTGCGTGAAGGCTGGCGAAAGTTGCTCCCCGCGGCGATGGCCGATCCGCTAAATCCGCAAAGCTGGCGCGGCGGACGCGGGCATCCCGTCTCGGCGCTCGAAATGCCCGAGGCCCCGGTTCAGCCCGGCTGGAACACGCCCGCAACGCCCGGCAACGCGTCCGTCTGCTTTGAATGGGAAAGCGTGCGTCTGAATAACCGCCGCCGGGTGTGGGTTTTCACCACCGGTGAAGACAGCCCGGAGCGGCCGCTTGCCGTACTGCTCGACGGCCAGTTCTGGGCCGAAAGCATGCCCGTGTGGTCTCCGCTGACCGCGCTGACAAACGCGGGCAAACTGCCGCCTGCCGTCTATGTCCTAATCGATGTGATCGACATGGCGCACCGCAATCACGAGTTGCCCTGCAACCCGGATTTCTGGCGGGCGGTGCAGGAGGAACTTCTCCCGCGGGTGAACAGCCGCACTTCGTTCAGCGACCGCGCCGACCGAACGGTAGTCGCGGGTCAAAGCTTTGGCGGCCTCTCTTCACTTTATGCCGGGCTTAACTGGCCCGAGCGCTTTGGCTGCGTATTAAGCCAGTCCGGCTCCTACTGGTGGCCGCACCGTGGCGGTCAGCAGGACGGGTTGCTCATCGAACAACTGAAAGCGGGCGACCTCACCGCGCGCGGGCTGCGTATCGTTCTTGAGGCCGGGCGCAATGAGCCGCTCATCTTCCGCGCGAATCAGGCGATCTACGCCGAACTGCACCCGCAGCAACCGGTTATCTGGCGTCAGGTTGACGGCGGACACGACGCGCTTTGCTGGCGCGGTGGGCTGACGCAGGGGCTGATGACCCTCTGGCAGCCGCTTATTCACTAACGGAGTCTGTATGGAATTCAGCAACCCTTTCGATAATCCGCAGGGTCAGTTTGCGATTTTGCGTAACGACCAGGGACAGTACAGTCTGTGGCCGCAGCAGTGCCAGCTGCCGGCGGGCTGGCGCGTGGTCTGTGAAGCGCAGTCTCAGGAAGCCTGTCAGCAGTGGCTCGCCGACCACTGGCAAACCCTGCAACCGTCTTATTTTGCGGGAGAGAAAGCATGAACCGTCTTCCCCTTGTCGCCGCCCAGCCGGGTATCTGGATGGCGGAGCAGCTTTCCTCCCTGCCAAACGCCTGGAGCGTGGCGCACTACACCGAGCTGAAGGGCAATATTGACGCACCGCTGCTGGCAAAAGCCATTGTTGAAGGGATGCGGCAGGCCGACACCCTGCGCATGCGTTTTGTGCAAGAGAATGGCGAGGTGTGGCAGTGGGTGGATGACGCTATGTCACTGCCTGAACCGTCCGTGGTTTGCGCCGAATCCCATGACGCGGCGATGGCCCTGATGGCAGCGGATTTAAACCAGAACCTGCGTGTGGACAGCGGTCAGCCGCTGGCGTTCCATCAGCTGATTCAGGTAGGCGAAGGGCACTGGTACTGGTATCAGCGATATCATCATCTGGTGGTGGATGGCTTCAGTTTTCCGGCGATTACCCGTCAGATCGCCGCTATTTATCGCGCATGGCAAAACGGCGAGCCCACGCCCGCGTCGCCGTTTACTCCTTTCGCCGAGGTGGTGGAGGAGTACCAGCGCTATCGCGACAGCGAAGCGTATCAGCGCGACGGGGCGTTCTGGGCGGAGCAGCGTAAGCAGCTTCCTTCCCCGGTCTCGCTGTCGTCGGCACCGCTGCCGGGCCGTGCGGCGACCACCGATATTCTGCGTCTGAAGGTGACGGCTGACCGCCGCGCCTTTACCCGGCTTGCTCAGGCGGCGGGGCCGGTTCAGCGTACCGATCTGGCGCTTGCGCTGGTGGCGCTGTGGATCGGGCGTCTGACCGGACGGCTGGACTACGCCGCCGGGTTTATCTTTATGCGCCGAATGGGATCGGCGGCCTTAACGGCAACCGGTCCGGTGCTGAACGTGCTGCCGCTGGCGGTGAACATTGCCCCGCACGAAAGCCTGCCTGCGCTGGCGCATCGTCTGGCAAATCAGCTGAAAAAAATGCGTCGCCATCAGCGTTATGACGCCGAGCAGATCGTGCGCGACAGCGGACGTGCCGCGGGCGATGACGCGCTGTTTGGCCCGGTACTGAACGTCAAGGTGTTTGATTATCAGCTGGATATGGATGGCGTGGACGCCATCACCCATACGCTGGCCACTGGCCCGGTCAATGACCTTGAACTGGCGCTGTTCCCGGACGAGCAGGGCGGACTGAGTATTGAAATCCTTGCCAATAAGCAGCGCTACGATGAAGCGACGCTAACGCGCCACGTTGCACGCCTGAACGCCATGCTGATGCAGTTTGCTGCCAACCCGGATTTGCGCTGCGGCGAAGCAGAAACCGTTTCAGAGCAGGAATACCAGCAGCTGGCGCGTATCAATGATACCGGGCTGGCGCTACCGTCAACCACGCTGGCTCAGCTGGTGGCAGACCAGGCGGGCAAAACGCCGGATGCCCCCGCGCTTGCTGATGCGCACATCGAACTGAATTACCGCCAGATGCGCGAGCAGGTGGTGGCTCTTGCGACATTACTGCGGGAACGCGGCGTTAAGCCTGGCGACAGCGTGGCGGTAGCCCTGCCGCGCTCGGTGTTTCTTACCCTGGCGCTGCACGGCATCGTGGAGGCGGGCGCCGCGTGGTTGCCGCTTGATACCGGTTACCCGGACGATCGTCTGCGCATGATGCTGGAGGACGCGAAACCGTCCCTGCTGATCGCCTCTGACGATCAGCTTTCGCGCTTTAGCGATCTGCCGGTCCCTGTATTTAGTTACAACACACTATTACCCCCAGCGGGCAGTGAACCGCTGCGGCTGGCAAAGCCGGCGCACACGGCGTACATCATCTTTACCTCAGGCTCAACGGGGCGGCCAAAAGGCGTGATGGTAGGGCATACCGCCATCGTTAATCGCCTGATGTGGATGCAGGATCACTATCCGCTGGACGCGCATGACGTGGTGGCGCAGAAGACGCCGTGCAGTTTTGACGTCTCGGTCTGGGAGTTCTGGTGGCCCTTTATCGCCGGCGCGAAGCTGGTGATGGCCGAGCCGGACGCGCACCGCGATCCGCAGGCGATGCAGAACTTCTTCGCGCATTATGGCGTGACCACGACACACTTTGTGCCGTCGATGCTGGCGGCATTCGTTGCGTCGCTGACGCCGGAAAATGCCGACTGCTGTCAGACCCTGAAGCAGGTGTTCTGCAGCGGGGAAGCGCTGCCGACAGAACTGTGTCGGGAGTGGGAGCACCTTACTCATGTCCCGTTGCATAACCTTTATGGTCCAACGGAAGCGGCGGTGGACGTGAGCTGGTATCCGGCGTCGGGTCCGGAACTGGCGGCGGTTGCGGGCAACAGCGTGCCGATTGGCTTCCCGGTATGGAATACGGGGCTGCGCATTCTGGATGCGATGATGCGTCCGGTGCCGTTCGGCGTGGCCGGTGACCTCTATCTTACCGGGACCCAGCTTGCGCAGGGGTATCTCGGTCGTCCGGACCTGACCGCCAGCCGCTTCATTGCCGATCCCTTTGCGCCTGGCGAGCGGATGTACCGCACCGGTGACGTGGTGCGCTGGCTGGATAACGGCGCGGTGGAGTATCTGGGCCGCAGTGACGATCAGCTGAAAATTCGTGGCCAGCGTATCGAGCTCGGCGAAATCGATCGTGCGATGCTTTCGCTGCCTGACGTGGCGCAGGCCGTAGCGCACGCGTGCGTCTTTAATCAGGCGGCGGCAACCGGGGGCGATGCCCGACAGCTGGTAGGGTATGTCGTCTCCGGGTCCGGCTTGCCGCTGGACCGCGATGCGCTGCTGCACTCGCTTAAAGCGCAATTGCCGCCCCATATGGTGCCGGTGGTGCTGCTGCAAATCAGCGCGCTGCCGCTCTCTGCCAACGGAAAGCTTGACCGCAAGGCGCTTCCGTTGCCGGAATTGACCCGCAAGACGTCCGGGCGGGCGCCAGACACAGACGCTGAAGTGGCCGTCGCGCAGGCATTTTCTGCCCTGCTCGGCTGTGAGGTGAACGACATCGATGCCGATTTCTTCGCCCTCGGCGGTCATTCCCTGCTGGCGATGCGCCTGGCCGCGCAGCTCAGCCGTACGTTTGCCCGCAGGGTCACGCCGGGGCAGATTATGGTGGCCTCGACGGTCAGCATGCTCAGCGCGCTGCTGGATTCATCGATGAATGACGAACAGGCACAGCGACTGGGCTACGAGACCCTTCTGCCGCTGCGTGAAAGCAACGGTCCGACGCTGTTCTGTTTCCATCCGGCATCCGGTTTTGCCTGGCAGTTTAGCGTGCTGGCGCGCTATCTCAGCCCGCGCTGGTCAATCACCGGCATTCAGTCGCCGCGTCCGGAAGGGCCGATGCAGCAGTGCGCTACGCTGGACGAGGTGATCGAACAGCATCTGCAGACGCTGCGCGCGCAACAGCCGCAGGGGCCGTATTATCTGTTCGGCTACTCGCTTGGCGGCACGCTGGCGCAGGGCATTGCGGCCCGTCTGCGCGAGCAGGGTGACGCGGTGGCGTTTCTCGGCTTGCTGGATACCTGGCCGCCGGAAACCCAGAACTGGGCAGAGAAAGAGGCCAATGGTCTCGATCCGGACGTACTGGCAGAAATCGAACGCGAGCGTCAGGCGTTTATCGCCGCGCAGCAGGGGCAAGGCTCTGGCGAGCTCTTTAACGCCATCGAAGGGAATTACGCCGATGCGGTCCGCCTGCTGACAACGGCGCACAGTTCACGGTTCGACGGTAAAGCGACGTTGTTTGTTGCCGGGCGCACGCAAACGCTGGATCCGCAGCAGGCCTGGGCGCCGTGGGTGGGGGAACTGGAGGTTTACAGCCAGGATTGCGCCCACGTGGATATCATTTCACCGCAGGCGTTTGAGACGATAGGACCGGTGCTGAAGGCGATATTGGGGTAGCGGTTTCCCCTCACTCTCACCCTCTTTTCCAGGAGAGGGTGAGGGCATCAGACTGCACGCTTGCCCAACGGCACCACCAGCGGCGTACCGGCCACGGGATCGTCGATAATCATGCAGCGCATGCCGTAGATCTGCGCGATCAGATCCGGCGTCACAATCTCTTTTGGCGCACCCTGCGCCACAATTTCGCCGTCGCGCAACGCAATCAAATGTGTGGCATAGCGGCATGCCTGATTTAAATCGTGCAGCACGGCCGCCAGCGTATAGCCCTGCGTGCGGTTCAGCTCGCTCAACAACTCCAGCAGATCGATCTGATGGCTGATATCCAGCCATGTGGTTGGCTCGTCCAGCAGCATGATGGCGGTTTCCTGCGCCAGCACCATCGCAATCCACGCCCGCTGGCGCTGCCCGCCGGAGAGCGTATCCACGCTTTGCCGGGCCAGATCGGTAATGCCCGTCGCCTGCATTGCTCGCTTCACCGCCTCATCATCCTCTTTACGCCAGCGGGTAAACAGCGGCTGATGCGGATAGCGCCCGCGCGAGACCAGTTCCTGCACCGTGATATCCCCGGGCGTGGTGGCGTTTTGCGCCAGCAGGCCGATACGGCGCGCCACCTCTTTGCTGGCAAAGCGCTGGATCTGCTCGCCGTCGAGATACACGCAGCCCTCAACCGGCGTCATCAGGCGGCTGAGGGTGCGCAGCAGGGTCGATTTACCGCAGCCGTTCGGGCCGATAATCGCCGTAAAATGGCCGTCCGGGATAGCCACCGTCAGGTCACGGGCAATGATTTTTTTGCCATAGCCGAGGGTTAAGTGTTCGCCGCGCAAGCGGGTTGTGCTGTTTGTCATTTCTTGCGTGACTCCTGAACTAACAAGACGATGAGGTAAATCCCGCCGAGGCTGACGGTCACGACGCCTACCGGAAGTTGATAAGGCATAAATAACCGCTGGGCGCAGAGGTCAGCGGCCAGCAGTAACGCTGCGCCACACAGCGCCGCCTGGGTTAATCCCCAGCGCGCCGTGCCGCTGATGCGCCGGGCAATGTGCGGTGCAACCAGCGCGATAAACGAGATCGGCCCGGCGATGGCGGTGGCGGCAGCGGTCAGTAACACCGCCACCAGCATCAGCATCAGGCGCGAGCGCTCAACGCCCACGCCCAGCGCGCAGGCGCTGTCATCACCCATCTCCAGCAGGCGCATCCGGCGTACCAGCAACACCGCGCCAAGAAACATCACCAGGATCAGCGGGGCAGCGGGCCAGGTTTTGCCCCACGTCAGGCCATTGAGTGAACCGGCATACCACAACCCGGCAGAGAGCGCGGTGTCGAGCGAAGCCTGCAGCAATAGCCAGGTGTTGAAAGCCATTAACATGGCGCGAATGCCGATACCGATAATGATCAGGCGGAAGGTGTCGATACCGTTGCGCCAGGCCAGCGCCCAGATAATGAGCGCGGTGACTATCCCACCGGTCATCGCGGTGAACGTGATGGCCGTCAGGTGCTGACCAAACAGCACCATCGCCACCAGCACGCCGCTCCAGGCGCCGGTGTTCAGCCCCATTACGTCCGGGCTGCCAAGCGGGTTGCGCATCAACGACTGAAAAATGGCACCGCTGACGCCGAGCGCCGCGCCCACCAGAATCGCCATCGCCACGCGCGGTAGTCGCCACTCGGTGACCACCAGGGTGACATTGCGCGGTGCACTGCCAAGCAGCGCGTTAAAAATCTGCGCGAAATCGAGCGTGACCGCGCCGCTGCGCAGGCTCCAGACCGCCAGCATCAGAATGACGACGGCCAGCAACGACACGCTGGTGACTAAACGTCGGGACGGGGCCATCATGCGCCACCTCCGCGTTTACGTCGCACGAGGAAGATCAGCACCGGTGCACCGATAAACGCGCTTACCACCGAGACGCGCAGTTCACCAGGCACCAGCAGGCGACCCACAACATCCGCGAACAGCAGCAGGGCAGGGGTAGCCAGCAGCGTGACCGGCAGCGACCAGCGGTGATCGGCACCCACCAGCCAGCGTGCCATGTGGGGCATCATCAGGCCGATAAAAGCAATGGGGCCGACAACTGCAGTTGCACTGCCGCACAGTACGGTGATCGCGATAAGACCCGTTAGCTGCGTACGCGCCACGCGGTTGCCGAGCGCGGTTGCGGTGTCGCTCCCGAGGCTCAGGCTATTGAGCGCACGGCTTAAACACAGTGCGACGGCGGCGGCGATGACGACCGGGATCACCACCACTTTTAAGGTTGCCAGGGTGCGGATATCCAGCGAACCGGCCTGCCAGAAGCGCAGCTGGTCGTAAACATCCGGGTTAAGCAGGGCGATGCCGTTGGATAACCCTTCCAGCACGGCGGCGAGCGCCACGCCCGCCAGCGTCAGGCGTACCGGACTCAGCTGTCCGCCACCCTGGCTACCGGTAAACGCCACCACCAGCGACGCCGCCAGCGCGCCGCAGAAGGCCATCACCAGTTGTTCAGACGGAGAGGTAAAACCGAAGAGCGCCGCGCCAAGCACAATCGCAAAGCTGGCACCGCTGTTTACCCCAAGAATACCGGGGTCGGCCAGCGGGTTACGGGTGAGCGTTTGCATTAAGGCACCGGCAAGACCCAGCGCACCCCCGGCCAGCAGTCCGGCAAGGGTACGGGGAAGGCGGGCATCGAGCACGATGGTGCAGTCGGCGCTCTGACAGCTGCCAGTGAGCGCATCGACAATAACGGACGCGGGCAGCGGCTTCGCGCCGACCAGCAAACTGAGTGCAATCGCAAGGATTAACAGTAGCAATAACACGGGCACGGCAACGGCGCGCACCGCGGAAGAGGAAAACGACATAGCAACATCCATGATTTGATAATGATAGTGATTATCGTTATCTATCTTATTTGGCTATGTTAGCATGTGCGCCAATGGAATTGGTAGAAATACACTCAAGGCCTTGTCATGAATCAAAAATCCTGGCTGCTCAACCTCAGCCTGCTGAAGACGCACCCCGCATACCGCGCTGTCTTTATCGCCCGTTTTATCTCCATCCTCTCCCTCGGCCTGCTTGGCGTTGCCGTGCCGGTGCAGATCCAGTCCATGACCCACTCCAGCTGGCTGGTGGGGCTTTCGGTCACCTTAACCGGTGGGGCGATGTTTATCGGCCTGATGGTGGGCGGCGTGCTGGCGGACCGGTACGAGCGTAAAAAACTGATCCTGCTGGCACGCGGCACCTGCGGCGTAGGCTTTATCGGGCTGTGTCTGAACGCCATGCTGCCGGAGCCGTCACTGATTGCCATTTACGCCCTCGGTCTGTGGGACGGTTTTTTTGCGTCACTCGGCGTCACGGCGCTGCTGGCAGCCACGCCCGCGCTGGTCGGGCGCGAAAACCTGATGCAGGCGGGGGCAATCACCATGCTGACCGTGCGCCTCGGGTCGGTAATTTCACCGATGGTCGGTGGCCTGCTGCTGGCGACCGGCAACGTGGCGTGGAACTATGGGCTGGCGGCGGCGGGCACCTTTATCACTACGCTCACGCTCCTGCGTTTGCCGCGCCTGCCGCCTCCGCCACAGCCGCGCGAACATCCGCTGACATCACTGATGGCCGCGATCCGTTTTCTGTTCAGCAATCCGTTGATAGGTGGTATTGCGCTGCTCGGCGGTCTGCTGACGATGGCCAGTGCCGTACGCGTGCTTTACCCGGCGCTGGCGGGCGTGTGGCAGATGAGCGCGTCGGAAATCGGCGTGCTGTACGCGGCTATTCCGCTCGGCGCGGCATGCGGCGCGCTGACCAGCGGTAACCTGGCGCAGAGTGCGCGTCCCGGGCTGATCATGCTGCTGGCTACCCTGGCGTCGTTTATTGCGATTGGTTTCTTCAGCCTGATGCCGGTATGGGCGCTGGGCGTAATGTGCCTGGTGATTTTTGGCTGGCTGAGCGCCATCAGTTCATTGCTGCAGTACACCCTGATCCAGACCCAGACGCCGGAAGGGATGCTGGGGCGTATCAACGGTCTGTGGACCGCGCAGAACGTGACGGGCGATGCCATTGGCGCGGCTATCCTCGGCGGGCTGGGGGCGATAATGACCCCGGTGGCTTCAGCGAGCAGCAGCGGCTTTGTCCTGGCTATGCTGGGAGGGATATTGCTGGTGGTCCTGGTTGAGCTGCGTCGGTTCAGGCAGGAGGTTGTGTTGAACGACAGTGCGGCCTGACGCGTTCACACCGGCCCTCTCACCGAGAGGGCCGGGTTAGCCTCTTACCTGAACAGTGCGTCTAAACGCTGCAGTACCCGCATTGCACTGTAATAATCCAGGCGGAACGTCTCTGTTCCCAGTGCCCAGACGCGCTTGTTCTGCACGGCTGGAAGGTGCGCCAGCAGCGGATTGGCGTAAATCGCATCCACATCTTTCTGATCTCCGGCAAACAGGAACAGCCCTTCGCCGTTCAGCCCGGTCGCCAGATTTTCCCCGCCTAACTGAATAATATCGTGACGCTGACCCTGGCTTTTGGAGGTGTGCAATCCGGCAGGCAGTTCAGCCAGCGTAAAGCCCAGCTGCTGCAATAACTGGCCCTGAGCGGATTCCGTCGTCCACAGGTTTGCCGAGTGTGCGGCGGCGGTGTAGACGATGGCGTTCACCGGCTGCGGCGGTAATGTCATCTGCTGTTTCACCTGGGCAAGCTGCTTATCAAACGCGGCGATGCGCTCGGCGGCCTGTTTTTCCTGACCCGTGATTGTGCCGAGCTGTTTTAGCAGCGCCTGCCAGCTTTTGTCGTCGTAGTTAATAACAAGCGTCGGCGCGATAGCTGAAAGCTGGTCATACAACGCCAGCGCCGAATCCCCGCCGGTGGCACTGATCAAAATCAGGTCCGGCATCTGGGCGGCCACCGCTTCGGCGCTCGGCTCGCCAATGTACAGACGCGCAAGCTGACGCTGTTTCGCAATATCGCCCCACTGGCGCAAGAATCCCTGCCCATCCGCCACGCGGTTGTTGGGCGTGGTGGCGCCGCTGGCAATAACCGGCGCGTCAATCGCCAGCAGGGAGCCGGTCAGGGTCACGCTGGTGGAGACGATGCGCGTCGGTTTGTGCTCAAGCGTATGCACGCCGCGGCTGTCTGTCACCTGACGCGGCCAGTCGGCGGCAAGCGCTGAGGTAAGTCCTAAAACAAAAAGTCCGATGAAAAGCAGGGGATTACGGCAGACGGCAAGACATTTCACAACGTGGCATCCTGTTTCTGTTGAAGTTAATGCTTCTCATTTTCATGTTTGCGACGACGGGATGCAAGCGTTACCCGAAGAAGATGTTTGCTCTGCGGTTGACAGCGACGCGATGTGAGATTAGGTTAGCGAGCGTAAATATAAATGATAATCATTATTACTGCCTTTATCATTTTAGGAGGATGAAATGGATACGTCCCTGGCTGAGGAAGTTCAGCACACCGCCAGCACGCTGCAATCAGACAGCTTTTTCTTTATGTCGCCTTACCGCAGTTTTACCACGTCCGGCTGTTTTTCCCGCTTCTCTGAATCCGCCGTCGGGGGTGACGATCCGGCAGGACAGTTTCAGCAGAAATTAGCCCACGCTTTCCGCAACGCAAAAGCCAGCGGCATTGCCCATCCTGTGATGGTGGGTGCCATTCCGTTTGATACCCGCAAGCCGTCGTCTCTGTTTATTCCGCAACGCTGGCAGACCTTTTCTCGCCCGGCGCGTCAGCAGTCCGCCCGCTATGTTGCCGGCTCACAGGCGTTGAAGGTGGAAAAACGCACCGAGATCCCGCCGCAGCCGGTATTTGAAGAGATGGTCGCCCGCGCGGCTGCCCTCACCGCCACGCCGCAGGTGAACAAAGTGGTGCTGTCGCGCCTGATTGATATCGTCACCGACAAACCGATTGATAGCGGTGCGCTCATGGAGCGGCTGATCGCCCAGAACCCGGCAAGCTACAACTTCCACGTACCGCTGGAAGACGGTGGCGTGCTGCTCGGCGCAAGCCCGGAACTGCTGCTGCGTAAAGAAGGGGCGCATTTTAGCTCTCTGCCGCTGGCAGGCTCCGCGCGTCGTCAGCCGGATGACGTGCTGGATCGCGAGGCGGGCAACAAGCTGCTGGCGTCCGAAAAAGATCGTCACGAGCATGACCTGGTGACCCAGGCGATGAAAGCCATTCTCAAACCGCGCAGCCATCACCTCAGCATGCCGTCCTCCCCACAGTTGATCACCACCCCCACGCTCTGGCATCTGGCCACGCCGGTGGAAGGTGAGGCGCGTGAAAACGAAAACGCGCTGACGCTGGCCTGCCTGCTGCACCCGACGCCAGCCCTGAGCGGTTTCCCGCATCAGGCTGCTAAGGCGTTGATCGCCGGGCTGGAGCCGTTCGATCGCGAGCTATTCGGCGGCATCGTCGGCTGGTGTGACAGTGAAGGCAATGGCGAATGGGTGGTCACCATCCGCTGCGCACGTCTGCAGCAGAATACCGTTCGCCTGTTTGCCGGCGCGGGCATTGTCCCGGCCTCTTCACCCGTGGGCGAGTGGCGTGAAACCGGCGTAAAACTCTCCACCATGCTCAATGTTTTTGGTTTGCACTAAGGAACACTCATGACCCTTCCCTTTACCCGTTGGCCCGAGGATTTTGCCCGGCGCTACCGTGAAAAAGGCTACTGGCAGGATCTGCCGCTGACCCACATCCTGACGGATCAGGCGAACAACGATGCGGTGGCGATCGTCGACGGTGACCGTCGCATAACGTACCGCGAGTTTAACCAGGCCGTGAATAACCTGGCATCGCGGCTGCAGGCGTTGGGGCTCCATCGCGGTGAAACGGCGCTGGTGCAGCTTGGCAACGTGTGCGAGTTTTACATGACCTTTTTCGCCCTGCTGCAGGTGGGCGTGGCGCCGGTCAATGCGCTCTTCAGCCACCAGCGCTCGGAGCTGAACGCCTACGCCGCGCAGATCAAACCTGCACTGCTGATAGCCGATCGCGAGCACGCCCTGTTTGCGGGGGATGACTTCCTCAATACTTTTGTCGATGAGCACCGTTCGGTGCGCGTCGTGCTGCTGCGCGGCGACAAGGGTGAACATGCGCTGGACGCGGCGATTGCGCATCCGGCAGAAAATTTCATTCCGAACCCGACCCCTGCCGACGAAGTGGCGTTCTTCCAGCTCTCGGGCGGGAGCACCGGCACGCCGAAGCTGATCCCGCGTACGCATAACGACTATGACTACAGCATCCGTCGCAGCAATGCGATCTGCGGGATTACCGCGGACACGCGTTATCTGAATGCGCTGCCAGCGGCCCATAACTACGCCATGAGCTCGCCCGGCTCGTTAGGCGTCTTTACGGCGGGGGGCTGCGTGGTGCTGGCAAACGATCCGAGCGCCACAATCTGCTTCCCGCTGATAGAAAAACATCAGATCACGGTTACCTCGCTGGTGCCCCCGGCGGTCAGCCTGTGGCTGCAGGCGATTGCCGACGGTGCAGGGAATGCTCCGCTCTCATCGCTGACGCTGCTGCAGGTCGGTGGGGCGCGCCTGTCCGCGTCGCTCGCGGCGCGTATTCCGGCAGAAATTGGCTGCCAGCTGCAGCAGGTGTTTGGTATGGCGGAAGGGCTGGTGAACTACACCGCGCTCGATGATACGCCGGAACGCATTATCAATACGCAGGGGCGCCCGATGTGCCCGGATGACGAAGTGTGGGTGGCGGACGAGCACGGTAATCCGCTCCCGCGCGGTGAAGTCGGGCGCCTGATGACCCGCGGGCCGTATACCTTCCGCGTCTATTTCAACAGTCCGGAGCACAACGCCAGCGCCTTTGATGCAGACGGCTTTTACTGCTCCGGCGATCTGATCGCCATTGACGAACAGGGCTACATCACCGTTCAGGGACGGGAGAAAGATCAGATCAACCGTGGCGGCGAAAAGATTGCCGCAGAAGAGATTGAAAACCTGCTGCTGCGCCACGACGCGGTGATCCACGCGGCCCTGGTGAGCATGGAGGACAGCCTGCTGGGTGAAAAGAGCTGCGCGTATCTGGTGGTGAAAGAGCCACTGCGTGCGGTGGAGGTGCGCCGCTTCCTGCGTGAGCAGGGCGTTGCAGAATTTAAACTGCCGGACCGCGTGGAGAGCGTTGATGCGCTTCCGTTAACGCCCGTCGGCAAAGTCGATAAGAAACAGTTGCGCCTGTGGCTAGCTGAACGCGCCCGGGGCTAAGGAACAGAGTATGGCCATTCCACAATTAACCGCTTATGCGCTGCCGACGGCCGCAGACCTGCCAGATAACAAAGTGAACTGGGCGTTTGAGCCAGAACGTGCCGCGCTGTTGATCCATGATATGCAGGAGTATTTCCTGAACTTCTGGGGCGAAAACAGCCCGATGATGGCCCAGGTGGTCGCGAATATCGCCAGACTTCGCGATTACTGCAAGCAACACAATATTCCGGTTTATTACACCGCGCAGCCGAAAGCGCAAAGCGATGAAGACCGCGCCCTGCTGAACGATATGTGGGGACCGGGGCTGACCCGCTCACCAGAGCAGCAGCGCATTGTGTCTCAGCTGACGCCGGATGAAGCCGATACGGTACTGGTGAAGTGGCGCTACAGCGCGTTCCACCGCTCGCCGCTGGAGTTGATGCTGAAAGAGACGGGGCGCAACCAGCTGCTGATCACCGGGGTTTACGCCCATATTGGCTGCATGACGACCGCTACAGACGCCTTTATGCGGGATATCAAACCGTTCTTTATCGCCGATGCGCTGGCCGATTTTACCCGCGATGAGCACCTGATGTCCCTGAACTACGTCGCAGGGCGTGCCGGCCGGGTGGTTATGACGGACGACCTGCTGCCGTCCATTCCGGCCACGAAAGCGGCGCTGCGTGACATCATCCTGCCGCTGCTGGATGAATCAGATGAGCCGATGGATGACGAAAACCTGATCGACTATGGGCTGGACTCGGTGCGCATGATGGCGCTGGCCGCCCGCTGGCGCAAAGTGCACGGCGATATCGACTTCGTGATGCTGGCGAAAAATCCCACCCTCGACGCCTGGTGGGCGCTGCTCTCCCGCGAGGTGAAGTGATGGCGGGGTTCGATTTTACCGGCAAAACCGTCTGGGTAACGGGCGCGGGTAAGGGCATCGGTTACGCGACGGCGCGGGCGTTTGTTGAAGCGGGCGCGCAGGTCACCGGATTTGACCTGGCCTTCCCGCAGGAAGCGTATCCCTTTGCCACCGAAACGCTGGACATCGCGGATGCCGCACAGGTCCGCGAGGTGTGCGGGCGCGCGCTGGCAAGGCTTGAGCGTCTGGACGTGCTGGTGAACGCGGCGGGAATTCTGCGTATGGGCGCGACCGACCAGATTGCGCAGGAGGACTGGCAGCAGACCTTAGCGGTTAATGTCGGCGGGGCATTTAACCTGTTCCAGCAGACGATGGGCCAGTTCCGTCGCCAGCAAAGCGGGGCGATTGTCACCGTGGCGTCTGACGCGGCCCACACGCCGCGTATCGGAATGAGCGCCTACGGTGCGTCGAAAGCGGCGCTAAAAAGCCTGGCGCTGACCGTCGGGCTTGAGCTGGCGGGCAGTGGCGTGCGCTGTAATCTGGTGTCGCCCGGGTCAACGGATACCGATATGCAGCGCACCCTGTGGAAAAGCGACGACGCTGAGCAGCAGCGTATTCGCGGCTTTGGCGAGCAGTTCAAGCTCGGTATTCCGCTGGGCAAAATCGCCCGTCCGCAGGAGATTGCCAGCACGGTGCTGTTCCTCGCGTCCGATGCTGCCAGCCATATCACGTTGCAGGATATCGTGGTGGACGGCGGCTCCACGCTGGGGGCGTAGATGATCTGGAAACGTCACTTATCGCGTGAAGAAATGAACGCCACCAGTCTGAACTCCATGGTGGCGCATCTGGGCATCGTCTATACCCGCATCGGTGACGATACGCTTGAGGCCGAAATGCCCGTGGATGCGCGTACCCATCAGCCGTTCGGTCTGCTGCACGGCGGGGCGTCGGCGGCGCTGGCGGAAACGCTGGGGTCGATGGCCGGGTTTCTGATGACCCGCGACGGACAAAGCGTGGTGGGAACGGAGCTGAACGCAACGCACCATCGCGCGGTATCGCATGGGAAGGTGCGCGGAGTGTGTCAGCCGTTGCATCTTGGGCGAACCAGCCAGAGCTGGGAGATTGTGGTGTTCGACGAGCAGGGACGGCGGTGCTGTACCTGCCGGTTGAGTACCCAAATTTTGGGCTAGCGTTGCACGGTCAACATCCCTCTCCCCGCTGGGGAGAGGGGGAAGGCTTACAGCATTGAAATCACCCGCTTCAACAAGCGTATTCTCGGCGCAATCGACGCTTTATCCAGCCACTCCGCCGGGCTGTGGAACCCGGCACCGATTGGCCCCAGCCCGTCCAGGGTCGGAATGCCCAGCGCGGCGGTGTGGTTGGCATCACTGCCACCACCGACCGCCTGCCAGGTAATGGCTATTCCTTCCGCCTGACCTGCCGCTTCAACCTGCTGCATCAGCGCCTGCGTGGCTTTACTCGCTGCCATCGCCGGTTTGTGGTTCACGCGCGCCAGCGAGGTCGTGACGCCCTCTAAAAAGCCTTTTTCACACAATGCCTCCAGCGCCTGGTTCACCCGGCTGTACTCATCGTTTTCCCAGAAACGCACGTCCAGCTCGGCAACGGCTTTATCGGCCACCACGTTTGCCGCGCTGCCGCCGTGGATCACGCCGACGTTGAGCGTGGTGCCACGTTCCTGGTCGGTCAGGGCATTAATGGCAATAATGCTGTTTGCCAGGGCGGTTATCGCCGAGCGGCCTTTCTCCGGTTCGTTACCCGCGTGTGCCGCCACGCCGCTGAACGTCAGGTGATAACCCGCCATCCCTTTGCGAGCCTTCACCAGCGAACCGTCGGCGCGCGCGGCTTCGCATACCAGCACGCAGCGGGCGCGTTTTGCCAGTTCGCCAATCCATTCGTGTGAATAGACGGAGCCGGTCTCCTCGTCGGGATTCATGGCGATCGCAATGGCCAGACGATCGTGGTCGGCTGCGTCCAGCTCACGCATCGCCCACAAGATATTCAGCAGACCGCTCTTCATATCCGATACGCCAGGGCCATAAAGACGGGTGGCGTCCTCGCTCAGCGGACGCTCGGCGACGGTGCCGGGGGCAAATACCGTATCAAGATGGCCGACCAGCAGAACGTCGAACTGTGCCGCCTGTGGCTTATTACTGACGAATACGCCCGGGCCGACCTTGTCGCCCAGATTGACCCGTTCGGTGTGCCAGCCTTCGCGTTGCCAGAGCGTTTCAATAATGCCAGCCACGGTTTCGACGCCTGCGACAGTGCGGGTGCCGCAGTCCACGTTCACCAGGGTTTTCAGCTCTTCAATATAATGGTCAAGGTTCATAGTAACGTCCTGTTCAGAGAATAATGCGCATCAGCAGCATGGCTAAGAAGGCGTTGATGACCGAAATGGCAATCATCAGCGGAATACGTTTGGCGCGGGTGCCGATCACACCCAGAATGCGGCCGAGATACTGCACCTGTGAGCCCATCAGATAGATAGCAGGTGCCAGAATCGCCAGGTGCTCGCCGGTAATAATCCCTTTATCAAACAGGCCGATCGCCACGCCGATCCCACCGCCCATCGACATCCAGCCGCCAATCAGCACGGCAGCCGCTTCACCCGGCAGGCCAAACAGGCCCATCAGCGGGGAGAAGATCATCCCCAGCCCTTTCAGTGCCCCGGTAATTTCCAGCGCCTTGATGATGATAAAAGCCATGACCACGTTGGGCAGGGTGCTGCCGGTGGCAATACTCCAGCCCTTGCGTGCGCCTTCGACAAACACATCGGTAATCACGGGATGAGATTGTGGGGCACTCATACGGTCTCTCCTTGTGTCGGTTGTTGCTCAGGGGCATCTTTGCCGATGACGGTCAGGATCAGGCGCAGCAGATTCGCGCCGACAATCTTCATGATGAACATCACGGCGATGCAGGCACCAATGGAGGTCGGCACCGCGGCCGTCCCGTCAACGGCGACCAGGGTAAAGAGGATGGCACCAGAGGAGAAAAAGTTGGTGATCATCGCCCCGGCGGAGAACTGGAACATGGCGAAAACGTCTTTCTCTTTTTCGCTAATCTGCCCTTCATCGGACAGGTTGCGGGTGAGGGATGCACCCACATCGGTGCTCTGCAGGCTGCCAATCAGCGCCAGCCCGGTGGTGCCTGGAATACCCAGCAGCGGGCGCAGCAGCGGCGTTAACAGCTTACGGGCTGCACGCAGCGCACCATAGTGCTCCAGCACGTTGATCATCCCGAGGGCAAACATCACGGCCGGAATTAAACCGAGCGCAAAGAGAAACCCGTCCATTGCGCCACTGCCGCCGGTACCGCGAAAGGCGCTGGTGGCGGTAGTCAGGGTGCCGTCTTCAAGACTGGCCTTGCTGACCACCTTGCCAAACGCACCGTTGAGGGTGGTGAAATCAAACACGCCGTACCACTCTTTCCCGCCCAGCAGGCCAGAGAAGAAAACGGCTGCGAATGCCAGCGCAACGTACGCGCCGGGCCCGACCTTGAGATCCTGAGGTACTGAACTGTTCATATCCTTTTCCTTGTATGCACGCGATTGCGCAGGGTCATTCTGGCGAGGTTTTGAGCAAAAAAAATGATACAAATCATTTCGTAAGGCGGTGTCGGGACGAAAAAAGCAAAAGTGTGACCCGTGGCGGCAGGGGTGTTTCAGCGGAAGGTGATCGGCTTAACAATGTGGTGTAAATGTCTGGTTTGACCACGCATTATTGCGTTTCAAAGTTGTTAAATTTTGAGCGTTGTTCTAGAAACAAAATGTAACATCTCACTGTTTCACAACAACGGACAACAACTATGAACAACTCAGGGAAATACCTTACGTGGGCAGGGCTCTCCGTTGTGGGAGCATTTGCCCTGGGCTATATCGCCCTCAACCGGGGGGAACAGATCAACGCGCTGTGGATCGTTGTCGCCTCGGTCTGTATTTATCTGATCGCGTACCGTTTTTATGGCCGCTATATCGCGAAGACGGTGTTAGGGGTCGACGGCACGCGCATGACGCCTGCGGTTCGTCATAACGACGGTCTGGACTATGTGCCTACCGACAAGAAAGTGCTGTTCGGTCACCATTTTGCGGCGATTGCCGGCGCGGGCCCGCTGGTGGGGCCGGTCCTGGCGGCGCAGATGGGTTATCTGCCGGGGATGATCTGGATCCTCGCGGGCGTCGTGCTGGCCGGTGCGGTGCAGGACTTTATGGTGCTGTTCGTCTCCACCCGCCGCGACGGACGTTCGCTTGGTGAGCTGGTGAAAGAGGAGATGGGAGCCACGGCCGGGGTGATCGCCCTGATCGCGACCTTTATGATCATGGTGATCATCCTCGCGGTGCTGGCGATGATCGTGGTGAAAGCGCTGACCCACAGTCCGTGGGGAACCTATACCGTGGCCTTTACCATTCCGCTGGCGCTGTTTATGGGGATCTACATTCGCTACCTGCGTCCGGGACGCATTGGTGAAGTGTCGGTCATCGGCCTGGTCTTTCTGGTGTTTGCCATTATCTCCGGCGGCTGGGTGGCTGAGAGTCCGACGTGGGCGCCGTTCTTCGATTTCACCGGCGTACAGCTGACGTGGATGCTGGTAGGGTACGGATTTGTGGCGGCGGTGCTGCCGGTGTGGCTGCTGCTGGCCCCGCGCGATTACCTCTCCACCTTCCTGAAAATTGGCACGATTGTGGGGCTGGCAATCGGCATTTTGATTATGCGCCCGACGCTGACCATGCCTGCGCTGACCAAATTTATTGATGGCACCGGCCCGGTCTGGACCGGCAACCTGTTCCCGTTCCTGTTTATCACCATCGCCTGTGGCGCGGTGTCTGGCTTCCACGCGCTGATTGCCTCCGGTACCACGCCGAAAATGCTCGCCAATGAGAATCAGGCCTGCCTGATTGGCTACGGCGGCATGCTGATGGAATCGTTCGTGGCGATAATGGCGCTGGTCTCGGCCTGTATTATCGACCCGGGCGTTTACTTCGCGATGAACAGCCCAATGGCGCTGCTGGCACCGGCCGGCACCGTTGACGTGGTGGCCTCTGCCGCGCAGGTGGTAAGCGGCTGGGGCTTTGCCATTACCCCTGACACGTTGACCCATATCGCCAGTGAAGTGGGCGAGCAGTCAATTATTTCCCGTGCGGGGGGCGCGCCAACGCTGGCGGTGGGCATGGCGTATATTCTGCACGGCGCGCTGGGCGGGCTGATGGACGTGTCGTTCTGGTATCACTTCGCCATTCTGTTCGAAGCGCTGTTTATTCTGACGGCGGTGGATGCAGGAACGCGTGCGGCACGCTTTATGCTGCAGGATCTGCTGGGGGTGATTTCACCGAACCTGAAACGTACCGATTCATTACCGGCGAACCTGCTGGCAACGGCGCTGTGCGTACTGGCGTGGGGATATTTCCTCCATCAGGGCGTCGTCGATCCGCTGGGAGGGATTAACACCCTGTGGCCGCTGTTTGGTATTGCCAACCAGATGCTGGCGGGCATGGCGCTGATGCTCTGTGCGGTAGTGCTGTTCAAAATGAAGCGTCAGCGTTATGCGTGGGTGGCGTTACTGCCAACCGCATGGCTGCTGATTTGTACCCTGACGGCAGGCTGGCAGAAAGCCTTCAGCCCGGACAACAAGGTGGGCTTCCTGGCTATCGCCAACAAGTTCCAGGCGATGATCGACAGCGGTAAGATCCCGGCGCAATATACGGAATCACAGCTGTCGCAGCTGGTGTTTAACAACCGTCTGGACGCCGGGCTGACCATCTTCTTTATGGTAGTGGTGGTGGTGCTGGCGTTGTATTCTCTGAAGACTGCACTGGCGGCGCTGAAAGAAGACAAGCCGACGGCAAAAGAGACACCGTATGAGCCAATGCCTGAGAACCTGGAAGAGATTGTGACCCAGGCGAAAGGGGCGCATTAATCGCTCACCCTCACCCTCTCCCCGCCGGGGAGAGGGGATAAAAGACGAGACATCCACTATGTTCGACACCCTCTCCAAAGCAGGAAAATACCTGGGCCAGGCCGCCAAAATGATGATCGGCGTTCCGGATTACGACAACTACGTCGAGCATATGCGCGTCAACCACCCTGACCAGACGCCAATGACCTATGAAGCTTTCTTCCGCGACCGCCAGGACGCCCGTTACGGCGGCAAGGGCGGCGCGAAGTGCTGTTAACCCTCTTTCGGTAAACAAAGGCTGATCTGCTTTTGTTTACATTCAACATGCGATCAGGCGTTTAACCCGCCATCGACATCCAGTCCCGTGCCGGATATTTGTCCGGCGGCAGGACTGGCCAGGAAGGTGACCGCGGCGGCGATGTCTTCCGGCTGGCCGTAATGTCCTACCGCAATCATCTGGCGCTGAGATTCAGCCTGTTCTCCATCCTCCGGGTTCATATCGCTGTTTGTCGGGCCAGGATGCACAAGGTTCACGGTAATGCCGCGCGGGCCGAGATCGCGAGCCAGACCCCGGGTAAGGGAGTTGAGCGCAGATTTGGTCATCGAATAGACGGCAATACCGGGCATCGCCACACGGTTTGCCAGACAACTGCCGATGTTGATAATGCGCCCGCCGTCAGACATATGCACCAGCGCTTCCTGAATGGCGATCACCACGCCCCGGATATTGACGTTAATCAGGGCGTCAATATCCGCCAGCGTCATGGACTCCAGCGGACCGCCGCGTGCGATCCCGGCGTTGTTGACCAGAATATCCAGCCCGCCCAGGGAGCGTGCCGCATGGGTAACCGCATCCTGAATGGCCTGTGCGCTGGCGCTGTCGGCCTGAATCGCCTCGCTGTGGCGCCCAAGCGCCTTTATCTCTTCGGTGACCGCCTGGGCTTTGTCGGCGGATTTTTCATACGTAATAACCACATCGGCACCGGCGCGTGCCAGTGAAAGTGCGATGGCACGACCCAACCCACGGCTGGCGCCGGTAACCAGCGCCTTCTTACCTGTTAAATCGATCTGCATGATGACCTCGTTGCGAGAGTGATGAGAATCATCATTAGGTATAGTCGGTCGGAACGATTAACGGCTGAAGGATTCCACTTTCTCAAACGCGGCGCGCAGAACCGCAGGGGTGAGCGCGACCGGCAGATAGTGGATAGATTCCACCGGGCGCAGCGTATGGGCAATGACCTTGTCCAGCTCGTCGCGGTTGTTGATATCCACCTCCAGTTCGTGAAGCGTGGTGGGCAGGGTAAAACGCTGATAGGCCGCCACCAGCTCGGCCAGCACGTCATCCTGGCCGAGCAGCGCACTTTGCACCAGGATGCCGTAGGCCACTTTGGTACCGTGCAGGTATTTTTCCGTTTGCGGCAAAACGGTTAAACCGTTGTGCACCGCATGCGCGGCCGCCACGCGGGTATAGCGCTCGCCCAGACCGCCCACCATTCCGCCCCCGGCAATAATGGCATCCACAACGTCCCTGAACGCCTGCGTCGCTTCGCCACGCTGCTGGTCGGCCAGCGCCTCTTCGCTACGGGAAAGCAGCACGTCGCGGATCGCCAGCGCGCCGTTGATCCCCAGGCGTACGGTCAGAGGCAGGTGTTCGGGTTGTGGGGCCAGGACCACCGCTTCATACCACTTCGCCAGCGTATCGCCGATGCCTGCCAGCAGGTACTCCGCTGGGGCTTTGAGGATAATGTGCGGTTCCACCAGAACCAGGAAGTTAGCATCGTCGAACACCTCAAACTGCAGCGCCTGACCGGCATCGTTATACCAGACGGAGAGCGGCGTCCAGGCGGCGCAGGTGGCGGCGATGGTGGGAATAGCCACCACCGGCACGCCGAGACGGCGCGCCACCGCTTTGGCGGTATCAAGCAGTGCGCCACCGCCGACACCAATCACCACGCTGGCGTTATTGCCAGACGCCGTCACCAGATCGGTGACGTCACGTTCGCTGCAGTGCCCTTTAAAGAGCAGATGTTTTGCCCCCGGCGCGTGAAAGCTTTCCGGCAGGAAAGGGCGCGCGCCTTCAATGGCGCGTTCGCCATAAATCCACACCGCGCGGGAGAGCTGTTCCGGCGTAAAGAAATCATTCAGGTGCGCAAGACTTCCCGGATGCGAGAAATAGTTCGCCGGGCCTGGCACGACGCGGATATCGGTGTTGCTCATGTGTTGTCCTTTTTTTAGCAAGCGCTAACCCGATGTTATGTCTGGACATCCGGATGGCTAATAATATTTCGCTTTATCTTATGCCTTTTCCGTCGTTGTCAGTCAACCGGAGCTGTGAAAAATTCGATAAATCACAATATGAAAGAAGGATTTAACGCGGATGGTTTCCAGTCGCCTTGAGATGCGCGGTATCAGCCTGGCCTTTTCCGGCTTTCAGGCGTTGTCGCGCGTGGATTTGACGTTAATGGGCGGCTCCGTGCATGCGCTGACCGGCGCAAACGGCGCGGGGAAATCGACGCTGATGGCGGTGCTGTGCGGCACTTACGATCGCTACGAAGGTGAGATCTGCATTAATAACCAGCCGGTGACGATCCGCGAGCCGCTTGATGCCAAACGGCTGGGTATCCACCTGGTGCAGCAGGAAGTGGACGTCGCGCTGATACCAGGGCTGAGCATTGCCGAAAACATCATGCTCGATCAGCTTGCACAGCCGGGGCATCGCTATCGCTGGCGCGCAATCCGCCAGCAGGCGAAACAGGCGCTGGCGCAACTGGGTATCGCTCTGGATGTGCGACGCATCGTCGACACCTGTACGCTGGCAGAAAAGCAGCAGATTTTGCTGGCGCGGGCGCTCTCACACCACTGCCGTTTTCTGATTCTGGATGAGCCGACCGCGCCGCTGGATAGCCATGAAAGCGAACGGCTTTTCGCCGTAGTGAGACGTCTGCAAAAGCAGGGGATTGGCGTGGTGTTTATCTCTCACCGTATTCACGAACTGAACGCTATTTGCGACACCTTAACCGTGCTGCGCGACGGCAAGCTGATTGAATCCGGCCCGATGGCGAACCTCAGCGGTGACGCAATCGTTGAGAAGATGCTTGGCCATGAGCTTAACGATATCTATCCGCCGGCCCGTCCTGCGCACAGTGACGAGACATTACTGCGCGTGGAAGGGCTGCACGATGACGCGCTGTTGAAAGATATCTCCCTGCACCTGCGAAAAGGCGAAATTCTGGGCATTGCCGGGCTGGCGGGAGCGGGCAAAACGGAACTCTGCAAGGCGCTGTTTGGGGCCAGCAAAAGCCGTGTAGCGCGCGGTGAGCTAAATCATCAGCCCTGGCAGCCGCGCGATCCGGCGGATTCGGTATTGCGCGGTCTGGCGCTGGTACCGGAGGAGCGGCGCAAAGAGGGCATTTTTATTGATGAACCGGTGAGCATGAACCTGGCGGTCACCGCGGATAACAGCTTCTCGCGCTGGAGCCTGTTCGGCTACCGTCAGGCGTGGCGCTGGGCGGAAGAGGTGATTGCCCGCGTCGGCGTGCGTGCGCGTGGGCCGGGGCAGGTGCTGCGTCGTCTGTCGGGGGGCAACCAGCAGAAGATTGCCATCGGCAAGTGGCTGCGCAACGACGCCAGCGTGTTGATTTTCGATGAGCCGACCAAAGGCGTCGATGTCAAAGCGAAAACCGATCTGTTCCAGTTAATTGACGGCCTGGCGCGCGAGGGCAAAGGGGTGATTTACGCCTCCGGTGAATTCGCTGAACTGGTGGGGCTGTGCGATCGCATTTGCGTGCTGTGGGACGGACGTATCGTGGCGGAAATCGCCGGGGCCGAGGCCCACGAAGAGACACTACTTTATTATTCAACCGGAGGAACGGCGTCGTGAGCAAGGCCCTTTCAGTAACGGCGGCGGCGTCTGGCCGTCAGCAAATTTTTGATTTTCTCTACAAGTGGGGCATGTTGCTGACCGTGGTGGCGCTGGTGGCCATCTTTGGCCTGGCGTCGGACAACTTCCTCGATCCGAACAACATTATCAATATCCTGCGCTCCATTGCCATCGTGACGGTGATTGCTATCGGGGTGTCAATTTCGCTGACCATCGGCGGGTTTGACCTGTCGGTTGGTTCAACGGCATCGCTGGCTAACGCGCTGGTGGTGTCACTGTTCGTCTGGTACGGCTTCGGCACCACCGAATCGATACTGATTACCCTGGCGCTTTGTACTCTGGTTGGCCTGTTTAACGCGTTTCTGATTGTCATCCTGCGGATCCCGGACATGCTTGCCACGCTTGCCAGCCTGTTTGTTATCCAGGGCGTGGCGATGACCTACAGCTACGGCGGGTCAATTACCGAAAACATGGTGCTGCCGAGCGGTGACATGGCTGAAGGGACCATTCCGGCGGCATTCAGCCTGCTGGGACAGGTGCCGACTATCGTGATCATCATGCTGGTGGTGACGATCCTCGCACAGTTGGGGCTGTCACTGACCACCCACGGACGACGCATGTATGCCATCGGCGGTAATCCGGAGGCGGCACGTCTCTCCGGTATTCGCACCACGCGCTACAAGGTGGCGGCCTACGTGATTGCTTCTCTGCTCGCCGGACTAGGCGGCATTTTACTGGCCTCGCGGATTGGCTCGTCACAGGTGAATGCGGGCGGCGGCTATCTGATGGATGCGGTTGCGGCGGCGTGGATTGGCTTCTCGCTCGCGGGGTCCGGAAAACCGAACGCGCTGGGTACGCTCGTCGGGGCAGTTATTCTTGGCGTGCTGTCGAACGGTCTGGTGATGCTTTCCGTACCCTATTACGCGATGGACATTATAAAAGGGCTGGTGCTCGCCGTGGCGCTGGCGATTACCTACATACAAAAACGCTAACGATTGATCACAACACAACGGGAAAACAGAATGAAAAAAATCACCCTCTCTCTGGTGGCATTAGGGTTACTGACGTCGCTGCCAGGCCTTGCGGCAACCCCCGCACCGCTTCCGCCCGCCATTGCAAATCATGACGGCCCCATCCGCATTGCGGTGATCCGTAACCTCGGCTCTGACGACAACACCACGCAGTTTGTCGCCGGTGCCATTCAGGAAGGCAAAAAGCTCGGCTTTAAGGTCAGCACCTTTTTGAGCAATGGCGACGATGCCAAATTCCAGGACTTCGTTAATCAGGCGATCAGCCAGAAATATGACGGGATTATCCTCTCTCAGGGGCGCGACCCCTATGCGACCGCGCTGGTGAAAAAAGCCGTCGATGCCGGCATTAAAGTGTCGGTGTTTGATACCGCCGTTCAGGGCGACATTCCCGGGGTGACCGTGACCCAGCAGGATGATGCTTCCCTGACCCATCTCTCCTTCGGCCAGCTGGCGAAAGATTTCAACGGTAAAGCCAACATCGTGAAGCTGTGGGTTGCCGGTTTCCCGCCGATGGAACGTCGTCAGGCAGCCTATAAAGCGCTGCAGAAGCAGTATCCGGACATTAAAGAACTGGAGTCTATCGGTGCCGTTTCGTCTGACGTGCAGGGAGATACCGCGAATAAAGTGGGCGCTATTCTGGCGAAATACCCGAAAGGCAAAATTGACGCCATCTGGGGAACCTGGGATGCCTTCAGCCAGGGGGCCTACAAAGCCCTGAAAGAGAACGGCCGCACCGAAATCAAACTCTACAGCATCGATATCTCAAACCAGGATCTTCAGCTGATGCGCGAGCCAGGCAGCCCGTGGAAAGTGAGCGTGGCGGTGGATCCGAAGCTGATTGGTGCAACCAACGTACATCTGATTGCCAACAAGATTGCCGGTGAAACCACACCCGCCACGTATGATTTCAAAGCGGCGGCGATCCCGCAGGCGCTGCTGACCGCCCAGCCAGGCGCGGTGAACGTGGCGTCGCTGGGGAAAATCATTCCAGGCTGGGGTCAGACCGAAGATTTTATCGCCCCGTGGTTTGCGACGCTTGAAGCGAAACATCAATGAGTGTGCTTCCCACGCCTGAATACAGCCGCAATATGCGGCTGATTGGCCATAGCGACCAGGGCGGTCGCCCGGACGGCGTGCAGCTGATGGTGCATCGCGGTTTCGCGTACATCGGGCATATGGTCTCACAGGGCTTTTCCATTGTGGACGTGCGTGACCCGAAACATCCCAAACCGGCAGGCTATATGCCCGCGCCGCCCGGCACCTGGAATGTTCATCTTCAGGCGCACGACGATCTCCTGCTGGTCATTAATGCGCGAGACTTGTTCGCAGATGCCCGTTTCGCTGACGAAAAGGTCTACTACACCCGTCAGGTAGGAGAAACCGTACGCGACGTGCAGGACAAAGGCTGGAGCGCCGGGTTGCGGGTGTTTGATATCTCCACCCCTGACCAACCGCGTGAGATCGGCTTTTTATCCCTGAGCGGCATCGGCATTCACCGTATCTGGTACGTCGGCGGGCGCTGGGCGTATGTTTCGGCGCTGATCGACGGCTTTACCGACTATATTTTCCTGACGATCGATCTGGCCGACCCGCAAAAGCCTGAGGTGGCCGGGCGCTGGTGGCTGCCGGGGATGAACCAGGCCGACGGTGAGCAACCCAATTGGCCGGAAGGTAAACGCTACGCGCTGCACCACGCGATTATTGCCGGGGATACCGCTTACGGGAGCTGGCGCGACGGGGGACTGACGCTGCTGGACGTGAAGGATCGCACGCAGCCGAAGCTGATTAGCCATCGCAACTGGAGCCCGCCGTTTGGAGGTGGCACGCACACCGCGCTGCCATTGCCGGATCGTGACCTGCTGGTGGTGCTGGATGAAGCGGTACTGGATAACCAGGAGGACGGTGAGAAGTTCATCTGGCTGTTTGATATTCGCGAGCCGTCGAACCCGGTAAGTATTTCCACATTCCCGCAGCCGCAGGAGCGGGATTATGTGGCGAAAGGGGCGCATTTTGGTCCACACAACCTGCACGAGAACCGGCCGGGAAGCTTTGTCAGCTCTACGCTGATTTTTGCGACCTGGCAGAATGCGGGCGTGCGCGCGTTTGATATTTCCAATCCTTACCGTCCGGTTGAAACCGGTGCGCTGGTGCCGGCGGCGCCAGAGAGGATGATGGATACGCGGCCGAATCGACCGCAGGTGATCCAGTCATGCGATGTGTTTGTCGATGCGCAGGGCATTATCTACAGCACGGATTATAACGGTGGATTGTCGGTGATTGAGTATCTGGGGTAACGGCGCGCTGGTGTCTTTCTGACGGCCCTCTTCATCGGGAGAGGGCCGAGGCGTTTAACTGTACTGACGCACCCGCGCCACCAGCGCTTCGGCGGTGTCGATACGGTCGGCAATCACAATCAGCGCCTTGCCAAGCGTAATCGCGTGGCGCAGGCATTCGTGGCGCATTGCTTCATCCTGAATGGTCTCGATATCCGCCACGTGCGACAGACCGACACTGCGGCGAATCAGCTCCGTGCCGCAGAATCCGATCGCGTCTTTCCACACCTTTTTCAGGAATTCAGAGGCGTAGCCCGGGGCAGCAAGTGCCGCATCGCGCGTTTTCTCACTGGCCAGGATCTGGAAGCGCTCCGCGAAGGTGTTCCACAGCGTCTGAATGTCGGTCAGACGCTGTTCACGGGCCGCGGCGGCATCGCGAATACCCAGATGCCCCGGCAGGCCGCAGAAATTGAGCAGCAGATTGCCGATGGCGGTGCCGACGTCAAAACCGATGGGGCCGAAGTAGCCGAACTCTGCGTCGATGGCTTTCAGACTGCCGTCTGCCACGAAAATCGAGCCGCTGTGAATATCGCCATGCAGCAGGGCTTCAGCGTGTGAGAAGAAGCGGTGCTTCAGTGAGGCCACGGCAATTTTTAACTGAGCGTCATCGCGCAGGGCGGCAACGTCTTTTTCCAGTTCAGCAGGGTAGTTGTTACGTTCGTGGACCTGGTACGGATCGTTGAAGAACAGATCTTCGGTGATCTCGCACATCTCCGGATTAAGGAATTTCGCGACCTGCGCTTTCTTTTCATGCGGGTGCAGGTAAAAGTCGCTGGTATGGAACAGCGTGTGCGCGAGGTATTCACCCAACTGACGCGCCGCCTGCGGGTAGTAGGTATTTTTGATCAGCTCCCCGCGCCAGATGGCATGGCTGGAGAGATCTTCCATCACCATCACCGCCAGTTCAGGGTCGAAGTGGTGGATTTTCACCGTGTGCTGCGGGCTGTGCTGGTAGTGTTCGACCAGCGTTTGCGCCTCCAGGCGGGCGCGATCCAGGGTCAGTGGCCAGGATTCGCCGACGCAGCGCACATACGGCAGCGCCTGCTTAACAACGATGCGGCTCACGCCCTCGGTATCGAAAATTTTGAACACCAGATTGAGGTTACCGTCGCCCACTTCCTGCGCCTCCACCAGCGATGAGGGGTCATCAAGGCCGCCGAACTGCTTTGCATACTCCACGGCATCCTGGGCGGTAAAGGTACGGTATTGCGACATTGCCTGTTCCTCACTGGTTTTGCTAATAAAGACATTTAGACGTCTATACATCTGGATTTCATCCTGACACAATGTGCTACAACAACGCAACAGGGAATTAACGACATGCAGACATTACAGACGACCAGCCTGCGAGTGGCGGAGAATCAGTTATTTATTCTCGATCAGCAGGCGCTTCCTCAGGAGAAACGCTGGCTTGACGCCTCGACGGTAGAGGCGCTGGTCGGCCATATTCATGCCCTGCGCGTACGCGGGGCACCGCTGATTGGTCTCTCTGCAAGCCTGCTGCTGGCCCTTCTGGCGGAAAACGGCAAAAGCCGTGATGAACTGGCTGTGGCCCTGGAGACCCTGCGGGCATCCCGCCCGACGGCGGTGAACCTGATGAACAACCTCGACCGCATGAAGCTGGCTCTCTGGCAGGAGGATTTTGTGCCTGCGCTGGTGGCGGAAGCGCTGCGTCTGATTGATGAAGACAAGCAGCTGTGCGAGGCCATCGCGAATGCCGGCAGTACGCTGGTGAAACCCGGCAGCAGTCTGTTGACCCACTGCAATACCGGCGGGCTGGCGACGGCAGGGGTTGGCACCGCGCTCGGCGTGATTGCCCGCGCGCATCAGGAAGGACGCGTCAACACTGTCTGGGTGGATGAAACCCGCCCCCTGTTGCAGGGTGGAAGACTGACCGCATGGGAGCTCGGCGAGCTGGGCGTGCCGTATCAGCTGATCGCCGATTCCATGGCCGCCAGCCTGATGGCAAAAGGGCTGGTTGACGCGGTGTGGGTGGGCGCAGACCGTATTGCGGCCAACGGCGACGTGGCGAATAAAATTGGCACCTATTCTCTGGCGGTTCTGGCAACGTTCCACGGTATTCCGTTCTATGTCGCCGCCCCGCATACCACGCTTGACCCGGCGTGCCCGAACGGTGAGGCAATCCCCATTGAACAACGTGCGGCCAGCGAAGTGACGGGCGTGGCCGGGAGCTTTGGCGCGGTGCAGTGGGCTCCTGAAAACGCGCAGGTCTACAACCCGGCCTTTGACGTCACGCCAGCGGCATTGATAAGCGGTTGGGTGCTGGATACGGGCATCGTCACGCCGGAAGAGGTGGCAAAAGGGAAATTCGCCTGAGGACGACTATCCTTTAAGGGGTTCCCTTTAGGAGGACAGTCACGTGACGCTTGATCCTGATACAGACTTAAAACTGGAACGCGTGGTGGATGCCCCGCGCGATCTGCTGTGGCTCTGCTGGACGACACCTGAGCACATCAAAAACTTCTTCATTCCGGTTCCGCACAAAGTGACCGAGTGTGACCTTGACCTGCGCGTTGGCGGGCGGTTTAACACGGTGTTTGAGGTAGACGGGCAACGGATGGATAACCGGGGTGTGTTTCTCGAAATCGATCCCGGCAGGAAGCTGGTCTTTACCGACGGTTATACGGAAGGCTGGAAGCCCGCCGAAAAGCCGTTTATGACGGCCATTCTACTGCTGGATGATGTGGGGGAGGGCAAAACGCGTTATACCGCCATTGCTCGCCACCCAACGGCGGAAATCCGCGAACAGCATGAACAGATGGGCTTCCACGAAGGGTGGGGCATTGTGCTGGACCAGCTGGTGGCGTATACGAAGGGATTGAAACACTGACGTTTTTTCGCCCCCTCTCCCTGGAGGGAGAGGGGAAAAATCATGCCAGACGCGGATACGCATCCGCAATCGCATCGCCGGTGAACTGCGCAATCCACCCCTCGGGGTTATCAAAAATACGAATGGCGGTAAAGTTCGGCTCTGAGCCCATATCAAACCAGTGTGGCGTTCCGGCGGGCACGGAAATCAGGTCGTTTTTCTCACACAATACCTGACACACCTCGTCGCCAATGTGCAGGCAAAACAGCCCCGCACCCTCAACAAAGAAACGCACTTCATCTTCCCCGTGGGTATGCTCGTTCAGGAACTTAGCGCGCAGCGCCTCTTTTTGAGGGTTGTCGGCACGCAGGCTGATGACATCCCAGCTCTGATAACCTTTCTCTGCCACTAGCGTGTCGATCGCATGCTGATAAGCCGCGATAACCGCATCGGGCGCAGGATCGCGGCCTAAGTCGCGGTCTGCGGCCCAGCGTTCAAAACGCACCCCTCTGGCGTTGAGCTGTTGGGCGATGTCGGCAGCGTCGGTGCTGTGCCAGCGAGGTTGACTGGGGTCTTTATCGGAATAAATGGTCAATGCGCTCATGAAGGGATCTGCTCCGGGTTAATCTCGTCGAACTGGTGTACCTGATGGTGATGGCTTGCACCGTCATCATCGCCGCGAATCAGCTGCAGGGTGCGAAAACCTGCCTGCTCAGCGGCGTCCAGCTCCTGATGTATATCCGACAGGAACAGGATCTGCGACGGAGGGATACCCGTTTGTGCCGCAATGTTCTGGTAAGACTGGACGTCGCGCTTGGCACCGATGTGGGTATCAAAATAGCCGCTGAACAGATGAGTAATATCACCTTCGTCGCTGTAGCCAAATAACAGTTTCTGCGCCGCGACGGAGCCTGAGGAATAAACATAGAGATCAATACCCTGCGCTTTCCATTTTTCCAGCGCAGGCAGGACGTCCGGGTAGAGGTGGCCGGTAAAATCGCCGTTAACGTAGCCGTCGTGCCAGATGATCCCCTGCAGTGCTTTCAACGCGGTTGACTTGCGGTCTTCATCCATAAACGTAAAGAGTGTGTCGATAAGGTCGCTTACGCTGGCGTGCGGGTGGTTAATTTCATCACGCAGGTTGTCCAGAATCGATTTGACCGGCTCGGCGTACTGCTGCGCGGACACAAAGGCCGCCAGACGCTCACGCGCGTAGGGGAACAAAACATCATGGACAAAACGGATATCGCTGGTGGTCCCTTCAATATCCGTCACAATCGCGCGAATCATACTCTCTCCCAGTGTCGTAAACGCATTTCGCATTCAAATAAGAATTCCAGTCCTTCCAGATGACGGCGGGCCTCGGCCACATCGCGTCCCCAGCAGGTTAAGCCATGACCGCGCAGAAGAAAACCATAATTAAACGGGTGCGCCTGAGCGTATTCGGCAATGCGCACGGCGAGCGCGTCGATATCCTGGTCGTTATCAAACACCGGGATGGCGACCGTATCCAGATGCGTGCTCTGCCCGGAGAGGGATTTTTGCATCTCAAAGCCGGTGATCTTCAGCTCAGGCTCTTTGACCAGCCGCGACAAGACCGTGGCATTGACGGTATGGACGTGCAGAACCGCGTTGGCTTCGGGAAACAGACGATAGATGAGCGTGTGAAGCCCGGTTTCAGCCGACGGCGTGCGGCCAGAGGGTGCACGGTTGGTCGCAATCTCCACCTGCAGAAAATCGTCGGTGGTCAGGCTGCCTTTATCTTTGCCGGATTCACTGAGCCAGCACAGATGCGCATCCTGACGCACGGACATGTTGCCGCCGGTCGCGGGAGCCCAGCCTTTGGCGCCGATCCAGCGGCAGGCGTCGACCAGGTGTGTGAGTTGCAGGTTGTCGGTCATCTTCCTTTTTCCCTCTCGGTCAGGAATATTCATATTGTTTAGACGTCTAAGCGTCTTGATTGCTAAAGACTAACATCGTGTTATAGTGTCAGCAACATAAGTATTACATGCAGGCACAACACAATGAGCAATAACGCATTGATTCCTCAGAGTAAACTTCCCAGTCTTGGCACCACCATCTTTACGCAAATGAGCGCACTGGCCCAGCAGCACAACGCCATTAATCTCTCGCAAGGGTTCCCGGATTTTGATGGCCCGCGTTATTTGCAGGAACGTCTGGCGTACCACGTTGCGCAGGGGGCGAACCAGTATGCACCGATGACGGGCGTGCAGGCTCTGCGGGACGCCATTGCAGACAAAACGGCTGAGCTGTATGGCTATAAGCCAGACGCTACCAGCGACATCACGGTGACGGCAGGGGCGACCGAAGCGTTGTATGCCGCAATTACCGCCCTGGTGCGCACGGGTGATGAGGTGATCTGCTTTGACCCGAGTTATGACAGCTACGCGCCGGCGGTTGAACTCTCCGGCGGCGTGGTGAAACGTATCGCGCTACAGCCACCGCATTTCCGTCCGGACTGGCAGGCGTTTGCTGCCTTGCTGAGCGACAAAACCCGTCTGGTTATTATCAATACTCCGCACAACCCGTCGGCGACCGCATGGCAGAAAGCTGATTTCGCAAAGCTTTGGCAGGCGATTGCCGGGCGTGAAATTTACGTGCTGAGCGATGAAGTGTATGAGCACATCTGTTTTGCGCAGGAAGGGCATGCCAGCGTGCTGGCCCATCCGCAGCTTCGCGAGCGTGCCGTGGCGGTATCGTCATTTGGTAAAACCTATCACATGACCGGCTGGAAGGTGGGGTACTGCGTGGCTCCTGCGGCCATCAGCGCTGAGTTGCGTAAAGTGCATCAGTACCTGACGTTTGCCGTAAACACGCCAGCCCAGCTGGCCCTGGCTGATATGCTGCGCGCCGAACCGGAGCACTACCGCGACCTGCCGGCATTCTACCGTCAGCGTCGGGATCTGTTTGTGAATGCGCTAAGCCAGAGCCGTCTGGAGATTTTACCCTGCGAAGGGACCTACTTCCTGCTGGCGGACTACAGCGCGATTTCGGATCGGGATGACGTGAGTTTTTGCCAGTGGCTGACAAAAGAAGTGGGCGTTGCTGCCATTCCGCTGTCCGTATTTTGCGCCGACCCGTTCCCGCATAAGCTGATCCGGCTCTGTTTTGCGAAACAGGAATCGACGCTTCTCGCGGCGGCGGAGCGGCTGAATACACTCTGAGCGTGTCATCCCTCTCGCGTTAGAATAACGGCGGTCTGCCTATAATAAGTGAGAGTAATATCAGTCAAAATAACGCGAAAGCGCGTTATAAAATATAAGTCAGGATTATGTATTAACAAAGAGAACGGGCTGTGAGCGACACAGCCCGTCGCTGTTATTTTTCTGTTACTTCGTTAATAAATTTCGCGAATGCCGTACTGTTCAATGCCGAACGATTATAAATCATAAAAATGTCAAGCGAGGGAAGGGTGAACGGTGCAGTGATTTTTTTGAGTCTTAGCACTTCACTGTATTTATCAAATAAAATTTCGGGTACGTAACCAATTAAATGAGAGGCACTTATCATCGAAATAATAGTAAATACAGAGTCACAGCGAAAACCGATTGTCTTTTCCGCATGCACTTTTTCTGCCATCGATTGATAGGTTTTAACGCCCGGCTCATCACTGAGGAATATCGTAAACTTCTCTTCCTGAAGCTCTTCCATGGTGGCCACCTCTTTCATCCGCGGATGATCCTGGCTGCAGACCAGCAGGACGGAATAGGATGCATATGGCACACAAATCATTGAACGGTTACTAACCGGGGCCATTGAGAAAATTAAGTCTGCCTTACGGTATGCCAGTAGATCCTCTGCGGAGTCAGCAGAGAGCAGCATGTCATGCAGTTCAATCTCGTAATTGTGCTCTCGCATCAATAATTTAAGCGGACCCAGCAGGTTTTCGGTGGTCAGGATTTGCGGGCTGTACACCACAAAATTCTTTTTTAGCGTTGAGCCATGCATGATGTTAATCGTCTGCTCAAGCTGGTTGAGGTTTTGCTCAAGATGATGGTGCAGGTTCACGCCTACCGTGGTGGGCGTAATCCCTTTCCCGGAACGAATGAACAGGGGATCGTTGAGCTGATTACGCAACCTTTGCAGCGACTGGCTGACCGCCGAGGGCGTAATATAGAGCGTTTCTGCTGCCTTGCTGATGCTTAAGTGCTGATAAATACACTCGAAAATTACCAGCAGATTTAGATCAAATTTTTTCAGATCGTAGAGATTAGCCATGTTTCATCCTGAGTGGACTGCGTTGCGTTAACACATCACTGATAACTATAGAAGGAAGTTAATCATTTACCATCCATGCAATTAACTTACTTAATTAGAGTTGTATGTTGACTTAATATATCACGATGGCAGATTTATAAAATAGAGCTTCAATGAATATTAAGATATTTTTATCTCTAAAACTGCGAGGGTGTTTGCATTAAAATAGTCTCAATTATATATAGACAAATAATTATCATTCATTTTTATTAATCCTCGCCGGCGCGTCTTACGTTCTGCGCGATAAACCGTGTTCGATGAAACCTATCACAGCCATAGATACGATTGGCGCTCATGTGCATTGCCCTCGCGCTGTGCGGGTGTTGTAATCAAGGCGCTGTTACGGCCTTGATATGAGGTATGTAGAGCGCAACGCAACGCCAGCAATTGCTGGCACTGAAAGTTCCTGTGGAAAGTTCAGGTATCAGGGCCGCCCACCAGGGCGGCCTTTTTACTTTTGGCTTTTCGTTAATTCAGTTCATCACGTTGTCTTGTTCGGGTTGTTAGGTATGGCTGATTGATTTGATAAAGCAAACGCATTAGCCCACCCGGCGAAAGTTGGTTACCTTACATCTCAACGAAAACACGGAGGAAGTACAGATGTCTTTGATTAATACCAAAATTAAACCTTTCAAAAACCAGGCGTTCAAAAACGGTGAATTCATCGAAGTGACCGAGAAAGATACCGAAGGCCGCTGGAGCGTCTTCTTCTTCTATCCGGCTGACTTCACCTTCGTTTGCCCGACCGAACTGGGTGACGTTGCAGACCATTACGACGAACTGCAGAAGCTGGGCGTAGACGTTTACTCTGTTTCTACTGACACCCACTTCACCCACAAAGCATGGCACAGCAGCTCTGAAACCATCGCGAAAATCAAATACGCGATGATCGGCGACCCGACTGGCGCCCTGACCCGTAACTTCGACAACATGCGTGAAGATGAAGGCCTGGCTGACCGTGCTACCTTCGTTGTTGACCCGCAGGGCATTATCCAGGCAATCGAAGTTACCGCTGAAGGTATCGGCCGTGATGCTTCTGACCTGCTGCGTAAAGTGAAAGCGGCGCAGTACGTTGCTTCTCACCCAGGTGAAGTTTGCCCGGCGAAATGGAAAGAAGGCGAAGCGACTCTGGCACCGTCTTTAGACCTGGTTGGCAAAATTTAAGTTTCCCGCCATCTTTCGCGCAGAGCATCGCCTGCTCTGACGCGACAGGCTCCGGAAATGACAGTCGTAATGGGCGCGCCCGCGCCCATTTTATTCCAGCACCATGATGCAAGTTGCATTCAGGCCGCCCGAATAAGGCAGCTTGCATGATGACGTTTTTAGAGAGGGAAGAACAATGCTCGACACCAATATGAAAACCCAGCTCAAGGCCTACCTTGAGAAACTGACCAAACCTGTTGAGCTGATTGCCACGCTGGACGACAGCGCTAAATCGGCAGAGATCAAGGAACTGCTGGCAGAGATCGCCGAACTGTCACCGAACGTGACCTTCAAAGAAGATAACGGTCTGGCGGTGCGCAAGCCCTCCTTCCTGATCACCAATCCGGGTTCTGACCAGGGGCTGCGTTTTGCCGGTTCTCCACTGGGCCACGAATTTACCTCGCTGGTGCTGGCACTGCTGTGGACCGGTGGTCATCCGTCAAAAGAGGCGCAGGCGCTGCTCGAGCAGATCCGCGATATTGACGGCGATTTTGAGTTTGAAACCTATTACTCACTCTCCTGCCATAACTGCCCGGACGTGGTGCAGGCGCTGAACCTGATGTCGGTGCTGAACCCGCGCATTAAGCACACGGCGATTGACGGCGGTACGTTCCAGAACGAAATCACCGACCGTAACGTCATGGGCGTTCCGGCGGTCTTTATGAACGGTCAGGAGTTTGGCCAGGGCCGTATGACGCTGACCGAAATCGTTGCCAAAGTGGACACGGGTGCCGAAAAACGTGCGGCAGAAGCGCTGAACAAACGTGACGCGTATGATGTTCTGATTGTCGGCTCCGGCCCGGCGGGCGCGGCGGCGGCGGTTTACTCCGCCCGTAAAGGCATTCGTACCGGCCTGATGGGCGAACGCTTCGGTGGCCAGGTGCTCGACACCGTGGATATCGAAAACTACATCTCTGTGCCGAAGACCGAAGGCCAGAAACTGGCTGGCGCACTGAAGGCGCACGTCAGCGATTATGAAGTGGATGTGATCGACAGCCAGAGCGCCAGCAAGCTGGTTCCGGCCGCGGTTGAAGGGGGGTTACACCAGATTGAAACCGCCTCCGGCGCGGTGCTGAAAGCGCGCAGCATTATCATTGCCACCGGCGCCAAATGGCGCAACATGAACGTCCCAGGTGAAGATCAGTATCGCACCAAAGGCGTCACCTACTGCCCGCACTGCGACGGCCCGCTGTTTAAAGGTAAACGCGTGGCGGTGATCGGCGGCGGTAACTCTGGTGTGGAAGCGGCGATTGACCTGGCGGGTATCGTTGAACACGTCACCCTGCTGGAGTTCGCCCCAGAGATGAAAGCGGACCAGGTGCTGCAGGACAAAGTGCGTAGCCTGAAAAACGTCGATATCGTGCTGAATGCGCAGACCACGGAAGTGAAAGGTGACGGCAGCAAAGTGACCGGTCTGGAATACCGCGACCGCGTGAGCGGTGACGTGCATAGCGTGGCGCTGGCGGGGATTTTCGTACAGATTGGTCTGTTGCCAAATACCACCTGGCTGGACGGCGCGATTGAGCGCAACCGGATGGGCGAAATTATTATCGATGCGAAATGCGAAACCAGCGTGAAAGGGGTGTTCGCGGCAGGGGACTGCACCACGGTTCCGTACAAACAGATCATCATTGCCACCGGTGAAGGGGCGAAAGCGTCTCTGAGCTCGTTCGATTATCTGATTCGCACCAAAACGGCATAAAAAGAAAGCAAGACTACACCTGCAACAGCAAGAGGCCACCGAAAGGTGGCCTCTTTTTTTTACCTGACGACCATCACCGGAATGTGGGTGTGGCGGATCACGCTCGACGCGTTAGAGCCCAGCAGGTGGGTGGTAATGGAAGGATTACGGGAACCGATCACCACGACGTCTGCTTTCAGTTCATTGGCCAGTTCATTAACGGCATCCCGCACGCTGCCGAACCTGACGTGAGTTTTGATCCGTGAAGGGTCGATGCTGAAATGCCCGACCATGGTTTGTAGACGATTTTCAGCTTCGTGCTGAAGATGCTCTTCGAAGCGACGTACATCGGCGGCAAAGCGGTGCAGACTCAGGCTGGCGGAACCCGGTAACACGTGTAAAAGATGAATGATCCCGTCCTGCTGCGCCAGGAACTCCGCGTGGCGTACGGCCTTGTCGCTCAGCTCCATCTCGAAAACATCAACCGGCATAATGATTGTTTGATACATACCCGTTTCTCCTTGTTTATAAACGCTGAATTCATTCAACCACAAAATATGAATGGTTTCTGTAAGCGCGGCGCCACTTTTTGATCTCGCCAGGAAAAATCTCAAAAGATCCGTCATCACGGGCAAGTCTTCTGGGGTAGCTACCCTTTATACACTGTCCTGGATCCTTTCGGAGGTTGCATGAAAGCACTCACGTATCACGGCCCACATCATGTTCGCGTCGAGAATGTCCCCGATCCCATCATTGAACAGCCAGACGATATTATTCTGCGGGTCACGGCTACGGCGATTTGCGGGTCCGATCTGCATCTCTATCGCGGCAAAATCCCGAAGGTGCAACACGGCGATATTTTTGGTCATGAATTTATGGGGGAAATCGTTGAGTGCGGCAGGGAGGTGAAGAATTTACAGAAAGGCGATCGCGTGGTTATCCCGTTTGTGATTGCCTGCGGTGACTGTTTCTTCTGCCGTCTGCAGCAATACGCGGCCTGCGAGACGACCAACGTTGGGCAGGGCGCCGCGCTGAACAAAAAGCAAATTCCCGCGCCAGCCGCGCTGTTTGGCTATAGCCATCTCTACGGCGGTGTGCCGGGAGGCCAGGCGGAATATGTTCGCGTACCGAAGGGGAACGTTGGGCCGTTCAAGGTGCCGCCGCTGTTGTCCGATGACAAAGCGCTGTTCCTGTCAGATATTTTACCCACCGCCTGGCAGGCGGCAAAAAATGCGCAGATCGAAAAAGGATCGAGCGTGGCCGTGTTCGGCGCCGGGCCGGTGGGGTTGCTGACCATTGCCTGCGCGCGACTGCTCGGGGCGGAACAGATCTTCGTTATCGACCATCACCCGTATCGCCTGCGATTCGCTCAGGCGCGCTACGGCGCAATCCCGGTCAACTTTGATGATGATAACGATGCCGCCGAAAAAATCATTGAGCAAACTGCCGGCCAGCGTGGTGTCGATGCGGTAATTGATGCCGTCGGGTTCGAAGCTAAAGGCAGCACCACGGAAACAATCCTCAGCAACCTTAAAATTGAAGGCAGCAGCGGCAAAGCGTTGCGTCAGTGTATAGCGGCTGTCCGGCGCGGCGGCGTTGTCAGCGTCCCTGGCGTTTACGCCGGGTTTATTCACGGCTTCCTGTTTGGCGATGCCTTCGATAAAGGGCTGAGTTTCAGGATGGGGCAGACACACGTCCACGCCTGGCTGGGCGAGTTGCTGCCGCTTATCGAAAAAGGGCTGCTTACGCCGGAGGAGATTGTGACCCACTATCTGCCGCTGGCGGATGCGGAACGCGCCTACAAGATTTTCGAAAAACGGGAGGAGGAGTGCCGCAAGGTCATTCTGGTGCCGGGGGCGGAAACGCCTGACGCGGCGGCACAGCAGGTGAAAGGCCTGGTCAATGCTTTCCCGGGTGGGGTGGTGTGAGATTATCGCTTACCGATGACGCTCAAGATAAAGCACCGCCATGACGATGATCGCCAGAATAATGAGAAAAATAAGTGTGATAACCACTATCTCACTCATGACCGTCCCCGCGGCACCCAAACAGATTAAGCGTGGGTTAAGGGGTTTTCGGGCGATATAGGATAATCGGGTGAATTTGCGGAAAGAGGATGCGGGTGCATCCTCTGTGCAACGCGGGAGCGTTTGTTCAGATGGGGTTAACGCAGGTAGTCGCCCGCGGCTTCTGGCTGGTAGAGCAGCTCCAGCACTTCCAGATGCGCCGCAGCACCGCCCGGCAACGCCCAGTTGATGGTGTCTCCCGTACGCAGACCAAGAAGCGCGGCACCCACAGGGGCAAGGACCGAAAGCTGTGCACTGCTGTCGGTCATCTGCGCCGGGTAGACCAGCGTTCGGGTCAGCTCTTCACCAGTGGCCAGGTTACGGAATTTAACCCGGCTGTTCATGGTGACCACGTCGTGAGGCATGGATTCAGGCGTGCACATCTGCGCCCGGTCAAGCTCTTCATTCAGGGCGTCAGCCACCGGAAGCGAAGCGAATTCTGCTTTTTCCAGCAGTCTGTCAATACGTTCTGCGTCAAGCTCATTGATGATGATGGTGGGTCTGGACATTTTTTACTCCATGTCGTTAATGCTGCGTGTAACGCAGAAACCAATCCAAAAGAAAACCCTCGCCGTCTGGCAGCGAGGGTTTAACTCTTCTGATGATACTGGCTGAGCGCACAACTTTGAAGTGATACAGGTCACATTCATGGGTCATATGAATTTTCGGTGAAAAACGTGCTCCCTTGCCAATTTGGATTATTCTTTTTAAGCGCCCCCTGCGGGCGACTATCCGCATTCAGTGTTTCTTCTCAGGAGATCTCATGAGCGATTACGACAAAATTACGTTGAAAGACGGCAGTTATTTATATTTTAAAGACTGGGGAAGCGGGCAACCCGTGGTGTTTAGCCACGGCTGGCCGCTGACGGCGGATGCCTTTGAAGACCAAATGTTATACCTGGGGTCAAAAGGATTTCGCGTAATTGCACATGACCGCCGCGGACATGGCCGCTCAGCTCAGCCGTGGGATGGGCACAATATGGATCAGTACGCCGACGACCTGGCTGAGCTGACGGCGCGTCTGAATCTGAAAGACGCTGTTCACGTGGGGCATTCAACCGGCGGTGGCGAAGTGGCGCGCTATATTGGTCGCCACGGTACGGATCGCGTGGCGAAAGCGGTACTTATTGGTGCCGTGACACCGATTATGATCAAAACCGATTTCAACCCGAACGGTGTGCCGAAAGAGGTGTTTGATGGTATTCGGGAAGGCGTGATTAACGATCGCGCAGCTTTCTTCTATGCGCTGACCGAGGCGTTTTATGGCTATAACCGCCCGGGGGCGAAAGAGTCCAAAGCGGTGCGGGAGAGCTTCGTTGAGCAGGGGCTTCAGGGGTCGATCAAGGCGCTGTATGACTGCGTCAAAGCGTTCTCTGAAACCGATCTGCGTGAAGATCTGAAAAAGATGACTATCCCGACGCTGGTGATCCACGGCGACGACGACCAGATAGTCCCGATCGAGACCTGTGGTCGGGTGGCTGCAGAGATCCTGCCGAACGCTGAACTGAAGGTCTATGCCGGGGGTTCTCACGGCATATGCACCACGCATAAGCACCAGATCAATGACGATTTGCTGAAATTTATTCAGTCTTAATTCCTGGCGGATTGCGTTACGCTGAGTGTCCTGATCCAGGGTACTGAGCGAAACGCAATTCGTGTCTGCCCCACCATTAAGAGAGCACTATGTATTTCTATCAACCTTCTCTGGGACACGGCCTGCCGCATGACCCACTGAACGCGATTATTGGCCCACGCCCGATTGGCTGGATCTCCTCGTGCGACAACGCCGGTCAGCTGAATCTCGCGCCGTATAGCTTCTTTAACTGCTTTAACTATCGTCCGCCCATCATCGGTTTTTCCAGCAACGGCTGGAAAGACAGCGTGCGTAATATTACCGAAACCGGCGAGTTTGTCTGGAACCTGGCGACGCGCGATCTGGCTGAAGCGATGAATGCGACCTCGGCGATGCTTCCCCACGATGAAAATGAATTTACCTTTGCGGGGTTAACGCCAGCGGCGAGCCAGCTAGTGAACGCCCCGCGGGTGGCAGAAAGCCCGGTTAACTTTGAGTGTCGCCTGTCGCAGTGTATTCAGCTTACCGGGGCCGACGGCACACCGGTTGATACCTGGCTGGTGCTCGGCGAAGTGGTGGGTATTCACATCGCCGAAACGTTGCTGGAAGAGGGGATTTATCAGACGGCGAAAGCGCAGCCCATCCTGCGTGCGGGTGGGCCGACGGCTTACTATGGCATCAGTGACGAGCACCGGTTTGACATGACCCGACCGATCGTCAATCAGTGACCGGCTTTATCAATGACGAATTGTTTTCCGCAGTTACCCGGGTGTGGCTGCGGAGCAAATGAGGTCGCAGAAAGCGGGTTATTAATGGTGTCTGCCTTAAGTGAGATCTGCATTTCGGTCAGGTAGGACGGGTTGCCATTACAGGTAAGCTTGAACGCTTTGACATTCTCCTTGCCCCAGTCTTTGGCCACGACGCTGTCAAAGTCGCTGCGGCTTACGGTTTTTCCATAGTTATCGGCGAGGAACTTGCCGACCGCGCTGTTTTTTATCTCCTGATTCATGCGCACCATTGTGCCGAAATACGCGTCAGGATCAAAACCAAAGCATACGCCGTGTTTGGCATATTCGTAGCGTTCCAGGCAGGAGTTACCGCCAGCACCTGGCATAACGCTGTTCAGCTTCGCAGCACCTGAAAGCGACAGTCCGGTTTCGGCGGCAGCGCATTTGCGGCTGGCCTTCACCTCCGGCATGTTCGGGATTGGACGGGTCGCGCAGCCAAAACGCATCCAGCGACGTTCATCCACACCCCGTGCGGCAACAGATTTTGGCAGCCCCGGCCATAATCCGTGCACGGTCAGAAAATCGGTTTTGTTATCACTCTCTTTTTGTAAACGGCACTCTTCAGGCTCGTTGCGGTTACGGTCGGCCATGCTCTGGCAGAACCCGGTTTGCCAGGAAAGAGCCAGAACGTAGCGATCGAAATCGCCATACTGCGTTGCCTTGAGTGGGTCGGCCTGTGCGGAGAATACACAGAGTGCCAGCGCGATTGCGCCAGACGGAATAACGATATCCTTCCTGAACATGTGATTTCCTGATCGAATGAGCATGAATAATTTCTGGAAATTATTAAAGCACAAAAAGCGCCCGCAGGCGCTTTCTGGATATCAGGAATTTAGCTTAAGCTGCGCCGGGTACCAGCACCTGCGTGGCAATAATCACGATAATCAACCCCACAATCACGGGGACGGAGGTGCGTTTGATCACTTCGAAAGGCGAGATTTTTGCCATCCCGGCAACGGCTACGACTACTCCCGATACCGGCGAAATGGTGCGACCGAGGTTTGACGCCTGCAGCATGGGGATGGAGAGATAGGCCGGGTTAATGCCTGAGGAGTGAGCCAGTTTCGGGATCATCTCAACAAAGGCGTAGAACGGCGCGTTACCTGAACCGGTGGTCATGGCGGCGAGCATGGTCAGCACTACCAGAACCAGCATCAGGATAATACTGGCCGAGCCGAACGAGGTGGCGATGGAAATCAGGCTCTGAATAAAGCCGATGGTGCTCAGACCCTGGGCGAAGACGCCTGCTGCAACCAGCAGCATAACGACCCCTGCAAACGCATCCGCCATACCGCGATAGGCCACTTCCAGACCCGAGAAGACTTTCTGCGTGTTAAACCCACGCACAAACTCCAGCAGGGCGGCCAGCAGCATGCAGATCACCAGAATGGTGATGATGTGCAGCTGCGGGCCCCATTTACCGTCAAAAATAAGCACGCCAATAATAGGTGTGAACGGCAGAATGGCATAAAACGCTGGCGCGGTGGTGGTGATTTCACTCACGTCCAGCATCTCGTGGCTGATGTTCTCCTTCTTATCGAGATAACGCTGCCAGAAGAAGTGCGCGATGCCCATGCCGACAATGGCGACGATAGAAATGGGCAGCGTGGTTTTGAACGCAAAGTCGATAAGCGACATCTCAGCGGCTTTGGCTGCGAGCACGACATCACCGGAGGTGGGGGAAAGAATAATGGCGGCCGGCGAGGCGCAAATCGCGGCGGCCGCGCCGCGGCTGATACCGACGTTAACCATGATCGGGAACAGGGTGGCCATTAACAGTACGCCAAGACCGGTTGCGGACGACACGGCAAGGGACATCAGGCAGGCAAGGAAATAGGCCGCGACCATCAGCAGATACGGGGAGTTAATGTACTGCAGCGGTTTGGACGCCAGTTTAACCACCATATCATTCGCGCCGATATGGGTCATGTACGCCGCAAAACCGCACAGCATCATGATCATCATACCCAGGTCGCCACCGCGGCTCATGAGCAGGATTTTGATGTATTCAACAATGTCAGTGGCGGTGTAGCCCGTACTGTCTGCGCTGGCCGGTAACACCTGATGGCCCATGATGGCGCTGATAATGAGCAGGGTTAGCCCGCCGACAAATAACACCCCTGTGGCCGAGTAACCTTTAATGATGTAGCGCGCTACACCGACAATGACGACGACTCCGATAAGGAGCTCGATAAACGTAAGCATGGTTTCCCCTGTATCCTTGCTGCCCGAGAGCACAAATAATCAATAAAAAGAAGGATGAAATGTGCCGAATTAATGTTCTGTCCTTGCTGATTAAAATCAATAAACAGACTACTAAAGAAGATATTAACGGTATTTTTGCCATAGCCCCGGCATTTATCTCATGCGTATATTGACCGGTAGAGATATCACTATATGTCAATTAAATGATAATGGGTTGTTAAATATTTTGTGGGTTTAAATTCGCCGCAGAAAGAAAAGGCAAAAACCCTTTGGGAACTGGGTTTTTAATGGCTGCTGGCAGCCCTCCAGGACGGGCCCTGGAGACCGTCATTGCTGGCGTTGGTGAGGTTGTCCAGTGTATTAAAGCCTAATAAAGTCTTACTTTTGTTGTGCTTATTATGGCGTGAAGGTATGTTCCTCTCAGAATATTCCCAGGAAGACGCTGATTAATTAGGAATAACGCTGATGCTGTTAAGCTTTGATTAAACTATTTTATGGTAAACTTTGCCTCGAATACTAAGAATGGTAATTGCATTGTGATTGTACGTAATAAATTTTTCCTCATTTTGTTGTTTATTTTTGGGCAGTTAGCATTGTCGTCTGTTGCACACGCCGAGAGCAATGCAACCGATAAAGGCTGGTTCTCCACCTTCACTGATAATGTGTCGCAGACCTGGACTGCGCCAGAGCATTATGACCTGTATGTTCCGGCAATAACGTGGCATGCGCGTTTTGCCTATGACAAAGAAAAGACTGACAAATATAACGAGCGCCCGTGGGGGGCTGGTTTTGGTCAGTCGCGTTGGGACGAAAAAGGGAACTGGCATGGCATCTATCTGATGGCCTTTAAAGATTCCTTTAACAAATGGGAACCGATCGGGGGTTATGGCTGGGAGAAAACCTGGCGTCCGTTAGCCGATGAAAACTTCCATGTGGGGCTGGGCTACACCGCCGGTGTGACCGCACGCGACAACTGGAACTACATTCCGATTCCGGTGCTGCTGCCTCTGGCCTCTATCGGCTATGGTCCGGCAACGTTCCAGATGACCTATATCCCGGGGACATACAACAACGGTAACGTTTACTTCGCCTGGATGCGTTTTCAGTTTTAACTGAAAAAACGTCACGTGGTGGTGAAAAAATGTGCAGCCGTTGATTCCGTTGAGATAAAAAACCGTCAGCAGAAATTAACGCGACTTTAGTCACTTTTTATCAAAGAACCGCTGGACAAAAGGTCCCACAATTGATGTACTGGTACCCGACACAGCATTTGTGTCGTTTTTTAATGTAAAGGTAATTTTGATGTCTAAGATTAAAGGTAACGTTAAGTGGTTTAATGAGTCCAAAGGATTCGGTTTCATTACTCCTGAAGATGGCAGCAAAGACGTGTTCGTACACTTCTCTGCAATCCAGTCTAATGGTTTCAAAACTCTGGCTGAAGGTCAGCGTGTAGAGTTCGAAATCACTAACGGTGCCAAAGGCCCTTCTGCTGCTAACGTAATCGCTCTGTAATTCAGACGCGTCAGCAAGAATTTCAAAACCCGCTCACTGAGCGGGTTTTTTTTCGCGTGGAATCAGCTAAGCAGATACATTTTGAGGAAGCTGGCAACGATCAGCACGCTCAACAACACCACACCTGCGCTCATCAGGTTCTGTTTCATTCTGTCACCCTCGTTCAGTATTGCGTTCAGAGTGACAGAGAAAAATTAAGCCAACATTAACGCAGCGTCTGTTAGTGCGTCGTGGCGGAAGAAAATAGCCAGAATGCGATCCCCGTCATCGCAAAGGAGCCGAGCATATTAATCGCAATGTTCATCAGCGCCCAGCCGACACGCCCTTCCTGAAACAGGAAAACCACTTCCGCCGAGAACGTTGAGAAGGTGGTTAAACCGCCGCAAAAGCCGGTGGTAATCAATAGCTTCCACACGGGATCGATATGCGTCATACGGTTAAACCAGGCCAGCCCCACGCCAATAATGAAAGCACCTATCAGGTTAGCCGCCAGCGTACCCATTGGAATAGCCTGATGCAGGGGATTAAAACGCATACTCAAAAACCACCGCGCAACGCTACCCGTACCCCCACCAATAAAAACGGCTAAAAGTAGTTGTAACACTGTAAATACCTGCTATTTGATGTGTAAGAGTGGCGAGTTTAACGCGGTTTTTGCTGAGGGGACAAATATGTATGTTGCGGTAGGACAGTTTGCGGTTACGCCTGACTGGCAAGAGAATGCAGATAGATGTGTCTCTCTGATGAGGCAGGCCCGCCTGAAAGAAGCATCCTTGCTGGTGCTGCCGGAGGCGCTGCTGGCAAGAGATGACAACGACCCGGACCTGTCGGTGAAGTCTGCCCAGCCTCTGGACGGCGAATTTTTACAGCATCTGCTGGCGGAAAGTGCGGGCAATGGTTTGACCACCCTCTTTACGGTCCATATCCCCTCGACGGCGGGACGGGCGGTAAATACGCTCGTGGCCATCCGTGACGGCGCGATCGTTGCGCGCTATGCCAAACTCCATCTTTATGATGCCTTCAGCATTCAGGAATCACGGCGGGTGGATCCGGGAGACAGTATCCCACCGCTGCTTGATGTCGATGGCTTTAAGATTGGGTTGATGACCTGCTACGACCTGCGTTTTCCTGAGCTGGCACTTACGCTCGCGTTAAAGGGGGCTGACGTGCTGGTTGTGCCTGCCGCGTGGGTCAAGGGGCCGCTTAAAGAGCATCACTGGGCAACGCTCCTTACAGCGCGTGCGCTGGATACAACCTGTTATGTTGTGGCCTCGGGGGAGTGCGGCAATAAGAACATTGGGCAGAGCAGGGTGGTGGATCCGCTGGGAGTTACGATAGCCGCTGCGGCGGAGGCCCCGGTTTTGCTGATGACAGAGTTACAGCGGGAGAGGATTACGCTTGCACGGCAGCAATTACCGGTTCTTCGCAACCGTCGGTTTGCGCCACCGCAATTATTGTGATGTTTTTTTCAACAATGCTTGATTCACCTTGTTACAGATTGCTATTGTGTGCACGCGTCAAATGACCGTTAATACAATCAGGTTTTTGGCGCTGAATGCAGCCTGGTTTATGTAAAGAAGGTATCTATGGGTGAGATTAGTATTACCAAACTGCTGGTGGTTGCCGCACTGGTCGTCCTGCTGTTTGGTACCAAGAAGTTACGCACGCTGGGTGGTGACCTGGGTGCCGCCATCAAAGGCTTTAAGAAAGCGATGAACGACGATGATGCGGCTGCGAAGAAAAGCGCCGAGGGTGACATCCCGGCAGAGAAGCTTTCTCACAAAGAGTAACGGCAATGCCTGAGGGCTTGCGAAAAAAAACCGGCTCAAGAGGCCGGTTTTTTTGTATTACTGTAAGTGAATATTACAGTCTTATTTCACTTCTTCGCCTTTTGCCTGCATATCGGCATGGTAAGAGGAGCGAACAAATGGGCCGCAGGCTGCGTGGGTAAAGCCCATCGCCAGCGCTTCGGCTTTCATCTCATCAAACTCATCCGGGCTCACGTAGCGCTGCACGGGCAGGTGGTGGCGACTTGGCTGCAGATATTGTCCCAGCGTCAGCATGGTCACACCGTGGCGGCGCAGATCGCGCATCACTTCGATGATCTCAGCATTCGTTTCACCGAGACCAACCATCAGGCCTGACTTGGTTGGAATATGGGGATGCGCTTCTTTAAAACGCTCCAGCAGCTTCAGAGACCAGTTATAGTCCGCACCAGGACGTACCTGACGGTAGAGACGTGGCACGTTCTCCAGGTTGTGGTTAAACACGTCTGGTGGCGTCGCGGTCAGGATGTCCAGCGCGCGATCCATACGGCCGCGGAAGTCTGGAACCAGCGTCTCAATTTTGATGTTCGGGCTTTTCTCACGAATAGCGGTAATGCAGTCAGCGAAGTGCTGAGCACCGCCATCACGCAGATCGTCACGGTCAACGGAGGTAATAACGACATAACGCAGCGCCATATCGGCGATGGTCTGTGCCAGTTTCTGAGGTTCGTTAGCGTCGGGCGCTACCGGGCGGCCATGAGCCACATCGCAGAACGGGCAGCGGCGGGTACAGATGGCACCCAGAATCATAAACGTCGCGGTACCGTGATTGAAACATTCAGCAAGGTTCGGGCAAGAGGCTTCTTCACAGACGGAGTGAAGGCCGTTCTTGCGCATCGCCGCTTTGATCCCCTGGATACGCGAAGAGTCAGCCGGAAGTTTGATTTTCATCCATTCCGGTTTTCTTAACAGCGCTTCGCGCTCTGTAGCCACGTTTTTAACCGGGATAAGGGCCATTTTATCGGCATCGCGGTATTTAACACCGCGTTCCATCACAATGGGTTTACTCATAGCGTGCGTGTTCCAGTTGCGAATATCGAAGGAAAGCGTTTCTATTCAAGGGAATGTTGTATTTATCAACTATTTTTGAACGAACGACAGGCAGTATATCATTGAAAGGGTCGGTAAAGCAGCCTGCCAGGTCGCCAATTTGTAAAATAGTTGTTGTTTTGTGCGTTTTGCCCGGCAGGGGGCAGGGGCTTGTGCTGTATCAACCTGTCAGAAGGCCTGGCGGATGACGCGGATAACGTTTTCCAGTACCGGATCGCGCAAGCTGAGTTTGTTGTAATGCAGTGAAATCTCGATAGATTCCTCATTAAGCTGGTTGAGAGGAATGCTCTCCAGCGGCCAACATTTACGCAACAAGGTATACAGACGCGAAGGCATGATGCAGAGTATGTCGCTGCTGCCAATCAGGGAGGCAGTGGTGAACATATTGTAACTACTGAAGCTGATCTGGCGTTCCGGAAATATCTCATCGATTCGCTGACGCAGCGCATGATTGGACTGGCCTTCGGTCATGAAAGACGAATGATCGTAGTTGCGCAGATTTTCAATGGTCAACGGCCCGCTCAGGGCGGGATGCTGCTGGCGGCATACCAGCACCAGGTTATCCGCATACAGGACATGTTGTCCGAGCGCTCGGGCGCTAAAGCTGCCGCTTTCTATAATCAGGTCGGTCTGAAACTGAGCAAGCTGAATATCAGGCTCGTTGAGTGGCACATTTCGCAGCAGGAGCTGGGGAACATGCTCTTTTATCGCCTGAAAAATAGCGGGCATCACCAGCACGCCGACAGACGGGGTACAGCCGATAGTGATGGTTCTCTGTTTGTCATAGCTGCCGGTTAAATCCAGCGCACCCAGAATCGACTCCAGCCCCTGGCTGATGTACTCATGCAGATGGGTAGCGTAGGCCGTCGGCGTAACCCCCTGGCCCTTACGAATAAATAACGGGTCGGGAAATATAGCGCGCAGTTTTTGAATTGACTGGCTTATTGCTGAAGGCGTGAGATTAAGAATTTTCGCAGCATTAACGATACCCTTATGGACATATACTGCCTCAAAAATAGTCAACAAATTGAGATCAATATTACGTAAAGTCCGAAAAATTTGTGGCTTGTCCTCACCACCTGGGTCATTCAGTCGTTTGGCTGGTAAATTATTATACTCCACGCTTTCACTCCGTATACATTCACATTATGAATGATAGTTGAATTTATTTATTATGCTTGTAGAGATTCGTAAAGTGTTGGTTTTGTTTCACTTGTTTATCAAAAACAAACAGTTGTGTGATTATCACGCAAGTTACTTACGCCCTGTATGCAGTTCTGGCTGGAGGCTAAATAATATGTAGCGGTAATATTCGGGCGCTTCGAAAATATAGAATAAGCGGATTATTGTAAAGCGTAAAAGCGGTAAATAAACAGTGGCTCGTCAAATAATCGAGCCATGATGCATGATATATTAAGCAGTGATATATTCGTAAGATGGATTGTTAAGTAGGGCTAAAACGTTCTTCAAAAGCACAGGACGAATATTCTCTGGCGTTGCGCTTTCAACCCACTGGCGCATTTGCGTCATCTCCATTCCGGCGTAGCCGCAGGGGTTTATGCGCTGGAAAGGGGTAAGATCCATATTAATATTCAGTGCCAGCCCGTGGAAGGAGCAGCCTTTGCGGATACGCAGCCCCAGTGAGCAAATCTTACTTTCTCCCACATAGACGCCCGGCGCATCGGCACGCGGATGGGCTTCAATACCGTATTCCGCCAGCGTGTTAACCACGGTTTGTTCCAGCAGGGTAACCAGTTCGCGAACGCCGAGCTTTCTGCGCTTCAGGTTCAGCAGAACGTACATCACCTGCTGCCCGGGCCCGTGGTACGTGACCTGCCCACCGCGATCGCTTTGAATTACCGGGATATCACCCGTCATCAATAAATGTTCCGCTTTTCCCGCCTGTCCCTGTGTAAATACCGGCAGGTGTTCGACCAGCCAGATCTCATCAGGGGTGGTGTCATCGCGTGAATCGGTGAAATCATGCATGGCCTGGGAGACAGGCTCGTAAGGTTGCAGCCCGAGATGACGGACAAGAATTTTATCCTGATACAAAAGGACGTCTCCGAAGACGAGGGACAAAAGGTGAGGGAGAGTATATCACAAGCGGGGAGGCGGGTTACCCGGCAAACCGGGTAACCGCAGAGGGACTACAGCACCATACGAACAATTTCGATATTGCCGAGCTCTTCGTACAGCGTCTCAACCTGCTCAATGTGGGTTGCGGTAATGGTAATGGATACCGAGTGGTAGTTGCCCTTGCTGCTTGGTTTTACTGACGGAGAGTAGTCACCCGGCGCATGGCGCTGTACCACTTCAACCACCTGATCAACCAGCTCAGGTTTCGCCAGACCCATTACTTTGTAGGTAAACGGGGTAGGGAATTCAAGCAGTTCGTTAAGTTTGGTTTTCATGTCAGCTCCGGCGTAACGTCAAAAAGAATAACTCCCACGACAGGTGGGAGTTATCAGGATATCTAGTATATGGGGATCAAAATCACACTTTCAAGTGTTCAATTTTTAGCCAAACCAGTGATGGAACATCAATTTAATGTAATCAATGATTTTGCCGAAGAAATTGCCTTCCGGGATTTCTTGCAGAACAACCAGCGGACGCTGATCGATGGTTTTACCATCCAGCTGGAAGTTGATGGTGCCCACCACCTGGTTTTTCTGCAGTGGCGCGTGCAGCTCAGTGGTGTTCAGCACGTAGCTGGCTTTCAGATCTTTCATGCGACCACGAGGAATGGTCAGGTACAGATCTTTATCCACGCCAAGGGAAGCACGGTCGTTATCACCGAACCAGACTGGCTCAGAAGCAAACTCTTTACCGGCTTTCAACGGGTTCACGGTTTCGAAGAAACGGAAGCCCCAGGTCAGCAGTTTCTTGCTTTCCGTCTCACGACCTTTGAAGGTACGACCGCCCATCACGGCAGAGATCAGACGCATCTGACCTTCGGTGGCAGAAGCAACCAGGTTGTAGCCAGCTTTATCGGTATGGCCAGTTTTGATGCCGTCAACGTTCAGGCTGTTATCCCACAGCAGGCCGTTACGGTTGGTCTGACGGATACCGTTGAAGGTGAACTCTTTCTCTTTATAGATGGAGTATTCGTTCGGCACGTCACGGATCAGCGCCTGACCAATCAACGCCATATCACGTGCGGAGCTGTACTGACCATCTGCGTCCAGACCATGTACGGTCTGGAAATGGCTGTTCTTCAGACCCAGCGCGGTGACGTAGCTGTTCATCAGACCGACGAAGGCATCCTGGCTTCCTGCGGCGAAATCGGCCATTGCCACGCACGCATCGTTACCGGATTGCAGGTTAATACCACGGATCAGCTGAGAAACAGGAACCTGCATGCCCGGTTTCAGGAACATCAATGATGAACCTTTAAATACCGGGTTGCCGGTTGCCCACGCATCGTTACCGATGGTGACCAGATCCGTTTCTTTGAACTTCCCTGCTTTCATGGCCTGGCCGATAACGTAGCTGGTCATCATTTTGGTCAGGCTGGCCGGATCGCGGCGGGCGTCGGCATTCTGTTCAGCCAGCACTTTGCCAGAGTTGTAGTCGATCAGGATATACGATTCCGCGTCGATTTGCGGAACGCCAGGGATCATGGTCTTGATATTCAGGTCATCGGCGTGAGCTGCAGAGAGAGCAGTTGCGCAAAGGGCCGTGGTCAGCGCCATGCGCTGCACAAAACGAGCAGAAAAAGTGGTCTTCATGGTCAGAACAACGACATCCGTGATGGAATTAAAAAAAGTGCCTTACTATAGCAAATGCTATTCAGGCAGGCATCCGACTTTAAGCATGAGTTTGTGAATGTGTTTTACACAAATTGACACTTTGGATGCCGCCAGTTCATTATTTCGCAACAGCGATAAATGATTGTAGTTGGGCTTCATTTTGCAGGCGCTGCTGCAGAGACGCTGCCTGCGATTTGCTGGCAAACGGCCCCATCTGAATACGCCATACTGCGCCGTTTTGCGCAACGCGTCCCGGAACACCAAACTGCTGGCTCAGACGCTGTTGATACTGCTGCGCACGGGCCTGATCGCTTACCGCCCCAACCTGAACCACAAAGCCGCCACTGGCCGCCGCCGGAGCCGCAACCGGTGTGCTTTGCGCCGTCGCCGGAGCCGTTACGGGCGCAGGCTCTGTGGCAGGAGCGGCAACAGGAGCCGGTGCTGGCGTTGGTTCGCTGCCTTCCAGCACGCCAGTGGCTAACGTGGTCGGCGCGCCCAGGAAGCCGCTACTCTTTACCGGCGCACCCGTCGTGTCTTCGCTCTGCAACGTATCATTGCTGATTGGGCGCACTTCTCCTGCTGGCTGAGAAGGCTCTGCCGGAGAAGAGACGCTTCCCATGCCGCCGTCCAGGTTCGGGCGGTCGGGAAGGGCGTAAGTCTGTTTCGCCACCGTCGTACACGCGGTACCTGGCCCGGAGAGGGTGCCATCCTGCGCCACGATAATCGGGTCAATACGGACTTTGGTATTGTTCGAGGTGTTCAGGCGGTCTGCAGCCGCGCGTGACAGGGAGATCACCCGGTCGTTACCGTAGGGACCACGATCGTTAATGCGTACCACGATCATACGACCATTCGCCAGGTTGGTGATACGGGCGTAGCTCGGGACAGGCAGGGTCGGGTGAGCCGCCGTCAGTTGCATCGGATCGAACGCTTCGCCGGTCGCCGTCAGGTTGCTGCCTGGCTCGGCATCATAAATGGCGGCAAAGCCAGCCTGGCTAAAGCGGGAGGGATCCTGAACAATTTTGTAGCTTTTGCCGTCGCGCTCGTAATCCTGATTCGCGCTGGCATTGAGCGGTTCATAAACGGGATCGGCACCGCTGATTTCAACGATCGGGCCATTACAAACCGCAGGCTGCGGCGGCGCGACGGTTGCCTGTTGCTGACCATCATCACTTGTGCAGGCCGCAAGTAAACTTGCCGCAATGCAGATCCCCAGCCACTGCTTACGCATTCCGATCCCCTTATTTTTATACGCTTTTTGACAACATTTTTCTGTGGGTATGGATCGACATCACGATACCAAACCCGGCCATCAACACGATCAGTGCCGAGCCTCCGTAGCTCACCAGCGGGAGCGGGACGCCAACAACCGGCAGAATACCACTCACCATACCAATATTTACGAAGACATAAACGAATAAAATCAGCATCAACCCGCCTGCCATCACGCGGCCAAAGGTGGTTTGCGCACGCGCGGCGATCCACAGCCCTCGCATGATCAACAGCACATACAGCGCCAGCAGAATCAGGATGCCAACCAGGCCCAGCTCTTCCGCCAGAACCGCAAAGATAAAGTCGGTGTGGCGTTCCGGTAAGAACTCCAGCTGGGACTGGGTGCCGTGCAGCCAGCCTTTACCGCGCAGGCCGCCGGAACCGATCGCAATCTTGGACTGAATAATATGATAGCCCGCACCCAGCGGATCGGTTTCCGGATCGAGCAGCATCATGACGCGTTGTCGCTGGTAATCATGCATCAGGAAGAACCAGAGAATCGGGATGAACGCTGCCACCAGCACGACTGCAATGCCAATCAGACGCCAGCTTAAACCCGACAGGAACAGGACAAACAGGCCGGAGAGGGCGATAAGAATCGAGGTACCGAGGTCAGGCTGCGCCGCAACCAGCAGCGTCGGCAGGAAAATCAGCACCAGCGCAATGGCGGTATTTTTCAGCGAAGGCGGGCAGACGTCACGGTTAATAAAACGCGCCACCATCAAGGGAACCGCTATTTTGGCTATTTCAGAGGGCTGGAAGCGGACAACGCCCAGATCCAGCCAGCGCTGCGCGCCTTTAGAGATGGCCCCAAAGGCATCTACCGCAACCAGCAGCACAATACAGAATATGTACAGATACGGTGCCCAGCCTTCATAGACCCGCGGCGGGATCTGCGCCATGACCACCATAATGACCAGGCCCATCGCGATCTGGCCGATTTTGCGCTCCATCATGCCGATGTCCTGGCCGCTGGCGCTCCAGATAACCAGGGCGCTGTAAACCAGCAAAGCCAGCAGGATCAGCAGCATGGCTGGGTCGATATGGATTTTATCCCACAGCGATTTTTTATTTGGATTATCCGTCATGATTATTGGTCCTCCGCCGCAGCGGCGGCCGGGTTTTCAGCCGGCAGTTCGGTGTTGTTATCACCCAGCATAATGTGGTCGAGGATCTGGCGCATGATGGTCCCCACGGCCGGACCTGCGCCGCCGTTTTCCAGAATCATCGCCACAGCAACCTGCGGGTTATCATAAGGGGCAAAGGCCGTCATCAGCTTATGGTCACGCAGACGTTCAGCAATGCGGTGCGCGTTATAGGTTTCATTGGCTTTCAGACCGAAGACCTGCGCAGTACCGGATTTGGCGGCCACTTTATACGGTGTGCCGGCGAAATACTTATGTGCGGTCCCGTTCGGGCGGTTCGCCACGCCGTACATACCGTCTTTGGCAATTTCCCAGTAACCGGAATGAATGTCACCCACCGGGGCTTCATGCGGCTGGATCCACGGCACTTTTTTGCCGTCTTCAACCGTACTTTGCAGCAGGTGCGGAACTTTCACTACGCCATCGTTGATGAGGATCATCATCGCTTTGTTCATCTGAATCGGGGTCGCCGTCCAGTAGCCCTGACCGATACCCACCGGAATGGTATCACCCTGATACCACGGCTTCTTAAAGCGCTTTAGCTTCCACTCACGGGTTGGCATGTTACCGGAACGTTCTTCTGAAAGGTCAACGCCGGTGTAATGCCCATAGCCGAATTTGCTCATCCACTCTGACAGGCGGTCAATGCCCATGTCATACGCAACCTGGTAGAAGAAGGTATCCGCAGACTCTTCCAGCGATTTGGTAACGTTGAGGTGACCATGGCCCCATTTTTTCCAGTCGCGATAGCGTTTTTCAGAGCCTGGTAATTGCCACCAGCCCGGGTCAAACAGACTGGTATTGCGGTTGATGACGCCCGCGCTCAGCGCAGAGACCGCCACGTACGGTTTTACCGTTGACGCTGGCGGGTAAACCCCTTGTGTGGCGCGGTTCACCAGCGGCGTATTCGGGTCATTGAGCAGACCGGAATAGTCTTTGCTGGAGATACCATCGACAAAGAGGTTCGGGTCGTAGCTTGGCATGGACACCATCGCCAGAATGCCGCCGGAACGCGGATCGGTGACGACAACGGCAGCACGGCTGCCCGCCAGTAAGGTTTCAATATACTGCTGCAGCTTGAGGTCGAGCGTCAGGTAGACGTCATGCCCCGCCTGCGGTGGCACTTCTTTGAGCTGGCGAATGACGCGGCCACGGTTGTTAACTTCAACCTCTTCATAGCCGGTCTGCCCGTGTAGGACATCTTCGTAGTAGCGTTCGATCCCCAGCTTACCGATATCGTGCGTCGCCGCGTAGTTCGCCAGTTTGCCGTCTTTATCGAGGCGTTCAACGTCTTTATCGTTGATCTTGGAAACGTAACCAATGACATGCGTCAGCGCGGAACCGTAAGGGTAGTAGCGACGCTTGTAACCTTTCACTTCCACGCCGGGAAAACGATACTGGTTCACGGCAAAGCGGGCCACCTGGACTTCCGTCAGGTTCGTTTTAACCGGGATTGAGGTGAAACGGTGGGAGCGGGCACGCTCTTTTTTGAACGCGGCGATATCATCGTCGGTCAGATCGACAACGCCTTTTAGCGCTTCAAGCGTATCCTGCACATTATCGACTTTTTCCGGCATCATTTCGATTTGATAAATGGTGCGGTTTAACGCCAGCGGAGTGCCGTTACGGTCGTAGATAATGCCGCGGCTGGGCGCGATGGGCACCAGCTTGATACGGTTTTCGTTTGAACGCGTCTGATAATCGGTAAAGCGGACAATTTGCAGATTATAGAGGTTGGCGATCAGCACGCCGGTAAGCAGCAAAATCCCCGTAAAGGCGACCAGCGCCCGGCGCACAAACAGCGCGGACTCAGCCGTATAGTCGCGAAAAGAATTCTGTAGTTTCATCCGCTGCTTAATCTACCCTGGTCAGTCACTACTCGCGGTGATATGGGTGGTTGGTAGTAATGCTCCACGCGCGATACAGGCTTTCTGCCACCAGTACCCGAACGAGCGGGTGGGGAAGCGTCAGCGCGGAGAGAGACCAACTTTGTTCTGCCGCCGCTTTGCAGGCAGGAGATAACCCTTCAGGCCCGCCAATCAACAGACTGACGTCACGACCATCCTGCTTCCAGCGCTCCAGTTCGTGCGCCAGCTGCGGCGTATCCCAGGGTTTACCTGGAATATCGAGGGTGACGATGCGGTTTTTGCCTGCGGCAGCCAGCATCAGCTCTCCCTCTTTATCGAGAATACGTTTGATATCGGCGTTCTTGCCGCGTTTCCCGGCGGGAATTTCCACCAGTTCGAACGGCATGTCTTTTGGAAAACGACGCAGATATTCAGTAAAACCGGTTTGTACCCAGTCCGGCATTTTGGTGCCGACGGCGACCAGTTGCAACTTCACGCATTAACCCCAGAGTTTTTCCAGCTCATACAGGCGACGGCTCTCTTCCTGCATGACATGGACAATCACATCGCCGAGATCGACAACCACCCAGTCAGCGGTCGCTTCACCTTCAACGCCAAGCGGTAACAGGCCTGCTGCACGCGATTCCTGAACAACGTGGTCGGCAATCGAAACAACATGACGCGTTGAAGTACCGGTGCAGATAATCATGCAGTCGGTGATGCTGGATTTACCCTTAACGTCGATAGCGATGATGTCCTGACCTTTCAGGTCATCAATTTTGTCGATAACAAAATCCTGGAGTGCTTTACCCTGCAAGTTTTCCCCCTGGGGTGAATGAGATTGTATAACTATGAATTCGTGGCCAGACAGTATACCTGAACTGACGCCAGTGTCGGGACAAATGTCTCCGGCCGGGCTTTTGAAGGCGGGTATCATCCCACCCTCCGCCTGAGATTGCATCGCCATTTTTGTAAAACAATTTCTGTAAAGCAATGATCGGCGGGAAAGTCTGGCAGCGGAGGATAACAGTATGGCTTAACCTGTCAAGGCAGGATAATCATTACGCCGCTTTTTCATGCGCTCCCGCTATGCGTCTGCGCTTTTCTGATACAACCCATGCGCGTGAATGTAGTCCAGCACAGCTGATGGCAGCAGATCGTCACAGGCTAATCCCTGCTGCAAACGCTCGCGAATGAGGGTCGCAGAAATATCGAACCACGGCGTCTCTGCCAGATAAATCTTCCCGGCAGGCTGGTTGTGCAAGTCTTCAATATTGTCTGTGAGATGCGTCTCAAGCCACTGCTGGTACTGCTCTTCTCGCATGGTCAGCGGATAGCCCGGACGGCGACAGACAAGCAGGTGGCTGTTTTCCAGAATGGTTTCATACTGGTGCCAGGTGGGAAAATTGAGCAGGGAGTCCTGACCAATAATAAAGGCTAGCGGCGTGCCCGGCCCTTGCTCGGCTCGCCACTCCTGCAGCGTTTGCGACGTCCAGGACGGTGTGTTGCGGCGCAGTTCTCGCTCATCAAGGCTAAAAAGCGGTTTATCCGCGATAGCCAGAGTGAGCATCTCTTTTCTCTGCTCGCTGCTCGCCTCAGGTTGTGGACGGTGTGGCGGCACATTATTGGGCATGATGATTACGCGCTGAAGGCCGATCAGATTCGCCAGAATTTCAACCGGCTTCAGATGTCCGTAATGGACCGGGTCGAAGGTGCCACCGTACAGGGCCTGTAAAGAATGCATACTATCCATCGATAAATACGTCTGCCAGCGCCTTATGGCAGAGCAGCAGAGAGAGACTTTCCAGCTCCGCCCAGACCGACTGACCATAATCTTGTTTCAACGTAAGCTCAGCGCGCATCAGAAGCTGCACGGCCTGACGCAGCTGTTCATGACTCAGGCGGTTGATGGCCTCGGTGGTCATCGCCCGACGGTTTTGCCACACCCGATGTTTATCAAACAGCGAACGTAATGGCATATGTGCAGACTGACGCTTGAGCGTAATCAGCAGTAATAATTCACGCTGAAGGGTGCGCAGCAAAATAACCGGTTCGCTACCTTCCAGACGCAGCTGTTGCAATATATGCAGGGCGCGTTTGCTTTTCGCTGCCAGCAGCGCATCCACCCAGTGGAAGGGCGTAAAGTGCGCGGCATCGTTAACGGCCTGCTCCACGCGTGGCAGTGTCAGCTTACCGTCTGGCCAGAGCAGGGAGAGCCTGTCCAGCGCCTGAGCCAGTGCCAGCAGGTTGCCTTCATAGCAGTAACAGAGAAGCTGGTTTGCGGCGTCGTCCAGCTGAAGATTGCTTTGCTTCGCTCTTGTCGCGACCCATTTTGGCAGATGGGCTTGCTCAGGCGTCTGACAGGTCACCATAACCGCATTGGCCGCGAGCCGGGTAAACCAGGCCGCGTTTTCCTGCGCTTTGGTGAGCTTGTTGCCGCGCACAATAAACAGCAGATCGCTGTGCAGCAGACTGACCAGCGTTGCCAGCTGTTCATTGATGGCCGCGTTAGGGCCATTCTCCGGTAGCAGGATCTGGATGGTCTGGCGCGATGCGAAGAGGCTCATCGCCTGGCAAAGCGAGAAGAGGGCATTCCAGTCGGTGTTGTTATCCAGTTGGACGGTGTGGTGTTCATCAAAGCCCTGACCGGCCGCCGCCTGTCGGACGGCATCCAGGCTTTCCTGAAGTAATAACGGATCGTTTCCGAGAAGCAGATACGCCGCGCGCAGCCCTTCATTGAGCTGCGCGCGGAGTTGTTCAGGATACAGCCTGATCATCAGTTACCCATGGAGGCAGAAACAGGAGGCGTGGTGGCATCCGGTTTTTCGATGATGTCAGAACCCTGTTTCGTTGATGCGGCAACGCCCGGCAGCTTACGGATCAGCTGCTCTGCGGCCTTATCGTACATTTCGTTAATGATAATCTGCTGCTCGGCGTCTTTTGCCAGAGCCGTCTGCGGGTTATCGAAGAACGAACGGTACACTTTCGTGCTGATTGGGTAGATGTCTTTACCCGGGATCAGAACGGCGGCATTAACCGACAGGACCATCTGATACTCTGCGGTACGGCCGTCCTGGAAAATGGACGCCGTGTCTTTGGCTAAGGTTGAGCCCAGAACGCGCAGGGATGGAACATCCTGACGTAACGTCCCTTTCTCAATCAACTCAACATCGTTAAGCCGCAGCTGGTTTCGAATTGCCCGGCTGAGTGGACCATTCGGATCCGATGAGTCGAAAATCATCGTTTTCATTTCAGCAGGCACTGCCGTGGTATTGCGCAGATGCCAGCCACAACCAGCGGTGACAAGCACCGCCAGAGATAAGAGTATTGTTGCCAGTTGTCGCACGTTTCCTCCCGCGCTTAGCCAACGACCAGATTCAGCAATTTACCCGGTACGTAGATCACTTTACGTACGGTAACGCCCTCAAGATATTTCGCAACCAGATGTTCCTGGCCTGCGCGTTCGCGAACCTGTTCTTCGGTAGCATCGACCGCCACGGTAATTTTACCGCGAACTTTGCCGTTAACCTGGACCACAACCAGCGTGGTGTTTTCCACCATCGCGGATTCGTCAGCCACTGGCCACGGTGCGTTGTCGATATCGCCTTCGCCTTTCAGCTCCTGCCAGAGGGTGAAGCTGACGTGCGGGGTGAACGGGTTCAACATGCGAACGACGGCCAGCAGCGCTTCACGCATTAAGGCACGATCCTGCTCGCCGTCCTGCGGGGCTTTTGCCAGCTTGTTCATCAATTCCATAATAGCCGCAATTGCGGTATTGAAGGTCTGACGACGACCAATATCATCGGTCACTTTTGCAATCGTTTTATGAACATCACGACGCAGCGCCTGCTGATCTTCAGTCAGTGCCGCGACGTTCACTGCCGGAGCATCACCCTGAGAGGTGTGCTCGTAAACCAGTTTCCAGACACGCTTCAGGAAGCGGTTAGCCCCTTCAACGCCCGATTCCTGCCATTCCAGGGTCATGTCAGCCGGAGAGGCAAACATCATAAACAGACGCACGGTATCTGCGCCGTAACGCTCAACCATCACCTGAGGGTCGATGCCGTTGTTTTTAGACTTCGACATCTTGCTCATGCCGGTATAAACCAGTTCATGACCTTCGGCGTCTTTCGCCTTCACAATACGACCTTTCTCGTCGCGCTCAACGATCGCGTCAACCGGAGACACCCAGTTACGCTCGCCGTTCGCCCCGACGTAGTAGAAGGCATCGGCCAGCACCATTCCCTGACACAGCAGCTGTTTTGCTGGTTCGTCAGAGTTGACCATGCCTGCGTCGCGCATCAGCTTGTGGAAGAAGCGGAAGTAGAGCAGGTGCATGATGGCGTGTTCAATACCACCGATGTAGATGTCCACAGGCAGCCAGTAGTTTGCTGCATCGGAATCCAGCATGCCTTCCTGATACTGCGGGCAGGTGTATCGCGCGTAGTACCATGACGATTCCATAAAGGTATCAAAGGTGTCAGTTTCACGCAGCGCTGGCTGGCCGTTAACGGTCGTTTTTGCCCACTCAGGATCGGCTTTGATTGGGCTGGTGATACCGTCCATGATCACATCTTCCGGCAGGATCACCGGGAGTTGATCTTCTGGCGTTGGCATCACGGTACCATCTTCCAGCGTCACCATTGGGATAGGTGCTCCCCAGTAGCGCTGGCGAGAGACACCCCAGTCGCGCAGGCGGTAGTTGACTTTACGCTCACCGACGCCCAGCGACGCTAACTTGTCGGCAATCGCGTTGAAGCCATCTTCAAAGCTCAGACCGCTGAATTCACCCGAGTTGAACAGGGTGCCTTTTTCGGTCAGGGCCTGTACGGAGAGGTCTGGCTCAGAACCGTCAGCCGCGAGGATGACAGGCTTGATGGTCAGGCCATATTTGGTGGCAAATTCGTAGTCACGCTGATCGTGGCCTGGAACGGCCATGACGGCACCCGTACCGTACTCCATCAGCACGAAGTTGGCTGCCCAGACAGGGATTGCTTCGCCCGTCAGGGGATGGATAGCCTTAAAGCCGGTATCAACGCCTTTCTTCTCCATCGTCGCCATGTCGGCTTCGGCCACTTTGGTGTTGCGGCACTCGTCGATGAAGGCCGCCAGTTCCGGGTTGTTTTCCGCGGCTTTCTGTGCCAGCGGGTGACCAGCGGCCACGGCCAGATAGGTCGCACCCATGAAGGTGTCCGGACGGGTAGTGTAGACGGTCAGGGTCCGATCGTCGTTCTCAACGTTGAAGGTGATCTCCACGCCTTCTGAACGGCCGATCCAGTTACGCTGCATAGTCTTGACGGTATCAGGCCAGTGATCCAGATTATCCAGATCGTTCAGCAGCTCGTCAGCGTAGGCGGTGATTTTGATAAACCACTGTGGGATCTCTTTACGCTCAACTTTGGTATCACAACGCCAGCAGCAGCCGTCGATAACCTGCTCGTTCGCCAGTACGGTCTGGTCGTTCGGGCACCAGTTAACGGCAGAGGTCTTCTTGTACACCAGGCCTTTTTTGTACAGCTCGGTGAAGAATTTCTGCTCCCAGCGGTAGTATTCCGGGGTGCAGGTCGCCAGCTCGCGGCTCCAGTCATAGCCAAAGCCCAGCATTTTGAGCTGGTTTTTCATGTACGCGATGTTGTCGTACGTCCACGGGGCAGGTGCCGTGTTGTTTTTGACCGCCGCGCCTTCTGCAGGCAGACCAAACGCATCCCAGCCGATTGGCTGCAGGACGTTTTTGCCGAGCATACGCTGGTAGCGGGCAATCACATCACCAATGGTGTAGTTACGCACGTGGCCCATGTGTAGTCGACCAGAAGGATAGGGAAGCATCGACAGGCAGTAATACTTCTCTTTGCTCTCGTCTTCGGTAACTTCAAAGGTACGCTTCTCGTCCCAGTGTTGCTGGACTTTTGATTCTATCTCTTCCGGGCGGTATTGCTCTTGCATGGCAGCCAGTGGTCCTGTTTTCAATACAGCTACAAATGTAGCCAATGGATGTGGTAATTCAGATCCGCATAGCATAGCCCAAACGCCCGCGCCAAAACAGCCTTTCGCACAAATGCGCGCGTGAGGAATTTGTCGGGTCTGTGGTTCACCTGGCAAAGCGGTGGCGAAATAAGGTCTATTATTAGAGTCAGTTACTTACCCGGGAGGCAAAATGATGAACAAGGTTGCTCAATTTTACCGAGAACTGGTGACAACACTGACGGAACGGCTGCGTAACGGCGAGCGTGATATCGATGCGCTGGTGGAACAGGCGCGGGCCCGCGTGACGCAAACGGGTGAGTTAACGCGAACCGAAGTGGAAGAGGTGACGCGCGCCGTACGCCGCGACCTGGAAGAGTTTGCGCGAAGCTACGAAGAGAGTCAGAACGAGGTTACCGACAGCGTTTTTATGCGGGTAATTAAAGAAAGCCTGTGGCAGGAGCTGGCGGATATCACCGATAAAACGCAGCTGGAGTGGCGTGAAGTCTTTCAGGACCTCAACCACCACGGGGTCTATCACAGCGGAGAAGTGGTCGGGCTGGGGAATCTGGTGTGCGAGAAATGCCATCACCACATTGCGGTCTATACGCCGGATGTGTTGCCGCTGTGTCCAAAGTGTGGACACGATCAGTTCCAGCGTCGGCCGTTTGAGCCTTAAGTAAAAGCTGCCCTCTGCCTTCAGGTCAGAGGGAGGGCATCAGGCCACAGAGCAGTCTACAATGCCCGGTAGCCATCGCTTACCGGGTCTGACTGTAATAGTTGAGTCTTTCCGCCAGCAAATCCACGAACGCTTCCCGGTCGATATCCACCATCAGCGTGGTGTTGGGTTGATTGCCCGTCAGCGAATAGTAGTCCACCACCGTCATACCCTGAGTGTATTTCCCCTGGGTTTCCACGCCTACCCACCGTTCTACCGTGGTAAACATCTCCGGTTTGAGCAGCCAGGCAATGGTGCACGGATCGTGCAGCGGCGCGCCGTGAAAACCCCATTTCTCGGCTTTGTGATACGCCATAAAGAAGTCCAGCAATTCTGCGACGGTTGTCGCCACCGGGTTGCCAATGGCACGAAAGCGCGCAATGTCGTGCGCCATTATTTGTGCGCGATGGGTAACGTCCAGGCCGGCCATGACAATCGGCAGGCCAGACTGGAAGACAATCTCTGCGGCTTCCGGATCGACAAAAATGTTGAACTCCGCCGCTGGCGTCCAGTTCCCGAGTCCCATTGCGCCGCCCATGATCACGATTCGGGCGATTTTACTGTGCAATTCCGGATGGCTGTTCAGCAGCAGCGCAACGTTGGTTTGCGGGCCGGTGGCCACCAGCGTGACCGGTTCCGCGCTTTCACGCAGCACTTTCGCCATCAGCTCTACGGCGGTGCAGGGTTGCGCTTCAAACCCCGGTTCGGGCAGTGCCGGGCCATCCAGCCCACTTTCACCGTGCACGTTGTCGGCAATGATCAGATCGCGCATGAGCGGTTTGACGGCACCACCGGCGACCGGTATATCGGTGCGTTTGAGCAACGTCAGCATACGCAGGACGTTACGCAGCGTTTTCTCCGGGGTCTGGTTTCCGGCAGAGGACGTGACGGCTTTGACGTCCAGTTCAGGGGAGGCAAGTGCAAGGACGAGGGCGATCGCGTCATCATGACCCGGGTCGCAATCGAGAAGGATAGGTTGTGCCATAGCGTGCTCCATACGTAGCATTATTTTGTGACAAGGTTAACGCTGCAATGTGACGCCGACGAGAAGAAGAGAGCTAAAGCGTGAAGCAGTGCGCAATCCGCAAATTGCGCACCGGGGAGATTAGTGCAGGATTTTGGCGAGGAAGTCCTTTGCTCGCTCGGATTTTGGATTGGCGAAGAACTCTTCTTTCGGCGAGTCTTCAACAATCTTCCCTTCGTCCATGAAGATCACGCGGTTCGCCACTTTGCGGGCAAAGCCCATTTCGTGGGTCACCACCATCATCGTCATCCCTTCGTGCGCCAGCTCAACCATTACGTCCAGCACTTCGTTGATCATCTCGGGATCGAGAGCGGAAGTCGGTTCATCAAACAGCATGGCGACCGGATCCATACACAGGGCGCGGGCAATAGCCACACGCTGCTGCTGACCGCCAGAAAGCTGCGCCGGGAATTTATCAGCATGCGCAGAGAGCCCCACGCGTTCCAGCAGCTTCAGACCTTTATCGCGCGCGAGCTTTTTATCGCGTTTCAGCACTTTTACCTGCGCCAGCGTCAGGTTCTCGATAATGGAGAGGTGCGGAAACAGTTCAAAGTGCTGGAACACCATGCCGACGTGGGAACGCAGCTGAGCAAGGTTGGTTTTCCTGTCATTGACTTTGGTGCCGTTGACGAGGATCTCTCCTTGCTGCACCGGCTCCAGGCCGTTAACGGTTTTGATCAGCGTGGATTTACCGGAGCCGGATGGCCCACATACCACCACCACGTCACCTTTTTTCACTTCGGTTGAGCAGTCGGTCAGCACCTGAAAGTGCCCATACCATTTAGAAACATTTTTCAGGGAAATCATTATACAGTCCTTTTCTTCAGCCAGCTGACCAACAGCGACGCGCTTAAACTAATCACAAAATAGACGCCACCCGCGAAGAGCACCATTTCGACCTGCGTACCGTCACGTTCACCGATGGTAGACGCGGTACGGAAGAAGTCTGCCAGGCTCAGTACGTAGACCAGAGAGGTATCCTGGAACAGTACGATGCCCTGGGTCAGCAGGAGGGGAACCATGGCGCGAAACGCCTGCGGCAGAATAATGAGCTGCATGGATTGCCAGTGCGTCATCCCCAGCGCCAGCGCGGCGCTGGACTGCCCACGGGAAATACTCTGAATACCCGCTCGGATAATCTCTGAATAGTAAGCAGCCTCAAACATTGAGAACGCGACCATCGCGGAGATCAGGCGGATATCGGTTTTCGGCGACAGCCCCAGCACGTTTTGCAGAAAGCCGGGAACAATCAGGTAAAACCACAGCAGTACCATCACCAGGGGGATGGAGCGGAAAACGTTAACGTAGGCCGTGGCAAACCAGGCGAACGGTTTAAAGGCCGACAAGCGCATGACCGCCAGCAGGGTGCCCCAGACGATACCCACCACAATAGCAATCACGGTGATTTTTAAGGTGATCAGCAGACCATCCAGCAGGTAAGGCATGGATGGAACGATAGAACTCCAGTCAAATTCGTACATTATTTGCCCCCCAGATTGCCCGGCAGGCGGATTTTGCGTTCAACCAGGTTCATCACCAGCATGATGAAAGTGTTAATCAGAACATAGGCGAGTGTGATCGCCGTGAAGGATTCCCACGCGTGGGCGGAATAATCCAGCAGCTTGCCCGCCTGTGCGGCCATATCCACCAGACCGATGGTCGAGGCAATGGCCGAGTTTTTCACCAGGTTCATCATCTCAGACGTCATCGGTGGAACAATGACGCGGTAAGCGTTAGGCAGCAGTACGTAGCGGTAAGTTTGTGGCAGCGTCAGGCCCATCGCCAGGCCAGCATTTTTTTGTCCGCGCGGCAGTGACTGAATGGCGGCACGCACCTGCTCGCAAACGCGCGCGGCAGTGAAGAGCCCCAGACAGAGCATGGAGGAGACAAAGAACTGCACGTTCGGATCCAGTTCCGACTTAAACCACATACCAATATTTTCCGGCAGCAGTTCCGGGACGACCAGATACCAGGTGAAAAATTGCACAATTAGCGGAACGTTACGGAACAGTTCCACATACAGGGTGCCGAGAGATGAGAGAAAACGGTTAGGTACGGTGCGCAAAATACCGAACAGTGAACCGACAAGAAACGCGATAATCCACGCCGTGATCGATAAGGCGACGGTAACCTGAAAACCGCTCCACAGCCAGCCAAGATAGGTGGTGTTGCCGAACGGGGCTTGTTGCAGGAATATGCCCCAGTTCCAGTCTATTGACATAATAAACTCCAGAAAAAAAAGGGTAGCAGCGCTACCCTCGAAGATTGGTGAGAAGCTCATTTTTCGCGCTGAGTGGGGAACGACCACTCAACGTATAGTCTGTCCATGCTTCCCGACAATCGAGAGGGCAGGAGATCCCGCCCCTGTTGTTCTAATTAGTTAAGAGCCTTGTCGTTTGGTGATTTGAACAGCGCTTTCATGTCGTCAGACAGTTCGAAGTTCATGTTAAGATTTTTGGGTGGAATCGGGTTCTTGAACCATTTATCGAACCATTTTTCCGCTTCACCGGAGGTCTGAACCTGAGCGATGGTGTCATCGATCAGCTTCTTGAACTGCGGATCGTCTTTACGCAGCATACAACCGTACGCTTCTTTAGATTGCGCCGTGCCGACGATATCCCAGTTGTCTGGTTTCTTCGCTTTTGCACGTTCGCCTGCCAGCAGGGCATCATCCATCATAAACGCCACAGCACGGCCACTTTCCAGGGTACGGAAAGAGTCGCCATGATCTTTCGCGCTGATGATGCGCATATCCATTTTCTTCTCGTCGTTCAGCTTGTGCAGCAACACTTCGGAAGTGGTACCGGAGGTAACAACAACGGCTTTACCTTTCAGGTCCGCAAAGTCTTTGATCTCGCCGCCTTTCTTGGTCAGCAGGCGGGTGCCCACGACGAAGATGGTGTCAGAGAAGGCAGCCTGTTTCTGACGCTCAAGGTTGTTGGTGGTGGAACCGCACTCAAAATCGAACGTGCCGTTTTGCAGCAGTGGAATACGGTTTTGTGAAGTGATTGGAATCAGCTTCACCTGCAGGTCAGGTTTGTTCAGCTTTTTCTTCACAGCTTCAACGATAGCGTTGGAGTAATCCTGTGAATAGCCCACGACTTTTTGCGTGTTGTCGTAGTAAGAGAACGGGACAGAAGATTCACGGTGGCCGACCACGATCACGCCGTTTTTGGCAATCTTGTCGAGAGTGCTCCCGGCAGCCGGAGCATCTTCAGCGTGAACGACGCTTGCCGACATCCCCATAACCAGCATTGCTGTGGCCAGTTTACGTAATTGCATACCCAACTCCTTTCTTATCAGCGCCAGTGACGCATTGATACCCATTGTGATGTTGTTATATCTCGCGCTATGCGAGTGCAGTGTTATGCAAGCTTGTTAACATTTAGTCTGGCTTAATGTAAAGATTTTGCTGCGTTATTGTTTATTTTTGCGAAGCGCGCCGCACCAATCAGAGGCAAATATCTCTCGTTGCACCGTTTCGGTGCTACCGGTGATCTACGCTGGTGCGACGAAGTTGCACGTTAAGCCAAACTGCGTTTACGTGGGGAAATAAAGCAAGAGACGTGCCAGAAATGCCCTCTCCCAACGGGAGAGGGGAAGAGAGGGGAAATTATCGACGACGCTGACGCAAGCTCATCAGCACCGCGCCAAATCCGAACAGCGCGGTCAGGATCCACAGCGGCCAGTTGCCGGTGCGGGCATAAGGCGTCAGGCCCGTCGCAGGCGTGACGTTGGTCGTCAGCACTTCACGGGTGAACTGCGGGATCATGGCCTGGATTTCGCCCTGCGGGCCAATCACGGCGGTAATGCCGTTGTTGGTGCTACGCAGCAGCGGGCGCGCCAGCTCCAGGGAGCGCATCCGCGCCATCTGGAAATGCTGCCACGGGCCAATCGACTTACCAAACCAGGCATCGTTGGAGATAGTCAGCAGGAAGTCAGTGTCCGGACGGAAGTTATCGCGCACCTGCTCGCCGAGGATAATTTCGTAGCAGATGGCCGCCGTCAGGGCAAAACCGTGCGCATGCAGCTGGGGCTGAACGTACGGGCCACGGCTGAATGAGGACATCGGCAGGTCAAAGAACGGTGCTAACGGGCGCAGAATGGACTCCAGCGGTACAAATTCGCCAAACGGTACCAGGTGATTCTTGTTATACCGGTCAGTGGAGTTGTAGCTGTATTCGCTGTCTTTACCCAGCGTAATGATGGTGTTGTAGGTGTCGTAGCGGTTCTGCTGATTCAGACGCGCATCGACAATCCCGGTAACCAGCGTACTGCCGCGAGCCAGCAGTAGATCGTTCATCATGTTCAGGAACGGCTGCTGGTTAATTTCCAGATCCGGAATCGCCGACTCTGGCCAGATGATCAGCTGCGATTTACCCATGACCGCCTCGGTGGCGTTAGCGTAGATCTTCAGCGTGTTCAGCAGCTCTTTCTCGTCCCATTTCATTGACTGAGGGATATTCCCCTGCACCATTGAAATCTGTGTGGTGCGCTCTGGCACCAGGCTGTACCACTGGATATAACGCAGTGGGAAAGGCAGGGCAAACAACACCAGCGCCACGACCAGCGTCTTCCAGCTACGTGTGACCAGCGCCAGGAGCAGCAGTCCGCTCACCACCATCAACAGGAAGTTAATCGCTTCAACGCCCATTACCGGAGCAAGCCCCTTTAGCGGGCCATCAATCTGACTGTAACCGAACTGCAGCCACGGGAAGCCAGTCAGTACCCAGCCGCGAAGGAACTCGGTAATTTGCCAGACAACCGGCGCAGCAATGGCAACGCGCAGCCAGGTGGTTTTTGGCCACAGGCGAGAAAGGATACCCGCGAACAGACCGGTATAGAGCGAGAGATAAGCGGCCAGCAGCACCACGAGGAAGACGTTAACGGGGCCTGGCATACCGCCAAACTGGGCGATGCTGACATAGACCCAGTTGATGCCGGAGCCAAACAGCCCCAGTCCCCAGAAGTAGCCAATCGCTGCCGCCTGGACGGGACGACGATTCAGGGTTAAACCCTGAAGTCCCATCAGGGAGAGAATGGCTGCAGGCCAGATATCGTAAGGAGAAAAAGCCAGCGTTCCGCTGGCTCCGAGTAACAGCGCCAGCAGCAGACGTACGCGCTGGCGTTCAAGTAATGGGGCAAATGCCATTTACATTAATCTTCCAGTTTTGGCACCGGTGAGTCGTCCGGCGTTCTGACATGAACCTGTATAATACGTCGGCTGTCGGCCATTGCCACTTTGAACTGGTAACCGTCGATGTCAACGGTCTCGCCGCGTGCCGGAAGGTGACCAAAGGCCTGCATCACCAGCCCGCCAATGGTATCGACCTCTTCATCGCTGAAATGGGTACTAAAGGCGTCGTTAAAGTCCTCAATCGAGGCCAGCGCGCGAACGGTCCAGGTGTGACGGCTAAGCTGACGGAAGTCGATATCTTCTTCTTCGTCATACTCATCTTCGATTTCGCCCACGATCAGCTCAAGGATATCTTCGATCGTGACGAGACCGGAAACGCCACCAAATTCATCAATAACAATCGCCATGTGGTAGCGCTGAGAGCGAAACTCTTTCAGCATCCGATCCACACGTTTACTTTCCGGCACAACCACGGCCTGGCGTAACACTTTTTCCATGCTGAAGGCTTCGGCATCGCTACGCATAAACGGCAGCAGATCTTTCGCCATCAAAATCCCTTCAATGTGATCTTTGTCTTCGCTGATGACCGGGAAACGCGAGTGTGCGGATTCGATGATCACATCGAGGCACTCGTCCAGAGTCTGGTTACGTTTCAGGGTGATCATCTGCGAGCGGGGGATCATGATGTCGCGAACGCGCTGGTCGGCGATGTCCATTACCCCTTCGAGCATTTCGCGCGTATCTTCATCGATAAGGTCGTTTTGCCCGGAATCACGAATCAGCTCCAGCAGTTCGTCACGGTTTTTAGGTTCGCCGTGGAAAAGCTGGTTCAGAATGAGGGAGAAAAATCCCTTTTTGGTGTTTGTCGTGTCGCTACTGTGTGAATTGTCGTCGCTCATGGCGTTTGTTAAGGGTTCTCTTGTTAGTTCAACGTTTACCGCCGCGCTATTTCCCTACGCGGCGGCATGTTAGTCAGTCGGTCGACTGACTATTCTTTCTCGGCAATGTACGGATCCTCATAGCCCAGAGCAAGCATTATCTCTGTCTCGAGGGACTCCATCTCTTCCGCTTCGTCATCTTCAATATGGTCGTAGCCGAGCAGATGCAGGCTGCCGTGTACCACCATATGCGCCCAGTGGGCTTCCAGCGGTTTTTGCTGCTCTTTAGCTTCCTGTTCCACGACCTGGCGGCAGATGATCAGATCGCCCAGCAGCGGCATCTCAATTCCCGGTGGGGCTTCGAAGGGGAAAGAGAGCACGTTGGTCGGCTTATCTTTCCCGCGGTAGGTCAGGTTAAGCTCATGGCTTTCGGCTTCATCCACCAGACGAATCGTGACTTCTGATTCTTCCTGAAACGGGGGGATAACCGCATCCAGCCATTTCTGAAACTGCGCCTCTTCTGGCAAGCCGGAATTATCGTCACATGCCAGTTGTAAATCGAGGATCACCTGACTCATTTTTGTTCTTGCTCCTGCGCTTCGCGCTTACGTTCTGCGGCCAGTTCGGCCTTACGCTTCTGATCTGCTTCTTCCCATGCTTCATAAGCGTTAACGATGCGCGCCACAACCGGGTGACGGACCACGTCTTCGCTGTGGAAGAAGTTAAAGCTGATTTCGTCGACGTCGGCCAGCACTTCAATGGCATGGCGCAGACCCGATTTGGTGCTGCGCGGCAGGTCAATCTGCGTGACGTCACCGGTAATGACCGCTTTTGAGTTAAAGCCGATACGGGTCAGGAACATTTTCATCTGTTCGATGGTGGTGTTCTGGCTTTCATCGAGAATAATGAATGCATCATTCAGCGTACGGCCGCGCATATAGGCGAGCGGGGCAACTTCAATCACGTTACGCTCAATCAGCTTCTCAACTTTCTCAAAGCCGAGCATCTCGAACAGTGCGTCGTATAACGGACGAAGGTAAGGGTCAACCTTCTGGCTCAGATCGCCTGGCAGGAAGCCCAGTTTTTCACCCGCTTCCACCGCCGGACGGGTCAGCAGGATGCGACGAATCTCCTGGCGTTCAAGCGCATCAACCGCCGCGGCAACGGCCAGATAGGTTTTACCCGTACCCGCCGGGCCCACACCGAAGGTGATGTCATGGTCGAGAATGTTGGCGATGTACTGCGCCTGGTTTGGCGTACGCGGCTTAATGACGCCACGTTTGGTCTTAATATTGATGGCCTTGCCATAGTCCGGCACACTTTCTGCGCTTTGCTCAAGCACGCGCGCCTCTTTGATCGCGAGGTGGATCTGTTCTGGCTCGATATCCTGTATTTCACCGCGCATTGGGGCGGTATCCACATACAGGCTACGCAGAATATCCGCAGCGGCGTTGACGCAGAGAGGGCGTCCGGTGAGTTTGAAATGATTATCGCGACGATTGATTTCGATACCCAGACGTCGCTCCAGTTGTTTGATGTTGTCATCAAACGGCCCGCACAGGCTCAGCAGGCGAGCGTTGTCTGCTGGCTCAAGGCTAATTTCACGCGTATCTATGTTCAAACTGTTCCTCTTTGATTGTTTAACTGACTCGGTGCCACCTGGCGTAATAAAACGGTCATTACCGAAATTATTCACGCCATAGAATAAAGGCGCAAGCGTTGCGGAAGATATTGGGGGCGATGAGAGGAAATACAAGGCCTGCCGAAACGGCAGGCCGGATGGCGTTATGGCTGGTAAATACCGACGCCAGCGTCGCTTTCTTTGCGGGTGCGGGACATGACGGATTCCGGCGACTGTGCGATGCGCAGACCCATTTCGTCTTCGGTACGGACCACTTTCGCGCGCAGGGAGTTGGTCAGCACGTCGACAATCTCCACGTCCACAAATTTACCGACCATGTCTGGCGTGCCTTCAAAGTTCACGACGCGGTTATTTTCGGTGCGCCCTGACAGCTCCATAATGCTCTTACGGGAAGTGCCTTCCACCAGAATACGCTGGACGGTGCCGACCATACGACGGCTCCAGGCGTTGGCCTGCTGGTTGATACGCTCCTGCAGAATATACAGACGCTGCTTTTTCTCTTCTTCCGGCACATCGTCGACCATATCGGCCGCAGGAGTACCTGGACGCGCTGAGAAGATAAAGCTGTAGCTGACGTCAAAATTCACTTCGCCAATGAGCTTCATCGTGCGCTCAAAGTCATCCGTGGTTTCGCCCGGGAAGCCAACGATAAAGTCGGAGCTAATCTGGATGTCAGGACGGGCTTCACGCAGCTTGCGGATGATGGATTTGTACTCCAGTACCGTATGTGGACGTCCCATCAGGTTCAGCACGCGATCGGAACCGCACTGAATCGGCAGATGCAGGAAGCTCACCAGCTCTGGCGTATCGCGATACACATCAATGATGTCATCGGTAAATTCCATTGGGTGGCTGGTGGTGAAGCGAAGGCGGTCGATGCCGTCGATCGCGGCCACCAGGCGCAGCAGTTCTGCAAAGCTGCCGGTGGTACCGTCGTAGTTCTCACCGCGCCAGGCGTTGACGTTCTGGCCCAGCAGGTGAATTTCACGCACACCCTGTGCCGCCAGTTGCGCCACTTCAAACAGAATGTCGTCGGTCGGACGGCTCACTTCTTCGCCGCGGGTATACGGTACGACACAATAGGTGCAGTACTTGTTACAGCCTTCCATAATGGAGACGTAGGCTGTTGGACCATCCGCGCGTGGTTCTGGCAGACGGTCAAATTTTTCGATTTCAGGGAAGCTTACGTCAACCACCGGGCGGCGATTCTCGCGAACGGCGTTGATCATCTCCGGCAGACGGTGCAGCGTCTGCGGGCCAAAAATAATATCAACATAGTGAGCACGCTGGCGGATCAGTTTGCCTTCCTGCGAGGCCACACAGCCACCCACGCCAATGATCACATCGGGTCTTTTGCGTTTGATAAGCTTCCAGCGGCCCAGTTGATGGAACACCTTCTCCTGCGCCTTCTCACGGATCGAACAGGTATTGAGCAGCAACACGTCCGCTTCGTTCGCGTTGTCAGTCAGTTGATACCCGTGCGTGGCATCCAGCAGATCGGCCATCTTGGATGAATCGTATTCGTTCATCTGACAGCCCCAGGTTTTTATATGGAGTTTTTTTGTCATCGACTTGCTCATGCTCAGGAATGCAGGGCGCGTATTGTAATGCTTTGCTGCGGTTGTGACCAGTATGAAGGTTGTCAACCTCAAGACCGAAAAAATCCGGTAAACTTAAGGTATATACCATTAAGGATAATTGACCATGACTCTCCAACAAACCGAAATTGCCGTTGTCGGCGGCGGTATGGTCGGCGGCGCACTCGCGCTGGGGCTGGCGCAGCAGGGATTTGAGGTGACGGTTATCGAGCAGGCTGCCCCTGTTGCGTTTGACCCGATGGCAAAGCCGGATGTGCGAATTTCAGCTATCAGCGCCGCCTCTGTCGATCTGCTGCGCGGGCTGGGCGTCTGGGATGCCGTGCTCGGGATGCGCGCGCACCCTTACAGCCGTCTCGAAACCTGGGAGTGGGAGAATGCGCATGTCGCGTTTGATGCCGCTGAACTGAAGCTGCCCCGCCTGGGTTATATGGTGGAAAATACGGTCCTCCAGCTGGCGCTCTGGCAGGCCCTGGAGGCGCATCCGAAAGTGGCGCTGCGCGTCCCGGCGTCACTTAAAGCACTGCATCCCCACGAAGGCGGGTATTTGCTTGAGCTGGATAAGGGTGATGAGCTGGCTACGAGGCTGGTTGTCGGAGCGGATGGTGCCAACTCACAGGTCAGGCAAATGGCGGGAATTGGCATTCATGCCTGGCAGTACCAGCAGGCGTGCATGCTGATCACCGTGCAGTGTGAGAATGACCCGGGTGAGAGCACCTGGCAGCACTTTACCCCGAATGGCCCGCATGCTTTTTTACCGTTGTTTGATCGCTGGGCGTCGCTGGTGTGGTATGACAAACCGGCGCGCATTCGTCAGTTGCAGGGGCTGTCAATGGAGCAGCTGCAGCGAGAGATCCATCAGCACTTCCCACGCCGTCTGGGCAACGTCATGCCGGTTGCCGCCGGGGCGTTTCCGCTTACGCGTCGCCATGCATTGCAGTATGCCCGTGCAGGGCTGGCGCTGGTGGGGGATGCGGCACATACCATTCACCCGCTGGCGGGGCAGGGCGTGAACCTGGGATACCGTGACGTTGAGGCTTTACTGGATGTGCTGGGCAATGCGCGCGCTCACGCGGAGGCCTGGGCCAGCCATCCGGTACTGAAACGTTACCAGACGCGGCGTATGGCGGATAACTTTATCATGCAGTCGGGGATGGATCTGTTTTACGCCGGGTTTAGTAACGATCTTGGTCCGGTGCGCATTCTGCGTAACATTGGGTTGATGGCGGCGGAGCGTGCCGGTGGGCTGAAACGTCAGGCACTGAAGTACGCGTTAGGCCTTTAATCTGGGCGCCTTCTCCTGCGGGAGAGGGCTTTCGGATGCGGTACATAATCCAACAAAAACAAAAAAGCCCGCAGAGCGGGCTTTTTTGTTACTAAGTGGCTGGGGTGCAGGGATTCGAACCCCGGAATGCTGGTATCAGAAACCAGAGCCTTACCGCTTGGCGACACCCCAATTGCGTTAAACAATGCGCTTAACGACTTTTTTAAATTGGCTGGGGTACGAGGATTCGAACCTCGGAATGCCGGAATCAGAATCCGGTGCCTTACCGCTTGGCGATACCCCAACAATTTTTTCTCGTCTACCGAATCATTCGACAGATGACTAATTTGGTGGCTACGACGGGATTCGAACCTGTGACCCCATCATTATGAGTGATGTGCTCTAACCAACTGAGCTACGTAGCCAGTACTGCAATCTTCGATGGCTGGGGTACCTGGATTCGAACCAGGGAATGCCGGTATCAAAAACCGGTGCCTTACCGCTTGGCGATACCCCAATACCGCGGAGAACCGCAAAATCGAAGAAATATGGCTGGGGTACCTGGATTCGAACCAGGGAATGCCGGTATCAAAAACCGGTGCCTTACCGCTTGGCGATACCCCATCCGTGCAACGCTTACCTGGGAATGGTGCGGGAGGCGAGACTTGAACTCGCACACCTTGCGGCGCCAGAACCTAAATCTGGTGCGTCTACCAATTTCGCCACTCCCGCAAAAAAGATGGTGGCTACGACGGGATTCGAACCTGTGACCCCATCATTATGAGTGATGTGCTCTAACCAACTGAGCTACGTAGCCATCTTTTTTTCGCGTTACCTTATCGGCGTTGCGGGGCGCATTATGCGTATAGACCCTTGCAGCGTCAACACCTTTTTCAACGAAAATAGCCGGAATGTGACTGTTTGGTTAGGTTGCGAACAGCGTGACCGAATATTCGGCAATTATTGGTTATTTATCGTTTTTGGGGAGTGAAATAGGGGGCAAAAAAAATCAGGCCCCGCAGGGCCTGATTGGATGCTTTTCGATTACTTATAGGCAGACTGGTGTACGCCTACCGCACGTCCTGATGGATCGTTCATTGACTTGAAAGATTCATCCCATTCAATGGCTTTAGCCGAAGAACAGGCAACGGACGGGCCGCCCGGAACACACTCCGCCGCACTCGGCACCGGGAACAACTCTTCAAAGATTTCACGGTACAGATACGCTTCTTTGGAGCCTGGTGTGTTGTACGGGAAGCGGAAGCTCGCGGTTTCCAGTTGCTGATCGGAAACCTGTTTTGCCGCCACCTCTTTCAGGGTATCGATCCAGCTATACCCGACACCGTCAGAGAACTGCTCTTTCTGACGCCATGCCACGCTCGCCGGCAGGTAGGATTCGAAACATTCACGCAGGATATGTTTCTCCATTTTGCCGTTGCCGCACATTTTGTCCTGCGGGTTGATGCGCATTGCCACGTCGAGGAATTTCTTATCCAGGAAGGGAACACGGGCTTCCACACCCCAGGCAGACATTGCTTTGTTGGCGCGTGCGCAGTCAAACATATGCAGCGCCTGCAGTTTACGTACTGTCTCTTCATGCAGCTCTTTTGCGTTCGGCGCTTTGTGGAAATAGAGGTAGCCGCCAAACACTTCGTCAGACCCTTCACCGGAGAGCACCATCTTAATGCCCATCGCTTTGATCTTACGCGACATCAGGTACATCGGCGTGGAAGCGCGAATGGTGGTCACATCGTAGGTTTCGATGTGGTAGATAACATCGCGGATCGCATCCAGGCCTTCCTGCACGGTGAAGTGGATCTCATGGTGCACGGTACCGAGATGGTTTGCCACTTCCTGCGCGGCTTTCAGATCCGGTGCGCCTTCCAGGCCCACAGCAAAGGAGTGCAGCTGCGGCCACCAGGCTTCTGAACGTTCCTGATCTTCAACACGACGCGCGGCGAATTTCTTGGTGATCGCGGAGATCACGGACGAGTCCAGCCCGCCGGAGAGCAGTACGCCGTATGGCACATCTGACATCAGGTGGCTTTTAACAGAATCTTCCAGCGCCTGACGCAGTTCGGCTTTATCAGTCACGTTGTCTTTAACCGCATCATAGTCGAACCAGTCGCGCTGATAGTACTGACGGATCTCGCCGTCTTTACTCCACAGGTAACTTCCTGCCGGGAACTCTTTAATGGTGCGGCAAACCGGCACCAGGGCTTTCATTTCTGAGGCGACATAAAAGTTGCCGTGTTCATCGTGACCCATATACAGCGGGATAATACCAATATGGTCGCGGCCAATCAGATAGGCATCTTTTTCGCTGTCGTACAGGGCGAAGGCAAACATACCCTGCAGATCATCGAGGAATTCCGGGCCTTTCTCCTGATACAGGGCCAGGATCACTTCACAGTCAGAACCGGTCTGGAAGGCGTAACGGTCGCCGTACTCGGCGCGCAGCGCCTGATGGTTATAGATTTCACCGTTGACAGCCAGCGCGTGTGTTTTTTTCTCGTTATACAGCGGCTGCGCACCGGCGTTGACGTCAACAATGGACAGACGTTCGTGTGCCAGGATGGCTTTATCGCTGGCGTACACGCCGGACCAGTCCGGGCCGCGATGGCGCATCAGGCGGGACAATTCGAGTGCCTTTTTACGCAGTTCGCCTGCGTCAGTTTTAATATCCAGTACGCCAAAAATTGAACACATAACCTTCTCCGTTAACCCTGTTGCTTTGTAATGTTGCTTGCTTATGAAAATGCCGCAAAGGGGGAGGGCGCGCAAGGGTTTTACGGGATAAAACGGAAATAGTGCAATGCTGATTGCCGAATAGTGAAAAACGAGTACGTCATGAACGCTTTTATTGATGATTATGCAATAAATCGGCTGTTTTGTTAGATGTGAGGTTGTTTATCGGGCGTGAAAATAAAAAACCACGCGCTGAGGCGTGGTTTAGGATCAGATAATATCAATTTCTTCGACGGAGGGATAAATCCAGCTCGGTCGGAAGGGCATGGCGTCAATATCGTCGAGGGTGGAGACACCGGAAAGCACCAGAATGGTTTCCAGGCCCGCCTGGAATCCGGCCAGGATATCGGTGCGCAGGTTGTCGCCGACAATCACCGTTTCTTCGGAGTGGGCCTGCATCTTGTTCAGCGCGGCACGGATGATCCACGGGCTGGGCTTGCCCACGTAGAATGGTTTCCGGCCAGAGATCTTTTCGATACCGGCACACAGCGCGCCGCAGGCAGGGTAAAAACCACGGCCGTGGGTATCCGGGTTGGTGGCAATAAAACGCGCACCGTTGGCAACAAAGTAGGAGGCTTTGTGCATCATCTCCCAGTTATAGGAGCGCGTTTCGCCAACGATCACAAAGTCCGGGTTCACATCTGTGATGGTAAACCCGGCCTTATATAACTCGTGGATCAGCGCCCCTTCACCCACCACGTAGGCCTTTTTTCCTTCCTGGCGCTTGAGGAAATCAGCGGTGGCCATGGCAGAGGTATAAAACACGCTGTCCGGCACGTTGACGCCTGCTGTGGCAAAGCGGTTTGCCAGGTCCTGACCGGTCTGAGAAGGGTAGTTCGTGAGAAGAACCAGAGGCATTCCTTTGTCGATGATGCGGTGAAGAAATTCCGCAGCACCTGGTACAGCAACGTTGTCGTGCATCAGCACGCCGTCGATATCACAAATTACATTCTTAATGGTCATGGACATTCCGACATCAAAAAAAGAAGGCGTTACTATAAGACCCGATCAACTTTCCAGCAAATGTTGCAACAGAATACCGTTGAGCATGGCGCGTTTAACCAGCGCAAATGCGCCTATTGCTGAGCGATGGTCAAGCTTAGAACGAACGACGGGAAGGTTCTGGCGGAAGGCTTTCAGCGCCTGAGTGTTAATGCAGCCTTCAATGGCGGGCAGCAGGACCTTCTCGGCCTCCACAATCTCACCGGCGATCACCACTTTTTGCGGGTTAAACAGGTTGATGGCGATGGCGATGGTTTTACCCAGATGGCGTCCCACCTGCTCAATAACTTCACAGGCCAGCGCGTCGCCTTTGTTGGCGGCTTTGCAGATCGTCCCTATCTTGCAATCGTCCAGCGTGACGCGGCTCTGGTAACCCTGTTCAAGCAGATGGCGCACCCGCTGTTCAATCGCCGTGTTGGCGGCAATCGTCTCCAGACAGCCAAAGTTTCCGCAGTGGCAGCGTTCGCCAAGCGGCTCTACCTGAATATGACCAATCTCACCGACGTTACCGTTGCGGCCAATAAAAATGCGGCCGTTAGAGATGATGCCTGCCCCTGTCCCCCGGTGTACGCGCACCAGAATCGAATCTTCACAATCCTGGCTCGCACCAAAGTAGTGCTCTGCCAGGGCCAGTGAGCGGATGTCGTGCCCCACGAAACAGGTCACTTTAAAGCGTTTTTCCAGCGCATCTACCAGCCCCCAGTTCTCAACCTTTATATGGGGCATATAGCGGATCACGCCGCTTTCGGGGTCCACCAGGCCTGGCAGGATCACCGAGATCGCAATCAGTTCACGGATTTTGCGCTGACAGTTCTCGATAAAGTGTTCAATGGTATTCAGCAGCGCGTGTTCCAGCGTCTCCTGAGTGCGCTCCGGAAGCGGGTAGTGTTCTTCCGCGATGGCTTTGCTGCTCAGATCATAGAGCGTAAGGGTGGTGTCATGACGACCAAGACGGACGCCGATCGCCTGAAAATTGCGGGTTTCGGTAATAATGGAGATGGCGCGGCGGCCTCCGGTGGAGGCCTGCTGATCGACTTCTTTGATCAGTCCGCGCTCAATGAGCTGACGGGTAATTTTTGTCACGCTGGCGGGAGCAAGCTGGCTTTGTTCGGCTATCTGAATGCGCGAGATTGGCCCGTGTTGGTCAATCAGACGATAAACCGCCGCGCTGTTAAGTTGTTTAACGAGATCGACATTACCGATTTGAGCTTGTCCGCCTGGTGTCATACTTTTACTTACTCAGTGACGACCTCGTTACCATTAACGATGGTCTTGATAATTTTATAATCGTGTGTGAATGCCGTCAGGTTTGCAACCATACCTGGTGCAATTCCGCCAAGCTGTTTATCTACGCCCATCGCGCGCGCAGGATAAAGGGTCGCCATACGCAGGACTTCATCAAGCGCAATCCCGCAATGTTCAACCAGGTTACGCACCCCTTCAATCATCGTCAGGGAGGAACCACTCAGCGTACCGTTTTCATCAACACACAGTCCATTGCGGTAGTATATTGTTTTACCGGCAAAAATGAACTGCTCAATATTTGCTCCTGCCGGTGCGGTGGCATCGGTTACCAGACAGAGTTTGTCACCTTTCAGGCGCTTGGCGTTGCGAATGTTGGTGTAATCGACGTGCAAGCCGTCAGCAATAATGCCGCAGTAAACGTCCTGCTCATCGAGAATTGCCCCGACCAGCCCAGGTTCACGACCGGTGATATACGGCATCGCGTTGTACAGGTGCGTCGCAAAGGTAATGCCGGCGCGGAAACCTGCTTTCGCTTCTTTTTGCGTTGCGTTTGAATGGCCCGCTGAAACGACAATCCCGGCGGCGGCCAGTTTGCTGATAACGTCAGGTCCCGCGATTTCAGGAGCCAGCGTCACTTTGGTGATCACATCGGCGTTGGCACACAGGTAGTCGACCAGCTCAGCGTCAGGTTTACGCACGTAATCCGGGTTATGCGTCCCTTTTTTCACGATGTTCAGCCACGGTCCTTCAAGATGCAGACCCAGCGCCTGATTAGGGTGTTTTGCAAGGTAGTCGCGCATCACGCGGATACCCTGTTTCATGAGATCATCACTGCTGGTGATGAGGGTTGGCAGATAGCTGGTGCAGCCCGATTTCTCGTTGGCTTTCTGCATGATTTCCAGCGTGTCGACCGTCACCGCGTCCGCGGTATCATTAAATTGCACACCACCGCAGCCGTTCAGCTGTACGTCGATGAAACCGGGGGAGATTACTGCTCCATTGAGTGAGCGCTGTTCAATCCCCGGCGGCAGCTCTGCCAGTGGGCAAACACGTTCAATCAGGCCATTGGCGATAACAATCGCATGGTCATCCAGAATATCATGGCCGGTATAAATCCGACCGTGGGTTAAAGCGTACATAACGACCCCCGGTTAAAAAAAGCGGCCGCCTCTTGATGAAGAGGCGGTTATTCAATTACAGACCTTTGATGTTCTCAGCTTCTAACTCGTTGAAGTATTTCAGCGTTTTCACTTTCAGCTCCATCGTGGACGGTTCGTCGCACACGATGACTGATTTTGGATGCAGCTGCAGGCAGCTGATGGTCCACATGTGGTTAACGTTGCCTTCAACGGCAGCCTGGAGCGCCTGCGCTTTCACGCCGCCCAGAACCAGAATCATCACTTCTTCGGCATCCAGCAGGGTGCCTACGCCTACGGTCAGGGCGTATTTTGGAACCTGGTTAACATCACCGTCAAAGAAGCGGGAGTTTGCCACGCGCGTGTCATGGGTCAGGGTTTTAATACGCGTACGGGAAGCCAGAGAAGAGGCCGGTTCGTTGAACGCGATATGGCCATCGTTGCCCACGCCACCCATGAACAGGTGGATTTTACCGTAGGAACGGATTTTTTCTTCATACTGACGGCATTCTGCGTCAATATCAGGCGCGTTTCCATTCAGCAGGTTAATGTTTTCAGCCGGAATATCAACGTGATCAAAGAAATTACGGTGCATAAAGCTATGGTAGCTTTCCGGATGATCCTTGGGTAAGCCGACATACTCATCCATGTTGAAGGTCACAACATGTTTAAAGCTAACCTGGCCTGCTTTATGCATCTCAACCAGGGCTTTATACGCGGTCAGCGGCGTGCCGCCGGTAGGAAGGCCGAGAACGAAAGGACGATCGGCGGTGGGTTTGAACGCGTTAATACGGTTAACGATATGACGGGCGGCCCATTTACCGACTTGTTCAGCAGTTGCCAGGGGAATCAGTCTCATTGTTCACCTCAAGAGTTAAAGTAGAAGAGTGGGCGGATGGCTATCGGAACCTGAACTAAGCGTAACCTGGAACCTTTCAGGCCGGATCAATCCGTCTTGATTTTTTGAATGATAAAATAAGTTTTCACTGTTAGCCAGAGAAAGGGAGGGTTATTAACGATATTTGGTGACAAAAATCACAAAAAATACGTGTTTAATTTGCGATACGAATTAATTTTTCACACACTCACAATGCCAGTGAATCATCAACTGTATTTATCGTTGTCGACACAATAAAAACATAGTTTATGCACGAGCCTTAATAAGGGTCTCGTAGGGGGAATAGGATGAATATTTTAGGTTTTTTCCAGCGCCTCGGTAGGGCTTTGCAGCTCCCTATCGCCGTGCTACCGGTTGCAGCACTGCTGCTGCGATTCGGGCAACCCGATCTGCTTAATGTGCCATTTATCGCGCAAGCGGGTGGCGCGATTTTTGACAATCTGGCGCTGATTTTCGCCATCGGTGTGGCATCCAGCTGGTCAAAAGACAGCGCGGGTGCAGCGGCGCTGGCCGGGGCTGTCGGTTACTTCATCCTGACGAAAGCGATGGTGACGATAAACCCAGAAATTAACATGGGCGTTCTGGCAGGTATCATTACCGGTCTGGTCGGCGGGGCTGTTTATAACCGTTGGGCGGGGATCAAACTGCCAGACTTCCTGAGCTTCTTCGGTGGAAAACGTTTTGTACCGATTGCGACAGGCTTCTTCTGTCTGATTCTGGCCGCGATCTTTGGCTACATCTGGCCACCGGTGCAGCACGCTATCCATGCGGGCGGTGAGTGGATTGTTTCCGCTGGCGCAGTGGGTGCGGGTATCTTCGGTTTCATCAACCGTCTGTTGATCCCAACCGGCCTGCATCAGGTGCTGAACACCATTGCCTGGTTCCAGATTGGTGAGTTTACCAACGCCGCGGGCGCGGTATTCCACGGTGATATCAACCGCTTCTACGCAGGTGACGGCACCGCGGGCATGTTCATGTCGGGCTTCTTCCCTATCATGATGTTTGGTCTGCCGGGCGCGGCGCTGGCTATGTACCTGGCCGCACCGAAAGCGCGTCGTCCAATGGTTGGCGGGATGCTGCTGTCAGTTGCCATCACCGCGTTCCTGACCGGTGTTACTGAGCCGCTGGAATTCCTGTTCATGTTCCTGGCTCCGTTGCTGTACCTCATGCACGCTGTGCTGACGGGTATTAGCCTGTTTGTTGCAACGCTGCTGGGTATCCATGCGGGCTTCTCCTTCTCCGCCGGCGCGATCGACTACGTGTTGATGTACAACCTGCCCGCGGCGAGCAAGAACGTCTGGATGCTGGTCGCAATGGGTCTGGTGTTCTTCGTTATCTACTTCGTTCTGTTCACCGCAGTCATTCGTATGTTTAACCTGAAAACACCAGGCCGCGAAGATACGAAAGACGACATCGTTACTGGCGAAGCTAACAGCAATACCGAAGAAGGGCTGACCCAGCTGGCAACCAATTATATTGCCGCAGTAGGCGGTACGGATAACCTGAAAGCTATCGATGCATGTATTACCCGTCTGCGCCTGACGGTAGGTGATTCTGCGCGCGTTAACGATGCCATGTGTAAACGCCTTGGCGCATCCGGCGTGGTGAAACTGAACAAGCAGACCATCCAGGTTATCGTGGGTGCGAAAGCGGAATCGATTGGCGATGAAATGAAGAAAGTGGTTGCCCGTGGACCGATCGCGGCTTCTGCAGCGAACAGCGCGCCAGTGACGGAAGCCCCGGTGGCAAAACCGCAGGCCGTCCCTAACGCAACGACCATTGCCGCGCTGGTTTCACCGATTACCGGTGAAGTGGTTGCGATTGAGCAGGTGCCTGACGAAGCGTTTGCCAGCAAAGCTGTCGGTGACGGTGTGGCGGTGAAACCAACGGACAAAACCGTGGTGTCACCGGCTGCCGGGACCATCGTTAAAATCTTCAACACCAACCATGCGTTCTGCCTCGAAACTGAAAAGGGCGCGGAGATCGTTATCCATATGGGTATCGATACCGTCGCGCTGAACGGTCAGGGCTTTACTCGCCTGGTGGAAGAGGGGGCCGACGTGGTGGCAGGTCAGCCGATTCTGGAAATGGATCTGGATTACCTGAACGCTAACGCGCGCTCCATGATTAGCCCGGTCGTTTGCAGCAATATCGACGACTTCAGCGGCCTGGTGATTCAGGCGAAAGGTCAGGTCGTTGCGGGCCAGACGCCACTGTATGAGATTAAAGGCAAGTAATCGCTCCTGAGTAGAGTCATGCCTTAAGCGGCGGGGGTTTTCCTCCGCCGCTTTTTTTTGCAGCAATTGCCCCCATTATTTTCTTCAGAGACGTTTTAAGGGTTGTCACTACGTCCGGCTTATAAGATCATATGCCGTTATACGTTGTTTACGCTTTGAGGAATCCACGATGAGTGAGGCTGAAGCCCGCCCGAGTAACTTTATTCGTCAGATCATCGATGAAGATCTGGCCAGTGGTAAGCACACCACAGTTCATACCCGTTTCCCGCCGGAGCCAAACGGCTACCTGCATATTGGTCATGCAAAATCGATCTGCCTGAACTTTGGCATCGCGCAAGACTACCAGGGACAGTGCAACCTGCGTTTCGATGACACCAACCCAGTAAAAGAAGACATCGAATACGTTGAGTCTATTAAGAATGACGTGCAATGGCTGGGCTTCAACTGGTCTGGCGATATCTGCTACTCCTCTGACTATTTTGATCAGCTGTACGCCTATGCGGTCGAGCTTATCAATAAAGGTCTGGCGTATGTCGACGAGCTGTCTGCTGACGAGATCCGCGAATACCGCGGCACGCTGACCGCGCCGGGTAAAAACAGCCCGTTCCGCGATCGCAGCGTTGAGGAGAACCTGGCGCTGTTTGAAAAAATGCGTGCGGGTGGCTTCGAGGAAGGTAAAGCGTGCCTGCGTGCCAAAATCGATATGGCATCACCGTTCATCGTGATGCGCGATCCGGTTCTGTACCGTATCAAGTTCGCTGAACACCATCAGACCGGTAACAAGTGGTGCATCTACCCGATGTATGACTTTACCCACTGCATCAGCGATGCGCTGGAAGGCATTACGCACTCCCTGTGTACGCTGGAGTTCCAGGACAACCGCCGTCTGTACGACTGGGTTCTGGATAACATCACGATCCCGGTGCATCCGCGTCAGTACGAATTCTCTCGTCTGAATCTGGAATACACGGTGATGTCCAAGCGTAAGCTGAACCTGCTGGTAACCGACAAGCACGTTGAGGGCTGGGACGATCCGCGTATGCCAACCATCTCAGGTCTGCGTCGCCGTGGTTATACTGCCGCGTCTATTCGCGAGTTCTGTAAGCGCATCGGCGTGACCAAGCAGGATAACACCATTGAGATCGCCTCTCTGGAATCCTGCATCCGTGAAGATCTGAACGACAACGCGCCGCGCGCAATGGCCGTCATCGATCCGGTAAAACTGGTTATCGAAAACTACCCGCAGGGCGCGAGCGAAATGGTCTCCATGCCTAATCATCCGAACAAACCGGAAATGGGCACCCGTGACGTGCCGTTCAGCGGTGAAATCTGGATCGATCGTGCTGACTTCCGCGAAGAAGCGAACAAGCAGTACAAGCGTCTGGTGCTGGGTAAAGAGGTGCGTCTGCGTAACGCATACGTGATCAAAGCTGAGCGTGTTGAGAAAGATGCGGAAGGGAATATCACCACCATCTTCTGCTCTTACGACGCTGAAACCCTGAGCAAAGATCCGGCAGATGGCCGCAAAGTGAAAGGCGTGATCCACTGGGTAAGTGCAACACATGCGCTGCCGGTTGAAATTCGCTTGTACGATCGTCTGTTCAGCGTGCCTAACCCAGGTGCAGCAGAAGACTTCCTGGCGACAATCAACCCGGAATCTCTGGTCATCAAGCAGGGTTATGCTGAGCCGTCTCTGAAAGCCGCTGAAGCGGGCAAAGCGTTCCAGTTCGAACGTGAAGGCTACTTCTGCCTCGACAGCCGTCACAGTACCTCGGAAAAACCGGTGTTTAACCGTACCGTTGGTCTGCGTGATACCTGGACTAAAGTCGGCGAATAATAACGCTGCTCTGGTCAATGAGAGACAAACGCCGCATAATGCGGCGTTTTTTTATTGAATGATCATATCGTTAAGCGCGAGCAAAAATAATGTCTGCGCAATATTCAGGTCAATGTGGTGCTACTTATTTTTCTAAAAAAAGTTTGTATATTTCTGAAAATAGTGAAGGCCTGAAAATAACCAGTAATTTACAAAATTACTGGCTTAAATTTAATGACTTGCCCCGCCAAATCTCGTCTCCCGCTAAATGTTACAAAGCACTACTAATTATGTGCACTTCGTCATAATCCTGACTTTTGCCCACTGAAAAGCATTGATAATTCGCGTCGCGAAAAATAACCTAAAGGCGGTAGTTAATTCGAGGGTATTTCTGACTACCCCTGACCTTTTGGTCTTTTATATTTTTCGCCGTTCAGGCGTTTTAATTCGTCAAAGAGGAATAATCTATGCGTACGTTCAGTGGCAAACGTAGTGCGCTGGCGCTGGCTATCGCCGGTGTGACAGCAATGTCAGGCCTGGTGATTGCGCCAGAGGCTAAGGCAGCAGGTTTCATCGAAGATTCTACCCTCACGGGCGGTATTTATTACTGGCAGCGTGAACGTGACCGTAAAGACGTTACCGAAGACAAATACAAAACCAACCTTTCTCACTCTACCTGGAACGCCAACCTCGACTTCCAGTCAGGCTATGCCGCCGATATGTTCGGCCTGGATATTGCCGCGTTCACGGCAATTGAAATGGCGGAAAATGGCGACAGCGGACACCCGAACGAAATTGCCTTCTCGTCCAGCAATAAGGCCTATAAAGAAGACTGGTCCGGCGATAAAAGCGGTATCAGCCTGTATAAAGCCGCTGCAAAATTCAAATATGGTCCAGTCTGGGCGCGCGGCGGATATATTCAGCCAACTGGCCAAACCCTGTTAGCGCCACACTGGAGTTTTATGCCTGGTACTTACCAGGGCGCTGAAGCTGGCGCTAACTTTGACTACGGTGATGCGGGTGCGTTGAGTTTCTCCTATATGTGGACCAACGAATACAAAGCCCCGTGGCATATCGAAATGGATAAGTTTTACCAGAACGATAAAAAGACCAAAGTGGATTACCTCCACTCGCTGGGTGCGAAGTACGATTTTAAAAACGACCTCGTGTTAGAAGCCGCTTTTGGTCAGGCTGAAGGTTATATCGATCAGTATTTTGCCAAAGCCAGCTACAAGTTTGATATCGCAGGGAGTCCGTTGAGTACCAGTTACCAGTTCTACGGCACGCGAGACAAAGTCAGCGATGGTGGCGTCAACGATATTTATGACGGCACGGCCTGGCTGCAGGCGCTGACCTTTGGCTACAAAGTGGGGCAGGTGGATTTGCGTCTGGAAGGGACATGGGTGAAGGCGGAAGGGCAGCAGGGCTACTTCCTGCAGCGTATGACCCCGACTTACGCATCTTCCAACGGTCGTCTGGATATCTGGTGGGATAACCGCTCTGACTTCAACGCCGATGGCGAAAAAGCGGTCTTCTTCGGCGCAATGTATGACCTGAAAAACTGGAACCTGCCGGGCTGGGCGGTGGGCGCCTCCTACGCGTATGCCTGGGACGCCAAACCGGGCGACATGGCCACACCGGATGCGTACTACGATCCGAACTACCGTCTGAAAGAGTCCTCTTACAGCCTGGATGCCATCTATACCGTGCAGGACGGACGTGCGAAAGGCACGATGTTCAAGCTGCACTTCACGCAGTATGACAACCACTCTGATATTCCAAGCTACGCGGGCGGTTACGGCAACATCTTCCAGGATGAACGTGACGTGAAATTCATGGTTATCGCACCATTCACTATCTTCTGATGAACGCTCCGGCGGGTTCCGTCCCGCCGGAAAGGAGACTGCACATGATGAAAAAAATGGTAATCGTCGCGTTGCTGGCCTCGGGGCTGGTGGCTTGCGCCCAGGACCCGGCACCGAAAGAAGATTCTCGCCTGAAGGAGGCTTACAGCGCCTGCATTAACACCGCTGAAGGCTCACCGGAGAAAATTGAAGCCTGCCAGAGCGTGCTGAATGTGCTGAAGAAAGAGAAGGCGCATGAGCAGTTTGCGACGCAGGAAAATGTTCGCGTAATGGACTATCAGGCCTGTATTCAGGCGCGTAAAACCGGTAACGATCAGGAAGTGGCGAAGCGTTGCGACCAGATCTGGAAGGAAATACGCAGTAACAACGGAAATTAATTAAGCGTGTTAAGGCCCGGTGGCGCTGTGCTTACCGGGCTTTTTTTTCGCCGGGTGACAGGCAAAAAAAAGCCAACCTTGCGGCTGGCTCAGAGTATGAAAGTTCGACTTATTTGGCGTCGTGTGCGTGATCGTCTTCGCGGCAATCACCTTCAGCACAGTGACCATACAGATACAGGCTATGGTTGGTCAGGCGGATACCATGACGAGCAGCGATTTCACGCTGACGTGCTTCGATGGAATCATCGCTAAATTCAATGACCTTGCCACAATCCAGGCAGATCAGGTGATCGTGGTGCTGCTGCTGGGTCAGTTCGAATACAGATTTACCGCCTTCGAAATTATGACGGGTAACAATGCCCGCGTCATCAAACTGGTTCAGCACGCGATAGACGGTTGCCAGCCCAATCTCTTCACCCATGTCGATAAGACGCTTGTAAAGGTCTTCCGCACTGACATGGTGATTGTCTGGACCCTGAAGCACTTCAAGGATTTTTAACCGAGGAAGCGTAACTTTCAGGCCAGCCTTCTTTAATGCGGTATTGTTGTCAGTCATGCGGAATCTGTCCTGTTGCTAAACGATTCACTTCTGGAGGAAGTGACAGAAAATGCACCTGGAATAATGCGTCTCATTATAGAACTGCCATGGCTAAATGAAAACTGCAAGTCTCAGGCAAAGTATGCTTATAAAAACGTGGTATCACCGACAAACTTACTCAATGGCACCCCATTTTACCTGGGAGACATTGTACAGGTCTGGGCGAAAAAGTTAAAAGATTGTAGCGATTAATTTAATCGTTTGACCCGGTTCCTGGGCGCAACCGGGGTTGCGCCACACTAACAATCAGGCGTTAAGAATATCGTCCAGGTGCAGTTCTTCGCGGATCTGCTTCACCCACTTCTCAACGCGCTCTGCGGTCAGTTCTGGCTGACGGTCTTCGTCGATCGCCAGACCCACGAAGTGGTCGTCATCGGCCAGGCCTTTAGACGCTTCGAAGTGGTAACCGGCAGTCGGCCAGTGGCCTACGATAACTGCACCATTCGGTTCAATGATATCGCGGATAGTGCCCAGCGCGTCACAGAAGTACTCAGCGTAGTCTTCCTGATCGCCGCAGCCAAACAGGGCGACCAGCTTGCCGTTGAAGTCCACTTCTTCCAGCGTCGGGAAGAAATCATCCCAGTCACACTGGGCTTCACCGTAGTACCAGGTTGGGATACCCAGCAACAGGATGTCATAGCCTTCGAGATCTTCTTTGCTGCTCTTGGCGATGTCATGCACATCGGCAACGTCTTTACCGAGCTGTTTTTGAATGTTTTTTGCGATATTTTCGGTATTGCCGGTATCACTGCCGAAGAAAATGCCGATGATTGCCATGAGTAAAATAACCTCTTGAAACTTAATGGTATGGTGGCGCAATTTGTCCACGGATAAGGGCAATAATAGCAGAACTGGCAACCCCGCGGAAACAGCTATCGCGCAGGACTGCACTCTGTGCTACATGAAAAGGGTAAGAAAGGGGATTTTCAGACTTATGCCTGGCGGCGCAACGTCTCAAGCTGGGCGATCAACATCTCTTCAATGAGCTCGCTACGGCTGATATTACGCGCTTCAGCCAGTTCGTTAAGCGCATCGACGGCGTCGGCATTGAGCTTCAGTTCGACACGCTTAAGCCCACGATTTTTATCGCGTTTAAGCTGGTTGCGTTTATTAATACGCAGCTGTTCATCGCGCGAAAGCGGATTCGTTTTCGGTCGTCCCGGTCGACGCTCATTCGCGAACAGATCTAGTGTCGTACGGTCCGTTTGTTCTTTGGCCATGATTCTGAGACTTCGGGGGAAACAAGCCGCCCTGCTATTGCCCGGGCGATGAGCGCGCCATCATACATCACCAAAAACGGCACGCCAACGACTGGAAGCCCGCAACCTTCCAGTCGCTCTCTTTTTAATCAATTCGCAGTATCAGAGAGATAGCGGCGGATGGCGCGTAACACGGCGTCAGGTTTTTCCGCGTGAACCCAGTGTCCGGCACCGGCGATGACATGGGCGCGCGCCTGCGGGAATTGCGCCAGCAAGGTGTCGCGGTAGGCGTCGGTGACATAAGGGGAGTTACCGCCGCGAATAAAGAGGGTAGGGTGTTGCCAGGCGGGCACCGTATCCCAGCCGACGATGTTGTTGTACTGCGCCCAGAGTACCGACACGTTGAAACGCCACTGGCCGTCGACAAACGACTTCAGCAGAAACTGAATAACGCCTTCTTCATTAAGATGTTCGCGCATGACGGCTGTGGCCTGTTGGCGGGTTGAAACCCCAGCCTCTGTCACCGCATTGATGGCAGCAAAAATGTCGTCATGACGACGCACGTCGTAATCCACCGGGGCAACGTCGATCACGACCAGACCGTTGATTCTGTCCGGTGCCAGCGCCGTCAGGGCCATTACCGCCTTGCCGCCCATAGAATGCCCGATGAGCGTCACCTTCTGAAGATGGTTGGCATCAAGCGTATCGAGCAGATCCTGGGCCATTGCCGCGTAGGTCATCTCCTCTGAACGCCCGGAAAGACCGTGATTTCGCATATCGACCTGCAAAATATCGTGATCGGTAACCAGATCGCGCGCCAGCACCCCCAGGTTATCCAGGCTGCCAAAAAGCCCGTGAACCAGTACGATGGGAGAATTATTGTTCGGCGATTGTGCAGTTTGCGCTCGGGTATTCAATTTCATGGCAAAGTTCTTTTTTTACGTATGTCAGGTTAGGGTATCATGTTGACCATTCTGCCGCCCGGCTGCAAGGTTCCAGTTTAATCTGACTTTTGCCGCCAACCTGGTTTGACGCTATCCGCTGTTGGAATTTAACTTTATAATCCCAACGACTTGTATTCAGATAAGATATCGCACTGGATTAAGATGAAAACAATCGAAGTTGATGACGAACTCTATCAGTATATTGCCAGCCAGACGCGGCATATCGGGGAGAGTGCGTCCGACATTTTACGGCGCATGCTTAAAATTTCCGCCGCCTCACAGCCTGCTACCCCAGTCACTAAAGATGTCGTGTCTCAACAAAACGTTGTTGCACAAGCAAAACCTGCCGTCGCGCAAGTGAAAGACAAAGTACGTGCGATGCGCGAGTTGCTGCTCTCTGATGAGTACGCCGAGCAGAAAAAAGCGGTTAACCGCTTCATGCTGGTGCTGTCTACACTCTATTCACTGGATAACAAAGCGTTTGCTGAAGCGACTGAGTCGCTGCACGGTCGTACCCGCGTCTATTTCGCGGGCGACGAGCAAACGCTGCTGCAAAATGGCAACCAAACCAAACCTAAACATGTCCCAGGCACGCCGTACTGGGTCATCACCAATACCAATACGGGCCGCAAGTGCAGCATGGTTGAACACATCATGCAGTCCATGCAGTTCCCGGCGGAATTGATTGAAAAGGTTTGCGGTACAATTTAACCCTTGCATCAGAAGGACCCGGTAATGGCAAATCACAGCCGTGCAGGCCAACCTGCACAACAAAGCGATTTGATTAACGTCGCTCAGCTGACCGCGCAGTATTACGTGCTGAAACCGGTCGTGGGCAACGCAGAACACGCAGTGAAGTTTGGTACATCTGGCCACCGCGGTAGCGCGGCGCGCCATAGCTTTAACGAACCGCACATTCTGGCTATTGCTCAGGCCATCGCGGAAGAGCGCGCTAAAAACGGCGTTACCGGTCCGTGCTATGTGGGAAAAGATACCCATGCTCTGTCTGAACCGGCGTTCATTTCCGTGCTGGAAGTGCTGACGGCGAATGGCGTTGACGTCATTGTTCAGGAAAATAACGGCTTCACGCCGACCCCTGCGGTCTCTAACGCGATCCTTGTCCACAACAAAAAAAGCGGTGCGCTGGCTGACGGGATTGTGATCACCCCATCACACAACCCGCCGGAAGACGGTGGGATCAAATACAACCCGCCTAACGGTGGACCGGCAGACACGAACGTCACGAAAGTGGTTGAAGATCGTGCCAATGCGCTGCTGGCGGATGGCCTGAAAGGGGTGAAACGCCTCTCTCTGGATGCGGCCATGGCATCCGGCCATGTGAAAGAGCAGGATCTGGTACAGCCATTTGTGGAAGGTCTGGCGGATATCGTCGATATGGCGGCCATCCAGAAAGCCGGTCTGAAGCTGGGCGTTGACCCTCTCGGCGGCTCCGGTATCGAATACTGGAAACGCATCGCAGAGCATTACAAGCTGAACCTGACCATCGTTAACGATCACGTTGATCAGACCTTCCGCTTTATGCACCTGGATAAAGACGGCGCAATCCGTATGGACTGCTCTTCCGAGTGCGCGATGGCGGGCCTGCTGGCGCTGCGTGATAAATTCGACCTGGCGTTTGCCAACGACCCGGATTATGACCGCCACGGTATTGTCACCCCGGCAGGGCTGATGAACCCGAACCATTATCTTGCGGTTGCCATCAACTACCTGTTCCAGCATCGTCCACAGTGGGGCAAAGAGGTGGCTGTAGGTAAAACGCTGGTCTCCTCGGCGATGATTGACCGCGTGGTTGAGGCGCTGGGCCGTAAGCTGGTGGAAGTACCGGTAGGCTTCAAATGGTTTGTTGACGGTCTGCACGACGGCAGCTTCGGTTTTGGCGGTGAAGAGAGCGCGGGCGCATCCTTCCTGCGTTTCGACGGCACGCCATGGTCCACCGATAAAGACGGGATCATCATGTGCCTGCTGGCGGCGGAAATCACCGCTGTCACCGGTAAAAATCCGCAGGAACACTATAACGAGCTGGCGGCACGCTTTGGCGCGCCAAGCTATAACCGTATTCAGGCTGGCGCGACCTCCGCGCAGAAAGCGGCGCTGTCTAAACTCTCTCCGGAGATGGTCAGTGCCAGCACGCTGGCCGGTGATCCTATCACGGCCCGTCTGACGGCGGCCCCGGGTAACGGTGCCTCTATCGGTGGTCTGAAAGTGATGACCGAAAACGGCTGGTTTGCCGCGCGTCCATCCGGTACGGAAGATGCGTACAAAATCTATTGTGAAAGTTTCCTCGGCGACGAACACCGTAAGCTGATTGAGAAAGAAGCGGTAGAGATTGTCAGCGAAGTGCTGAAAAACGCGTAAATCGCTGTGGGCTGATGCCCTCACGATGCAGTCAAAACGGCAACCCCAGGGTTGCCGTTTTGCTTTTGCATTAACTGTGTTTATTTTTCAATTCAAACCGTGGTGATACCAGACCGTACAGCGTCCAGCCCATAAAGGTCACCATCGCACCATACAGCATGGCTTCCTGGCCGGAAGAGTAGAGCGCATAGAAGCTGTAAATTGCCCCAATCAGCGCCACAATATTCGCCACCCTCGCTTTGCCTGCGTCCACCTTCGCCACCTTCTGAATGATGACCAGCGCCGCCATCGACAGAATATACGGAATGATATTGGTCACTACCGCCAGGTTGACCAGCACGTTGAACTGGCTGTTCAGCGACGGGCTGATGGTCATCAAAGATAACCCACTCTGGAAGATAACAATCGCCAGCATGCCCTGAACCGGTGCCTCTGCTTTGCTGACCCGGGAGAAGATTTTCGGGAAATACCCTTCGTCAGCGGATGATTTAAAGACCTGAGCGATGGTGAACTGCCAGCCGAGAAGCGAGCCGCAGCAGGACATCACCATCAGCCCCATGATCACTTTCCCGACACCCGGCGTAAACATCTGCGCAAAGGCCAGACCGAACGGTGCCGTGGAACTGGCAAGATCCATGTTCGGTACAATCCCTGCAATCACGTTGGTTGAGACAATGTAAATGGCCGCAGCGCCCAGCGTACCGCCAAGCACGGCAATCGGTACGTTCTTCTCCGGGTTTTCCACCACTTCGGCGTTAGCACACGCAGATTCCAGCCCCAGGAAGGCCCACAGCGTCATGGCGATGGAAGAGCCCACTGCGGTGAAGAACGGAACATGGTGTGGATTCCAGGAGTTGACGTACAGCGTGGGGCTAAACCAGAACCAGCCGATGATGCACAGCCCAACCACCGGGATAATAACCCCCCAGACGGTAATACTGCTGATCTGTCCGGTAATGCGCGCGCCGCCAAAGTTAGCCACGGTGCAGATCCACAGCACGCCGATGGTCGCCAGCCCGATTTGCACCGGGGTCAGCGCCACACCGAATAGCTCCGTACCGTAACCCACGGCGGAAATGGCAATCGCCACGTTAGCGATCAGCAAAGAGACGCCGTAGGTGTAGTTGGCCATGAAGTTACCGGATTTGCCAAAGGCATATTCGGCGTAGCCGCCCATCCCGCCGGGCTTGCGGCTGAACATACCGCACTTGGCGAATGCCCAGGCCAGTGCCATTGACCCCACTGCGGTCACCATCCAGGAGATAATCGAAATGGTTCCTACTTCCGCAAGCTTGGTGGGCAGCATGATGATCCCGGACCCCATCATGTTTACCATGGTGAGAATGGTCAGCTGCACCACGCCCATTTTATTGGACTTGCTCATAATTTTTCTCCTTTCAGCAGCGATGGCTGAGCGGCAGCGTGTTTGATGACGTTACAACGAACCTGCTTACGACCGTCACACTCCTCAACGTAAACGCCCTGCAGTTCCGGCGCGAAGCCCGGTAAAAGGTTGATACCCTCTTCCAGCGCAGCAAAGTAGCGCAGCACGGAACCGCCCCAGACTTCACCCGGCACAACGCACAACACCCCCGGTGGATAAGGAAGGGCACCTTCGGCGGCAATGCGACCTTCCGCATCGCGCAGCGAGACCAGCTCGACCTCACCCCGCAGGTAGGCATAGTTCGCCTCTTGCGGGTTCATCATGACGCGCGGGAAGTGAGACTTGCGGAACATCTCTTTTTGCAGCTGCTTCACGTTGTGGCGGGCGTACAGCTCATGCATTTCCTGGCAAATCTGGCGCAGGGTGTAATCTGCATAGCGCTCCGGATACTGTTTACAGACAGAAGGCAGTACCTCTTTGAGGGGGGCATCCGTCTCGAGCAGTTTTTCGAAGCGCACCAGTTGCGCGACCAGTTGCTGCAGTTTGCCCATATCCTCGGCAGGCGTGAGCAGGAACAGGATGGAGTTGAGATCGCATTTTTCCGGCACGATGCCGTTTTCACGCAGGAAGTTGGCGAGAATAGTGGCGGGGACGCCGAAATCCTCGTACTCACCGGTCCGGGCGTTAATACCCGGCGTGGTCAGCAGCAGTTTGCACGGGTCGATAAAATACTGATGTTCGGCATAGCCTTCGAAGGCGTGCCAGTGTTCACCGGGCACGAAGTGGAAGAAGCGCAGGTCCGTGGCAATCTCAGCGGTGTCCCAGCTTTCCCACGGACGGCCATCAACCAGTTCCGGCACGAATGGGCGAAGATACTGGCAGTTCTGCAGGATCAGCTTACGGGCTTCGATACCGGTCACCACGCAGTCCATCCACATGTTGCGGCCGCTCTGTCCCTCATGCATGCGGGCGTTGATATCCAGTGCAGCAAACAGCGGATAGAACGGGCTGGTGGACGCGTGCATCATGAAGGCATTATTCAGCCGCTTATGCGGAACATAGCGCTGCTGACCTTTGATGTGGCTGTCCTTCTTGTGGATTTGCGAGGTCTGTGAGAAACCGGCCTGCTGTTTATGGACTGACTGGGTGACCAGGATCCCTGGATCGTTTTCATTCAGCTCCAGCAGCAGCGGAGAGCAATCGGCCATCATCGGTATAAACTGCTCGTAACCCACCCAGGCAGAGTCAAACAGGATGTAGTCGCACAGATGGCCGATGTTATCCACGACCTGGCGAGCGTTATAGATGGTGCCATCGTAGGTACCCAGCTGGATCACCGCCAGGCGGAACGGACGCGCGTCGCGGGCACGGCCCGGCGCCACTTCGGACACCAGCTCACGCAGATAATTCTCCTCGAAGCAGTGGGCGTCGATGCCGCCAATAAAGCCGTACGGGTTACGTGCGGTTTCCAGATAGACCGGCGTTGCGCCCGCCTGAAGAAGTGCTCCGTGGTGGTTGGATTTATGGTTGTTGCGATCGAACAGGACCAGGTCGCCCGGAGTGAGAAGGGCGTTGAGCACCACTTTGTTGGACGATGAGGTTCCGTTCAGCACGAAGTAGGTTTTATCGGCATTAAAGACTTTGGCCGCATGTTGCTGCGCAATGCAGGGTGCCCCTTCGTGGATCAGCAGATCGCCCATCGCCACGTCGGCGTTGCACAGGTCTGAGCGGAAAAGGGTTTCGCCAAAGAAATCGACAAACTGATTGCCGGCAGGGTGACGGCGGAAGAATTGCCCGCCCTGGTGACCCGGACAGTCGAAGGCGCTGTTACCCTGTTTGACATAGTCGACCAGAGCCCGGAAAAACGGCGGACGCAGTAGGGTTTCATACTTCTGCGCGGCTGCTTCCAGTTGGCGTCCGTGGAAGTCGTTGCTGGTGTCTGATGCTTCGAATACGCCGTGGATCCGCGATAAATACTCTGCCGGGATAATTTCATCTTTATGCGTCGCGACAAAAACAGGAATGCCAAATCCGGTTGCTTCTATTTCTTCTATACGACCAGTGAAAATATCGCTGACGGCCAGAACAATGGCGGCAACATCAATATAATCCGTGGCGTTGATATCCACCAGTTCACGGTGAGTGGTAAAGCAATCAGGGCAGGCGCGGCTGGCTGCAATTTTTAAACTTTTCATCTTTCTCTCTTTATTTTAGGTAATAACAGTCCCTCGATTTCTTGCAGAAAAGAAATCGATAATATGCCGGAAAACAGCAAAAGGAGGCCGCTGATTAAAAAATCAGTAATGCGTTTTTTTGCTGAATAGAATTCAGTCCGCCCGGTCGCGGATGAGCCTGAATTAAGATGAATGAGCGCACGGGTTTACAGGCAAGCACCTGTAAAATAGGGTGTTTCAGGATAACCTGTAAGCGGGTGCGCCAGAAGTCGAAGGACTACCGGGCATTAAAGATGTGAAAGTCAAAACAGTTTCGGTGGGCAAACATCATGATATGAGTTGTCCGCCTTATATGGGGCATTAAACGATTATTGTTTTCCATGTTTCATTTCCTTTCAGTAATTGAAAGCATGGACATTTTATCCTGGAAAAAGCGATTAACTGTGAAACAGATCACCGTTAACCGATCAAATCAGAAATAAATATTCGCTTTTGATGAATATCGCAGATCAAAATGCTGATATGTTGATGTTGCGTTAACGGATTGTGTTATGAATGTGCTGAATGGACATAAATACACCAAAAAATAACCCGGAGATTATTTTCGCGCGTATTTTAGAGGAGGGTAGGTGTTTATTTAAAAATAAACTGAATAGTTATTCAAAGCATGAACCGATAACCGATACCGGTTTCAGTTAATAAATGACGAGGACGCGCGGGGTCAACTTCCAGTTTTTGTCGAAGGTGTCCCATATATATGCGTAAATAGTGACTATGTTCCACGGCGTTTGGCCCCCACACCTGACTCAACAGCTGGCGCTGGGTGAGTACCTTACCGTGATTATTGAGCAAAACGGCGAGTAGCCGAAACTCGATGGGAGTGAGATGGATTTCCTCTTCACCGCGAACAATGCGCCGTGCTGCCAGATCAACCCGAATATCACCAAACGTGTATGTTGGGTCGGCAGGGGTGGTGGCGCTGTGACGACGCAGCGCGACACGAAGGCGAGCCTGCAGTTCGCCAATACCAAAAGGCTTAATCAGATAGTCATCCGCTCCGGCATCCAGCGCCGCGATTTTATCCGACTCTTCGGTACGGGCTGACAGCACCAGAATGGGCATCTGACTCCACTGTCGAACCTCACGAATAAAATCGATGCCGTCGCCATCCGGCAGGCCGAGATCGAGGATCACCAGATCAGGTTTGCGCGTGGCCGCTTCAATCAAACCCCGCTGGAGCGTGCCGGCGTCATGAACGCGCAGGCCATCGCCTTCCAGCGCAGCACGCAGAAACCGGCTAATGGCGATCTCATCTTCAACAATCAGAACGTTGATCACAAATCCTCTGGTAATTCATTAAGTTCTGGCGGGGCTTCCAGAGGAAGTTTAACACAAAAACGTGCGCCGCCTTCCGGGCGATTCTCCGCCGAAATGGTACCGCCATGAACGTCAATAATCGCCTGGCAAATCGCCAGCCCCAGACCCACGCCGGGAATGGCCGACTCTTTATTACCGCGGGCAAATTTCTCGAAAATAGCGAACTCCTGTCCGGCAGGGATACCCGGCCCGGTATCCCAGACGTCAAGCCGTAGCGTGTGATCTTCCACCGTGGCATCCACCCCAATCCGGGCGTTTGCTCCTGCGTATTTGCCGGCATTTTCCAGCAGATTGATCAGCACGCGTTCAAACAGCGGGCCATCAACGTGAATTAACGTCAGCGGTTCGGGCATGTTCAGCGCAATATGGCGCCCACCGAGGCCCGGCTCCAGCATTTTCAAAGCGCTACCCACCACCTCTTCGAGCGTGAGCCACTCTTTTTTGAGGTTAAATCCGCCCGACTGAATGCGCGCCATATCAAGCAGATTATTTACCAGGCGTGTGGTGTTCAGCACATGCTGGCGGATCTCGCTGGCCTGCAACGCATGTTTCGAGCCTTCCGCTGCCAAATCCAGCGTCAAAATTTCTGACTGGCCAAACAGCACGGTGAGTGGGGTGCGAAGGTCGTGGGAGAGGGCGGCCAGCAATGAGTTACGAATGCTCTCGCGCTCGCTTGCCAGACGGGCCTGTTCTTCGCTGGCGGTAAGCGCCAGCCGTTCCAGCGCGCTTGCCACCAGCAGGGTAAATGTCTCCAGCAATCGCTGCTGTTCGGGGATCATCAGCTGGCGCAGATTCGAAGGTTCAACGATCACCAGCCCCTGATTTTTATCGGCACTGCGCAGCGGCAGAATTTGATACGGTACGCCGGGCAGGGTGTCCGTCCCTGCACCCGCAGGGAGTCCTTTATCAAAGCTCCAGCGCGCAATGGCTTCATCCCAGGGCGTCATACCTGAGGCCGAGGTCAGCGGGCGCAGTTTCCCGTGTTCGTCCGGAAGTAAAATCAGGTTGCTGGCGTGAAAGGTCGAGCGGATAAACTGCTCGCTGGTCTGCACAATATCCAGCGGCGTACGGCCAACCGCCAGCGATTTAGACATCTCATAAAGATGCCGTGTGCGCTGTTCGCGGTAGCGGGCGATACGGGCCTGATAACGCACACCCGCCGTCAGATTACCGATCACCAGCCCAACGGTAAGCATCACGGCAAAGGTGAGAATGTACTGCACATCCGAAACGGCGAGCGTTCCGCGGGGCGCGATAAAGAACAGATCGAAGCTGATGACGTTGATGAACGTCGCCAGTACTGAGGGCCAGCGCCCGTAAAAGAGCGCCACCACGACCACGCCGAGCAGGTAGATCATCACCAGATTGGCCGCATCGAAGGCAATCAGCCAGTGGCTGGCAATCACGGTGATCAGCGCGCAGAGCACGACGGCGACAAGACAGCCGCGGATCTGAATTCGCCATTTATCATTAAAAGTGCGGCTGTCCGGTGCGCGGTTGGGTAAAGGGGTGGGTTTGTCATCCAGTGCGACAATTACCAGATCGAGGTCGGGAGCACGCCGGGCCAGTTTGTCAGCAAAGGATTCGCGGCTAAACCAGCGACGATGCTGACGACGGCCAATGACAATTTTCCCGAGGTTGTGCTCACGCGCGTAGCGCAGAATGGCTTTATCTTCCTGGGGATCGGAGAGAGTGGCGGTTTCTGCGCCCAGCTCCTGTGCCAGACGCAGCGAACTTAAGATCGCGCGGCGCTGGTTTTCAGGCAGCGCGTGAAGCTGCGGCGTCTCGACATAGACCGCATGCCAGACGCTACCAAACTTGGCCGCCAGACGCGCTGCGGTGCGGACGAGCTTTTCATTGCCGCTGCCGTGACCCACACACAGCAGAATGGCATCCCGCGTATGCCAGACGCGCTCCTGCCCTTGCAGGTCACGCCAGGCGCGCATCTGATCGTCCACGCGATCCGCCGTGCGACGCAGGGCCAGCTCGCGCAGGGCTATCAGGTTGCCTTTGCGAAAGAAATGTTCGATGGCGCGTTCGGCCTGACCTGCAATATAGACTTTTCCTTCATGCAGTCGCTGGCGCAGATCGTCTGGAGGCAGATCGACCAGCACCACTTCGTCCGCAGAGTCGAAAAAGGGATCGGGTACGGTTTCGCGAACCTGAATCCCGGTCACGCCGCTGACCACGTCGTTCAGGCTTTCGAGGTGCTGAACATTTACCGTGGTGAAAACATCAATGCCTGCTTCAAGCAGCTCTTCAACGTCCTGCCAGCGTTTGGGGTGACGCGAGCCGGAAGCATTACTGTGTGCCAGTTCGTCCATCAGGATAAGCGCGGGCCTGCGGGCGAGGGCGGCGTCGAGATCGAACTCCGTGACCAGACGCCCACGATGGCTGATACGGCGAGGCGGCTGTGTCGCCAGCCCCTTCAACAGTGCTGCCGTCTCTTTCCGGCCGTGGGTTTCCACCACGCCGATAAGAATATCGAGCCCCTGCGCCCGAAGCCGCTGGACTTCTGTCAGCATGGCGAAGGTTTTCCCGACGCCAGCACAGGCGCCGAAGAAGATTTTCAGTTTGCCGCGATGGGCTTCAGCCGTCTGTTCGAGCAGCCTGTCCGGATCCGGGCGCATGGGCTCGTCGGTCATTTAGTTTTTCCTTAGCGCGTCCAGCGCCAGATTCAGCTCAACAATATTCACCACGGGCATGCCGATGAAGCTGACCAGCGGTTTTTGCGTATGCTCTGCGACCAGCTTGCTCACCTGTTCCACCGTCAGCTGACGGGCCGCCGCGACGCGGGGGATCTGCCATGCCACCGCCTTCGGCGTCAGGCTGTAGTCCAGCCCGCTTGCAGAGGCCGTCACCAGCTCCACAGGCACCTCCCGGCTGGCCTGTGGATTTGCGGCGCGCAGGGCGGCTACACGTTCGGCAATGGCTTTATCCAGCTCCGGGTTGCTGCCGGCCAGGTTACTGCCACCGGATGCCATCGGATTATACGGGCTTTCGGCAGTGGCGGAAGGGCGTCCCTGGAAGTAACGGGCGTCGGTAAAATTCTGTCCAATCAGACGCGAACCGCGGTTTTCACCGTTTTGTATGATCAGCGAGCCGTTGGCCTGATCCTTAAACCACCACTGGCCCAGCGCGGTGGTCACCAGCGGGTAAAGCCCGCCGGTAATAAGCGACAACAGAATAAACAGAAGTATAGCGGGACGTAACATCGTCATTTGATTCACCTTTTAAACCAGCCCAAACAGCGTCAACAGCAGGTCGATAACCTTGATACCGATGAAGGGGACAATCAGCCCACCCAGCCCGTAAATCCACAGGTTGCGGCGCAGCATGGCGGCCGCGGTCAGCGGTTTATAGCTCACCCCTTTGAGCGCCAGCGGGATCAGGAAGACAATAATCAGGGCGTTAAAAATAACCGCACTGAGAATGGCTGATGCTGGCGAGTGCAGATGCATCACGTTCAGCGCATTAAGCTGCGGATAGGTGGCTGCAAACGCCGCGGGAATGATGGCAAAGTATTTTGCGACGTCGTTGGCGATACTGAACGTTGTCAGTGAACCGCGCGTCATCAGCATCTGCTTACCGATGTGCACAACTTCAATCAGCTTGGTCGGGTTCGAGTCGAGGTCGACCATGTTGCCCGCCTCTTTCGCCGCCTGGGTACCGGAGTTCATGGCCACCGCCACGTCGGCCTGTGCAAGGGCTGGGGCATCGTTGGTGCCATCACCCGTCATCGCCACCAGGCGACCTTCCGCCTGATACTGACGAATTAACGCCAGCTTGGCTTCAGGCGTTGCCTCCGAGAGAAAATCATCCACGCCCGCTTCGGCAGCAATCGCGGCGGCGGTCAGACGGTTGTCCCCGGTGATCATCACCGTTTTGATCCCCATTTTCCGCAGCTGGGCAAAGCGCTCTTTGATCCCGCCTTTTACGATATCCTTCAGCGAAATCACCCCCAGCACATGTGCCCCTTCAGCCACCACCAGCGGCGTCGCGCCCTGACGTGCCACGCTCTCGACCAGGTTGTCCACTTCTGGTGGGAAATGACCATTGTTGGCTTCAATGTGGCGACGAATTGCGTCGACGGAGCCTTTACGGATCATGCGGTCCTGAATGTTGATGCCGCTCATTCGGGTTTGTGCCGTGAAGGGAACGAAAGTCGCATGGAGACTCTGAACGTCGCGCTGGCGCAGGTTAAAGCGCTGCTTGGCGAGGATCACGATACTGCGGCCTTCCGGCGTTTCATCGGCGAGGGAAGAGAGTTGCGCCGCATCCGCCAGCGTTTTTTCATCCACGCCGGGGGCAGGTAAGAACTCTGACGCCTGGCGGTTACCGAGGGTAATTGTCCCGGTTTTATCCAGCAGCAGAACGTCCACATCCCCTGCGGCCTCGACCGCACGTCCGCTGGTAGCGATGACGTTCGCGCCCAGCATACGGCTCATACCGGCCACACCGATGGCCGACAGCAGCCCCCCGATGGTGGTCGGGATCAGGCAGACCAGCAGCGCCACCAGAACGGTGGTGGTGACCGCGGTACCGCCGTAAGCGGAGAATGGCCACAACGTGGCGGTTGCCAGCAGAAAGACAATCGTCAGCGCCACCAGCAGGATGGTCAGGGCAATTTCGTTTGGTGTTTTACGACGCTGCGCGCCTTCCACCATGGCAATCATACGGTCAAGGAAGGTTTCACCCGGGTTGACGCTACACTGGATCACCAGCCAGTCGGAGAGAATGCGTGTCCCGCCCGTTACGGAGGCGAAATCACCCCCGGATTCACGTATGACGGGAGCGGATTCCCCGGTGATGGCACTTTCATCTACCGACGCGCCGCCTTCGATGACTTCACCGTCGCAGGGGATAATGTCCCCGGCTTCGACCAGCACCACGTCACCTTTACGCAGTTCATCTGCCGGGACATGGTCCATCTGGGCTCCGTATTTCGGTTCGCGTAATTTGCGCGCAAAAGCGGTCTTTTTCACCCCTTTGAGGCTATTGGCCTGCGCTTTGCTGCGGCCTTCCGCCAGCGCTTCCGCAAAGTTGGCAAACAGTACGGTGAACCACAGCCACAGGCTGATAGCGCCGGTGAACATCGCATTCCCCTGCAGATGACCCGTTCCCATGGCAATCGCCAGCGCGGTGGTGAGTAAACTCCCTATCCAGACGATAAACATCACCGGGTTGTGCCACTGCACGCGCGGGCTCAACTTTTTCACCGCATCCATGAGGGCCTGTCGAACTAACGACGGTTCGAACAGGGCCATTTGTTTACGACTCATGACAAATTCTCCGCAAAATCAGCGTAAAGAGAGGTATTCCGCGACCGGGCCTAACGCGAGGGCGGGGATAAAGGTCAGGGCGCCGACCAGCAGCACGGTACCGGCCAGCAGTCCGATAAACAGCGCGCCGTGGGTTGGCAACGTCCCGCTGGTGGTCGGTTGAATTTTTTTGCTCACCAGCGACCCGGCAATCGCCAGCACCGGCACAATGACCCCGAAACGGCCCACGAACATGCAGAACGCCAGCAGACAGTTCCAGAACGGTGAGTTAGCGCTTAAGCCTGCGAAGGCACTACCGTTATTGTTAGAAGCAGAAGAGACGGCATAAAGCACTTCGCTAAAGCCGTGGATGCCAGGGTTGAAGATGCCGCTGCGTCCGGCCTCCGTCATCAGTGCCAGTGCGGTACCAGCCAGCACGAGGGCGGGGGTGACCAGAATCGCCAGCGCGGTTAACTTCATCTCACGGACATCGATTTTTTTGCCCAGATATTCCGGGGTGCGACCAATCATCAGACCCGCAATGAACACCGCCAGCAGAACAAACAGCAGCATGCCGTAAAGACCCGAGCCTACGCCGCCGAATACCACTTCACCGATCTGCATCAGCCACATCGGGATCATGCCGCCAAGTGCCGTGAAGGAGTCGTGCATAGCATTGACCGCCCCGCAGGATGCCGCCGTCGTGACCACGGCATAAAGGCTGCTGGCGAGAATGCCAAAGCGGCTCTCTTTCCCTTCCATATTCATGGTGCCGTCAGCGCCCAGCGTCAGGAAATGCGGGTTACCTTGCCATTCGGCCCACATCACCAGCGCAACACAGACGACAAAGATGAGCGACATGGTCCAGAGCAGGGTGCGACCCTGACGACGATCGTTCACCACATCGCCAAAAGCAAAGCACAGCGCTGCGGGGATCAGGAAGATCGCCAGCATTTGCACTGCGTTGGTCAGTGCCGTTGGGTTTTCAAACGGATGCGATGAGTTGGCATTGAAGAAACCGCCACCATTCGTACCGAGCATCTTAATGGCTTCCTGTGAGGCCACAGGCCCCATCGGCAGAAGCTGTTTTGCCCCTTCAAGCGAGGTATAAGGGGCGTAAGGCAGCAGGTTTTGCAGCGTACCTTGCTGAATAAAGAACAGCGCGATGAGCAGAGCAATCGGAAGTAAGACCCACAGAGTAATGCGTGTGAGATCAACCCAGGCATTGCCCAGCGTACCCATATTCTGACGTGCAAACGCACGCGTCAGCGCGAAGACAACTGCGATGCCGCTGGCTGCTGAGAGGAAATTTTGTACGGTTAATCCCACCATCTGGCTGAAGTAGCTCAGCGTGGTTTCGCCGGCGTAGGATTGCCAGTTGGTATTGGTGACAAAGCTGACGGCCGTATTCAGCGCAAGATGCCAGGACAAGCCCGGTAACTGTTGCGGGTTCAGCGGCAGGCTACCCTGCAACATCAGCATGACAAAGAGCGCGACCAGTCCAACGATATTCAGCAGCAGAATAGCGACCAGATACTGACGCCAGTTCATCTCCTGATCGCGTATTCCCAGTACGCGCCAGATCCCTTTTTCGATACTTCCCGTACCCGGTAAGGACACGTTGTTGATCAGCCGCGCGAGCCCCGTTCCCAGCGGTCTGGCAAGCACCAATAAGACCAGTAAAAAGCTGGCTATAAGTAAAAACGCCTGAGCAGCCATCAGAAGGCCTCCGCATTAATCAGGGCGTATACCAGATAACCCAATAACAGGAACACCAGCACGATGCCGGTAATCAGACCTGCACTCACAATCCACCTCCGAGTGACATTTGTATTTGTGTTAACGGTAGGATTTATGGCGCAAAGATTTCGCAAAAATCGGCAGGGTGGGTGTAAAAAAAGTATAAAAATGGAAAAGGCACAATTTAACTATTGGTAAGTAAATCGTTAACTTTTTTGTAACTTACTTACGGCGGAAATGTAAATATTCACTAAATGGATGAAAATAACTGGTCTGATGAGTAGTAAAATTACAAACAAAGCGGTATTATTTTAGCCAGATCACAGATTTCAAATTTTCCGGAGCATGTTTCCGGCCAACTATAGGGGAGAAAATATGGATCTTTATAAAGCGTATCCGGCTCATATCGTTTTCATGCGTCGCACTTTCGCCGTAGTGGCTGGCGTGCTGGCCCTGCCGGTGATGCTCTTCTGGAAAGACCGCGCACGTTTTTATAGCTATTTGCACCGCGTCTGGGCCAAAACCAGCGAGAAGCCGGTGTGGATGGATCAGGCCGAGAAAGCGACCTGCGATTTTTACTGATACGAAGACGACACACAGCAATAAAAAAACCGCCTACAGCAATGTGGCGGTTTTTTTTATCCCTCAGGATCCGCGGTCCGTTGGGCCGTTTTTGGGCACCCGTCAGAGCGTGTATCCACCGACTTATCACCGGTGGTGAACGGTGGAGCGGTTAGCAGCAGGGACCGCATGATGAAACGCTCTTTTTGCATTGCGTTCATTATCGCCAGCGTACTCGTGGTAAGACGTGATGAACCGACACTGTTTATTGCTTTTACCATGATGGCGCAAGATACGTAGCGTTAAGGCCGCACCGGGCGGCCTTTTTTATTTCATCGCGTCTACACTTCATGGCAAAGTAGATAAAAGCCAGCCGCATTTTCTCTTTAGTGGCATGGCCTTACGGACATAATGGATAATTGCCAGGAGTTTTATGCCCACCCATCTGGTTTGGTTTCGCGCGGATCTGCGCGTACATGACAATCTCGCCCTTGCGGCTGCCTGCCGCTCCCCGGAAGCCCGCGTACTGGCGGTGTTTATCGCCACCCCCGGGCAGTGGCAGCAGCATGCTATGGCACCACGCCAGGCGGCTTACCTCAGCTCACATCTGAATGGCTTGCAGTGTTCGCTTGCCGAAAAAGGGATCCCGCTCATTTATAAAGAGGTCAGTGACTTCTCCGCACAATGCCAGGCCGTGCAGGCGATCTGTGAGCAGTACGCTGTCACCCACCTTTTTTACAACTATCAGTACGAATTCAATGAACGTCAGCGGGATCGTCAGCTGGAGAAAATCCTGCAGGATGTAGAGTGTCAGGGTTTTGATGACAGCGTCATGCTGCCGCCGGGCAGTGTCATGACCGGCAACCACGAGATGTACAAAATCTTTACGCCGTTTAAAAATGCCTTCATTAAAAGACTGAAGGAGGCGCTGCCGGAATGCGTGGCTGCACCCACCGTGAGGGGAGAGGCCATAACGGAGATACCCGAGCGGGAGTTTGACTATCCGCAACAGGCGTTTGATGAGACTCTGTTCCCGGCTACCGAAAAAAACGCTATCGCGAAGCTGCGCCAGTTTTGTAAAGCGGGCGCAGGCGATTACGACGCGCGCAGGGAGTTTCCCGCGACAGAGGGCACCAGCCGTTTATCGGCCTGTCTGGCACTGGGTGTGCTCTCTCCGCGCCAGTGCCTGCATCGTCTTCTGGCGGAACAACCGCAGGCACTGGACGGGGGGCCCGGCTCCGTCTGGCTTAACGAACTTATCTGGCGCGAATTTTATCGCCATTTGATGACGTATCACCCTGATTTATGTAAGCATCGACCGTTTATACCCTGGACTGATAACGTAAAATGGCAACACAACGAGAGCCACTTACAGGCCTGGCAGAAAGGCGAAACGGGCTTCCCGATTGTTGATGCCGCGATGCGCCAGCTCAATGAAACCGGATGGATGCACAACCGGCTGCGAATGATTACTGCCAGCTTCCTGGTGAAAGATCTGCTTATCGACTGGCGTGTCGGGGAGCGGTATTTTATTTCTCAGCTGATCGATGGCGATCTGGCGGCGAATAACGGCGGCTGGCAGTGGGCGGCGTCCACCGGAACCGACGCCGCGCCCTATTTCCGTATTTTTAATCCTGCCACGCAGGGACAAAAATTTGATGCAGACGGCGAGTTTATCCGCCGCTGGTTGCCCGCGCTGAGCAGTGTCCCTGCAAAAGCGATCCACGACCCGTGGGCATGGGCGGATAAACAGGGCGTGAAGCTCGATTATCCCCGTCCGATTGTTGACCATAAACAGGCGCGTGTCGCCACGCTGGCGGCGTACGAGGCCGCCCGCAAAGCTTAAGAGAGTGATGATGAAAAACAGCGAACTGGAAAGCCTGATTAACGAAAAACTGAACAGCGCCTCCTTCAGCGATTACGGCCCGAACGGCCTCCAGGTTGAAGGACGCGAAACGGTGCAGAAAATTATCACTGGCGTGACGGCAAGCCAGGCGCTGCTGGACGAAGCCGTCCGTCAGGAAGCGGATGCCGTTATTGTCCATCACGGTTATTTCTGGAAAAACGAAGCACCGATCATTCGCGGTATGAAGCGAAACCGCCTGAAAACGCTGCTGGCAAATGATATCAACCTGTACGGTTACCATCTGCCGCTGGATGCGCACCCGGAGCTGGGCAATAACGTACAGCTCGCGCAGCTGTTGGGGATTACCGTCATGGGTGAAATTGAGCCGCTGGTGCCCTGGGGAGAGCTGGCCATGCCGGTGCCCGGCCTGGAGCTGGCCTCATGGATTGAAGCGCGTCTGGGACGCCGTCCGCTCTGGTGCGGTGATACCGGTCCGGATACGGTGAAACGGGTTGCCTGGTGTACTGGTGGTGGTCAGGGCTTTATTGACAGCGCGGCACGCTTTGGTGTCGACGCCTTCATCACTGGAGAAGTGTCCGAGCAGACCGTCCATTCGGCGCGTGAGCAAGGTCTGCATTTTTATGCGGCAGGTCACCATGCCACCGAGCGTGGCGGAATTCGCGCCCTCAGTGAATGGCTGACCGAAAATACCGATCTGGATGTCACGTTTATTGATATCCCTAACCCGGCCTGATGAGAGGTATCTGAGTGCAGCGAGCGCGTTGTTATCTTCTGGGGGAAACGGCAGTGGTTCTGGAGCTGGAACCGCCAGTGACCCTTGCCACGCAAAAGCGTATCTGGCGGCTAACGCAGCGCCTGGCCGATGTGCCTGAAGTGGTTGAAGCGATTCCGGGTATGAATAACATCACCGTGGTGCTGCGTAATCCGCATACGCTGGCGCTGGATGCTATTGAACGTTTGCAGCGCTGGTGGGAAGAGAGCGAGGCGCTGGAGCCGGATTCCCGGACAATTGAGATCCCGGTGGTGTATGGCGGCGAGCATGGACCCGATCTTGGCGTGGTGGCGGAACACTGCGGATTAACGGAAAAGCAGGTGGTTGAATTGCACGCCTGCGTTGATTACGTGGTCTGGTTCTTAGGTTTCCAGCCGGGCTTCCCCTATCTGGGGGGACTCTCACCGCAGTTGCATACGCCGCGTCGCGCCGAACCCCGCCTGAGCGTGCCGGCGGGCACGGTGGCTATCGGTGGTGAGCAGACCGGCATTTATCCTCTGACGTCACCGGGGGGTTGGCAGCTTATCGGGCATACGTCCAGGCCGTTATTTGAACCAGGGCAGGAGGTTCCCATACTCCTTCGTCCCGGCGATACCCTGCGCTTTATCCCGCAGAAGGAGGGGGTATGTTAACGCTGATTCGCGCCGGGCTTTACACGTCCGTGCAGGATGCCGGCCGCTTTGGCATGCGCCAGTCGGGCGTGAGCTACTGTGGTGCGCTGGACAGGCCTGCGCTGGAGATTGCAAACGTGTTGGTGGGCAACCCTGGCAGCACGGCGGCACTCGAAATTACGCTTGGCCAGTGTGTGATTGAATTCGGCGAGGAGACCTGGTTTGCCTTAACCGGGGCCGCCTGTGACGCCGAGCTGGATGGCAAAGCGGTCTGGACAGGCTGGCGGCTGCGGGCGAAAGCCGGGCAGCGTCTGACCCTCAAACGTCCTGTGCACGGCGTGCGAAGCTATCTTGCGGTTGCGGGAGGAATTGATGTGCCAGAAGTGCTGGGTTCATCCAGCACCGATCAGAAAGCCGGCATTGGCGGTCATGAAGGGCGTCTGCTGCGTGACGGCGATCGTCTGGCGGTTAAACCCTCAACGCGCCACTTCTCGACGGCCCAGGGGGTAAAACAGCTGTTATGGACCAACCAGATCCGTGCCTTACCGGGGCCGGAATATCAGGAGTTCGATGAGGTCGCTCAGGAGACGTTCTGGCGTTCGCCGTGGAAGATCAGCCCGCAAAGTAACCGTATGGGATACCGCCTGCAGGGGCAGCCATTGACCCGTACGACAGATCGGGAATTGCTCTCACACGGTTTATTGCCTGGCGTCATTCAGGTGCCGGGTAACGGTCAGCCGATCGTGCTGATGAACGATGCGCAAACCACGGGGGGATACCCGCGTATTGCCTGCATCATTGAAGCGGATCGCTACCACCTGGCGCAAATTCCTCTCGGACAGCCGATTCATTTTGTGCAATGTACCCTGGAGGAGGCGCTGAAGGCACGCCAGGATCAGCAGCGTTATCTGGAACAACTGGCATGGAGGCTCGATGGCAAAGATTGATTTAAACGCCGATCTGGGTGAGGGCGGAAGTGCCGATGCTGAACTGATGACGCTGGTCTCTTCAGTCAATATTGCCTGCGGGTTTCACGCGGGTGACGCGCAAACCATGCTGGTCAGCGTGCGTAATGCGATTAAGCACGGCGTGGCGATAGGGGCACATCCCAGTTTTCCTGACAGGGATAATTTTGGCCGCACGGCAATGGATCTCCCTCCTGAGACGGTGTATGCCCAGACGCTCTATCAAACGGGCGCGCTGGAGGCGATTGTGCGTTCCCAGCAGGGCGTGCTGCGCCATGTGAAACCCCACGGCATGCTCTACAATCAGGCGGCCAAAGATCCGGCTCTCGCGGATGCCATTGCCCGTGCGGTGCGGGACTGCAACCCGCAGCTCATCCTTGTGGGGCTGGCGGGGAGCGAGCTTATTCGCGCGGGACAGCGGCTGGGGTTAACCACCCGTCAGGAAGTTTTTGCTGACAGAGGGTACCAGCCGGATGGCAGCCTGGTTCCCCGTTCACTGCCCGGTGCGCTTATTACCGATGAATCACAGGCGCTGGCGCAAACGCTGGCGATGGTATGTGAGGGGTCGGTAAAGGCAATTGATGGTTCAACGGCCAGAGTCCAGGCGGATACGGTGTGTTTACACGGCGATGGTGAGCACGCGCTGCAGTTTGCACGCCGCTTACGGGCGGCCTTTGCGGAGCAGGGTATTCTCGTAAGTGCATGACATAACGATAAGGACAGAAAAATGCCTGAAGGCCCGGAGATCCGCCGTGCTGCGGATAGCCTCGAGGCGGCGATAAAGGGCAAACCGCTGACGGATGTCTGGTTTGCTTTTCCTCAACTGAAACCGTTTGAAGCCCAGCTGGTGGGGCAGACGGTGACGCACATTGAAACGCGCGGCAAAGCGCTGCTCACGCATTTCTCCCATAACCTGACGTTATATAGCCATAATCAGCTGTACGGCGTTTGGCGCGTGGTGAAGGCAAACGAGCAGCCGCAAACTACCCGCGTGCTGCGCGTCAGGCTACAGACGGCAGACAACGCGATTCTGCTTTACAGCGCATCCGATATCGAACTGTTAACGCCAGAGCAGCTGCTTACTCACCCGTTCCTGCAGCGCGTCGGGCCGGATGTGCTGGATATGAGCCTGACCCCGGGCGAGGTGAAAGCCCGTCTGGTGTCACCTCGGTTTCGTAACCGACAGTTTTCCGGACTGTTGCTCGATCAGGCGTTTCTGGCTGGATTAGGAAATTACCTGCGGGTGGAGATCCTCTGGGAGGTGGGCCTGGCGGCGCAGCATAAGGCATCGCAACTCAGTGATGAACAGCTGGAGGCGTTATCCCACGCACTGCTGGATATCCCGCGCCTGTCGTACAACACGCGTGGCGTGGTGGATGACAACAGGCACCATGGGGCATTGTTCCGCTTTAAGGTGTTTCATCGTGAAGGGAAGGCGTGTGAACGGTGCGGCGGGATAATTGCGAAAACCACGCTGTCGTCGAGACCGTTTTACTGGTGTCCGCACTGCCAGAAATGATCTCAGGTTGAGGAGTAGGTCTTGCGATATTGCAAAGGTGTTTTCCCCATATTTTTGCGAAAGCAGGTAATAAACCAGGCGTACTCTGAGAAGCCAACCTGACTTGCAATCTCACGCACCGACGCGCTGGTATGCAACAACAACTCACAGGCCTGGCGTATACGTCTCATCATCAGATATTCCTGGATTGTCCCGCCGGTTTCATCGTGAAACCGGCGAGAAGCATGCCCGCGGGAACATCCCATAGTCCGGGCGATCTCTTCCAGCGAGCAACGCTGATGAAAGCGGGTTTCAATCCAGCGAATGATATTAGCCGAAAAAGTATTCTGACCGGTGGCTTGTTCCTGATATGGCAATAGGCTGATCAGTTGCATCACCAGAAAGGCGGTGTCGCTGATGCTGAAGGTGTCGCTTTTCATTAGCGCTTCAAAGCGTCCCAGCACGTTTTCGATGACGGGCTGCACCTCCAGAACGTCAAATACCCGCGCTTTTTCCCCGCGGCCGCAGAGCTGGCGAAGCAATTTTTGCTGTCGAGGAAAATCGCGTAAGTAGTGCTCAATCGCCGAACCGTTAAAATGCAATGTTGTGCGGTGGTAAACGTTCCGTTCATCCTGCTCGACATAGATCTTATGCAACTTACCCGGAGGGAAAATAAAAATACGTCCGGGTTTGACCGTATATTGCTGATGCTCCATCAAAGCGATCCCCACTCCCTGAGAGACCGATAAAATCTCAACACATTGATGCCAGTGGTAGTAGTTTGCTGGCATATCTTTCATGCGATTAAAGTAAACCGAACTTTCTGTGAGGTTGATATGTTCGAGATAGCTACTGTCTTCTGAACGCTGCATGCCAGGCCCTTGACGACGTCGGAGGAGAGAGGTGAATAAACTTAAACTTTTATCATCTTAACCAAATTTTCCCGCCGGAATTGCAGTCAATGTTGTTCTTTATCACTCGTTCTGTTTAAAAATAAGACAATTATCACATTTGTCTGTTCATCTTACTCCTTATGATGCCCCAAAATCATCAAATGAAACGGGGTTTCATTATGCAAGGAAGAGACGAATATTGTGATGTAGCACGGGAGTGGATCGCCGCTGCCGTATCTCGTCTGATTCGGGAAAACACGCGATTGCATATTGGGGAGACAGCAGCGCAGTACTCAGCTGATATTGCGGGTATTGAAGGATTTGCTCGACTCCTGTGGGCCTTTGCTCCCTTGTTGAGTGGGGGCGAGGCGCAGACGTACCGGGACACTTTTCTGCATGGCATACGATGCGGTTGCGATCCTGAACATCCGGACTATTGGGGGGATCTTACTGACAACGATCAGCGCTGCGTCGAAATGGCGGCATTTGGACTTGCTCTGGCTTTACCGGATACGGGGCTATGGCAAGCATTGTCGGCAATAGAACAGGACAATCTTGAACGATGGCTGCGCCAGAGCGCTGAGATACGGATCCCGGACAATAACTGGCATTTCTTCCCGGTGTTGGTACAGGTTGGTCTGAAGCGGGCAGGACGTCATTACGACATGATGGTGATCAACAAACATCTGGATGCAGTCGACAATTTCTGGCTGGGTAATGGCTGGTATTCTGACGGTGTCGGAAAACCGCGAGATTACTATATTTCCAGCGGCTTCCATTTTTATAGTCTGCTGTATAGCCACTTTATGGAGGATGTTGATCCCACGCGCTGCCAGCTTTACCGCCAGCGGGCACGTCAGTTTGCGAACGATTATGTGCACTATTTTACATGCGACGGGAATGCCATTCCGTTTGGGCGCAGCCTGACCTATCGCTTCGTACAGGGTGCCTTCTGGAGTGCGGTAGCCTATACCGGACTTGATGTCTTTACGCCTGGGATCGTAAAAGGGTTGATCGTTCGGCACCTTAATTGGTGGATCGTTCAGCCCTTCATCGATCATGACGGGTTATTTACCCTTGGCTATACCTACCCGAATCTGGTCATGACCGAGGACTATAACAGTCCGTGCTCACCTTACTGGGCATGTAAAGCGTTGCTGGTTTTGGCGCTGCCGGAAGAGAGCCCATTCTGGCAAGCCAAACCTGCTCCTCTCCCTGCGCTTGAAACTGTCCACCCGATTAAAGAGGCCGGGCAAATCATCGTCCATGCTGATGAGAACCGGCACGCATGGATGCTGATGTCGGGGCAGTACGATCGCAATAACTTCGTCAACTTCGACTCTAAATACGCGAAATTTGCCTATTCAAGCCATTTTGGCTTCACGCTTGCGCGTGGAGATCGCCTGAATCATGTGGCATGTGATTCGATGCTGATGTTTAGCGAGAAGGATAACCGCTGGCGCGGACGTCAAGAATGTACCTCTGTTGAAATGTTCGATAACGGGATCCGCAGTACCTGGCAGCCCTGGTCAGATGTGCATGTCACCACCTGGCTCATTGCGCATGAGCAAGGTCACGTCCGGCTTCATCGGGTGGAGACCCGACGCTCGCTTGACTGCGTGGAGGGGGGATTTGCCGTCAACGGTCATTTGCTTACCGAAACGCATCTCTCAGCTAATGAGGTCACGCTCATTACTTCGTCAGGGGCTAGCCAGATTGCAGATCTTCTCTTTGAGCGACGAGCGATGACCGTCACGACGCCACCGAACTGCCATATTTTACACGCCTCCCCGGGGGAGATCCCTTGCCTGGTTTCCTCGCTGGAGCCGGGTACACATTGGCTCGTATGCGCTGTCGCGGCAACGTTAGCCTCTTTCCTGCCGTCACCGGTGACGCCGGTCTTCGATAGGCAAAACCAGATGCTCACGCTGAACCACAAAACCCTACACATAAAATAACTGGCGCACCCGATACGCGTGCGGAGAAAAAACATGAATCCTGTTCAATCAACACGTTCGGCTTATATAAAGCTAAGCCTCTTTGTATTTCTCTTTACCTTTACCTGGGCTGCCAGCTTCGGTCTCTATGCAATCTGGCTGGGGGATAAAGCGGGGTTAGACGGTATTGAAATTGGTACCGTGTTCGCTGTAAACGGTGTCTTTGCCGTAATTTTTAAGCCTGTGTATGGCTATATCATGGACAAAATGGGCATGAAGAAACATTTGCTCTATTTTGTCTGCGCGGTTTCCGCTCTGATGGCACCGTTTTTTATCTGGTGCTATTTGCCGCTTTTGCAGACGCATTTCATCAGCGGAATGATTGTGGGTGCTTTGTTCTTCAGCCTCGGCTGGTATGCGGGTGTGGCAGCGGAAGAGTCTTATGTTGACCGCTTCAGCCGGTTATATGACATGGAGTTTGGTCGTATCCGTATGTGGGCGGCACTAGGTTGGGCCACTGCCTCCTCATTTTCAGGCTATCTCTATAACATATCCCCAAAGATAAACTTTGTTATCAGCAGCGGCTCCGCGGTTTGTATGTTTGCGGTGTTGCTGACACTCAAAGTCGATCATTTCGGTCAGGAAGAAAACAACGTACTGTCGAAAGAGAAAATTGTCATTGGCGATGTTTTCCAACTGTTACGTAATCGGAAATTCTGGACTTTTGCGCTCTATATCAGCGGCGTAGCATGGATGATGTTTATCGCTGAACAGCAGTTTTCCCGTTACTTCGTCACCTTCTTCAACACCAAAGAAGAGGGGAATGCCATGTTTGGCTATATGAGTACTACCCAGTCTGCTGCAGAGTTTTTCGGCATGATGCTGGTACCCACCATTATTAACCGGATTGGTGCTAAGCAGGGGATGCTACTGACCGGGTTAGTCATAAGCCTCCGATTGATCGTCTCCGGGATGACTAGCGACCCGCTCATTATCTGTCTTATCAAACCCCTGTACGGCATCGAAATCGCTTTGATTCTGGTCTCGGTGTTTAAGTACATCGCCGAGCATTTTGATAAGAGGGTCAACGCCACGATGTATCTGTTAGGCTATCAGGCGATGATCTATGTAGGGTCTATTGTCGTTGCGCCGCCAGCTGGATATGCCTATCAAACGATAGGATTCGAACGTACCTATCTGATTATGGGAATAATTGCACTGGTGTTTACGAGCATCTCTGCGTTCACCCTTTCTACCTGTTATCAGCACAAAGAGAACCGGGAACGTCCAGCCTCGGGTCAAGAAGCCCTTCATTGATACCACGAGAACGAGAAAATCATGTCTGAAAATATCCACAAAGAACCAATTATTCCCATTGTACTACGCAACGGTGAGCGTGCGGCGATTGCCAGGAAGCTCCAGGATGCCAGACTATGTATTGTCAGCGCAGTTGAGCGAAATATGCCCTTTTTTGGCGGGCGCTTTCCCGATGCGGCCTGTTGTAACGGAATCTATCCGGTGATTGATAATCAGGAATGGACCACCAGTTTCTGGACCGGGCAGTTATGGTTAGCATGGGAATGGAGCGGTAATGAGGTCTTTCGTGAGCTCGCTGGGCAGCATGTCCGCTCCTTCGGCGAGCGCATTGCAAAACGCGATCATACGAATCATCACGATTTGGGTTTTCTGTATAGCCTCTCATGTATTGCGGCCAGCAAGTTAACCGGGGACAGGCAGGCGAAATACATCGCTCTACAGGCCGCAGATGCTCTGATGGAACGGTATAATCACATTTGTGGCATCATTCAGGCGTGGGGAGAACTGGATAATCCCGATCAGCAGGGAAGGATGATCATTGATTGCAATATGAATTTGCCGTTGTTATATCAGGCAAGTCTTGCAACGGGTGATGCACGGTATGCCGACGCGGCTAAAAGTCATATTGAACAGGCGCGGCGTTATATTGTGCGTAAAGATGGCTCGACTTTTCATACCTATTATATGGATGTCAAAACAGGCCAACCGCGCTTTGGTAATACTCACCAGGGGTTCTCGGATGATTCGTGTTGGTCTCGAGGGCAGGCCTGGGGAGTGTATGGCTTCCTGCTGAATTATCTCTATACCGGTGATAAAAAGTTGCTTGAGTTGAGCCTGACTCTGGCAAATTTCTTTATCAATCGACTGCCGGACGACTTCATTTGCTACTGGGATTTGGCTCTGACCGACCCGATCACCGAGCGGGACAGCTCCGCCAGTGCTATTCTCGCCTGCGCTCTGCTGGAACTGGTAAAACAGCTTCCGGTGACCCATCCGGACCGTGAGAGTTACGAGGCTCTGGGGCTAAAGATAATTGACAATCTTATTGAGTATTATCTCAATCAGACCCATCAGCCTGGAGAAGGATTACTCAAACACTCTGTTTATTATTTTAAAGGTAACGTTGGCGTAAATGAATGCTGCTCCTGGGGTGATTATTTCCTGATGGAGGCGATCACCCGGGCTACGTCTTTATGGAATAGTTACTGGTAATATCCCGCTCTTACTGTCGATAAATAATGCTTTTTATTAGGCAGGGGAGCGCTTATCTCTGTCATGGAAAAGGATAATATTGTGAATATAAATTGTGTCATATTAATAGCTGCAATAATGTTTTCCTCATTGGGTATATGTGCGAAAAATAATGATTTAGTGACTGCAGTTCCGCTAAAATCGATGCCCTTTACCACTGTCTTTTTTGCGCCACGTACTCAATACCGTACTGCCAGTGAGACATTTTTACAGCGTCTTATGTTAACGGGAGTTGTACAGGATCCAGAGAGCATACTGAAAAATCTGTACTGGAGCTTTGAGACGGATGCCGATCTGGGTAAGCACATGGATCAATGGAAGAGCAGCTACCAGGAAGCGGAGTTCAATAAACCTTTCCCGTTAGGTTCAACCGCATTCTGGCTGGAACCTGGAACCGTATTCCACTGGGAAGACGCAGGGTCGCGCATCGATCCTTATATTGGCATTGGATATCATTTTGACCCGACCCTGGGGGCAGTGCTTCGCTATCGTTATAATCACCAGAATCATGATAGCAAGACGCTCCATGGCGACTGGGATGACTCTTCTGAACATCGCGTGGATATTTATCTGACGAAATATTTTACACCAAATTTCTGGGTGCAATATAATCCTACATATTATAGCAAAACCCATTCAGATGAATTTGTGTATGCAAATGGTAAAAACCATACCCTTCAGCATAACGTTGTGTTTAATTTTCATACATCACCGCGATTCTACCCTTTCTTTGAACTGGGTTATCTTGATGAATATAAAGACGGGGATGACACGAAGAGCGAATACCAGATCCGCATAGGTTTTAAATATAATTTGAACTAATAAAAAACGCGCCCAAGGGCGCGTTTTTTAATGAGCTGAATAAATCAATGTTTAGCCAGATCTGACTTAAAATCACGCTGCTCGTAGCCAGTATACAGCTGACGAGGACGGGCGATTTTCATGCCTTCGCTGTGCATTTCGTTCCAGTGCGCAATCCAGCCAACGGTACGTGCCATGGCGAAGATCACGGTGAACATGGAAGACGGAATGCCCATCGCTTTCAGAATAATGCCAGAGTAGAAATCGACGTTCGGGTAGAGTTTCTTCTCGATGAAGTACGGGTCGTTCAGCGCGATGTGCTCAAGCTCCATCGCCACTTCCAGCAGGTCGTCTTTTGTACCCAGCTCTTTCAGCACTTCGTGGCATGTTTCACGCATAACGGTAGCGCGTGGGTCGTAGTTTTTGTACACACGGTGACCGAAGCCCATCAGACGGAAGGAGTCATTCTTGTCTTTCGCGCGACGCACGAATTCAGGAATGTGCTCAACGGAGCTGATCTCTTCCAGCATCTTCAGTGCCGCTTCGTTCGCGCCGCCGTGCGCCGGTCCCCACAGGGAGGCGATACCCGCAGCGATACAGGCGAACGGGTTCGCGCCTGAAGAGCCTGCGGTACGGACGGTGGAGGTGGAGGCGTTCTGTTCGTGGTCGGCGTGCAGGATCAGAATACGGTCCATCGCACGTTCCAGTACCGGATTCACTTCGTACTCTTCACACGGTGTGGAGAACATCATGCGCAGGAAGTTACCGGCGTAGGAGAGGTCGTTACGTGGATAAACAAACGGCTGGCCGATGGAGTATTTGTAACACATCGCTGCCATTGTCGGCATTTTGGACAGCAGGCGGAACGCCGCGATATCACGGTGACGTGGATTATTCACGTCCAGCGAGTCGTGGTAGAACGCTGCCAGCGCACCGGTAATACCGCACATCACCGCCATTGGGTGAGAATCACGACGGAAAGCATGGAACAGACGGGTGATCTGCTCATGAATCATGGTGTGACGGGTCACGGTGGTTTTGAATTCATCGTATTGTGCCTGCGTCGGTTTTTCGCCGTTCAGCAGGATGTAGCACACTTCCAGATAGTTGGATTCGGTGGCTAACTGATCGATGGGGAAGCCGCGATGGAGCAGGATACCTTCGTCACCATCAATGAAGGTGATTTTGGATTCGCAAGATGCGGTAGAGGTAAATCCAGGGTCGAAGGTGAATACACCTTTAGAACCCAGCGTACGGATATCAATAACATCCTGACCGAGCGTGCCTTTTAGCACATCCAGTTCAACAGCAGTGTCACCATTTAGGGTGAGCGTTGCCTTTGTATCAGCCATTTACGGTCTCCTTAGCGCCTTATTGCTTAAGACTGCCAATTACCGGATTTGCATTCTGCTGATTTCTCACCGTTACCAGTTTGTTATTTGGCTTACCGCTCAGCTCACGAGGAGAAACCAGGGTACAGAGCTATGGCGCCTTGCAGGTAAAAACATGAAAAATCAGTGAAACAACAGCAAATCAGTGTCTTCGCAGTCCGAATTATTCAAACCTGTATATCACTAATAACTGTCCTGATAACTTCGGTCAATACCATCACACTGTTACATAACTATTTGTCAGGTGAAAGTGAGACCTCATAACTTTTGCGCATTATATGCCTTTTCTGATGACGTTTGTAACAATATTGTTTAACATTTGTCAAATCAGATGATTAAAAATTAAAAAGATGTTGTTATCGTGACCCTGATCACTGTTCCAGAGAAAACCCGACAAACTGTATGTAGGTTAATTGTAATGATTTTGTGAACGGCCTATACTGCCGCCAGGTCTCCGGAACACCCTGCAATCCCGAGCCACCCAGCGTTGTAACGTGTCGTTTTAGCATTTGGAAGCAATGTTTTGCATGACGCGCAGTTATAGAAAAGGAACGCTGTCTGACCCGCATCGCAGTCCGGAGGAAGGAAACAATAAGAACAGCATGTGGGCGTTATTCATGATAAGAAATGTGAAAAAACAAAGACCTGTCAATCTGGATCTCAAAACGATCCGGTTCCCTGTAACAGCAATAGCGTCCATTCTGCACCGCGTTTCTGGTGTGATTACGTTTGTGGCGGTCGGCATTCTGCTGTGGTTACTGGGTACCAGCCTCTCTTCTCCTGAAGGATTCCTCCAGGCCTCTGCCATCATGAACAGCTTCTTCGTGAAATTTATCATGTGGGGCATTCTGACTGCGCTGGCGTACCACGTTGTTGTGGGCATTCGTCATATGCTGATGGACTTTGGCTACCTGGAAGAGACTTTCGAAGCCGGTAAACGCTCCGCTAATATTTCATTTGTATTGACTGTCGTGCTTTCACTTCTCGCAGGAGTTCTCGTATGGTAAGCAACGCCTCCGCATTAGGACGCAACGGCGTACATGACTTCATTCTGGTCCGTGCTACCGCCATCGTTCTCACCCTTTATATCATCTATATGATTGGTTTCTTCGCGACCAGCGGCACGCTGACGTGGGAAATCTGGAGTGGGTTCTTCGGATCTGCCTTCACCAAAGTCTTCACCCTGCTGGCTCTGTTCTCCATCCTTATTCATGCCTGGATTGGTATGTGGCAGGTGTTGACCGATTACGTTAAACCACTGGCGATTCGCCTTCCTCTGCAGCTGGTCATTGTCGTTGCACTGGTGGTTTACGTTATTTATGGATTCGTTGTGGTGTGGGGTGTGTAATGAAACTGCCAGTCAGAGAATTTGATGCTGTTGTGATTGGTGCTGGTGGCGCAGGTATGCGTGCAGCACTGCAAATTTCCCAGAGCGGCCAGACCTGTGCGCTGCTCTCTAAAGTCTTCCCGACCCGTTCCCACACTGTCTCCGCGCAGGGCGGTATTACCGTTGCGCTGGGCAATTCCCATGAAGATAACTGGGAATGGCACATGTATGACACGGTCAAAGGTTCCGACTACATCGGCGACCAGGATGCTATCGAATATATGTGTAAGACTGGCCCGGAAGCGATTCTGGAGCTGGACCACATGGGGCTGCCGTTCTCCCGTCTGGAAAATGGCACCATTTATCAGCGTCCGTTTGGCGGCCAGTCGAAAAACTTCGGCGGCGAGCAGGCGGCACGTACCGCAGCTGCGGCTGACCGTACCGGTCACGCACTGCTGCACACGCTGTATCAACAGAACCTGAAAAACCACACAACTATTTTCTCCGAGTGGTACGCGCTGGATCTGGTGAAAAACGCCGATGGCGCCGTTGTGGGGTGTACTGCCCTGTGTATTGAAACCGGTGAAGTGGTCTACTTCAAAGCGCGTGCTACCGTGCTGGCGACCGGCGGTGCAGGCCGTATTTATCAATCTACCACCAACGCCCACATCAACACCGGTGACGGAGTAGGTATGGCTATCCGCGCCGGCGTACCGGTGCAGGATATGGAAATGTGGCAGTTCCACCCAACCGGCATCGCCGGTGCCGGCGTGCTGGTAACAGAAGGCTGCCGTGGTGAAGGGGGTTACCTGCTGAACAAACACGGCGAGCGCTTCATGGAGCGTTATGCCCCGAATGCGAAAGACCTGGCGGGTCGTGACGTGGTGGCGCGTTCCATCATGATCGAAATCCGTGAAGGCCGCGGCTGTGACGGCCCATGGGGTCCACACGCGAAGCTGAAACTCGACCATCTGGGTAAAGAGGTTCTGGAATCGCGTCTGCCAGGCATTCTGGAGCTGTCTCGTACCTTCGCGCACGTCGATCCAGTGAAAGAGCCTATCCCGGTAATCCCAACCTGTCACTACATGATGGGCGGTATTCCGACCAAAGTGACCGGCCAGGCGCTGACCGTGAACGAGCAGGGTGAAGACGTTGTTATCCCGGGCCTGTTTGCCGTCGGTGAAATTGCCTGCGTATCCGTACACGGTGCAAACCGTCTGGGCGGGAACTCCCTGCTTGACCTGGTGGTATTTGGTCGTGCGGTAGGTCTGCATCTGCAAGAGTCTATTGCCGAGCAGGGTGCGTTGCGTGATGCCACCGACGATGAAATTGATGCGTCGCTTGAGCGTCTGAACCGCTGGAACGGCAACCGTAATGGTGAAGATCCGGTGGAAATCCGCAAAGCGCTGCAGGAATGTATGCAGCACAACTTCTCGGTATTCCGTGAAGGGGATGCGATGGCCAAAGGTCTTGAGCAGCTGAAAGCGATCCGCGAGCGTCTGAAAAATGCCCGTCTGGACGACACGTCCAGCGAGTTCAATACCCAGCGCGTTGAGTGTCTGGAGCTGGATAACCTGATGGAAACGGCGTTCGCTACCGCGATGTCGGCAAACTTCCGTACCGAGAGCCGTGGCGCGCATAGCCGCTTCGACTTCCCGGATCGTGACGATGAAAACTGGCTGTGCCATTCCCTGTATCTGCCAGAGTCGGAATCCATGACGCGTCGTAGCGTCAATATGGAACCGAAACTGCGTCCGGCGTTCCCGCCGAAGATTCGTACTTACTAATGCGGAGACAGGATAATGAAACTCGAATTTTCAGTTTATCGTTATAACCCGGATGTAGATGATGCTCCGCGTATGCAGGATTACACCCTGGAAGCGGAAGAAGGCCGTGACATGATGCTGCTGGATGCCTTAATCCAGCTGAAAGAAAAAGATCCGACACTGTCGTTCCGTCGCTCATGCCGTGAAGGCGTTTGTGGCTCTGACGGTGTGAACATGAACGGTAAAAATGGTCTGGCCTGCATCACGCCAATTTCAGCGTTGCAGCGCGCGGGTCAGAAAATTGTTATCCGTCCTTTGCCTGGTCTGCCAGTCGTTCGTGATTTGGTGGTAGACATGGGGCAATTCTATGCACAATATGAGAAGATTAAGCCTTACTTATTGAATAATGGGCAAAATCCACCGGCTCGTGAGCACTTACAGTCTCCTGAGCAGCGTGAAAAACTCGATGGTTTGTACGAGTGTATTCTCTGTGCATGTTGCTCGACCTCTTGCCCGTCGTTCTGGTGGAACCCGGACAAGTTTATCGGCCCGGCCGGTCTGTTGGCTGCCTATCGCTTCCTGATCGATAGCCGCGACACCGAAACCGACAGTCGTCTGGAAGGACTGAGTGATGCTTTCAGCGTATTCCGCTGCCATAGCATCATGAACTGCGTCAGTGTATGTCCTAAGGGACTGAACCCGACGCGCGCCATCGGCCATATTAAGTCGATGCTGCTGCAGCGCAGTGCATAAGTAACAGGAGGGGAGCGTTGTTCCCCTCACTCTGACCCTCTCCTGACAGGAGAGGGGATAAAATGTAGGAAACCTCTAAAAACTGCCCCGAGGTGCAGACAGTTTTTAAAGGTTCCTTCGCGAGCCCAAGACAACATAAGAGCTCGCAGGTGAACCCCGGCACGTACGTGTTGTACGTGGTAGTTTCTACGGCGAAAGTAAGCATAAAAATGCTTAAGGGATCACGATGCAGAACGGCGCAATGAAAGCCTGGCTGGACTCTTCTTACCTCTCTGGTTCAAACCAGAGCTGGATAGAACAGCTCTATGAAGACTTCTTAACCGATCCTGACTCAGTGGACGCAAACTGGCGTTCCATGTTCCAGCAGTTACCTGGCACTGGAGTCAAACCGGATCAATTCCATTCCAAAACACGTGATTATTTCCGTCGTCTGGCGAAGGATGCCTCACGTTACTCTTCTGCGATTTCCGACCCTGACACCAATGCGAAGCAGGTTAAAGTCCTGCAGCTTATCAACGCTTATCGCTTCCGTGGTCACCAGCATGCGAATCTCGATCCGCTGGGACTGTGGAAACAAGATCGTGTGGCGGATCTCGATCCGGCGTATCACGATCTGACCGAGGCCGATTTCCAGGAAAGCTTTAACGTAGGTTCCTTTGCCATCGGCAAAGACACGATGAAGTTGGGCGAGCTGATTGACGCGCTCAAGCAAACCTACTGCGGCTCCATCGGCGCGGAATATATGCACATCACCTCTACAGAAGAGAAACGCTGGATCCAGCAGCGCATCGAATCTGTGGCGGGTCACGCGAATTTCTCTGCTGAAGAGAAAAAACGCTTCCTCAGCGAACTGACCGCAGCAGAAGGCCTTGAGCGCTATCTGGGCGCGAAATTCCCGGGTGCGAAACGCTTCTCGCTGGAAGGCGGCGACGCGCTGGTACCTATGCTGAAAGAGCTGATTCGTCACGCGGGCAAAAGCGGTACCCGTGAAGTGGTGCTGGGTATGGCGCACCGCGGTCGTCTGAACGTACTGGTCAACGTGCTGGGTAAAAAACCGCAGGACCTGTTCGACGAATTCGCGGGTAAACATAAAGAACACCTCGGCACCGGTGACGTGAAGTACCACATGGGCTTCTCGTCTGATATCGAAACCGAAGGCGGTCTGGTTCACCTGGCGCTGGCGTTTAACCCGTCACACCTGGAAATCGTGAGCCCGGTGGTTATCGGTTCTGTGCGTGCGCGTCTGGATCGTCTGGACGAGCCGAGCAGCAACAAAGTTCTGCCAATCACCATTCACGGTGACGCGGCGGTCACAGGGCAGGGCGTGGTTCAGGAAACGCTGAACATGTCCAAGGCGCGTGGTTACGAAGTGGGCGGTACCGTTCGCATTGTTATCAACAACCAGGTGGGCTTCACGACCTCTAACCCACTGGATGCGCGTTCTACCCCGTACTGCACCGACATCGGTAAGATGGTTCAGGCGCCGATCTTCCACGTTAACGCGGATGACCCTGAAGCCGTGGCGTTCGTTACCCGTCTGGCGCTGGACTACCGTAACACCTTCAAACGCGATGTGTTCATCGACCTGTTCTGCTACCGCCGTCATGGCCACAACGAAGCTGACGAGCCAAGTGCAACGCAGCCGCTGATGTATCAGAAAATCAAAAAACACCCGACGCCACGCAAAATCTATGCTGACAAGCTGGAAGGCGACAACGTGACGACGCTGGAAGATGCGACCGAAATGGTCAACCTCTACCGCGACGCGCTGGATGCGGGTGAATGCGTAGTGAAAGAGCTGCGCCCGATGAACATGCACTCCTTTACCTGGTCGCCGTACCTCAACCACGAGTGGGATGAGAGCTACCCGAACAAGGTAGAGATGAAGCGCCTGCAGGAGCTGGCTAAACGCATCAGCACCGTACCAGACGCTATCGAGATGCAGTCTCGCGTAGCGAAAATTTATGCTGACCGTCAATCAATGGCGGCGGGCGAGAAGCTGTTCGACTGGGGCGGGGCGGAAACACTGGCTTACGCAACGCTGGTTGATGAAGGCATTCCTGTTCGTCTGTCCGGTGAAGATGCGGGCCGTGGCACCTTCTTCCACCGTCACGCGGTAGTTCACAACCAGACTAACGGTTCAACCTATACTCCGCTGCAGCATGTCCATAACGGTCAGGGTCAGTTCAAGGTATGGGACTCCGTTCTGTCTGAAGAAGCGGTACTGGCATTCGAATACGGCTACGCCACCGCGGAACCGCGCACCCTGACTATCTGGGAAGCGCAGTTCGGTGACTTCGCCAACGGTGCCCAGGTCGTTATCGACCAGTTCATCTCGTCCGGCGAGCAGAAATGGGGCCGTATGTGTGGCCTGGTGATGCTGCTGCCACACGGTTACGAAGGTCAGGGTCCGGAGCACTCCTCCGCCCGTCTGGAACGTTATCTGCAGCTCTGCGCTGAGCAGAACATGCAGGTCTGCGTGCCGTCCACTCCGGCTCAGGTCTACCACATGCTGCGTCGTCAGGCGCTGCGCGGTATGCGCCGTCCGCTGGTGGTCATGTCGCCAAAATCCCTGCTGCGCCACCCGCTGGCGGTGTCCAGCCTGGACGAACTGGCGAACGGCACCTTCCTGCCTGCCATCGGTGAGGTTGATGAACTGGATCCGCAGGCCGTTAAGCGTGTTGTGATGTGTTCTGGTAAGGTTTATTACGACCTGCTGGAACAGCGCCGTAAGAACGACCAGAAAGATGTCGCCATCGTGCGTATCGAACAGCTTTATCCATTCCCGCACCAGGCGGTGCAGGAAGCGTTGAAACCGTATGCTCACGTGCATGATTTTGTCTGGTGCCAGGAAGAGCCGCTCAACCAGGGCGCCTGGTACTGCAGTCAGCATCATTTCCGTGAAGTCATTCCATTTGGGTCTGCCCTGCGTTATGCAGGTCGCCCGGCCTCCGCCTCTCCGGCGGTAGGGTATATGTCCGTTCACCAGAAGCAGCAACAAGATCTGGTCAATGACGCGCTGAACGTCGATTAATTAAAGGATACATAATGAGTAGCGTAGATATTCTGGTTCCCGACCTGCCTGAGTCCGTAGCTGACGCAACGGTTGCCACCTGGCATAAAAAACCGGGCGATGCGGTTGTTCGTGACGAAGTGCTGGTAGAAATCGAAACTGACAAAGTGGTACTGGAAGTACCGGCTTCAGCGGATGGCATTCTGGATGCAGTCCTGGAAGACGAAGGGACAACCGTAACCTCCCGTCAGATTCTGGGTCGCCTGCGTGAAGGCAACAGCGCGGGCAAAGAGTCCAGCGCGAAGTCTGACGAAAAAGCGTCTACCCCAGCCCAGCGTCAGCAGGCCTCTCTGGAAGAGCAGACTAACGACGCGCTCAGCCCGGCGATCCGTCGCCTGCTGGCCGAGCACAACCTGGATGCGGCTGCCATTAAAGGCACCGGTGTTGGTGGTCGTCTGACCCGTGAAGATATCGAGAAGCACCTGGCGAAAGCCCCTGCCCAGGCAGAAGCTAAAGCGCCAGCAGCGGCGCCGGCAGCACAGCCTGCGCTGGGTGCCCGTAGCGAAAAACGCGTGCCGATGACTCGCCTGCGTAAGCGTGTGGCTGAGCGTCTGCTGGAAGCGAAAAACTCTACCGCGATGCTGACCACCTTCAACGAAGTGAATATGAAGCCAATCATGGACCTGCGTAAGCAGTACGGTGACGCGTTTGAAAAACGTCACGGTATCCGTCTGGGCTTTATGTCCTTCTACGTGAAAGCGGTTGTTGAAGCGCTGAAACGCTACCCGGAAGTTAACGCCTCTATCGATGGCGATGACGTGGTTTACCACAACTACTTCGACGTCAGCATGGCAGTCTCTACGCCACGCGGTCTGGTTACCCCGGTTCTGCGTGATGTCGATACTCTGGGTATGGCTGACATCGAGAAAAAGATTAAAGAGCTGGCTGTAAAAGGTCGCGACGGCAAGCTGACCGTAGACGATCTGACCGGCGGTAACTTCACCATTACCAACGGCGGCGTTTTCGGTTCACTGATGTCTACCCCGATCATCAACCCGCCGCAGAGCGCGATCCTGGGTATGCATGCCATTAAAGATCGTCCAATGGCGGTAGACGGCAAAGTTGAGATCCTGCCAATGATGTATCTGGCACTCTCTTACGATCACCGTCTGATCGACGGGCGCGAGTCCGTGGGCTTCCTGGTTGCCATTAAAGAGCTGCTGGAAGATCCAACGCGTCTGCTGCTGGACGTCTAGTTTTAGCAGTCTTGCCCGGCGGCGCGTTGTCTGCCGGGCCTACAAAAGCACTACCTAACGATTACCTGAAGGATGGATAGAACACATGAACTTACATGAATATCAGGCCAAACAGCTGTTTGCCCGGTATGGCTTACCGGCTCCGGTGGGTTATGCCTGTACTACCCCGCGTGAAGCAGAAGAAGCCGCATCTAAAATCGGTTCCGGCCCTTGGGTAGTTAAGTGTCAGGTTCACGCTGGTGGCCGTGGTAAAGCGGGCGGTGTGAAGGTTGTTAAGAGTAAAGAAGAGATTCGTGCGTTTGCTGAACATTGGCTCGGCAAGCGTCTGGTAACGTACCAGACAGATGCGAACGGTCAGCCTGTCAACCAGATCCTGGTTGAAGCTGCAACTGACATCGCGAAAGAACTGTACCTGGGCGCGGTTGTTGACCGTAGCTCCCGTCGTGTGGTGTTCATGGCATCTACCGAAGGCGGCGTGGAAATCGAGAAAGTGGCAGAAGAGACGCCACACCTGATCCACAAAGTGGCGATCGATCCGCTGGCAGGCCCAATGCCTTACCAGGGCCGTGAGCTGGCGTTCAAACTGGGTCTGGAAGGCAAGCTGGTTCAGCAGTTCACCAAGATCTTCATGGGTCTGGCCACCATCTTCCTGGAGCGCGACCTGGCGCTGATCGAGATCAACCCGCTGGTCATCACCACTCAGGGCGACCTGATCTGCCTCGACGGCAAACTGGGCGCTGACGGCAACGCACTGTTCCGCCAGCCGGATCTGCGTGAAATGCGCGACCAGTCTCAGGAAGACCCGCGTGAAGCGCAGGCTGCACAGTGGGAACTGAACTACGTGGCGCTGGATGGCAACATCGGCTGCATGGTTAACGGCGCAGGCCTGGCGATGGGCACCATGGACATCGTTAAGCTGCACGGCGGTGAGCCTGCAAACTTCCTCGACGTGGGCGGTGGCGCAACCAAAGAGCGTGTAACCGAAGCGTTCAAAATCATCCTCTCTGATGACAACGTCAAAGCCGTGCTGGTTAACATCTTCGGCGGTATCGTGCGTTGCGACCTGATCGCAGACGGTATCATCGGTGCGGTAGAAGAAGTGGGTGTTAACGTCCCGGTTGTGGTGCGTCTGGAAGGTAACAACGCTGAACTCGGCGCGAAAAAACTGGCTGACAGCGGCCTGAATATTATTGCAGCGAAAAGTCTGACGGATGCAGCTCAGCAGGTTGTTGCCGCAGTGGAGGGGAAATAATGTCCGTTTTAATTAATAAAGATACCAAGGTTATCTGCCAGGGCTTCACCGGTAGCCAGGGGACTTTCCACTCCGAACAGGCGATTGCCTACGGCACGCAGATGGTTGGCGGCGTAACGCCAGGTAAAGGCGGCACCACGCACCTGGGCCTGCCGGTATTCAACACCGTGCGCGAAGCGGTTGAAGCGACGGGCGCGACCGCGACCGTTATCTACGTTCCGGCTCCGTTCTGCAAAGACTCGATTCTGGAAGCGATTGACGCGGGCATCAAGCTCATCATCACCATCACCGAAGGTATCCCGACGCTGGATATGCTGACCGTGAAAGTGAAGCTGGATGAAGCTGGCGTGCGCATGATCGGCCCGAACTGCCCGGGCGTTATCACCCCAGGCGAATGCAAAATCGGCATCATGCCGGGTCACATTCACAAACCGGGTAAAGTGGGTATCGTCTCCCGTTCCGGTACGCTGACCTATGAAGCGGTTAAGCAGACTACCGACTACGGTTTCGGCCAGTCCACCTGTGTGGGCATCGGTGGTGACCCCATCCCAGGTTCTAACTTCATTGATATCCTGAAAATGTTCCAGGAAGATCCGCAGACCGAAGCGATCGTGATGATCGGTGAGATCGGCGGTAGCGCAGAAGAAGAAGCGGCTGCGTATATCAAAGAACATGTGACCAAGCCGGTTGTCGGTTATATCGCAGGTGTGACAGCGCCGAAAGGTAAGCGTATGGGTCACGCAGGCGCGATTATCGCAGGTGGTAAAGGTACGGCTGATGAGAAATTCGCCGCGCTGGAAGCCGCAGGCGTGAAAACCGTTCGCAGCCTGGCGGATATCGGCGAAGCACTGAAATCCATCATTAAGTAAATCCTCTCTGCTCCCTGTAAAAGGGAGCGTTGAAGTAATAAGTGTCCGTTTCGACATGGTTGGCCGCTGTAAAGCGGCCTTTTTTAATGCCTGCGTTTCGCGACCAGCGTGAATTTGTAATCGTCGCTGTTAAACACGTTACGGCTGTATTCAAACACCCGCCCATCCTTCAGAAAGCCGCGTGACACCTTTTCCAGTATCGGTTTTGCCGGATCCAGCGCCAGCGCGTCGATCGCCTCCTGTGAGGGCATGATCGGAACCAGTTCCTGTTCACTGCGATCGATAACCATCTTCTTGACCTGTTCGATGTAGTGATATTTGGAATTTTCCATCACCTCCCAGGTGAGGTCGGCGAACATCGCCAGCGGCATCCACGTCTCTTCCAGATTCACCGGTTTTTGCTTAATAAAGCGCACCCGTTTGACATGCCACACTTTGTCATCCGGGCGAATGTTTAGCGTCTCAGCCAGTTTCACATCCGCTTTGATCACTTCGAATGTTTTTACGTCGCTGTGGGTATCGACGTTTCGGTCCGCCAGTTTTTCATAAAAGCCGGTAAGCTGATAAATGTCGTAATTGACGCGCTCCTCTCTCACATAGGAGCCGCTGCCCTGAATGCTCTCGATAATCTGCTCTTCAGTGAGGAGCTTCAGTGCCTGCCTCACCGTGACGCGACTGACGCTAAATGTCTCCTGCAGGCTGGATTCCGTCGGTAACGCATCACCGGGTTTTAACTCACCGGCGGTAATTTTCTCGCGAAGCGCATCCGCTATCTGCCGGTACATCGGTTTATTGCCCATGTCGTCTGCCTTCTAATACCTTTTCACGGAATTATGCCTCCAGCACAGAATTTGTAAATAATACAAATTAAATACAAATTATCGGTGTTAGTGAAAATGATCACATAAAGGTATCAGTTAGTCTGTCACAATCGATCCTGAACAATTACCCTTGAGTGTGAGGATCCTGATGAACCTGACGACCCTGACCCATCCCGACGCTGTCTGCGTGCAGGCGCAGTACACCAGTCGTGATGAAGCAATACGCCAGCTCACGATGCGGCTGGTGACGCTCGGCAAAATTACCGACGGCAATGCGTTTTTAACCGAAGTCTTTCATCGGGAATCGCTAGGCCCTACCGCGCTCGGCGAAGGGCTGGCAGTCCCGCATGGTAAATCAGCGGTGGTGAAAGAGGCGGCTTTTGCCGTAGCCACCCTGCGTGAACCGCTGAGCTGGGAAGGCGTGGATGGCCCGGAAAATGTCGAGCTGATTTTCCTGCTTGCCATTCCGCCGGCTGAAGCTGGCTCAACCCATATCCAGGTGCTGACGGAACTTACTTCTCGTCTGGCGGATGAAACTCTTCGGGCGCGCGTCATGGCGGCTACCACGGCAGCAGCGCTACTCGCCGCGCTGGACGATGCGCCACAGGAAGATGACGTTGTCGCGTTCGTGGATGCGCCAACCATCGTTTGTGTAACTGCATGCCCCGCCGGCATTGCGCATACCTATATGGCAGCTGAGTATCTGGAAAAAGCGGGGCGTAAGCTTGGCGTAAACGTGGTGGTGGAAAAGCAGGGGGCGAACGGTATCGAAGGGCGGTTGACCGCGCAGCAGTTACGCACTGCGCAGGCCTGTATCATCGCCGCAGAAGTGGCTCTCAAAGAGAGCGAGCGTTTTCAGGGCATCCCGACGCTGTCCGTGCCGGTCGCGGAACCGCTTCGCCATGCCGAAGCGCTTATTAAGCGTGCGTTGGCCTTACCCCCCGCGGGAACGGATCGCCAGGTGCACACCGGCAATGATGTGAGCAAGAGCCTTAAAACGGAGCTTAAGCAGGCCCTGCTCAGCGGTATTTCCTTTGCCGTGCCGCTAATTGTGGCGGGAGGCACGGTGCTGGCCGTCGCGGTATTGCTGGCACAGATGTTGGGATTACAGCATCTGTTTGAGCAAGAGAACTCATGGCTGTGGATGTATCGCAAACTCGGCGGGGGGATGTTAGGCACGTTAATGGTGCCGGTGCTGGCCGCGTATACCGCCTACTCGCTGGCAGATAAACCTGCTCTGGCGCCGGGTTTTGCGGCCGGTCTTGCCGCCAATATGATCGGTTCAGGTTTTTTAGGGGCGATTGCAGGTGGCCTGATTGCCGGCTATCTGATGCGCTGGGTGAAAAACCATATCCGTCTGAGTCAGCGTTATAACGGCTTTTTAACCTATTACCTCTACCCGGTGATTGGCGTGCTGGGCGCGGGCAGCCTGATGCTGTTCGTGATCGGCGAGCCGGTCGCGTGGATCAACACCTCCCTCACGGCATGGCTTAACGGGCTCTCCGGTGCCAATGCGTTGCTACTGGGTACTCTGCTCGGTTTTATGTGCTCGTTCGATTTGGGGGGACCGGTCAACAAAGCGGCCTATGCGTTCTGTCTGGGGGCGATGGCCAACGGCGTTTACGGGCCGTATGCCATTTTTGCTTCCGTCAAAATGGTCTCGGCTTTTACCGTCACGGCTTCAACCATGCTGGCACCGCATCTCTTTAAACCGTTTGAAATCGAAACTGGCAAGTCGACGTGGCTACTGGGCCTTGCGGGCATCACCGAAGGGGCAATTCCGATGGCCATTGAAGATCCGCTGCGGGTGATTGGCTCGTTTGTTGTTGGCTCGATGGCAACAGGGGCGATTATCGGTGCAATGGGTATCGGGTTGTCTACGCCGGGGGCGGGCATCTTCTCTCTCTTTTTACTGCATGACGCGGGGATGGGTGGCGCGATCGCGGCGGCAGGCTGGTTTGGCGCTGCGCTGGGGGGAACGATGCTCTCTACGCTCATCTTACTGTTCTGGCGACGTCAGGGCGTAAAAAAAGGCAAATACCTGACGGAAGACGTCACGCCATAAATTCACTTACAGGAAACGAAGATGAAAGCTGTATCTCGCGTTCATATCACGCCACATATGCACTGGGACCGTGAGTGGTATTTCACCACCGAAGCGTCGCGGATCCTTTTGGTCAATAACATGGAGGAGATCCTGACCCGTCTGGAGCAGGACGAAGAGTATAAATACTACGTTCTCGATGGACAGACCGCGGTAATGGAGGATTACTTCGCCGTTGTGCCGGAAAACCGGCCCCGGGTAAAAGCGCTGGTTGAGCGCGGAAAGCTGATTATCGGGCCGTGGTATACCCAGACCGACACCACGATAGTCAGCGGCGAATCGATCGTTCGCAATCTGATGTACGGGATGCGCGACTGCATGGAATTCGGTGAGCCGATGAAAATAGGGTATCTGCCGGATTCGTTTGGCATGTCCGGGCAACTTCCGCATATCTATAACAGCTTTGGTATCACCCGCACGCTGTTCTGGCGCGGATGTTCTGAGCGTCACGGCACCGATAAAACAGAATTTTTATGGCAGAGCGCAGACGGCAGCGAAGTCACGGCGCAGGTACTACCGCTGGGCTACGCGATTGGTAAGTACTTACCGGAGGATGAAGCGGGGCTGCGTAAACGGCTCGATACCTGGCTTACATTGCTGGAGAACGCTTCCGTGACGAAAGAGATTCTGCTGCCTAACGGTCACGACCAGATGCCCCTCCAGCAGAACATTTTCGCGGTGATGGATACCCTTCGAAAGATGTACCCGCAGCGGAAATTTGTGATGAGCCGGTTTGAGGAGGTCTTTGAACATATTGAAGCGCACCGTGACGAACTGGCGACGCTGAAAGGGGAGTTTATCGACGGCAAATACATGCGTGTACACCGGACAATCGGCTCCACACGGATGGACATCAAAATTGCCCACGCCCGCATTGAAAACAAAATCGTGAATATCCTCGAACCGCTGGCGGCGCTCGCCTGGATGCTGGGCTTCGAGTATCACCACGGTTTGCTGGAGAAAATGTGGAAAGAGATCCTCAAGAATCATGCTCACGACAGTATTGGCTGCTGCTGCAGCGACAAAGTGCATCGTGAGATTATGGCCCGGTTTGCGCTCGCTGAAGACATGGCCGATAACCTCACGCGTTTCTCGATGCGCAAGATTGTCGACAATATGCCGCAAAGCGAGGCCGACAAGCTGGTGATGTTCAATCTGATGCCCTGGCCCCGTGAAGAGGTGATTAACACCACCCTTCGTCTGCGCACGAGCCAGTTCCGGTTGCGGGATGATAAAGGCAATGAGATCCCCTGTTTTATTCGCAGCGCCCGGGAAATTGACCCGGGGCTGATTGACCGGCAAATCGTGCACTATGGTAATTACGATCCGTTTATGGAGTTTGATATCCAAATCTGTCAGATCCTGCCCGCGATGGGATACCGCACGCTTTACATCGAGCCCCAGGCTCCTGAAAAGAGGCTTCCCGCGAGGGCAAAAACGGATGCTCTGCTGGAAAACGCCTTCTGGCAAATTGATATAAATGACGATGGCACGCTGCGCCTGCGTGATAAAGAATCCGGACTTATTTATGACCGCGTACTGGAAATTGAAGAGGGGTCGGATGATGGCGATGAGTACGACTACTCGCCTTCCCGGGAAGAGTGGCGGCTCACTTCAGCGCACGGGCAGCATCATGTTGAGGTGATACAGGAAGCCTGGCAGAGCAGGGCGGTGATCCAGCATCGCATCGCCGTTCCGGCAAACCTGGCCGAGCGGTCGGCCCGCCTGCGCAATGGCGCTCTTGCGGTGGAATTTGAGGTTACTCTCAGCCATAACAGCAGGCGTGTAGATGTTGTGGCGCGTCTGGATAATCAGGCTGACGATCACCGGGTCCGCGTGCTTATCCCGACGCCGTTTATGACGGAGCAGGTACTGTCAGATACGCAGTTTGGCTCCATAACGCGCCCGGTTCGCGATGACGCGATGGCTAACTGGCAAGAAGAGGGCTGGAAAGAAGCACCGGTTCCCGTCTGGAATTTACTTAACTACGCCGTGCTGCAGCAGGAACGAAACGGGCTCGCCCTGTTCACAGAAGGGTTACGCGAATTTGAAGTGGTGGGGGAGGCGGAAAAAGCGTTTGCTCTGACCCTTTTACGCGGTGTGGGCGTGCTGGGAAAGGAAGATTTGCTGTTGCGCCCGGGCCGACCGTCCGGCATAAAAATGGCCGTTCCGGACTCGCAGCTTCGGGGCAGGCTCGATTGCCGTTTTAGCCTTCTGAGTTTTAGCGGCTCTCCCGAGAACGCCGGCGTTGCTCAGCAGGCAAAAGCGTGGCTTACCCCCGTCCAGTGTTATAACAAAATCCCCTGGGATGCCATGAAGCTTAACCGTGCGCCGTTCAGCACGCCGGACAGATACAGCCTGCTGACCCTTTCGCCGACAGGCTGTGTTATGAGCGCGATAAAAAAGGCGGAGGATCGGGACGCGCTTATCCTTCGTCTGTTCAATCCGTCGGAATCTGTGTCCTGTGATGCCTCTTTATCGTGGAATCAGGCGCTTAAAGGCTGTTGCGAGACGGATTTAAATGAACAGGTACTGGCAGGCAGGGGAGAAGAAAAGGGCATTACGGGCCTGTTCAGGCCTGGGCAATCGCGGACTTTTAGCCTGAAAACGGAAAGGTAGCGTCTGAAGTGAACAAAAGGCTGCGAGCAGGGCAGCCTTTTTTATTGAATAGTCACATTGAGGTGTTAATTTTAAGCGTGTCGCAGGTAAAATAAATGTAATTATCTGCGGCTGTCGTCGCACAATGGAAAAAAAACGCGCTGACGACTACCTTTATACGTTAACGCGAATGTAAAGATGCGTTGTTCTTCAGCGTTAAAATAAATCACGTCTGTTTATATTCTTTCTTGCTTTTGATAACTCCAAATATCTCGTCGTACACATAGTATTAACAAGGTTTTTACCATTCACACCACATTTAAACATGGTTAACAGAAACGGTGCTTTTTGATTTAAATCAAAGTTTAATCCTTGGAAAAAGGTGTCGAAAGGCGGTAAATTGTCCCCGATCAAAATGGCTGAAAAGTGGTAATTTTGCTATAAATTGATCGCCGTCGAAAAACGTAAATGTGATTCAATAAAAACCTGTTTATTGTAAGGGTTTTGCAGCGTATTATATTTGCGGGATCAATTTGAGTTTTTTATTAACGTATTTGTAACCTATCGTCATTGCTTTTATCCTTTCTCAGGCTAAGCGCGACGACATGGATGCGAATAATTTGTATTGGGGCATGTGTGTGAATCCTTTTCTAACGGGGTTCACTCTCGGAGTCTTCATGCGATGAGCAAGGAGTCATGATGTTAGATATAGTCGAACTGTCGCGCTTACAGTTTGCCTTGACCGCGATGTACCACTTCCTGTTTGTGCCACTGACGCTAGGTATGGCGTTCCTGCTGGCCATCATGGAAACGGTCTACGTCCTTTCCGGCAAACAGATTTATAAAGATATGACCAAGTTCTGGGGCAAGTTGTTTGGTATCAACTTTGCACTGGGCGTGGCTACCGGTTTGACCATGGAGTTCCAGTTCGGGACTAACTGGTCTTACTATTCTCACTACGTTGGGGATATCTTCGGTGCGCCGCTGGCCATTGAAGGTCTGATGGCCTTCTTCCTCGAATCCACCTTTGTAGGTCTGTTCTTCTTCGGTTGGGACCGTCTGGGCAAAGTCCAGCATATGGCGGTGACCTGGCTGGTGGCACTCGGTTCGAACCTGTCCGCACTGTGGATCCTGGTCGCGAACGGCTGGATGCAGAACCCTATCGCGTCTGATTTCAACTTCGAAACCATGCGTATGGAGATGGTCAGCTTTGCCGAGCTGGTGCTGAACCCGGTCGCACAGGTTAAATTCGTTCACACCGTGGCGTCTGGCTATGTGTGCGGCGCGATGTTTGTACTGGGCATCAGCTCTTACTACATGCTGCGTGGTCGTGACTTCGCGTTTGCTAAGCGCTCCTTTGCTATCGCTGCAAGCTTCGGTATGGCTGCAATCCTCTCTGTTATCGTGCTGGGTGATGAATCCGGTTACGAAATGGGTGACGTGCAGAAAACCAAACTGGCCGCTATCGAAGCCGAATGGGAAACCCAACCCGCGCCTGCTGCCTTTACTCTGTTCGGTGTTCCCGACCAGGATGCACAGGAAAACCGCTTCGCCATTCAAATTCCTTACGCGCTCGGCATCATTGCCACCCGCTCCGTCGACAAGCAGGTGACGGGTCTGAAAGAGCTGATGGTGCAGCATGAAGGCCGTATTCGTAACGGTATGAAAGCCTACGCGCTGCTGGAGCAGCTGCGTGCGGGTTCTACCGACCAGGCCGTGCGTGACCAGTTCAACGATGTGAAGAAAGATCTGGGTTACGGTCTGCTGCTGAAACGCTATACCCCGAACGTCTCCGACGCGACGGAAGCGCAGATCCAGATGGCGACCAAAGACTCCATTCCACGCGTGGCGCCACTGTACTTCGCATTCCGTATCATGGTGGGCTGCGGCATCATCATGCTGCTGATCATTGCGGCGTCCTTCTGGTCCGTGATTCGTAACCGCATCGGTGAGAAAAAATGGCTGCTGCGTACCGCGCTGTATGGTATCCCACTGCCGTGGATTGCTATCGAATCCGGCTGGTTTGTTGCGGAATATGGCCGTCAGCCATGGGCGATCGGTGAGGTGCTGCCAACGGCGGTAGCGAACTCCTCTCTGACTGCAGGCGATCTGATCTTCTCCATGCTGCTGATTTGTGGTCTGTACACCCTGTTCCTGGTGGCTGAACTGTTCCTGATGTTCAAGTTCGCGCGCCTTGGCCCAAGCAGCCTGAAAACCGGTCGCTATCACTACGAGCAGTCCGGTGCGACTACTCAGCCGGCACGCTAAGACAGGAGTCATCAAATGATCGATTATGAAGTATTGCGTTTTATCTGGTGGCTGCTGGTCGGTATTCTGCTGATCGGTTTCGCAGTCACTGACGGTTTCGACATGGGGGTGGGGATGCTCACCCGTTTCCTCGGTCGTAATGACACCGAGCGTCGAATCATGATTAACTCCATCGCCCCGCACTGGGACGGTAACCAGGTGTGGCTGATCACCGCAGGCGGCGCGCTGTTCGCTGCCTGGCCGATGGTCTACGCGGCTGCGTTCTCCGGTTTCTATGTGGCGATGATTCTGGTGCTGGCTTCTTTATTCTTCCGTCCGGTTGGTTTCGACTACCGTTCCAAGATTGAAGACACTCGCTGGCGCAACATGTGGGACTGGGGCATCTTCATTGGTAGCTTCGTTCCACCGCTGGTGATTGGCGTGGCGTTCGGTAACCTGCTGCAGGGTGTACCGTTCCACATCGATGAATACATGCGTCTTTACTACACCGGTAACTTCTTCCAGCTGCTGAATCCGTTTGGTCTGCTGGCAGGCGTGGTGAGTGTGGCAATGATCATTACTCAGGGTGCGACCTATCTGCAGATGCGTACCGTAGGTGAACTGCATCTTCGCTCTCGCGCAACGGCGCAGGTTGCTGCGCTTATTACCCTGGTGTGCTTCGCACTGGCCGGCGTATGGGTGATGTACGGTATCGACGGTTATGTCATTACGTCTGCAATTAACCACACGGCACCGTCTAACCCGCTGACGAAAGAAGTGGCGCGTCAGGCTGGCGCGTGGCTGGTGAACTTCAACAATATGCCTGTTCTGTGGGCTATTCCGGCTCTGGGTGTGTTGCTGCCGCTGCTGACAATACTGACGTCACGTCTGGAAAAAGGTGCCCTGGCATTTGTATTTTCCTCACTGACGCTGGCGTGCATTATTCTGACTGCGGGTATCGCGATGTTCCCATTCGTCATGCCGTCCAGCACGATGATGAATGCAAGCCTGACCATGTGGGATGCAACGTCCAGCCAGCTGACGCTTAACCTGATGACGTATGTTGCTTGCGTGTTCGTACCGATTATCCTGCTGTACACCGCCTGGTGTTACTGGAAAATGTTCGGTCGTATCACAAAAGAAGATATTGAAAGCAACACTCATTCTCTGTACTAAGTAAGGAGCTGAATATGTGGTATTTCGCATGGATTTTAGGGACGCTTCTTGCCTGTGCATTTGGTGTCATTACTGCCCTGGCGCTTGAGCACGTCGAAGCGTCTAAAGCAGGTGAAGACAAACACTAATGAACATTATCGCGACGCTTTACGCGGTAATGGATAAGCGCCCGTTAAGGGCGCTTTCTTTAGTGATGGCATTACTGCTGGCAGGTTGTATCTTCTGGGACCCTTCGCGCTTTGCAGCGAAGACCAGCGAGCTTGAGATCTGGCACGGCTTCCTCATTATGTGGGCGGTGTGCGCAGGTGTGATCCACGGCGTAGGCTTTCGTCCGAAAGCGCTGCACTGGCAGGGGATTTTCTGCCCACTTATCGCCGATCTGGTGCTTCTCGCTGGCTTGATTTTCTTCTTCTTCTGAATAAGAAATGTCCGTTAATGATATGGGCTTACCCTGGCCCATAAAAATTTACTCTCCGTTTACTTTCTCCCATTCCAAACCATCTTTCCCGCGCGTATAGTAGCGAAGTTTAAAAGCTCTAACTTTTGTTGCATTACTGGGATGTAAAGTGAATACAACGCTGTTTCGATGGCCGGTTCGTGTCTATTACGAAGATACCGATGCCGGGGGTGTGGTTTACCACGCCAGCTACGTTGCTTTTTATGAACGGGCACGCACAGAGATGCTGCGCCATCATCACTTTAGTCAACAGGAGCTGTTGGCTGAGCGAGTTGCCTTCGTGGTTCGCAAGATGACGCTTGAGTATTTTGCGCCTGCCAGACTCGACGATATGCTCGAAGTCCAAACTGAAATTACATCAATGCGCGGAACCTCAATGGTTTTCACGCAGCGGATAGTCAATGCAGAAAATACGGTACTGAACTCAGCTGAAGTCCTGATCGTCTGTGTTGATCCAACCATAATGAAGCCTCGTGCGCTTCCTAAGTCTATTGTCGCGGAGTTTAAGCAGTGACTGACATGAATATCCTTGATTTGTTCCTGAAGGCAAGCCTTCTGGTTAAACTTATCATGTTGATTTTGATTGGTTTTTCAATCGCATCCTGGGCCATCATCATCCAGAGAACGCGTATCCTCAATGCGGCTGGCCGTGAAGCAGAAGCGTTTGAAGATAAGTTCTGGTCGGGTATTGAGCTTTCTCGTCTGTATCAGGAAAGCCAGGGACGCCGTGATAACCTCGTAGGCTCCGAACAGATTTTCTATAGCGGATTCAAAGAGTTTGCTCGTTTGCATCGCGCAAACAGCCACGCGCCTGAAGCGGTTGTGGAAGGTGCCTCGCGTGCGATGCGTATCTCCATGAATCGCGAGCTGGAAAACCTTGAAACGCATATTCCTTTCCTGGGAACCGTTGGTTCCATCAGCCCGTATATCGGTCTGTTTGGTACGGTCTGGGGGATTATGCACGCCTTTATCGCCCTGGGGGCGGTGAAGCAGGCGACGTTGCAGATGGTTGCCCCGGGTATTGCAGAAGCACTGATTGCGACCGCTATCGGTCTGTTTGCGGCGATCCCGGCGGTTATGGCTTACAACCGTCTGAACCAGCGCGTGAATAAACTGGAACTGAACTACGACAACTTTATGGAAGAGTTCACCGCGATTCTGCACCGTCAGGCGTTTACCAGTACCGAGAGTAACAAGGGGTAAACCATGGCCAGATCGCGTGGACGAAATCGTCGCGAGCTCAAGTCCGAAATCAATATCGTTCCACTGCTGGACGTTCTGTTGGTACTGCTGCTGATCTTCATGGCGACAGCACCCATCATTACCCAGAGCGTGGAGGTTGATCTGCCGGATGCGACAGAATCACAGGCGGTAAGCACCAATGACGATCCTCCGGTCATCATTGAGGTTTCCGGTGTAGGGCAATACAGCGTAGTGGTAGAAAAAGATCGTATGGATCAACTGCCACCTGAGCAGGTTATTGCTGAAGCGCAGCGACGCCTGGAGTCAAATCCGAAAACGGTCTTCTTAATCGGTGGCGCGAAAGACGTACCATACGATGAAATTATTAAAGCGCTGAACTTGCTACATAGCGCGGGCGTTAAGTCAGTTGGCTTAATGACTCAGCCTATTTGATCATCTGCGTAGTTTTTGGGAACCGATAGTGTCAAAGGCAACCGAACAGAACGACAAGCTTAAGCGAGCGATAATCGTCTCCGCAGTGCTGCACGTTATTCTTTTTGCAGTGCTGATCTGGAGTTCGTTCGACGAGCACATTGATGCATCATCGGGCGGCGGTGGAGGCTCTTCCATTGACGCCGTCATGGTGGATCCCGGTGCGGTAGTGCAGAACTATAACCGCGAGCAACAGCAGAAGGCGAGTGCAAAACGGGCTGAAGAGCAGCGTGAAAAACAGGCGCAACAGCAAGCGGAAGAACTGCGTGAAAAGCAGGCCGCTGAGCAGGAGCGACTGAAGCAGCTTGAGAAAGAACGTTTGCAGGCGCAGGAAGCGGCGAAAGAGCAGGCGGAACAGCAGAAGCAAGCTGAAGAGGCCGCGAAGAAAGCTCAGGAACAGCAGAAGCAGGCGGAAGAGGCGGCAGCCAAAGCCGCGGCGGACGCGAAAGCACAAGCTGATGCTCAGGCAAAATTAGCGGCGGAAGCGGCGAAGAAAGCCGCAGCCGATGCTCAGAAGAAAGCTGAAGCCGAAGCGGCGAAGAAAGCCGCTGCTGATGCTCAGAAGAAAGCTGAAGCGGAAGCGGCAAAAAAAGCTGCTGCTGATGCTCAGAAAAAAGCTGAAGCGGAAGCCGCGAAGAAAGCTGCTCAGGAAGCAGAGAAGAAAGCTGCTGCCGATGCTGCGAAAAAAGCGGCTGCTGCTGAGAAGGCTGCAGCCGAAAAAGCGGCCGCTGCTGAAAAAGCCGCAGCAGAGAAGAAAGCCGCCGCCGAGAAAGCGGCTGCTGACAAAAAAGCTGCAGCAGAAAAAGCCGCTGCCGATAAGAAAGCTGCTGCAGAGAAAGCCGCTGCCGATAAGAAAGCTGCTGCAGAGAAAGCCGCCGCCAAAAAAGCGGCCGCCGCTGAGAAAGCCGCGGACGCCGCTGGCGTTGACGATCTCCTGGGCGACCTGAGTTCTGGTAAGAATGCGCCGAAAGCGGGCGGTGGTGCGAAAGGCAGTGGTCAGCCCTCTAAAGACAGTGGTACTTCTGGTGCCAATGGTGGGACGACGGGTGCTGATATCAGCGCTTATGCTAAGCAAATCCAGGTTGCGATTCAGAACCGCCTGTTTGATGCAAGCATCTATCAGGGCAAACAATGTGTACTGCATATCAACCTTGCGCCAGATGGTAGGTTGAAAAGCGTGACCTCTGAAGGGGGCGATCCTGCGCTTTGTCAGGCAGCATTGGCCGCTGCAAGGTCGGCGAACATTCCTAAACCGCCTAGTGAGGCTGTTTATGAACGGATAAAAGATGCCAAACTGGACTTTAAACTGTAATCGACTGTCCTTACGGAAGTATGAAAAACAGTCTATTGTCCTAACGAGTGTTTAGTAGTTTTGTCTATTTGGGTTTGTTAACATTCTGCTAAATTATCGTGGGTAAGGTTACCCGGATAAGGGAGATATGATGAAGCAGGCATTACGTGTAGCATTTGGTTTTTTAATGCTGTGGGCAGCAGTACTGCACGCAGAAGTACGTATCGAGATCACCCAGGGGGTGGATTCGGCACGCCCAATCGGTGTTGTTCCGTTCCAGTGGGCCGGTCCTGGCGCTGCGCCTGAAGATGCCGGTGGCATCGTTGCGGCTGACCTGCGTAACAGCGGTAAATTCAACCCATTAGATCGTTCTCGTCTGCCTCAGCAGCCGGGCAGCGCGCAGGAAGTACAGCCTGCTGCATGGTCTGCACTCGGTATTGATGCTGTCGTTGTTGGTCAGGTTACACCTAACCCGGACGGCTCTTACAACGTTGCATGGCAGCTGGTTGATACCGGCGGTGCACCGGGTACCGTTCTGGCACAGAACTCTTACAAGGTCACTAAACAGTACCTGCGCTACGCGGCACACGCTGCCAGCGATGCGGTATTTGAAAAACTGACCGGCATTAAAGGTGCGTTCCGTACCCGTATTGCTTATGTGGTACAGACCAATGGCGGTCAGTTCCCGTATGAGCTGCGCGTATCTGACTACGATGGTTACAATCAGTTCCTGGTGAAACGTTCTTCTCAGCCGCTGATGTCTCCAGCCTGGTCTCCGGACGGTTCTAAACTGGCTTATGTTACCTTCGAAAGCGGTCGTTCAGCGCTGGTTATCCAGACGTTGGCTAACGGTGCTGTTCGCCAGGTTGCGTCGTTCCCTCGTCACAACGGTGCGCCTTCGTTCTCTCCGGACGGTACCAAACTGGCGTTTGCGCTCTCTAAAACCGGTAGCCTGAACCTGTACGTGATGGACATTGGCTCTGGTCAAATTCGCCAGGTGACCGATGGTCGCAGCAACAACACCGAACCGTCCTGGTTCCCGGACAGCCAGAACCTGGCATTTACGTCTGACCAGGCAGGTCGTCCACAAATCTATAAAGTGAACGTCAACGGCGGTGCTCCACAGCGTATTACCTGGGAAGGTTCGCAGAACCAAAACGCAGATGTGAGCAGCGACGGTAAATTTATGGTAATGGTCAGCTCCAACGGTGGGCAGCAGCACATTGCCAAACAAGATCTGGTAGCGGGTGGCGTTCAAGTTCTGTCGTCAACGTTCCTGGATGAAACGCCAAGTCTGGCACCTAACGGCACTATGGTAATCTACAGCTCTTCTCAGGGGATGGGATCTGTGCTGAATCTGGTTTCTACAGATGGGCGTTTCAAAGCGCGTATTCCGGCAACTGATGGACAGGTAAAATCACCTGCCTGGTCGCCGTATCTGTAAATAATAATTAATTGATTACTAAAGGAATCATAGAAATGCAACTGAACAAAGTGCTGAAGGGGCTGATGATCGCTCTGCCTGTAATGGCAATCGCAGCGTGTTCTTCTAACAAGAATGCAAGCAATGACCAGAGCGGCGAAGGCATGATGGGTGCCGGTACCGGTATGGACGCGAATGGCAATGGCAACATGTCTTCTGAAGAGCAAGCGCGTCTTCAGATGCAGCAGCTGCAGCAGAACAACATCGTTTACTTCGATCTGGATAAATACGACATCCGTTCTGACTTCGCTGCGATGCTGGATGCTCACGCTAACTTCCTGCGTAGCAACCCGTCTTACAAAGTCACCGTAGAAGGTCACGCGGACGAACGTGGTACTCCAGAGTACAACATCTCCCTGGGTGAACGTCGTGCTAACGCCGTTAAAATGTACCTGCAGGGTAAAGGCGTTTCTGCTGACCAGATCTCCATCGTTTCTTACGGTAAAGAAAAACCTGCAGTACTGGGTCACGACGAAGCGGCTTACTCCAAAAACCGTCGTGCCGTACTGGTTTACTAAGAGAATTGCATGAGCAGTAACTTCAGACATCATCTGTTGAGTCTGTCGTTACTGGTTGGAATAGCGGCCCCCTGGGCCGCTTTTGCTCAGGCACCAATCAGTAGTGTCGGCTCAGGCTCGGTAGAAGACCGGGTCACTCAACTCGAGCGTATTTCTAACGCTCACAGTCAGCTTTTAACCCAACTCCAGCAACAACTTTCCGACAACCAAAACGATATTGACTCTCTCCGTGGTCAGATTCAGGAAAGCCAGTATCAGCTTAACCAGGTTGTGGAACGTCAGAAGCAAATCTTGCTGCAGATGGATAGTCTCAGCAGCGGTGGCGCAGCTGCGCAGCCAGCAGCAGGCGATCAGAGCGGTGCGGCGACGTCGACCCCTGCTCCTGCGGCAGATGCTTCGGCCTCGACGGGAGCGCCTGTTCAGAGCGGTGACGCGAATACGGACTACAACGCGGCCATTGCCCTGGTACAGGATCAATCTCGTCAGGATGACGCTATCGTTGCGTTTCAGAACTTTGTGAAGAAATACCCTGATTCTACTTATCTGCCAAATGCAAATTATTGGCTGGGTCAGCTGAATTACAACAAGGGTAAAAAGGACGATGCGGCGTTTTATTTTGCCTCAGTGGTGAAAAATTACCCGAAATCGCCAAAAGCGCCTGATGCGATGTTTAAAGTCGGCGTCATCATGCAGGACAAAGGTGACACTGCGAAAGCGAAAGCGGTTTATCAGCAGGTGGTTGCTAAATTCCCTGGCACCGAAGGTGCGAAGCAGGCGCAAAAACGTCTGAATTCGATGGGATGATTATCGCATGACCAGAAATCGCGTTATTTCTGGTCGTGCAGCATGATTCGTAAGCAGTTAAGTGATCTTCATCGAAATTTTTGTTGCGCTGAATTCTTAAATCAGTAATATATGCCGCCGTTGCCACGGGATATCAAACAACGTGAAAACAGCGTAAAAGTGGGTCGTTAGCTCAGTTGGTAGAGCAGTTGACTTTTAATCAATTGGTCGCAG
>ERZ1108167.75-NODE-75-length-176047-cov-29.996062_pt1 | contig 176047 bp, 151 predicted proteins | sample MGYA00403703_ERZ1108167 | MGnify/ENA primary metagenome ERZ1108167 (study PRJEB35170, sample SAMEA104062411) | human gut metagenome | biome: human gut; feature: human-associated habitat; material: faeces | place: Denmark | collected 2012-05-11 ...
ATGGTAGTGTGGGGTCTCCCCATGTGAGAGTAGGGAACTGCCAGGCATCAATTAAAAAAACCCCGTACCGTATGGTGCGGGGTTTTTTGCTTTGGGTTTTTCCCGCCGCCGGAGACGGCATCAGACTGCACACCGCCACACCAGCCAACGACCCTTAGTCTTTATCCTATAACTTACCTTGCTAACAGAAAATGTGATCTTACTCTCAATGTTATTTATAACAAAATAATAACATTTGCTTTACAAGATCGTGAGTTCTCAGGACTCAGCATGCCGTTTTTATGGCAGGAGCATAATCACAATGACAGAAAGCATAACATCGAACGGGACGCTGGCTGCCAGTGATTCCCGTAGAAGGGTATGGGCAATCGTCAGTGCCTCTTCAGGGAACCTGGTGGAATGGTTCGACTTTTACGTCTACTCATTCTGTTCACTTTACTTCGCACATATCTTCTTCCCGTCCGGCAACACCACCACACAACTTCTGCAAACGGCTGGCGTATTTGCTGCGGGCTTCTTAATGCGCCCCATTGGTGGATGGTTGTTTGGACGGATCGCAGACCGTCGAGGACGTAAGGCATCCATGCTGATTTCGGTCTGCATGATGTGTTTTGGCTCGCTGGTGATCGCCTGTCTTCCCGGTTATGACGCTATCGGGACATGGGCGCCGGCTCTTTTGCTACTGGCTCGTCTGTTCCAGGGGCTTTCTGTTGGAGGAGAATACGGTACCAGCGCCACTTACATGAGTGAAATTGCCCTTGAGGGCCGGAAAGGGTTTTACGCCTCTTTCCAGTACGTCACGCTTATTGGTGGCCAGCTTCTGGCCATTCTGGTGGTGGTTATTCTGCAGCAGGTGCTTACCGACAGCCAGCTTCATGAGTGGGGATGGCGAATTCCTTTCGCGATGGGCGCTGTACTGGCGGTTGTCGCACTCTGGTTGCGTCGTCAGTTGGATGAAACCTCGCAAAAAGAGGTCCGGGCGCTGAAGGAGGCGGGGTCGTTTAAAGGGCTGTGGCGTAACCGCAAAGCTTTCCTGATGGTTCTCGGGTTCACCGCGGGCGGTTCTCTCAGCTTTTACACCTTCACCACCTACATGCAAAAATATCTGGTGAACACCACGGGCATGCACGCCAACGTCGCCAGCGCTATCATGACCGCCGCGTTGTTCGTCTTTATGCTGATTCAGCCACTTATTGGCGCGCTCTCCGATAAAATAGGGCGTCGCACATCAATGCTGATCTTTGGCGGCATGTCTGCGTTATGTACTGTTCCCATTTTAACTGCGCTTCAGCACGTTTCCTCACCGTATGCCGCCTTTGGTCTGGTCATGCTGGCGATGGTCATTGTCAGTTTTTACACATCGATCAGTGGGATCCTGAAGGCTGAGATGTTCCCGGCACAGGTACGCGCTTTGGGGGTAGGGCTTTCTTATGCGGTCGCCAATGCGCTGTTCGGTGGCTCTGCGGAGTACGTCGCGCTGTCGCTTAAATCATGGGGAACGGAAACAACCTTCTTCTGGTACGTGACGGTGATGGGGGCACTGGCCTTTATTGTCTCCCTGATGCTGCATCGAAAGGGTAAAGGTATTCGTCTCTAATAGCGAGCCATCTGCCACACGGCATAGCCGGTCGTGGCACCGGCTACGTCCCAGGCAAAGTCTTTCCAGCTCCAGCCGCTCCCCGCGGGGCGGCTATCCCACAGTTCTTTTGAAGCCCCAAGGCTTACAGAGAACATCAGGCCGATTGCCGCACTACGATCCCGACTGTACCCCTGATGTTGTGCATATTCATTACCGGCAGCGGACAACATCGCGGAGGCGAGAAAGTGTTGCGCTTTATCCTGCCCGGACCAGCTATCGTTAGCCATGTGGCTACAGCCACTGAGAAAGAGAGCACTCAGCAAGAGAAGAACACGCATTAGCGGACTCCAAAAAAAAAGCCCTGTCGCTGACAGGGCCTGGACATCACAGAATACGGCTGATAAGTCTGTCAATACGGATTCGACGCAGGCGACGAATAAGCTTGCGGACTTTCACCGGGTAATCGGCAATGCTCTGCAGTTCACGGTAATGCTGAACCACAGTGGTATGCGTGCGAATAAGCTCAAGCTCACGTTCACGACTGGTCGCTAACTCATGTTTCGGGTCATGGATCAGGATGGCATTTTCGAGATCCAGACGCCAGGCGCGAGGGTTGAGGTTATTGCCCGTAAGCAGCATCCATTCATCGTCGACCCACATCCCTTTCAGATGATAACTGTTGTCTTCATCTTTCCACAGACGCACGACCAACTGGTCAGTGTTAACGTAATACTGTAAACGGCTCAGGAAACGGCGCAGGTTAATCTCATAGAGATAAGGGAGGGCACCGATAATCTTGAACGGTTGATCTTCAGGAATAAAGAAGTCGTTAGCCGTTTTGTCACCGACGATAATTTCAACTTTTTTACCATCACGCAGCAGCTGAATGATATTACGCACCAGCACGGCGGGAAGGTTGAAGTAAGGGGTGCAGATGATGAGTTTCTGCTCCGCACACGGCATCAGGTGGAAAATCGTTTTGTTCAGCAGGCTTGATTTGCCTAACCCCACCAGCGGTGTAACGGATAGCTCTTCGTTATTGGCATCGCCCTGGAAATGGTAGACCGCATCACGCAGTTCCTGGCGGAACGCGCGGATATCATTTTTAATTTCCGGGCTTTTAGGACGGTGTGGATCGTCAAGACGATTTACGCCGCGACCCTGTACTAAGTTCTTATCAACCCAGTTAAACATGATATCCGCCATCTGCGAATTCCGAACCAGATGGTAACGGTCATATCGATATTTATCGAGCTGATGAAGGTAAACATCATTCAGGCTCGCGCCGCTGTACAGCACGCTGTCATCAATGATGAACCCTTTGAAATGAAGGACGCCGAGCGCTTCCCGGGTATTTACAGGTACGCCGTAAACGGGCACATCGACGCCAGGATTTTCCTGCGCCGTGCGGCAATACCAGTCAGCATTGGTGTTTGAAGCAGCAGCGCCTATACGGCCACGCTGAGCGCGGTGCCAGTCGACCAGCACGCGAACATCCAGTTCCGGACGTTGACGCTTGGCTTCATAGAGCGCATTTAAGATCGCGCGCCCACCTTCATCTTGTTCAAGATACAGGGCCACAATGCAAATGCGACGCGTAGCGCCGGCAATCTTTTCCAGAAGCGTCTCCCGAAAATGGGCGGGAGCGTAAAAGAACTCTACATCATCAACTGACTGAGAAATCTTCGGTAGTTGAGCAAGGTGTTGTTGATGTTTATTACGCTTAAATTTTGACAACATCACAGTGCGTTTCTTCTCTGTTCATTGAAGGGTTGTCTGTACCATGCAAACAACATAAGCGGACAATGATACCACCAGTCCCGTCCAAAGTGGGTAACATTTCCAGTAGCTTACTCGGCTTTATCCGCTGATATCAGGCTCAGGGATAAGGCCACAATACCTTCGTCCAGCTGAATATCAACGTCAAATCCAAGTTTTCGCGCCAGGGTCACCATACCGCGATTGTTAGGCATAGTAATGCCATTGAGGCGTAACAATCCGTGATCTCGCGTATAACTGATGAGTTTTTCCAGCAGCCGTCGCCCCAGACCCAACCCTTTCAGATCGGAGCGCACCAGCACAGCAAACTCCGCATCAACATTATCCGGGTCGGAAATAGCACGCGTAACGCCGAGGATCTCATCGCCCTTATCGGAACGACGAACGGCGACAAATGCCATTTCTCGATCGTAGTCGATCTGGGTCATATTGGCTAAATCATCGTGGGTAAATTCGTTGATTTCGCTAAAATAGCGATAGTAAAGATCCTCTTTCGTTACCTGAGAGATGAACGTGCGCAGCTGCGGTTCATCTTCCGGCAGGATAGGGCGGAACAACGCGCGCTCCCCGTTTTTCATCTCCACCCACTCCTCCAGCTGCAGAGGATACGGGCGGATCGCAAGGCGGCTCTCCCTGTCACCCTCGAAAGGCGCGATATCCAGCGTGACGTCCAGAGCCGTAAACTCACTGCCGGAGGTGAGCAACGGGTGGATGTCCAGCCGCTGGATCTCCGCGCAATCAACAATCAGGTTAGACACCTGCACCAGGAACTGACTCAACCCGGCAATATCAAGAGGGCGCAGCGCGCTTCGGCCCCGTATTTTTTTGCTTTTGATGGCCTGAATGATCAGATAGCGTGCCAGGTTCATGTTCAGTGGTGGCAAAGCCACGACCGCCTGCTCCTCAGGACGCCACTCGACGCCGCCTTCCCCCAGCATGATAAGCGGGCCAAAGACAGGATCGTATTCAACCACCACGCGCAGCTCCTGAGCGCCAGCGCGATTAGCCATGCTTTGCACCAGCAGCCCGTGGATCCGCGCCTGAGGCCAGGCCATTTTGACCCGGTCGAATATGGCATCAGCGGCTTGCTGTACCTCGGTCGCAGTCCGCAGGTATAACATCACCCCCTGGACATCAGACTTATGCGGGATGTCCGGTGAGCGAAGCTTGAGGGCAACGGGATAGCCAATCTGTTCGGCAATATGCACGGCTTCGGCGCTGTCGCCGGCAATCCAGGTGGGCAGGGTTTGCATCCCGTAACTGCCCAGAATCGGCTGCACTTCGTGCGTATCAAGCGAGGTGGCTCCCTCTTCGATAGCCTGCTGTAAAAGCCGATGAACATCGGCGGTGTTCGCCGTCAGGTTACCCGGTAAAGCCGGGGTTTCACGGAGCTGCTTCTGGTTGCGGCGATACTCCACCATATGCATGAACGCCGTAATCGTGCCTTCCGGAGTGCGGTAGGTGGGCAGACCGGCTTCACTGAACAGGCGTCGTGCCTCCTGGGAAGAGAACTCACCGCACCAGTTGGTCAGCAGGGTGACATATTTACCACGAGGATGGTTCCGGACGGCGTCAATCAGTGCGCGCGCGCTTTCACTCCCGGGAGCGACCGCGCTGGGGGAGTGAATAATCATCAGCGCGTCGAAATCCTGGCTATCCAGTAAAAGGGAGATCGCCCTGATATAGTGATCGCTACTGGCGTCATCGCGCAAATCGAGGGGATTGCCTGGGCTAACGCTTGCCGGCAGCGCCTCTTTCAGGCGTTGTAGCGTCTCCTCACCCAGGGTGGCCAGCTTGCCATTGCGCAGCCACAGTTCATCCAGTGCAAGCGCGGCAGGAGCCGCGCCATTACTGACAATCATTAACTTCTCACCGCGTAATGGACGCATATGGCTTAACGTCTCGACGGCGGAAAAAAGCTCGTGTGTATCCTGAACCCGTAGCAAACCTGCGCGTTGAATCGCGGCATCCCAGGCGGGATCCATGCCGGAATGCGACTGCAGCAGACGCTGGGCGGCGGGGCTACGCCCGCTTTTAATCACCAGAATCGGCTTGTTACGGGACGCGCTACGGGAAGCCGACACAAAACGACGGGCGTCGCTCAGGTGCTCAAGATAAAGAAGAATGGCGCTGGTTTTGCTGTCGCGAGCCAGAAAATCGAGCAGTTCATCAACGTCGATGTCCAGGCTGTCACCCAGAGCAATGAAGTAGGAAAACCCCATCTCACGCTGTTGCGCCCAGTCGAGGATCGTGTTCGATACCGCAGCCGATTGCGAAATAAATGCGAGTTTGCCTTTGCGGATAGGGACCGGGGAGAAGCTGGCATTCAGCCCTTGCCACGGGGCGAGCAGGCCCAGACTGTTTGGCCCAAGAATGCGCATCTGGTAGCGACTGGCGCATGCCAGAAGCTCCGGCTGCTGTTCGGGCGGAGACGAGAGAATAATGCAGGTTTTACATCCTTTCCTGCCGAGCGACTCCAGCAGGGCTGGATTACGTTTCGCATTTGTACACAGGATGGCAAGGTCCGGTATGAAAGGCAGGCTCTGCACGTCCGGCCATGCCAGCACCCCCTGAACAGCCTTATAGGCAGGCGTAACGGGCATGACGGGGCCATTAAATCCGCCGGCCAGCAGGTTACGCATCATCAGATAGCCTGCGCGATCTGGTTTCATTGATGCGCCGATAACGGCAATGGATTTAGGACGAAGTAGCGCTTCTAACCCTCGCTGGCTCATGCAGGCCTCCTGTGAATGCAAGCGACCTGATGATTTTAAACGTTTTCTGTCTCAGTTGCTGTGACGCTGCCCTTATGAACGTTTTTTCCTGCCAGGTAACGTTCACGAAAGCGGGAGAAATGGCTCCCCAGCGCACCTGCCGCGACGGTATCTCCCGCTAAATCCAGAAGGGCAATCGCCACTTCAGCGGTACAGTACTGCCCGTCAGCATGCGCTTCTCGCAGGCGGTAGGCCGAGACGCGTGAAAGGTCGACCGAAATCACCGGCAATGAATCGAGATAAGGACTTTTGCGGAACATTTTTCGCGCTTCGGTCCAGGTTCCGTCCAGCATAATAAACAGCGGCGGTTTACCAGATGGCGGTGCCGAAAGTACCTGGCGATCTTCGCCAGCATACGAGGCCGGAAATACGACCATTGGCTGATAGTCCGGGTTTGCCACTAAGTCGAGCAGGGCTTGAGGCGGTTCCGTGCGTGACCACTGAAATGCCGCGGTATCCGGCAGAATGTCGGCAATAAGGCGTCCGGTATTGCTGGGTTTCATTGGTTCGGTATCGAACATGACCAGGCAAAAACGACTCTTCGCGGTGCTCGGCGCAAGGGTCTCGCACAGACAAACTTTTAGCGGCAGCAGACAACGCTGACAGCGGCGAATACGATTGCCGCGGGCAAGAAAAGGGCGAGTCGCGCGGGCGAGGCGTGCGGCGCGCAGTTGAAGAACAGCGTTATCAGTCATGGGCGAAGTGCAGGAAAAACCCTATTTTCGCAGAGGAAGGAACGGGGCACAAGATGCGCCCCGTTAATGTTATAGCGATTCGTTTAACCAGCTATCAAACGGTGCTTTAGGAACGGCACCGTTAAGCATGTCGATCACTTCACCATTTTTGAAAATCATGATGGTTGGGATGCTGCGAATGCGAAAGCGTGCGCTCAGCTCACGTTCTGCTTCGGTATTGACCTTAACAAAACGCATTTTGCCGCTGCGTTCTTCGGCAACATCTTCGAAGACTGGCGCGAAGCTACGGCACGGACCACACCACGGTGCCCAAAAATCGACAACCACCGGAAGATCGTCCTTGAGGAGTTTGTCCAGCGTAGCACCCGTAGCGTTGATAACATCGCCATCAAACAGTTCATGGCCACAACGCCCGCATTTCGCACCATCTTCAATCCGATCGTCCGGAATGCGATTAAGAGCCTGACAGTTGGCACATACGGTATTCATAACTAACCTCTGATAAAGCCGTGGGACAGCGGCAGAATGCCGATAATGTTTCTAATATGTTACATATTATCATTCAGCCTGTTTGAAACGACAATGCGTTTTATTCAATGAGAACAATAGTCACAGGCTTTTGTACGAATTTATGGCTATGAGCTTGCACATCGGGTAATCTGCGCGCTTCGCGCAGCGCTGGTGGAGAAAAGCATGAACGACGAAATGAAAAACAAAAGCGGCAAGGTCAAAGTGATGTATGTCCGCAGTGATGATGACTCTGATAAACGCACCCAAAATCCGCGTACCGGAAAAGGTGGCGGGCGTCCGGCGTCTTCTCGTGCAGACGGTGGCCGTCGCCCCGCCCGCGATGACAGAAATAACCGCGGTGATGACCGCAAACGTGATGACCGCAAGCGTGACGATCGCAAACGCGATGATTTCTCGCGCGAGGGTTCATCCCCCTGGCGTACCGTTTCTCGTGCCCCTGGTGAAGAGGCGCCTGAAAAAGCCGATCACGGTGGTATCAGCGGGAAAAGCTTTATTGACCCGGAAGTGCTGCGCCGTCAGCGTGCAGAAGAGACCCGAGTCTATGGCGAGAATGCCTGCCAGGCGCTGTTCCAGAGCCGTCCTGAGTGCATCGTTCGCGCATGGTTTATCCAGAGCGTAACCCCGCGCTTTAAAGAAGCGCTGCGCTGGATGGCGGCAAACCGTAAAGCCTACCATGTGGTGGATGACGCTGAGCTGACGAAAGCATCAGGCACTGAACACCACGGTGGCGTGTGCTTCCTGATCAAAAAACGTAACGGGACTACCGTACAGCAGTGGGTTAGCCAGGCGGAAGCCGATGACTGCGTGCTGGCGCTTGAAGATGTGGGCAACCCGCATAATCTGGGTGCAATGATGCGTAGCTGCGCGCACTTTGGCGTGAAAGGCGTGCTGTTACAGGATGCCGCGCTGCTGGAATCGGGTGCCGCGATCCGTACCGCAGAGGGCGGGGCAGAGCATGTTCAGCCGATCACCGGCGACAGCGTTCTGGATGCTATTGAGCAGTTCCGTAATGCGGGATATGCCATCGTCACGACCTCCAGCCATGCCGCTACGCCGCTGTTTAAAGCGACACTGCCGCGTAAAATGGTGCTGGTGCTGGGTCAGGAGCGTGATGGCCTGTCGGATGCTGCGCTTTCCAGCGCGGATCTGAGCGTCTCTATCGACGGTACAGGCAATGTTGAAAGTCTGAACGTTTCCGTTGCGACTGGCGTACTGCTGGCGGAATGGTGGCGCCAAAATAAAGCATAATACTGTGCATCGGGTGTGCCCGCTAAAACGGGCACACCCGCTGCGTTACTCACTCTCAGCCGGTAACACTGGCATCCAGTCAATTGGCGTTTCGCCACGTTTTTCCAGCCACTCGTTCGCCAGAACAAAATGATTACAACCAAAGAAACCACGATGCGCTGACAGCGGTGACGGATGCGGTGCCTTCAGGACATGATGACGCTGCCTGTCGATAATCGCCCCTTTCTTCTGCGCGTGGGAACCCCACAGTAAAAACACCACCCCTTCACGATGCTCGTTGATAAGGCTGATGACTTTATCGGTAAAGGTTTCCCAGCCCAGGCTGGCGTGAGAATGTGCCTGACCGGCACGTACGGTGAGTACCGTATTCAGTAACAGCACGCCCTGGCGCGCCCAGCTTTCCAGATAACCATGAGTGGGCCGGGTAAACCCGGGCACGGTCTTTTCGAGTTCTTTGTACATGTTCAGAAGCGATGGGGGGATAGCAACCCCAGGACGTACAGAGAAAGCAAGCCCGTGAGCCTGTCCCGGTCCATGGTAAGGATCCTGACCGAGGATAACAACTTTCACATCGCTGAGTTCGGTATAGCGAAACGCGTTGAAAACATCTTTTTGTGGTGGATAAATCGTCTGGCCAGACTGCCGCTCTGCCGCAACGGTGCTGAGGGTGTTAATAAAATAGGGCTGCTGTTTCTCTTCTGCCAGCACATCGTGCCAGGTCAACGGTGTCGTCATCTCGCTCTCCTGCGAATCACATTCTGCGCCTAGCTTAACCGCTAAAACCCGGGGTGCAAAATCCCAGGCATAAAATCACCGTAAGTCATTCAATTTATTTTGAATAGATGCGAAAGGAGTTGAGCTGGCAAAGCAATGAAATTGATCTGGAACAATAAAATCAAACCACACTCTTTGTGTGGCTGGTGTTTTTGTTGATTTAAATCAATAAATGACCGGGGTGCGAGTGATATATATACACACAAGAAACAATGGTTTTACCAATTGGCCGCGCGAGGCCGACACCAGTTAATGTAGCCTAAGGGAGGCAACACATGATTACAGGTATCCAGATTACTAAAGCTGCAAATGACGACCTGCTCAACTCTTTCTGGCTGCTGGACAGCGAGAAAAATGAAGCGCGCTGTGTAGTAGCGAAAGCGGGTTTTGCTGAAGATGAAATCGTTCCGGTGAACAAACTGGGCGAAATCGAATACCGTGAAATCCCAATGGAAGTAAAACCGGAAGTGCGCGTTGAAGGTGGTCAGCACCTGAACGTGAACGTGCTGCGTCGTGAAACGCTGGAAGATGCGGTTAAGCACCCGGAAAAATACCCACAGCTGACCATTCGTGTATCAGGTTATGCAGTACGTTTTAACTCTCTGACCCCGGAACAGCAGCGCGACGTTATTGCGCGTACCTTTACTGAAAGCCTGTAAGGTTTCAGTCTCGGGGGGGGAATAAAAAAGCCGGGGTTTTCCCCGGCTTTTTTTTACTCTTCAGTTTTCGTCTCTGGTGCGGCAGAGCTTGGTTTACGGCGTTTACCAATATTCTTGGTATCGCGGTGGCGCTGCTTCACGCGCGGCTTCTCTTTTTCTTTCTCTTTTTTCTCAGCACGTTTTGCGAGCGCTTTTTTAGACGGTTTGCCCGTCATTTTTTCACTCGGTGCACGTGTGGTCGGGCGAAGCTCATCAATAACGCGTGCTTTCAGTGGCTCATCAACGTAGCGGCCAATTTTCTGCAGCAGCAGGTAGTCATGCGCTTCGACCAGAGAGATCGCGATACCTTTGCGTCCGGCACGGCCGGTACGGCCAATGCGGTGCAGATAGGTGTCGCCGCTGCGTGGCATATCGAAGTTAATGACGTGACTGACGTCCGGAATGTCGATCCCGCGTGCAGCAACGTCTGTTGCGACCAGCACGTTCACGCGACCATCAGTCAGACGTTTAATCCCTTCGGTACGCTTAACCTGCGCCATCTCGCCTTCGAGATAGCAGTTATTGATTCCGGCATTACGCAGCATTTCAGCCAGTTCATGCACACGCTCGCGCTTACGCACAAAGACGATGGTACGGGTGGCATCGTCCTGCTTCAGCAGGTGCTTAAGTAACTCAACCTTGTGTTCAAGGTTATCTGCACGGTAATACCACTGGTGGATCTTCTTGCGCTCGCGCGTGGACGGCGTCGCGGAAACTTCCACCGGATCTTCCAGCAGGCGCTCTGCGAAGTCTTTGATCGCGTCCCCTTCAAGGGTGGCAGAGAACAGCATCGTCTGGTTACGCCAGCGTGTCTCACCCGCGATATGTTCGATATCCTGCGCGAAGCCCATGTCCAGCATGCGGTCAGCTTCATCCAGAATCAGTGTTTCTACCGCGCGGCAGTCGAAGTTCTCTTCTTTAATGTACTGCAGCAGGCGACCGGTCGTCGCAACGACGATGTCCTGATTTTCGCTGAACACTTCGGCGTGGTTCATATACGCAACGCCGCCAGTGATCGTGGCGATATCCAGATGGGTATTGGCCGCCAGCTCGCGGGCGTGATCGGCAACCTGCATCGCCAGCTCGCGCGTCGGCGTCAGGATCAAAATACGCGGCGGGCCTGATTTTTTACGTGGAAAATCGAGCAGATGCTGCAACACAGGCAGCAAGTAAGCCGCTGTCTTCCCCGTGCCGGTTGGCGCAGAACCGAGCACATCGCGGCCCTCAAGCGCAGGCGGAATGGCCGCTGCCTGAATGGCGGTCGGGCGTGTAAAGCCTTTGCTCTCAAGTGCATTGAGCAGGCTTTCATCGAGTTCAAGTTCGGAAAAAGTCGTTACAGTCATGTTCTACCTCTGTGTGGGGCGCTGATTATAGACGTTACGGCTGTAATCTTCATCTGTTTGTATGGATATCGCTTTGCGGCCACTTCGCTTTCCCCTATGCTACTCCAGTTTCACTTAGAAGGTTGCCCTGACATGTCTCAACTCAAAGCGCAGCTGCGCCGCGATGGTTTTACGTTTAAACAATTTTTTGTCGCTCACGATCGCTGTGCCATGAAAGTCGGTACAGACGGTATTTTACTGGGTGCCTGGGCACCTGTCGCAGGTGTAAAGCGTATTCTGGATATTGGGACGGGCAGCGGGCTGTTGGCGCTGATGCTGGCGCAACGTACCGAAGCGCATGTCACCATAGATGCGGTGGAGCTGGATGCGCAGGCGGCGGAGCAGGCGAGTGAAAATGCGGCTGAATCTCCGTGGGCCGCCCGGATTAACGTAGAATGTGCAGATGTGCTCGACTGGACGCCGGAGCAAACCGCGCGTTACGACCTGATTGTCAGCAATCCTCCCTACTACGCGCCCGGAGTTGAGTGCGGAACGCCTGAGCGTGAACAGGCCCGTTATACCGGCTCCCTCGACCATAAGGCGCTGCTGATCAGTGCCGCAGAGCTTATTTCAGAAGAGGGGTTTTTCTGCGTGGTTCTGCCAGAAAGCACCGGCAATGCGTTTATTGGTATAGCGCAAGAGATTGGCTGGAAATTACGTTTACGCACCGATATTGCGGATACCGAAGGGCGATTGCCGCACCGCGTGCTGCTGGCGCTCTCACCCAAAGAAGGTGAATGCTTTAACGACCGAATGGTGATCCGTGGGCCAGACCAGCGTTATTCCGAAGATTACACCGCTCTGACCCAGGCGTTTTATCTGTTTATGTGAACCTGCGGGGAGAGGATCGACGGGCCGGACTCGGCCAGCTGCTCGGGGTAGTCGAGGGTATAGTGCAAACCGCGGCTCTCTTTGCGCATCATCGCGCAGCGAACAATCAATTCGGCAACCTGAACCAGATTGCGCAGCTCCAGCAGATTATTGGATACGCGGAAATTGGCATAATATTCATCGATTTCCTGCTGCAGCATCGTGATACGGCGTAATGCGCGTTCAAGACGTTTCGTGGTCCGCACAATCCCGACGTAGTCCCACATAAACAGCCGCAGTTCGTGCCAGTTATGCTGAATAACGACCAGCTCATCCGGGTTCTCCACGCGGCTTTCATCCCAGGCAGGCAGGTTTTCAGTCTGACGGGCGTAAGGCATGCGCTTCGTGATATCTTCCGCGGCAGACCAGCCGTAAACCAGACACTCCAGCAATGAGTTCGACGCCATCCGGTTCGCGCCATGAAGCCCGGTATAACTTACTTCACCGATAGCATACAGGCCATCCACGTCGGTGCGACCGTGATCGTCAACCATTACGCCCCCGCAGGTATAGTGGGCGGCAGGCACGATAGGCACCGAATCGCGGGTTAAATCAATCCCCAGACCCAGCAGCTTTTCGTAGATCATCGGGAAATGCTGGCGGATAAACTCTGCCGGCTTATGGCTGATGTCCAGATACATGCAGTCCACGCCAAGACGCTTCATTTCATGGTCGATGGCGCGGGCAACGATATCGCGCGGTGCCAGCTCGCCCCTGGGGTCAAAGTCCGGCATAAAGCGGGAGCCGTCAGGACGTTTCAGGTATGCGCCTTCACCGCGCAGGGCTTCCGTCAACAGGAAATTACGCGCCTGAGGATGGAACAGGGCGGTCGGGTGAAACTGATTGAATTCAAGGTTTGCCACGCGACAACCGGCGCGCCAGGCCATGGCGATCCCGTCTCCGGAGGCAATATCGGGGTTGGTGGTATACTGATACACTTTGGATGCACCGCCAGTCGCCAGCACCACGGCCTTCGCCTGACAGGTCTCAACCTTCTCTTTATTGCGATTCCAGACCCAGGCACCCACGACACGACGTGTACCCGGAAGGCCAATCTTGTCGGAAATAATCAGGTCAACGGCATTGCTGCGCTCAAGGACCCGAATGTTAGGATGGCTGAGGGCTTTGCTGACCAGCGTGGTTTCGACTTCTTTACCGGTAGCGTCTGCGGCATGCAGGATACGGCGGTGGCTATGCCCGCCTTCGCGGGTCAGGTGGTAGCTCTCTTCACCGTTTGGCTGCACCTGTGTATCAAATAATACGCCCTGATCGATCAACCACTGCACGCAATGACGGGCATTACTGGCCACAAACTCTGCGGCATGCGCATCCACGATCCCGGCCCCGGCAATCAGCGTATCGTCGACATGCGACGCAATGCTGTCTGTCTCATCAAACACGGCGGCAATACCGCCCTGGGCATAAAACGTGGAACCTTCACTTATCGGCCCTTTGCTCAGAACGATAACGCTCTGATGTTCGGCCAGACGCAGTGCCAGGGAGAGACCGGCAGCGCCGCTACCGATGATCAGTACATCACAATGCAGTTCAGGTGTTGTGTTCATGATTTTTGTTTAATTTACTAAACAGTGTTTGGTCAGAATAGCATCCGAATGCGAGATATCGCACGTTTTTTTTGATGTGAGTTGTAACCGCTAAACTCGAAGCGGAGGATTAAAACCACGTAAAAGAAAGAAAATATTTTGCGAAGCAGATCGTTAGCGTCAGATTTTGTGGTGAAATAAAGACTGGGTTGCGTTACTCTTCTGGCGGGAAAAGAGATGTTTCTTGTCATAAAGTGGTGCGTATCGTGAACAGACTTATAATGAGAGAAAATGAACAGTCTGCGGCGCGATGAACAAAAACAAAGGCGTTACGGAACTTATTGAAGATCATACACTCTAATTCTGTGCTTGCTCAAAGTGCGGTTTTTTAAGAGTGGCGTTTCGATAACGCGTGGAATTTAGGTTTGGGGAGACATTACCTCGGATGAGCGAGCAGTTAACGGACCAGGTCCTGGTTGAACGGGTCCAGAAGGGAGATCAGAAAGCCTTTAACTTACTGGTGGTGCGCTACCAGCATAAGGTGGCGAGCCTGGTTTCCCGCTATGTACCGTCAGGCGATGTGCCTGATGTAGTACAAGAGTCTTTTATTAAGGCCTATCGCGCGCTGGATTCATTCCGGGGAGATAGTGCTTTTTATACCTGGCTGTACCGTATTGCGGTCAATACGGCAAAGAATTATCTGGTCGCTCAGGGCCGCCGTCCGCCTTCAAGTGATGTGGACGCAATCGACGCCGAAAACTTCGAAAGTGGCGGTGCGCTGAAAGAAATTTCGAACCCTGAGAACTTAATGTTGTCAGAAGAACTGAGACAAATCGTTTTTCGCACGATCGAGTCGCTCCCGGAAGATTTACGCATGGCAATTACGTTACGGGAGTTGGATGGTCTGAGCTATGAAGAGATAGCCGCCATCATGGATTGTCCGGTCGGCACGGTACGTTCACGTATTTTCCGTGCGCGAGAAGCAATTGATAATAAAGTTCAACCGCTTATCAGGCGTTGACGATAGCGGGATACTGGAAAAGGTATTAGGCATGCAGAAAGAAAAACTTTCCGCTTTAATGGATGGTGAAACGCTGGATAGTGAGCTGCTCAACGAGCTGTCTCATTCTCCCGAAATGCAAGAGACCTGGGAGAGTTACCATCTCATCCGTGACACCCTTCGCGGTGACACCGGCGAGGTTCTCCATTTCGATATCTCAGCTCGCGTGATGGCGGCCATTGAAAATGAGCCTGTCCGTCAGACCACTCCGCTGATTCCTGAAGCTCAACCTGCGCCTCACCAGTGGCAGAAAATGCCGTTCTGGCACAAGGTGCGTCCGTGGGCCAGCCAGCTCACCCAAATGGGTGTGGCTGCATGCGTATCGCTTGCAGTTATCGTTGGCGTCCAGCACTATAATACTCAGTCTGAAACTAATCAGCAGCCAGAAGCGCCAGTGTTCAACACACTGCCGATGATGGGCAAAGCCAGCCCGGTAAGTTTGGGTGTTCCGGCTGATGCATCCGCCAGCGGCGGCCAGCAACAGCAGGTTCAGGAGCAACGCCGTCGCATTAATGCGATGTTGCAGGATTACGAGTTGCAGCGTCGTCTGCACTCTGAACAGCTTCAGTTTGAGCAGGCACAAACCCAGCAAGCGGCTGTGCAGGTGCCCGGAAACCAAACTTTAGGAACGCAATCGCAGTAATGAAGCAACTTTGGTTCGCCATGTCTCTGATGGCGGGTAGCCTGTTCTTCTCTGCCAACGCCTCGGCTGATGTTTCATCCGGGGCGTTGTTGCAGCAAATGAATCTGGCCAGCCAGTCACTCAATTACGAGTTGGCATTTATCAGTATCAATAAGCAGGGCGTCGAGTCGTTACGATACCGCCATGCCCGTCTTGATAACCAGCCGCTCGCCCAGCTTTTACAGATGGATGGCCCGCGTCGGGAAGTTGTCCAGCGTGGTAACGAAATCAGTTATTTCGAACCCGGTCTGGAGCCTTTCACGCTGAATGGCGATTATATCGTCGATTCTCTGCCATCGCTTATCTACACCGACTTCAAACGTCTTGCGCCTTACTATGATTTCATTTCAGTAGGGCGTACGCGCATTGCGGACAGACTGTGCGAAGTAATCCGCGTTGTTGCCCGTGACGGAACGCGCTACAGCTATATCGTCTGGATTGACGCCGAGACCAAGCTGCCAATGCGTGTAGACCTGCTTGACCGTGATGGTGAAACGCTGGAGCAGTTCCGCGTTATCTCCTTTAGCGTGAACAATCAGGTGGGTAATAGCATGCAGAATCTGGCGAAAGCCAGCCTGCCGCCGCTGCTTTCGGTACCGGCGGGTGATTCCGTCAACTTCAACTGGGTTCCTTCCTGGATCCCGCAAGGGTTTAGCGAAGTCTCCAGCAGCCGTCGACAACTGCCAACCATTGAAACACCGGTTGAATCGCGTCTTTATTCCGATGGTTTGTTCAGTTTCTCGGTGAACATTAACCGCGCATCGGCAAACAGTTCTGAACAAATGCTTCGTACCGGACGCAGGACGGTCAGCACCACGGTTCGCGATAACGCAGAGATCACCATTGTGGGTGAATTACCGCCACAAACGGCGAAGCGTATTTCCGACAGCATTAAATTCAGGGCTGCACAATGATTAAAGAGTGGGCTACGGTCGTATCGTGGCAGAATGGCATTGCGCTGGTGAGCTGTGATGTTAAGGCCTCATGCAATAGCTGTGCTTCCAGAGCCGGTTGCGGTAGCCGCGTGCTGAACAAGCTCGGGCCGCAAACCTCGCATACCATTTCCGTGCCAAGCGATCGGCCGCTGATGGTGGGGCAAAAGGTGGAGCTGGGAATTGCAGAAGGTAGCCTGCTCACGTCCGCCATGCTGGTTTATCTCTCTCCGCTGGTGGGGCTGTTTGTTATGGGCGGCGTATTCCAGATGCTGTTTGGTACCGATGTGGCCGCCATGTGTGGTGCGGCATTGGGCGGCGTAGGGGGATTCTGGCTGGCCAAAGCTCTCTCCCCGAAGCTTGCCGCACGCGAAGAGTGGCAGCCTGTTATTCTCAGCGTTGGGCTGGAACCCGACCAGCTTCGTGTTGAGACGCTCTCTTCTGAGGCCCGGTGATCCATCGGGCTTTGTCCTTTTTTACGTCCTAAAACAGAAAACGTCATTTCTTCACGCTATACCTGGCGCTAAGTACATTTCCAGGTAACGGGGATGTAGTGTAGAATGCGGCGTTTTCGCACTGAAAAACGTCAGGCTAAGAACAGCGGCCTCCAGGAATTCGTAAGGCATAATTATTTAACTATATGAAGAACATACGTAACTTTTCGATCATTGCTCACATTGACCACGGTAAGTCGACGCTGTCTGACCGTATTATCCAGATTTGCGGTGGCCTGTCTGATCGTGAAATGGAAGCCCAGGTTCTGGACTCCATGGACCTGGAACGCGAACGCGGTATCACCATCAAAGCGCAGAGCGTTACGCTTGATTACAAAGCGGCTGATGGCGAAATCTACCAGCTGAACTTTATCGACACCCCAGGCCACGTTGACTTCTCCTATGAAGTTTCACGCTCGCTGGCGGCCTGTGAAGGCGCGCTGCTGGTTGTGGATGCCGGGCAGGGCGTTGAAGCCCAGACCCTGGCAAACTGCTACACCGCGATGGAAATGGATCTCGAGGTTGTGCCGGTTCTGAACAAAATTGACCTGCCAGCTGCCGATCCCGAGCGCGTAGCGGAAGAGATTGAAGATATTGTCGGCATCGACGCGACCGATGCGGTGCGCTGCTCCGCTAAAACGGGCGTGGGCGTGACCGACGTGCTGGAACGCCTGGTGCGTGATATCCCGGCACCAGAAGGTGACCCGGATGCCCCGCTGCAGGCGCTGATCATCGACTCCTGGTTTGATAACTACCTGGGCGTTGTCTCGCTGGTGCGTATTAAAAACGGCACCATGCGTAAAGGCGACAAAATCAAGGTAATGAGTACTGGCCAGGTTTACAACGCTGACCGTCTGGGTATCTTCACGCCAAAACAGGTTGACCGTACCGAGCTGAAATGTGGCGAAGTAGGCTGGCTGGTCTGCGCCATTAAAGACATCCTCGGCGCGCCAGTGGGTGATACCCTGACCGGTGCACGTAACCCGGCAGACAAAGCGCTGCCAGGCTTTAAAAAGGTTAAACCGCAGGTTTACGCGGGTCTGTTCCCGGTCAGCTCTGACGACTATGAAAACTTCCGCGATGCGCTCGGCAAGCTGAGCCTCAACGATGCTTCCCTGTTCTATGAACCAGAAAGCTCCACGGCGCTGGGCTTCGGCTTCCGCTGCGGCTTCCTTGGTCTGCTGCACATGGAGATCATCCAGGAGCGTCTGGAGCGTGAATACGATCTGGATCTGATCACCACGGCACCGACCGTTGTGTACGAAGTGCAGACCACCAACAAAGAGATCGTCTACGTCGATAGCCCGTCCAAGCTGCCGCCGCTGAACAATATCGAAGAACTGCGCGAGCCCATTGCAGAGTGTCATATGCTGCTGCCGCAGGAGTTCCTGGGTAACGTTATTACGCTGTGTATTGAGAAGCGTGGCGTACAGACCAACATGGTTTACCACGGTAATCAGGTTGCGCTGACGTACGAAATCCCTATGGCGGAAGTGGTCCTCGACTTCTTCGATCGTCTGAAGTCTACCTCTCGTGGCTATGCGTCACTGGATTACAACTTCAAACGCTTCCAGGCGTCTAACATGGTGCGTGTGGACGTGCTGATCAACGGCGAGCGTGTGGATGCGCTGGCACTGATCACTCACAACGACAATGCGCCATACCGTGGCCGTGAGCTGGTTGAGAAGATGAAAGAGCTGATCCCGCGTCAGCAGTTTGATATCGCGATTCAGGCCGCCATCGGTAACCACATTATTGCCCGTTCTACTGTGAAACAGCTGCGTAAAAACGTTCTGGCGAAATGCTACGGCGGTGACGTCAGCCGTAAGAAAAAGCTGCTGCAGAAACAGAAAGAAGGTAAGAAGCGTATGAAGCAGGTCGGTAACGTCGAACTGCCGCAGGAAGCATTCCTTGCCATCCTTCATGTTGGTAAAGACGGCAAATAACCCTAAGGAGTTGGCATGGCGAACATGTTTGCCCTGATTCTGGTCATTGCTACCCTGGTGACAGGTTTGTTGTGGTGTCTGGATAAGTTTATTTTCGCCCCAAAACGCCATGAACGTCAGGCTGCCGCACAGGCAGCCACTGGCGATGGGCTGGACGCGAAAACCCTGAAGAAAGTCGGCCCGAAACCGGGCTGGCTGGAAACCGGGGCATCGGTATTTCCGGTGCTGGCGATTGTGCTGGTTGTCCGCTCGTTTATTTACGAGCCGTTCCAGATCCCGTCTGGTTCAATGATGCCAACGCTGCTGATTGGCGATTTTATTCTGGTTGAGAAGTTTGCCTACGGGATTAAAGATCCGATCTACCAGAAAACGCTGATCGAAACCGGTCATCCGAAACGTGGCGACATCGTGGTGTTTAAATACCCGGAAGATCCGCGTCTGGATTACATCAAGCGTGCAGTGGGTCTGCCGGGTGATAAAGTCACCTACGATCCGGTGGCGAAAGAAGTTACCGTGCAGCCTGGCTGCAGCTCCGGTACCGCGTGTGAAAACGCGCTGCCAATCACTTACTCAAACGTTGAGCCAAGTGATTTTGTGCAGACCTTTGCTCGCCGTAACGGCGGTGAAGCGACCAGCGGTTTCTTCCAGGTGCCCAAAGGCGAGACCAAAGAGGACGGTATTCGCCTGGTTGAACGTAAAGAGACGCTGGGTGATGTGACCCACCGTATCCTCACCGTGCCAATCGCGCAGGATCAAGTGGGGATGTACTACCGGCAGCCTGGCCAACAGCTTGCCAGCTGGATCGTACCACCGGGACACTACTTCATGATGGGTGATAACCGCGATAATTCCGCGGACAGCCGTTACTGGGGCTTTGTGCCGGAAGCGAATCTGGTAGGTAAAGCGACCGCTATCTGGATGAGTTTTGAGAAGCAGGAAGGCGAATGGCCGACCGGCGTTCGCCTGAATCGTATCGGCGGGATCCATTAATTCTCATTAAATGAACGCGTAGCCGCGTTAATTAGCGGCTACGTGAATTATTTCAGCGATAAATCTCTTTGGACTAACGACATCCCCTGTCGTTGTGTATAGAATATTCCCCCGAAGTTTAAGGTTGGCCCTGCAAGGGTGCCACGGCACACGAAACCGCGTTGGTCTTCTCAGGTCGGTTTCGTGTGCTGCATTTTTGACGCATTCATTTACTGGTATCGCATGAACCCCATCGTAATTAATCGGCTTCAACGGAAGCTGGGCTACACTTTTCATCATCAGGAGTTGTTGCAACAGGCATTAACCCACCGCAGTGCCAGCAGCAAGCATAATGAGCGCCTCGAGTTCCTGGGTGACTCTATTTTAAGTTTCGTGATCGCGAATGCGCTTTATCATCGTTTCCCACGTGTGGACGAAGGTGATATGAGCCGCATGCGCGCGACGCTGGTTCGGGGGAATACCCTGGCGGAAATCGCTCGTGAATTTGAACTGGGCGAATGTCTGCGACTTGGGCCGGGTGAACTGAAAAGCGGCGGCTTCCGTCGTGAATCTATTCTTGCCGACACGGTCGAAGCATTAATTGGTGGTGTGTTCCTGGACAGCGATATTCAGACCGTAGAAAAGCTGATCCTTAACTGGTATCAAACCCGTCTGGACGAAATCAGTCCGGGCGATAAACAAAAAGATCCGAAAACGCGTCTGCAGGAATATTTGCAGGGTCGCCACCTCCCGCTGCCATCCTATCTGGTGGTACAGGTGCGGGGCGAAGCGCACGATCAGGAATTTACCATCCATTGCCAGGTCAGTGGCCTGAGTGAACCGGTGGTCGGCACAGGTTCTAGCCGTCGTAAGGCTGAACAGGCTGCCGCCGAACAGGCGTTAAAAATGCTGGAGCTGGAATGAGCGAAGAAAAAACGTATTGCGGGTTTATTGCCATCGTCGGACGTCCGAACGTTGGCAAATCTACCCTGTTGAATAATCTGCTTGGGCAGAAAATTTCCATTACTTCCCGTAAGGCGCAGACCACGCGTCACCGCATCGTCGGTATCCACACGGAAGGCGCCTATCAGGCGATCTACGTTGATACCCCGGGCCTGCACATGGAAGAGAAGCGCGCCATCAACCGCCTGATGAACAAGGCGGCGAGCAGCTCGATTGGCGACGTAGAGCTGGTGATTTTCGTGGTGGAAGGCACCCGCTGGACGCCTGACGACGAAATGGTGCTCAACAAACTGCGCGACGGTAAAACGCCGGTGATCCTTGCGGTCAACAAAGTGGACAACGTGCAGGAAAAAGCCGATCTGCTGCCGCACCTGCAGTGGCTGGGAAGCCAGATGAACTTCCTTGATATCGTCCCGCTGTCTGCCGAGACCGGTCTGAACGTCGATACCATCGCAGGCATCGTGCGCAAACATCTGCCGGAAGCGATTCATCACTTCCCGGAAGATTACATCACCGATCGTTCTCAGCGCTTTATGGCCTCTGAGATCATCCGTGAAAAACTGATGCGTTTCCTTGGCGCGGAACTGCCGTACTCCGTAACGGTTGAGATTGAACGTTTTCAGACCAACGAACGCGGCGGCTATGACATCAACGGCCTGATCCTCGTTGAGCGTGAAGGGCAGAAGAAGATGGTGATCGGCAACAAAGGTGCCAAGATCAAAACCATCGGCATTGAAGCGCGCAGAGACATGCAGGACATGTTTGAAGCCCCGGTTCACCTTGAACTGTGGGTGAAGGTGAAATCAGGCTGGGCCGATGATGAGCGTGCATTGCGCAGCCTCGGTTACGGCGACGACGTCTAAGACTGAACATCGTGGATGGATGGCAGCGTGCCTTTGTCCTCCATAGCCGTCCGTGGAGCGAGACCAGCCTTATGCTGGACGTTTTCACGGAAGAGTCGGGCCGTGTGCGCCTTGTTGCTAAAGGCGCACGTTCCAAACGCTCCGGCCTGAAGGGCGCCTTACAGCCTTTCACTCCGCTGCTGGTACGTTTCGGCGGGCGTGGGGAAGTCAAAACCCTGCGCAGTGCCGAAGCCGTCTCTCTGGCGCTCCCCCTTTCTGGTATCACGCTGTACAGCGGTCTCTATGTCAACGAACTCATCTCACGTGTTCTGGAGCATGAGACTCGCTTCTCTGAACTTTTCTTTGATTACCTGCACTGTATCCAGGCGCTGGCCGGCGCTACCGGTACGCCCGAACCTGCCCTGCGTCGTTTTGAGCTGGCGCTGCTTGGACACCTGGGCTACGGGGTCGATTTTTTGCATTGTGCAGGGAGCGGAGACGAGGTAGAGGATGCGATGACCTATCGCTACCGTGAAGAAAAAGGCTTTATCGCCAGCGTCGTGATAGATAACAGCACCTTTACCGGGCGACAGCTTAGAGCGCTGTATGCGCGTGAGTTTCCCGATCAGGATACCCTTCGCGCAGCAAAACGCTTTACCCGGATTGCGCTCAAGCCGTATCTTGGCGGCAAGCCCTTAAAGAGCCGCGAATTGTTCAGGCAGTTTATGCCGAAACGTTAACGTATCAGACCCTCGCTCCAGCCCTCTCACTGAGGGAGAGGGAGGCAGGGACACGAACTAAAATACCGAGGATTGTCATGGCTGAATTACTGTTAGGCGTCAACATTGATCACATCGCCACGCTGCGTAATGCACGCGGCACGGCTTATCCCGATCCGGTTCAGGCGGCGTTCATCGCTGAGCAGGCTGGCGCCGATGGCATTACCGTTCACCTGCGTGAAGACCGCCGTCATATTACCGACCGCGATGTGCGTATTCTGCGTCAGACGCTGGACACCCGCATGAACCTGGAGATGGCGGTCACGGAAGAGATGCTGACGATTGCCTGCGAGACGAAGCCGCATTTCTGCTGCCTGGTACCGGAAAAACGTCAGGAAGTGACCACCGAGGGGGGCCTGGACGTGGCGGGTCAACGCGACAAAATGCGTGATGCCTGCAAGCGTCTGGCTGAGGCAGGTATCCTGGTCTCTCTTTTCATCGACGCCGATGTAGCACAGATCAAAGCGGCTGCCGAAGTGGGCGCGCCCTATATTGAAATTCATACCGGCTGTTACGCTGATGCGAAAGACGAAACTACGCAGGCCAAAGAGCTGGAGCGTATCGCCAATGCGGCCACCTATGCCGCGAGCCTGGGTCTGAAAGTTAACGCCGGGCATGGCCTGACCTACCATAACGTCAAGGCTATTGCAGCCCTGCCAGAAATGCATGAGCTGAATATCGGCCACGCTATTATTGGCCGTGCGGTAATGAGTGGCCTGAAAGAGGCGGTCTCAGAAATGAAACGCCTGATGCTGGAAGCGCGTCAGTAATGGCTATTCTGGGCTTAGGCACCGATATCGTTGAAATAGCCCGCATTGAAGCGGTGATCGCCCGTAGCGGCGATCGCCTGGCACGACGCGTGTTGAGCGATAACGAATGGGCCATCTGGGAGACGCATCAGCAGCCGGTACGTTTTCTGGCCAAGCGCTTTGCCGTCAAAGAGGCGGCAGCCAAAGCCTTCGGCACCGGTATTCGTAACGGTCTGGCGTTTAATCAGTTTGAAGTGTTTAACGATGAGCTGGGTAAACCGCGCCTGCGTTTATGGGGTGAGGCGCAAACGCTGGCAGAGAAACTCGGCGTAAATCACATGCACGTGACGCTCGCCGATGAACGCCACTACGCCTGCGCGACGGTGATTATCGAAAGTTAAAGTTTGTCCGCGTGATGCAGCAGGACAAACTTATCCCAAAGCTGCTCTTCGCTCTCGACGTGTGCCGGATCTTTCAGGATGGTATTGGGGATTGGGCACACTTTCTGACAGGTCGGCGTTTCGTAGTGGCCGATGCATTCGGTGCAGCGGTCGCTGTTAATCTCATAAATGCTCTCGCCCATCGAAATCGCCTGGTTCGGGCATTCCGGTTCGCACATATCGCAATTGATGCATTTTTTGGTGATTAACAGCGCCATCAGGAAATTCTCAGAAACAACACAAACAGGGCGGGCATTATACGCTCATTACCTGTTCAAACCAGTTTTTTTACCAGCTCTTCACTGTGCCGGATACGCTCTGGCGCGTGTTCCAGATCCTGTTGCACCAGGGCCATAAACAGCAGGTCGGTCAACATCATTTGCGCACTTGTCGAGGAGATCGCCGCGCTGCGCGTGGCCTGCTCTTCCGCGATAGTATATAAACAGCGCGTAGCCCGCTGCTGCAGCGCGTTGGGAGTAAACCCGGTGATGGCCAGAATCTTACCGCCTACGTGTAAGGCTTCATCGGTAGCCATATTGATCTCGCGGCGTTCGCCGGAATAGGATATCGCCAGCAGCAGATCGTTAGCATCCATCGCCTGCACGGTCGCCAGCAGGGCGTGCATATCCTGCTCGACAATGGCGTTGTAACCTATTTTTGTCAGCTTCCAGCCAAAGTTACGTGCCACCAGTCCGGACGCGCCTATCCCGGTCAAAATAATACGTCGCGCTGCACGCAGCATCGCCACGCTTTCCAGTAATTTTTCTTCGGTATTCACATCAAGGGTGGCATGCATGGCCGCGACATTCTCTTTGATGAGCTTCTCTCCCACCAGACGCATCGGGTCATCGCCACGAATCTGATTATGCACCGGCATCGACTGTGGATTGGGGTTACTCACCAGCGCTTCGCTAATCGCCAGCTTGAGAGCCGGGAAGCCTTTAAAGCCAATCTTCTGGGCAAATTTCACCACGCTCGACTGACTCACTCCGGCCTCACTCGCCAGCTGCTGCGAGCTGAGATGGCGGGCATGGTCGGGTTGAGAGAGCAGAAAATCCGCCAGCTTTTTATCGCTTTGAGCAAAGCCTGCATAGCGCTGGCGAATGCGAATTAAACAGTTCATAGGTTCTCCTGGCGAAATTGTGATTGTCTGCGCAAATACGAATTTTGCTCGCCTGAATGAATTTTATATTCCATTATAGTGAGATTATTATGAATTAAAAATTCTTGAGGTACAAAAGATGAATCTTGGCTCACTTGTTTCTGAAACGCGTAACCCACAAACCATGGATCTGGATGCGCTCAGCACCCTGGAGCTGGTTAACCTTTTTAATCAACAGGATACGCTGGTCGCGCAGGCAGTGAAAGAGACATTACCCGAGGTGGCGAAAGCCGTCGATGCTGCGGCGGAAGCACTGAAGGCCGGTGGTCGCATTATCTACATGGGCGCCGGAACCAGCGGGCGTCTTGGTGTGCTGGATGCCTCTGAATGCCCGCCAACGTTTGGTGTGCCGCACGGTCTGGTGGTCGGGTTGATTGCTGGCGGCCCTGGCGCGCTGCTGAAAGCCGTGGAAGGAGCGGAAGACAACAAACAGCTCGGCGAGAATGACCTGAAGGGGCTAAATCTGACCGCTCAGGATCTGGTTGTTGGGCTGGCGGCCTCCGGGCGTACGCCGTACGTTATCGGCGGTCTGGAGTATGCCAACAAGACGGGCTGTACCACGGTGGCGATTTCCTGTAATCCTGGCTCGCCGATTGCGCAGGTCGCTGCTATCGCTATCTCTCCGGTTGTCGGCCCGGAAGCGTTAACCGGTTCTACGCGGCTGAAATCCGGCACCGCGCAAAAGCTGGTGCTCAACATGATCTCCACTGGCGCGATGGTGAAGTTTGGCAAGGTTTATCAGAACCTGATGGTGGATATGCAAGCGACCAACGTCAAGCTGGTGGACAGAGCCTGCCGTATGGTCATGGAGGCGACGGGAGCAAGCCGCGAAGAGGCGGAAGCGGTACTGAAACAAACCGATCACGATGTTAAACCGGCCATTCTGATGATCCTGAGCGGACTGGACGCTGCGGCCGCCAGAGCAAGGCTCAATGCCCATAACGGGTTCTTACGGGCGGCATTAGAAAACTAACAGAGGCGTGTATGGACAAAACAGCAGCGCTCGCCAGCGATATCCTGCAGGGGATCGGTGGGGAAAAAAATATTCAGCGTCTGGAAAACTGCATGACGCGCGTGCGCGTCGAGGTGCATAACGACGAGCAGCTTGATATGCCGCGTCTGAAGCAGCTTTCCGGCGTGAGTGGTTACGTTAAACAGGGGCAACAGCACCAGCTGATTGTCGGGCCGGGAAAGGCGGCGCAGGTTGTGGATGCCATGCGTGCGCTGATGGTCGGCGGCGAGAGCGTGGCGATCGATGACGTCGAACGTACGAAGGCGCAGGCAAAGGCCCGATACAAAGCCCCCATGAGCGATGCGCTGCGACAACTGGCCAACGTCTTTATTCCGCTGATCCCGGCGTTTATTGCCTCTGGCTTAATCACCGGGATCATCAATATTCTTAAGCGTCCGGATATCGTAGGGGACTTCGCGACCCAGTATCCTAATTTATTAGGCATTCTCGGGATTTTCGGCAGCGCCGTGTTTGCCATCATGAACATTCTGGTGGGGGTCAACACCGCGAAGGTCTTTGGCGGCTCGCTGGCCATGGGCGGGGTGATGGCAGGTATTCTGTCCAGCCCACAACTGGCGCAGATAACCCTGTTTGGTGAGGCGCTCCAGCCTGGCCGCGGCGGGGTGATTGCCGTGCTGCTGGTGGTCATCCTGATGTGCTGGATCGAGAAGAAACTGCGCACCCTCCTGCCTGGATCAATTGAGCTGATCCTCAATCCACTGTTAACGACATTGATCACCGGCAGCGTGGCTATTGTGGCGTTGCAACCGCTGGGTGGTTGGATCTCTGAGGCCATCGCCCATGGCGCATCGCTGGCTATCGATCGCGGCGGTCTGTTAGTGGGTGCCGTGCTGTCAGGCACCTTCTTGCCGCTGGTACTGACCGGTCTGCATCAGGGGCTGGTGCCGATCCACGTCGAGCTGGTACAGGCGCACGGTTACAACGCGCTGCTGCCCATCCTGTCGATGGCTGGCGTGGGGCAGGTCGGGGCGGCGATTGCCGTACTGATGAAAACCCGCAACGCGCGGCTGAAAAAAGTGATCAAAGGTGCGCTCCCGGTCGGATTACTCGGAATTGGCGAGCCGCTGATTTTCGGCGTCACGCTGCCGCTGGGGAAACCGTTCCTCGGTGCCTGCCTGGGAGGGGCGGTAGGCGGAGCGCTGATCAGCTACTGGAAAGTGGCAACGGTGATCACCTTCGGGATCTCCGGGCTGCCGCTGGCGCTCACCATCGTGACCGGAAAAGTTATGCTCTATCTGTTAGGCTATCTGGTAGCGGTGATCGCCGGGTTCCTGTTTACCTGGCTGTTAGGATTCAACGATCCAGAGGAGTAAGGTTTGGCAAATCACGAGCGTCGCGTTGTTTTTTTCGACCTGGACGGTACGCTGCATCAGCAGGATATGTTTGGTACGTTTATGCGCTACCTGCTGCGGCGTCAGCCTTTGAATGCGCTGCTCGTATTACCTCTCTTACCCGTAATTGGCATTGCGCTGCTGCTAAAAGGTCGGGCAGCGCGCTGGCCAATGAGCCTGTTGCTCTGGGGCTGTACCTTTGGACGCAGCGAAGCGCGGCTTAAACAGCTTCAGCAGGACTTTGTGCACTGGTTTCGCGGGCATGTGACCGCGTTTCCGGTTGTTCAGGCAAGGCTCACCAGCTATCTCGACGCGAACGATGCCGACATCTGGTTGATTACCGGATCCCCGCAAGCGCTGGTGGAACAGGTCTATTATGATACCCCGTGGCTGCCGCGGGTGAATCTTATCGCCACGCAAATTACCCGCGGGTACGGCGGATGGGTACTGACCATGCGCTGCCTGGGACATGAAAAGGTGGTGCAACTGGAGAAGCGAATCGGTACGCCACTGCGTCTTTACAGCGGCTACAGCGACAGCAAGCAGGACAACCCGCTGCTCTATTTTTGCCAGCATCGCTGGCGCGTCACGCCCGCAGGCGAACTTCAGCAACTCGAATAGTCTTATCTATAGCGGGTGTGTATAATGCCGCCCGCTTTTAGACTGGAGTATCAACCGTTGTGCAACCCTGAACGCGATCATGAATACTGGATGCGCCATGCGCTTACGCTTGCCCAGCGCGCCTGGGACGAGGGGGAAGTGCCCGTGGGTGCTGTGCTTGTCCACAATAACCAGGTGATAGGGGAAGGGTGGAACCGCCCGATTGGCCGTCACGATCCGACTGCGCACGCTGAAATCATGGCCCTTCGTCAGGGCGGGATGGTGCTGCAAAACTATCGTCTGCTTGATACCACGCTGTATGTCACGCTTGAGCCGTGCGTTATGTGTTCCGGCGCGATGGTGCATAGCCGTATCGGCACGCTGGTCTTTGGCGCGCGGGATGAAAAAACCGGAGCGGCCGGTTCGCTGATGGACGTACTGGGACACCCGGGAATGAACCACCAGGTGCAGACTATCGGTGGGGTACTTGCACCAGAGTGTGCGGGGCTATTAAGTGATTTCTTTCGAATGCGCCGTCAGCAGAAAAAGCAACAAAAGGCAGAATTGAAGTTGTCGGGCGAGTAAGTTCGTCCGGTGCCACCACCGGATAACTCTGGGCCAGCTGATTTGCCTCTGCCGCCTCTTTTTCCTTCTCCAGCAGATAACCCACCAGGCTAATCTGATATTTACGGATATTTTCCACGTAGGCGTAGGCTTCATGCCCGCGCGCGTAACCGTAGGTCAGCTTGTTGTACCACGGCTTCTGGCTCAGCAGCGGCAGGCGCTGTTTTACGTCTGACCAGCTGTCCGGGTTACCTTTCGTTTTCGCCGTCAGCGCGCGCGCGTCAAGCATGTGCGCGTAACCCATGTTGTAGGCTGCCAGCGCAAACCAGATCCGTTCCTCTTCAGGCACCGTCTCCGGCACTTTGCCCATCATATCCTGCAGATACCGTGCGCCGCCGCTGATGCTCTGTTCTGCATCGGTGCGGTCGGTCAGCCCAAGGCTCTGAGCGGTATTTTTAGTGAGCATCATTAAGCCGCGAACGCCAGTGGGCGAGGTGGCCTGAGTATCCCAGTGGGATTCCTGATAAGAGATCGCTGCCAGTAATCGCCAGTCGATCTCCTGGGCATACTTCTCAAATAACGGCTGCAGGTCTGGCAGCACACTATCGACTGCGCGCAAGAAGCTTCGGGTGTCGACGTAATCAAAATCGTCACCGTGGCCGAGGTATTTCTCTTCCAGACGCGCCAGCGTACCGTCTTCATTGATGGTGTTGAAGAAATCGAGCATCGCCGCAGAGAGGGTCTGATCGTCATCAAGCTGGCTAAACCACGTCACCGGCTGTTCGTCTGTCACGTCCAGCGCCACTGCGATTTCGGGGTGCACGCGCTGGAAAAGGCTGATCGCGACCGAATCAGCGATGGTATAGGGCAGTTTTTTATCTTTTACCTGGTCCAGCAGCTCAGTCGTACCGAGCTTAGGATCAACCGTCCAGCTCAGGTCCGGGAATTTCTTCTCCTTGAGCTCACGCAGATCGTCAATCACGACGTGGCCCGGGGCGATGGTCAACTGTTGAGCATTAATCGCCGCCAGCGTTCGCGGGCGCAGGCTCCCGACCCGGTAGACCAGCTGTTGCGAAACGGAGTAGTAGGTTGGGCCTGGCTGATAGTTCTTGCTGCGCTCGCTGTTGTACACCAGCCCGGCCGCAAGGATATCGGCATCGTTGTTATCCAGGTCATCAAACAGCTGGCTGATATTCTGACGGACGGTAATTTTGAGCTTCACGCCAAGATAGTCGGCAAACTGCTGCGCCAGTTCATAATCCAGGCCAATCGTTTTGCCGTTAATGTCGCTGTAAATCAGCGGCGAGTTGAGGGTACTGACGCGCAATTCCCCCCGCTCCTGTATGGCGGCGATACGGTTTTCGGCTTTACCGAACCAGGGGATGGAAGGCCAGAGGGCCACTGCCAGCAGCAACGTTACAATGCCGATGAGCAGATAATTAATCTTTAATTTTTTCAATTAGTTAATTCTCTGCGACGCCGGGTGCCTCAGTATGCTGTAGCCATGTTAAGAATAAGGTTTGCCATTGAATGAGCGGCATTTTGCGTAAAGTTACGCCACTTGGCAACAAATTAGAGAGAGAGGTCACATCTATTGTTAAACGTAAACGTTGATTTTATTTCGACGCAAACGGTTTCGTCGACGCTCAGGATTCTCTATAATGACGCCCGTTTTCCCCCCTTGCGCACACTGTAAGCGCCCCGGCGCTTCGAAGACGAGAGACTTATGATGGAAATTCTGCGTGGTTCGCCTGCACTGTCTGCCTTCCGTATCAATAAACTGCTGGCACGTTTTCAGGCAGCCGACCTTCCGGTAAGCAATATTTACGCTGAGTATGTCCATTTTGCTGACCTGAATGCACCCCTGAATGCAGAGGAGCGAGTACAGCTGGAACGCCTGCTCAAATATGGTCCAAGCCTGAGCAGCCATACGCCAACCGGCAAACTGATCCTTGCGACGCCTCGTCCAGGCACCATCTCCCCCTGGTCTTCCAAAGCCACCGACATCGCCCACAACTGTGGTCTGAACCAGATTAACCGTCTGGAGCGCGGCGTGGCGTACTACGTTGAAGCGTCTACCCTGACCGATGCGCAGTGGCAAACCGTTGCCGCTGAGCTGCACGATCGCATGATGGAGAGTGTCTTTGCCTCTCTGGACGATGCGCAGAAACTCTTCTCCCACCATCAGCCTGCGCCGGTACAGAGCGTCGATTTGCTGGGGCAGGGCCGTCAGGCGCTGATTGACGCCAACCTGCGTCTCGGTCTGGCACTGGCAGAAGACGAAATTGACTACCTGCAGGATGCGTTTGTTAAGCTGAACCGCAACCCGAACGACATCGAACTTTACATGTTCGCTCAGGCAAACTCTGAGCACTGCCGTCACAAGATTTTCAACGCCGACTGGATTATCGACGGTGAAGAGCAGCCGAAGTCGCTGTTCAAAATGATCAAAAACACCATGGAAAAAACGCCTGACCACGTGCTGTCTGCCTACAAAGACAACGCCGCGGTGATGGAAGGTTCTGACGTGGGCCGCTTCTTCGCCGATCGCGAAGCAGGGCGCTATGATTTCCATCAGGAGCCGGCGCATATCCTGATGAAAGTCGAAACGCATAACCACCCGACGGCGATCTCGCCGTGGCCGGGTGCGGCGACCGGGTCTGGCGGGGAAATCCGCGACGAAGGCGCAACCGGACGGGGTGCTAAACCAAAAGCCGGTCTGGTGGGTTTCTCCGTCTCCAACCTGCGCATCCCGGGCTTTGAGCAGCCGTGGGAAGAGGATTTCGGCAAGCCGGAACGTATTGTGACCGCGCTGGATATCATGACCGAAGGCCCACTGGGCGGGGCGGCGTTCAACAATGAATTTGGACGTCCTGCGCTGAACGGTTACTTCCGTACCTACGAAGAGAAAGTGGAGAGCCACAACGGCGAAGAGCTGCGCGGCTATCACAAACCGATCATGCTGGCTGGCGGAATCGGTAACATTCGCGCCGATCACGTGCAAAAAGGCGAGATCGTAGTCGGTGCGAAGCTGATCGTCCTGGGTGGCCCGGCTATGAACATCGGCCTGGGCGGCGGGGCTGCCTCCTCTATGACCTCCGGTCAGTCTGATGCGGATCTCGATTTTGCATCCGTACAGCGTGATAACCCGGAGATGGAACGCCGTTGCCAGGAGGTCATTGACCGCTGCTGGCAGTTGGGTGATGCCAACCCCATCCTCTTTATTCACGACGTAGGCGCGGGCGGTCTGTCCAACGCCATGCCGGAGCTGGTCAGTGACGGTGGCCGTGGCGGTCGCTTCAACCTGCGCGACATCCTGAGTGATGAGCCAGGCATGAGCCCGCTGGAAATCTGGTGTAACGAATCCCAGGAACGTTATGTTCTGGCCATCGCTGCCGATCAGCTGCCGCTGTTTGACGAGCTGTGCCGCCGCGAGCGTGCCCCATATGCCGTCATCGGTGAAGCGACCGAAGCGCTGCACCTGTCCCTGAGCGACACCCATTTCGACAACCAGCCGATCGATCTGCCGCTGGACGTGCTGCTTGGCAAAACGCCGAAAATGACCCGCGACGTTGAGACCCGTAAAGCAGCTGGCAAAGCGCTGGATCGTCAGGGCATTACCGTGGCTGACGCGGTCAATCGCGTTCTGCACCTGCCGGCCGTGGCGGAGAAAACCTTCCTGGTCACCATCGGCGACCGTACCGTGACCGGTATGGTGTCGCGCGATCAGATGGTTGGCCCGTGGCAGATCCCGGTGGCTAACTGTGCCGTCACCACCGCGAGTCTCGACAGCTACTACGGTGAAGCGATGGCGCTGGGCGAACGTACCCCGGTCGCTCTGCTGGACTTCGCCGCGTCTGCTCGCCTTGCCGTTGGTGAAGCGCTGACCAACATTGCCGCAACGCAGATTGGCGACATTAAACGTATCAAACTTTCCGCGAACTGGATGGCCGCAGCGGGCCACCCGGGCGAAGATGCGGGCCTGTATGAAGCCGTGAAGGCGGTGGGGGAAGAGCTCTGCCCGGCACTTGGCCTGACCATTCCGGTGGGTAAAGACTCCATGTCGATGAAGACCCGCTGGCAGGAGGGTAACGAGCAGCGCGAGATGACCTCTCCGCTGTCGCTGATCATCTCCGCGTTTGCCCGCGTAGAAGACGTGCGCCATACCGTGACGCCACAGCTGGTGACTGAAGATAACGCCCTGCTGCTGATTGACCTGGGTAAAGGCCATAACGCGCTGGGAGCGACCGCGCTGGCGCAGGTTTATCGTCAGCTGGGTGATAAGCCGGCAGATGTGCGTGATGTGGCGCAGTTAAAAGGTTTCTACGACGCCATCCAGGCCCTGGTGGCACAGCGTAAACTGCTGGCCTACCACGACCGTTCCGACGGTGGCCTGCTGGTTACTCTGGCTGAGATGGCCTTCACCGGCCACTGCGGCGTTGAAGCGAACATCGCGACGCTGGGCGAGGATCGTCTGGCGGCGCTGTTTAACGAAGAGCTGGGCGCGGTGATTCAGGTGCGTGCCGCAGATCGTGACGCGGTTGAAAGCGTACTGGCTCAGCACGGCCTGGCAGACTGCGTGCATTATCTGGGTAAAGCCGTGCAGGGCGACCGCTTTGTCATTGAAGCGGATGGCCACGCGGTGTTCAGCGAGAGCCGTTCTACCCTGCGTATGTGGTGGGCTGAAACCACCTGGCAGATGCAGCGCCTGCGTGACAACCCGGAGTGTGCCGATCAGGAACACAACGCGAAGGCTAACGACAACGATCCTGGCCTGAACGTGAAGCTCTCCTTCGACATCAACGAAGATATCGCCGCGCCGTACATTGCGACCGGCGCGCGTCCGAAAGTGGCCGTACTGCGTGAGCAGGGCGTCAACTCCCACGTTGAGATGGCTGCTGCCTTCTACCGTGCGGGCTTTGATGCCATCGACGTTCACATGAGCGACCTGCTGGCCGGGCGTACCGGTCTGGAAGATTTCCAGGCGCTGGTCGCCTGCGGTGGTTTCTCTTACGGCGACGTGCTGGGTGCAGGTGAGGGTTGGGCGAAGTCCATCCTCTTCAACAGCCGTGTCCGAGACGAGTTTGAAACCTTCTTCCACCGTCCGCAAACGCTGGCGCTGGGCGTATGTAATGGTTGCCAGATGATGTCCAACCTGCGCGAGCTGATCCCCGGTAGCGAAGCCTGGCCGCGCTTTGTGCGTAACCAGTCTGACCGCTTTGAAGCGCGTTTCAGCCTCGTGGAAGTGACCCAAAGCCCGTCTCTGCTGCTGCAGGGCATGGTAGGGTCGCAGATGCCAATCGCCGTTTCCCATGGCGAAGGCCAGGTTGAAGTGCGCGATGCAGCTCATCTGGCTCAGCTTGAAAGCAAAGGCCTGGTGGCGCTGCGCTTTGTCGATAACTTCGGCAAGGTGACAGAATCCTACCCGGCTAACCCGAACGGTTCGGTGAACGGTATCACTGCGGTGACCAGCGAAAGCGGTCGTGCGACCATTATGATGCCGCACCCGGAACGTGTGTTCCGTACCGTGAGCAACTCCTGGCACCCGGAAAACTGGGGCGAGGACAGCCCGTGGATGCGTATCTTCCGTAATGCGCGTAAACAGCTAGGTTAAGCGTACCGCTACTCCCACAGCAGGCCCGGTGAGCGAAAACGCCACCGGGCTTTTTTGTGCCTGTCGCAAAACCGCGACAATCCGTTATTCGTGGCGTCTCCAAAAGGAGACATTTAACTCATTGAATTGTATAGGGTGTGGTGGGTTGTCGTTAAGGTGTTGCTTTTTAGCGACACTTAGCCTGGAAATCATTCAGCGGGCAATTAACGGCATAATTGCATAAAATACATAAATATCAACAAGATAATTTATTGTTTTGCATTATGGCACGAGTGTTGCATAATATTAATCAGTGGCTCATTCACCTTCTTATGTCAGCCCCTTCGGGACGTGCTACATAAACTTCGAATGACGCACAAAAAGGTGCCTGCCGTCCAACTACTGATCATAGCGTTGCTTTATCAGGCCAGGGCGAAACGTCGAGTTAGGCACCGCCTCATTCCATGACAAAGCCGGGTTTTTACCCGGCTTTGTTGTATCTGAAGGGCAGACTCAGTTACGCTCTCCTCAAACCCCGATAAAGAGAGTAATGCGTTGAAACGCTGGCCCGTTTTTCCTCGTTCCCTGCGACAGCTTGTCATGATGGCCTTTCTGCTAATCCTGCTGCCTTTGCTGATCCTGGCATGGCAGGCGTGGCAGAGTCTCAACGCGCTGAGTGCGCAGGCGGCACTGACTAACCGCACGACGCTGATCGACGCCCGACGCAGTGAAGCGATGACTAACGCCGCGCTGGAGATGGAACGCAGCTATCGCCAGTACTGCGTGCTTGACGATCCTACTCTGGAAAAGGTCTATCAGAATCAACGTAAACGCTACAGTGAAATGCTGGACGCCCATGCAGGGGTGCTGCCGGACGATAAGCTTTATCAGGCGTTACGTCAGGATTTGAACGATCTGGCGCAACTGCAGTGTAAGAACAGTGGCCCGGATGCCGCAGCGGCTGCCCGTCTGGAAGCCTTTGCGAATGCCAATACCGAGATGGTGCAGTCTACCCGCACGGTTATCTTCTCTCGCGGGCAACAGCTGCAGCAGGAGATTGCGGAACGTGGCCAGTTCTTTGGCTGGCAGGCGCTGGTGCTGTTCCTCGTCAGCCTCGGTCTGGTTCTGCTTTTTACCCGCATGATCATCGGCCCGGTGAAGGGTATCCAGCGCATGATTAACCGCCTGGGCGAGGGTAAGTCTCTCGGGGATACGGTCGCCTTTAAAGGCCCGCGCGAGTTGCGCTCCGTTGGCCAGCGCATTATCTGGCTTTCTGAACGTCTGGCATGGCTGGAATCCCAGCGCCATCAGTTCTTGCGCCATATTTCCCATGAGCTTAAAACGCCGCTTGCCAGCATGCGCGAAGGAACGGAACTGCTGGCAGATGAAGTGGCGGGGCCGCTTACGCCCGAACAAAAAGAGATTGTCGACATCCTGGATGCCAGCAGCCGCAATCTGCAAAAGCTGATTGAGCAACTGCTGGACTACAACCGCAAGCTGGCGGATGGCGCGGTGGTGCTGGAAAACGTCGATATTGCGCCGCTGGTGGATATGGTGATCTCCGCCCATAGCTTGCCAGCAAGAGCTAAAATGATGCATACCGGGGTGGAACTCAGTGAGCCAACCTGCCTCGCGGAACCGATGCTGTTGATGAGCGTTCTGGATAATCTTTACTCCAATGCGGTGCACTATGGTACTGAATCCGGTAACATTTATATCCGAAGTTATACGAATGGTTCACGGGTGTTTATTGACGTCGCTAACACCGGCACTCCAATCCCTGATGACGAAAAAACCATGATCTTTGAACCCTTTTTCCAGGGAAGTCATCAGCGGAAAGGGGCGGTAAAAGGAAGTGGGCTGGGCCTGAGTATTGCCCGGGACTGCATACGACGCATGCAGGGTGAGCTGAAAATTGCCACGGACGAACGGTCAGATGTTTGCTTCCGTATTGAACTGCCCCTGAGCCGGAAAAATCAATGAAATGAATCTATGCCTGGTGAGTATGTCACACGTCTTTTCCCGCGCCGTGCGCGCGGTGTTTTCCAGCAATATGTTTCGCCTGAGCCTGCCCTGTTTATTTCTGGCGGGCTGTGTTTCCCATGTGCCGCAAAGTGCGATTAGCGATAAACAACAAGATAAATGGCCAGATAATCAGCTGGCAGATTTCCTGTCGACCCGCTGTGACGACATCTGGAATCTGTCGGGGCATGACGTCGAGAGCAATCCGCTGTTCTGGCTACGTGGAATAGATTGCGCCCAGCGTCTGGCGCCGGTTGAGGCGCGCTCGCAAGCGGCGATGCTCAGTGACGATACCTGGCAGGACGCGTTCAAGCGTGGAATTTTACTCGCGGATGCGAAAATCACCCCCGTTGAGCGTCGCACCAACGTCACGCGGCTGGACACGTTTGTCGGAAATCTTCCGGCGCAGGTGCGCCCGGTGTATCAGCTCTGGCGTGATGGTCAGGCGTTGCAACTGCAGTTGTCTGAAGAGCGTTTTCGCTACAGCAAATTACAGCAATCCACCGACAGCGAGCTTGATACGCTGCGCCAGCAGGAGCAGCACTTGCGTGCTCAACTGGATACCACAACGCGCAAGCTTGAAAACCTGACCGACATCGAAAGACAGCTCTCGACGCGTAAACCGGCCGGAAATTATCTGCCTGACGCGCCAAAAGGGTCAGCCGCGACACCAGACGGTGATGCGCAGAAACAAGAGGATGTGAAGCCATGACAAGCCGAAAACCTGCCCATCTCTTACTGGTGGATGACGATCCAGGGCTGTTAAAGCTGCTGGGGATGCGTCTGGTCAGTGAAGGCTACAGCGTGGTGACGGCTGAAAGCGGGCAGGAGGGGCTGAAAGTCCTGAGCCGCGAGAAGGTTGATCTGGTGATTAGCGACCTGCGAATGGATGAAATGGATGGCCTGCAGCTGTTCGCGGAGATCCAGAAGCAGCAGCCTGGCATGCCGGTGATCATCCTGACGGCGCACGGATCGATTCCGGATGCCGTTGCCGCGACGCAGCAGGGGGTATTCAGCTTCCTCACCAAGCCGGTAGATAAAGATGCCCTCTATAAGGCTATCGACAGTGCCCTTGAGCACGCGGCTCCGTCGAATGATGAAGCGTGGCGGGAGTCTATCGTCACCCGCAGCCCGATTATGCTGCGTCTGCTCGAACAGGCCCGGATGGTGGCACAGTCAGACGTTAGCGTGCTGATTAACGGCCAGAGCGGTACCGGGAAAGAGATCCTTGCCCAGGCTATCCATAACGCCAGCCCGCGCAGCAAAAATGCCTTTATCGCGATTAACTGTGGTGCGCTCCCTGAACAACTGCTTGAGTCTGAACTGTTTGGTCATGCCCGCGGGGCGTTCACCGGGGCGGTGAGCAGCCGGGAAGGGCTTTTCCAGGCGGCAGAAGGCGGCACACTTTTCCTGGACGAGATTGGCGATATGCCGGCACCGCTGCAGGTCAAATTGCTGCGTGTTTTGCAGGAGCGAAAAGTGCGCCCCCTCGGCAGTAACCGCGATATCGATATTAACGTGCGTATCATTTCGGCCACGCACCGCGATTTACCAAAGGTCATGGCGCGCAACGAGTTTCGTGAAGATCTCTACTACCGTCTGAACGTGGTGAACCTGAAAATTCCGGCACTGGCCGAGCGGGCGGAAGATATTCCGCTGCTGGCAAACCATCTTTTGCGCCAGGCGGCCGATCGGCATAAGCCTTTTGTCCGGGCGTTTTCCACCGATGCGATGAAACGGCTGATGGCTGCAAGCTGGCCGGGCAACGTGCGCCAGCTGGTGAACGTTATTGAACAGTGCGTGGCGCTGACCTCGTCACCCGTCATTAGCGACGCGCTGGTGGAGCAGGCGCTGGAAGGGGAAAACACCGCGCTGCCGACGTTTGCAGAGGCGCGTAATCAGTTCGAGCTGAACTATCTGCGCAAGCTCCTGCAGATAACCAAAGGCAACGTAACCCATGCGGCGCGTATGGCCGGGCGCAACCGTACTGAGTTCTACAAGCTGCTCTCCCGCCATGAGCTGGAAGCAAACGATTTTAAAGAGTAGTACCGCAAAATCTGAATGAGTATGATACTGTGAGCAACCGATTACGAAGCAGCTTACAGGCAAGAGTTTAAGGACCCACCATGAAAAAGATTGATGCGATTATTAAACCTTTCAAACTGGATGATGTGCGTGAAGCGCTGGCGGAAGTGGGCATCACCGGGATGACAGTGACGGAAGTGAAAGGTTTTGGTCGCCAGAAGGGCCACACCGAACTTTACCGTGGCGCAGAGTACATGGTGGACTTTCTGCCAAAAGTGAAAATTGAAATCGTGGTGAGCGACGATATCGTGGATACCTGTGTGGATACCATTATCCGTACGGCGCAGACCGGCAAAATTGGCGACGGTAAAATCTTCGTCTTTGATGTGGCACGCGTGATCCGTATCCGTACCGGTGAAGAAGACGACGCCGCGATTTAATCGTCAGTACCTGATTCCTGATTCAGCCGGGTGGCGCTATGCTTACCCGGCCTGCAAAAACTCACCGGCCGGGAAAGTGTAGCGCCATCGGGCGATTACAGTACTTTATGCGGCCCGAAACATTCGTAATGAATGTTGTCTTTATTCACACCCAACTCCACCAGCTGCTTCGCGGCATACTGCATAAACGCTACCGGTCCGCAGACGTAAAACTGCATCTCCGGCGCGCTGAATGCCCCTTCGTGCTGACTCAAATTCATCAGACCTTCGCTGTCAAAGCGTGCGGCTGCACGGTCGGCATCCGTCGGCAGACGATACCAGGTATGGGCGGTAAAGCGTGGCAGACCGGAAGCCAGCGCATTCACTTCATCGGCAAACGCATGCACTTCACCGTTCTCGGCGGCGTGGAACCAGTTTACCTGCGCGCTGTGGTTTGATTTAGCGAGGGTGTCGAGCATCGCCAGCATTGGCGTCTGGCCCACCCCGGCTGAGATCAGGGTGACCGGCGTATTCGCCTCAACCGCCATAAAGAAATCGCCCGCAGGCGCGGCCAGATGAACCACATCACCCACGTTAGCCTCGTTATGCAGCCAGTTTGATACCTGGCCACCATCTTCGCGTTTTACGGCAATGCGATAACGTTTACCGTCTGGTTTGCGGGTCAGGGAGTACTGGCGAATCTCCTGGTGCGGGAAACCTTCAGGCTTCAGCCACACGCCCAGATACTGCCCCGGCTGATAATCAGCGACCGGCTTGCCATCCACCGGCTCGAACTCAAAACTGGTGATGAGCTGGCTGCGCGGCGTTTTCTCGACGATACGGAAAGCGCGGGTACCTTCCCAGCCGCCTGCCTTACTGGCGTTTTCGCTGTAGATCTGTGCTTCACGGTTAATGAACACGTTTGCCAGCACGCCGTAGGCTTTTCCCCACGCGTCCAGCACCTCCTGACCCGGGCTAAACATCTCATCCAGTGTGGCCAGCAGATGGCCGCCGACGATATTGTACTGCTCCGGTTTGATCTGGAAGCTGGTGTGCTTCTGCGCAATTTTTTCCACGGCAGGCAGCAACGCCGCCAGGTTTTCGATATTACTGGCGTAGGCTGCGATGGCGTTGAACAGGGCTTCGCGCTGATCGCCGTTACGCTGGTTGCTCATGTTGAAAATCTCTTTCAACTCCGGGTTATGCGTAAACATACGATCGTAGAAATGGGCGGTGAGTTTCGGGCCGGTTTCGACCAGCAGGGGAATAGTGGCTTTAACTGTGGCGATGGTTTGAGCGTCGAGCATAGCAGCGTCCTTCAGTGGTGTTTTTAATGATGTATTTTAAATGCATCTTATAAAAAATACCCCTGCGTTGTAAATGGTTCTTTGCAACGTGAAAAATATGCATCACAAACCTGAAAAGAAATCCGTTGAAAATGATGAGGGCTTTATTCCTCAAACCCTTGCGTGGCGGGCAGGAAAACGTTTGCGTAAAATCGTTTGTCAAGACCTGTTATCACAGAACTAATCAGTTATACTGTTGCCCGTCGTCCAACAGGACTGCCTTTTCAGGCCAAAATTTTATTGTTAGCTGAGTCAGGAGATGCGGATGTTAAAGCGTGAAATGAACATTGCCGATTATGATGCCGAACTGTGGCAGGCTATGGAGCAAGAAAAAGTACGTCAGGAAGAGCACATCGAACTGATCGCCTCCGAAAACTACACCAGCCCGCGCGTAATGCAGGCGCAGGGTTCTCAGCTGACCAACAAATACGCTGAAGGTTACCCGGGCAAACGCTACTACGGCGGTTGCGAGTACGTTGATATCGTTGAGCAACTGGCCATCGATCGCGCTAAAGAACTGTTTGGCGCCGACTACGCTAACGTACAGCCGCACTCTGGCTCTCAGGCTAACTTCGCGGTCTACACCGCGCTGCTGCAACCGGGCGATACCGTTCTGGGTATGAACCTGGCGCAAGGCGGCCACCTGACTCACGGCTCTCCGGTTAACTTCTCTGGCAAACTGTACAATATCATTCCTTACGGCATTGATGAGTCCGGTAAAATTGACTACGAAGACATGGCGAAGCAGGCGCAGACCCACAAACCGAAGATGATTATCGGCGGTTTCTCTGCTTACTCCGGTATCGTTGACTGGGCAAAAATGCGTGAAATCGCAGACAGCATCGGTGCTTACCTGTTCGTTGACATGGCGCACGTTGCCGGCCTGATTGCTGCAGGCGTTTATCCGAACCCGGTTCCGCATGCTCACGTTGTGACCACCACCACGCACAAAACCCTGGCGGGCCCACGCGGTGGTTTGATTCTGGCAAAAGGTGGCGACGAAGAGCTGTACAAAAAGCTGAACTCTGCCGTATTCCCAAGCGCGCAGGGCGGCCCACTGATGCACGTTATCGCGGCGAAAGCGGTGGCGCTGAAAGAAGCGATGGAGCCAGAGTTTAAAGTTTACCAGCAGCAGGTTGCTAAAAACGCCAAAGCGATGGTTGAAGTCTTCCTGAACCGCGGTTACAAAGTGGTTTCCGGTGGTACTGAGAACCACCTGTTCCTGCTGGACCTGGTTGATAAAAACCTGACCGGTAAAGAAGCTGACGCTGCCCTTGGCCGTGCCAACATCACCGTGAACAAAAACAGCGTGCCAAACGATCCGAAGAGCCCGTTCGTGACCTCCGGTATCCGTATCGGTTCTCCGGCTGTTACTCGCCGCGGCTTTAAAGAAGCGGAAGTGAAAGAGCTGGCAGGCTGGATGTGTGACGTTCTGGACAATATCAATGACGAAGCGGTTATCGAGCGCGTTAAAGGTAAAGTTCTGGAAATCTGCGCACGCTTCCCGGTATACGCATAATCTTTCTGTTTTGCAGAAATAAAAAAGGCCGCAATCGCGGCCTTTTTTTATGGGTTAACGCCGGTCAAGGGAGAGGGCTCCCGGTCCCACTATCGCCAGTAAAATAAACGCTCCGGCAATACTGATATTCTTGTAGAAGTTAATCATATTCGGCATGACGGCTTCACCGGTCATATCCCAGTAGTGGTGGCCGATAATCGCGGTACCCAGCGTGTAAAATACAAAGAGTACGGCAACAGGGCGGGTGAAAAAGCCCAGCACGATCAGGATGGCGGCAGGCACCTCCATTACCACCGCAATAATGGCCGCCAGCATGGGCATGGGTGTACCCAGCGACGTCATATATTGTACGGTCCCGCTAAACCCCGTCAGTTTTGGATAGCCGAAGATAATAAACAGTACGACAAGCGCGATACGACCTATTAACAGCAACAGGTGACGTGCCTGGCCGAAATCTAAATAGCGAAGTGAGTTCATGGCAGAAATACCTCTGCAAGTGGAGTAATTTAAACGTAATACACATTTTCATTCCCTGCCATAAGTCAGATGACTGCACAATATGTTAAATTTTCGTTAATTTATAGCAGGCTATCGACTTGCTTAATTTTTGTATTCTCGCCAGACTATGGCCTCCATTTCGGGAGGGATTCATGGTCTTGCATTCCACGCGCTGGCTGGCGCTCAGTTATTTCACCTATTTCTTTAGCTACGGTATTTTTCTGCCTTTCTGGAGCGTCTGGCTCAAGGGGATCGGCCTGACGCCCGAGACCATAGGTATCCTGCTTGGCGCTGGTCTGGTGGCACGTTTCCTGGGAAGCCTGCTGATCGCACCGCGCGTCAGCGATCCCTCCTTGCTGATTAAGGCGGTACGCATTCTGGCGCTGTTGACGTTGGTCTTTGTCGCCTGTTTCTGGGTGAGCCACCAGTTTGCATGGCTGATGGTGGTGATGGTCGGTTTTAACCTCTTTTTCTCGCCGCTGGTTCCGCTGACGGATGCCCTGGCAAACACCTGGCAAAAACAGATAACGATGGATTATGGCCGCGTGCGGCTGTGGGGCTCAATTGCCTTTGTCATCGGCTCTGCACTGGTGGGTAAACTGGTTAGCCTTTACGATTACCGTGCGATCCTTGCGCTGCTGAGTATCGGCATTGCCTCCATGCTGCTGGGGATGCTGTTGCGTCCATCGGTAATGCCGCAAGGTGAGAGCCGTCATCAGGAAAGCGCCGGCTGGCCGGCCTGGCGAAGCCTGGTGGCACAAAGCTGGCGTTTCCTGGCCTGCGTCTGTCTGCTGCAGGGCGCGCACGCGGCGTACTATGGTTTCAGCGCCATCTACTGGCAGGGGGCAGGATACTCCGCATCTGCAGTGGGTTACCTGTGGTCGCTCGGTGTGGTCGCTGAGGTGATTATCTTCGCGCTGAGCAAAAAGCTGTTCCGGCGCTTCGGCGCGCGCGATCTGCTCCTGCTTTCTGCAGTCTGTGGCGTCGTACGGTGGGGCATTATGGGCTGGACGACGGAACTGCCGTGGCTGATCGTGGCGCAAATTCTGCACTGCGGCACCTTCACGGTATGTCACCTGGCGGCCATGCGCTATATCGCCGCGCGTGAAGGCGGGGATGTCATTCGGTTGCAGTCGGTTTATTCGGCGGTGGCGATGGGCGGCAGCATTGCGGTGATGACGGTCTTTGCGGGCTTCCTTTACCAGCATCTGGGACACGGGGTCTTCTGGGTCATGGCGCTTGTCGCCCTACCGGCGATGTTCGTTCGCCCTAAAGTCGCCGCGCGCGCGTAGCTACGATTCCAGCATGGCGCGAATATGTTCTTGCTGCTGCGTGTTCAGCGTCTCAACGGCGTGGATCAGCGGTGGTGAGAACAGGGGCAGGGCGGTCGGATAAGGGGTGATGACCAGCGCTGCTTCGCGCGGTGCCCCCTCTTTCTGATAGGCCTGCAGCGTCTGATAACGAATGTTGAGCGGCAGCAACGTCAATTCGCGCAGTTGCTGCTCTATCACGTCCTCACAGGATTTATCCTCTCCCGTCAATAACACCACCTGCTTCTCATGCAGATCGGTCTCCTGCATCAGCCAGGCGCCGAAAATGACCGCCACCAGGCTCATCTCTTCATCAGAAAAACGCAGCCCGAATTCCGCTTCCAGCTCAAACAACGCCTCTTTGGTGGTGCGTAACAGGCGGGGGTAGAGACGATGGATCTCTTCCGGCAGGCTATTGTCGATGCCTATCTCAAACAGCGAGCGGTCCAGCGCCTGGGCCAGATGAATATAAAGCTGGTCGGTCAGCCCCTGTTCATCGCTAAAGTTCATCCCGGTTTGCGCCCGAAAACGGGCGACCATGCGCACAATTGCCCGGCGCAGACGCTGATCCTGCTGATGCTTATCAAGCACAGGGTCAGGGGTGCGCAGCATCATAAACAGCAGCGCGAGAAAAAGTTGTTCATCGCTGTGGGTCCCTTGTGGCACACGGCGTTTCCAGTGACGAACAATCTCCTGAGCGGTGAAATATTCCCCTCTTGATTGCGTCCAGTTACGCTGCACCGATGAAAACTGCGGGGTATTCCCCAGATGATGCTGCATCAGGCAATACTGCAGATAGAGCTGCAAAAACTGTACGTCCCGGCAATCAAACGGGCGCTGAAGCTTGCGCGAGCAGAAGCTGATCAACGCCCGCAGGTTGGTATCATCATAGAGAGGCCGGGCAATGCCCTGCTGTTTAAGCGCGGTTTTCAGCGCGGGGGTAAACTGATGCGAAACGAATTGCGGACACAGCCGCATAGCCCTGCGCAGCCAGTGCAGCAGGCATAAACGTTGATTCAGGGCTGAGCCTTCAATCCGGTAGCTGCCGTCATGGTACGTGACGATGTCGAGCCGGTGATAGCGCTGGATTTCATCGCGCGTCTCGGCTATATCTTGCCGTGCCATAGCGTCGTCCACGCCATTGGCAGCGATAATGCTCTGTGCGGTAACGGCAGCATCGGGCAGGTAAAGCATTAAAAGCACCTGGCAGCGGCGCTGCGAACTGGAAAGCACAGATGGAATTTCAAGCGTCGTCATCATCTGTCGGGTATCCAGTGGGAATGTTTGATAAGAATAGCTAAAGGATGGGCGCTGAAAAGCGCGCCGGCAGGCCTTTCACTCAGGATTGCTGGCGAACATCACAGAATTTATGACGTGAGGAATTGATGCAAACAGTTAAACAAAGCGCAATGGCGTTATTTTTGACGGTGATCCCCTTTGCTGTCGTCGCGCATCCTCACAGTTTTATCAGCCTGAAAACCGAGCTGGTAACGGACGGAACGCAGCTCAGTGGCCTGAAAATGCGCTGGACGATGGATGAAATCACCTCGGCTGACCTGCTGTACGATGCCGGGAATGCAAAACCCGGGGATGAAATCTGGAAAAAGCTGGCGGCGGAAGTGATGGCCAACGTGCTTGGTCAGCACTATTTCACCGAGTTCTGGCATAACGGACAAAAAGTGAAATTTATGAATCGGCCGACGGAATATGGCATGACCCGCGACGGACATCAGGCGGTACTGACGTTTGTCCTGCCGCTGGCGCATCCGCAGCCGCTGGCTGGGCAGACCTATACGTTTTCCACCTTTGATCCCACTTACTATGTCGATATGCATTACGCAGAGGAGAGTGATGTGACGCTACCGGCAGCCCTGCAAAAAACCTGCACGATGGCAATGCACACGCCAAAACCGAGCGAAGAGACGCTCAATTTTGCGGTCTCTCTCGATAAAGAAGATGCACCACCCGAAGACATGGAGCTGGGTAAACAGTTCGCACAGCAGGTGACGTTGCAATGTCAGTGATCGCGTCTCCGGCACGAAAATCACGCCGCTGGCTTCATCTCTGGCCGCTGGCGCTCTTTTTGCTGCTGGCCGTGTGCGGCGCGTTGTGGCTATGGCACGCCTGGCCGCAGGTGATGATGAAAAGCATTGTCTGGCAGCGCGAGGTCAACCAGCAGATGAGTGGCTTACTGAAGGCGGTGGCGGAAAACCCGACGAAGGCAGGCGGTTCTCTTCTGGCCTTCAGTTTTCTCTACGGTGTCCTGCATGCGCTGGGGCCGGGACACGGCAAAATCGTGATCGCGACCTGGCTTGCGACCCATCCGTCCAGGCTCAAATCAAGCATTGGGTTGACCCTCGCATCTTCGCTGCTTCAGGGCGGCGTGGCGATTGCGCTGGTGGTGGTCGTCCTGTCGTTATTACGCCTTCCTGCTCGTCAGCTGCATATCAGCAGTTTCTGGCTGGAGAAGGGCAGTTACGCGCTGGTCGGTGTGCTGGGCTTGCTCCTGTGCTGGCGGGCACTGAAAAAACTGCGGGCTTTACTGCACAAACCCCAGTTCAGGGCTTTTACGCCGCACCATGAACACACTGCGAACTGCGGCTGTGGGCATCAGCATCTGCCGACGCAGGCGCAGCTACAGAACGGTGATGACTGGCGAGCGCGGCTGATGGTTGTGCTCTCAATGGGCATGCGTCCGTGTTCAGGGGCAATCATGGTGCTGCTGTTCAGTAAGGTGATGGGTGTATTTGGCTGGGGAATGCTCTCGGCATTGGCCATGGCGGCCGGGACGTCACTCACGATTTCGTCACTGGCACTGCTGGTGCACAGTTTCCGTCAACTGGCGGTCAAACTCAGCGGCAATAAAACGCCGGTGCTGTGGCAGCAGGTCGGATGGACAACGCTCGCGCTGGCGGGCGGGATGATTCTGCTGGTGGCTGCGGTAACGATGTGGATGAGTGCGGTGCCGGTGGGAAGGGGATTAAGGCCGTTTTAGTCAGGTGCAGCATGGTGCCCTTTCCCGGCGGGAGAGGGCACCGCAGGCTGGATTAACGCTTCAGCGCGTCGCTCAGCTCATCACGCATGTTTGCCAGCATGGCTTTAACAACACGTGGGTTACCTGCAACGATGTTGCCGGTCGTCAGATGGTTGTGGCCGCCGGTGAAATCGCAAACAATGGCGCCTGATTCACGCGCGATCAGCTCGCCCGCTGCAAAATCCCATGGCTTCAGTGACAACTCAAAGTAACCGTCAACGCGACCGGTAGCCACATAGGCCAGGTCCAGCGCGGCAGAACCGGTGCGACGGAAGTCCGCGCATTCGGTGAACAGTTTGCCCAGAATATTCATGTAAGTGGTTGCGTGCTGCTTCGCCTTGAACGGGAAGCCGGTTGCCAGAATGGTACCGTCGAGGTCGCGTGCATTGCTGCAGCGCAGACGGTAGCCGTTCAGCTGCGCGCCCTGACCGCGGGTTGCGGTGAACAGTTCGTTACGCATTGGATCGTAAACCACGGCGACTTCAGTACGGCCTTTAATGCGTACTGCGATAGACACGGAGAAGTGTGGCAGACGTTTGACGAAGTTGGTGGTGCCATCCAGTGGATCGATAACCCATTGAACATCCTGATCGGTACCTTCAAGTTCACCGCTTTCTTCGGTGATGATGGTGTGCTGCGGGTAAGATTTGCGGATGGTATCGATAATAATCGCTTCAGCGGCTTTATCGACGTTGGTTACGAAATCATTGCTGCCTTTCTGGCTGGTTTCAACAGAATCTGGCGTTTCGTAGTGTTTGGCAATTACATTACCCGCCTTGCGCGCTGCGCGCACGGCGATGGTCAGCATCGGATGCATCGGTCTCTCTCACTGGATGTTAAAGAACGGGAAAATCGGCGCAGAGTATAGCAGCGAGATCGGAATATGTCTCTCGTTTATGATAATATGGCCGAATATTCTTCAGACACAGAATCCAGACATTAAAACTATGCTGCAAAACATTCGAATCGTGCTGGTCGAAACATCGCACACTGGCAATATGGGCTCCGTAGCCCGCGCTATGAAAACCATGGGTTTAACGAACCTGTGGCTGGTTAACCCACTGGTGAAACCCGACTCACAGGCTATCGCTCTGGCTGCGGGCGCCAGCGATGTCATTGGTAACGCGCAGATCGTGGATACCTTGGACGAAGCCCTGGCAGGGTGCAGTCTGGTGGTTGGGACCAGCGCCCGCTCCCGTACACTGCCGTGGCCGATGCTGGATCCGCGTGAATGCGGTCTGAAAAGCGTCTCTGAAGCCGAACAGGCTCCTGTAGCGCTGGTGTTTGGCCGTGAACGCGTGGGCCTGACCAACGATGAACTGCAGAAGTGCCATTACCACGTGGCCATTGCTGCTAACCCGGAATACAGCTCCCTGAACCTGGCAATGGCCGTTCAGGTGATTGCCTATGAAGTGCGTATGGCGTGGCTGGCGACGCAGGAAAAAGCAACGGCAGAGCCGCAGGAAGAGGCCGTCTACCCGCTGGTGGACGATCTGGAGCGCTTCTATGGTCACCTGGAGCAGACCCTGCTCTCTACCGGTTTCATCCGTGAAGGTCACCCGGGGCAGGTAATGAACAAGCTGCGCCGCCTGTTTACCCGTGCACGTCCGGAAAGCCAGGAACTGAACATTCTGCGCGGGATTCTGGCGTCGATTGAGCAAAAGAATAAAGAGTAGTGCCCATCCTGGTGATACGGCACGGAATGTTAAATACCTGACTAAAACAGTCAAGTAAATAGTTGACCATTTTAGTCAGGAATGTCAGACTTGGCCCTGCTATGCAATACCCCCATTTTACTATAAAAAACCCCGGGCAGGGGCGAGTTTGAGGTTAAGTAAGACATGAGACTGACATCTAAAGGGCGTTATGCCGTGACCGCGATGCTGGACGTTGCGCTCAACTCCGAAGCGGGCCCGGTTCCGTTGGCTGATATTTCTGAACGACAAGGGATCTCCCTCTCCTATCTGGAGCAGCTGTTCTCCAGACTGCGTAAAAATGGACTGGTTTCCAGCGTTCGTGGCCCAGGCGGCGGTTATCTGCTGGGTAAAGACGCGGGCAGTATTGCAGTTGGCGAAGTGATCAGTGCCGTTGACGAATCCGTTGATGCGACCCGTTGCCAGGGTAAAGGCGGCTGCCAGGGCGGCGATAAGTGCCTGACCCACGCGCTGTGGCGCGACCTGAGCGATCGTCTGACCGGCTTCCTGAACAACATCACCTTAGGTGAACTGGTAAATAACCAGGAAGTTCTGGATGTCTCTGGCCGTCAGCACAGCCAGGACTCCCAACGCAGCACCCGCGGGCAGGACGCGATCGACGTCAAATTACGCGCGTAATAAAAAGATAAGTATTTCAGAATCAGGCCGGAGCGTTCGCTCGCTCCGTGTACTCGGTCGTACATCCAGCCGGTTGCCTGATTCCTTGCATTGAAGCGATGTACGGAGTTTATAGAGCAATGAAATTACCGATTTATCTCGACTACTCCGCAACCACGCCGGTGGACCCGCGTGTTGCCGAGAAAATGATGCAGTGTCTGACCCTGGACGGAAACTTTGGTAACCCAGCTTCCCGTTCACACCGTTTTGGCTGGCATGCTGAAGAGGCGGTAGATATCGCCCGTAATCAGATTGCTGACCTGGTGGGTGCCGACCCGCGTGAGATTGTATTCACCTCCGGTGCGACCGAATCCGATAACCTGGCGATCAAAGGTGCGGCCAACTTTTATCAGAAAAAAGGCAAGCACATCATCACCAGCAAAACCGAACACAAAGCCGTGCTGGACACCTGCCGTCAGCTCGAGCGTGAAGGTTTCGACGTGACTTACCTGGCACCACAGAGCAACGGTATCATCGACCTGAAAGAGCTCGAAGCGGCCATGCGTGATGACACCATTCTGGTCTCCATCATGCACGTAAACAACGAAATTGGCGTTGTGCAAGATATCGCGACCATCGGCGAAATGTGCCGTGCGCGCGGCATCATCTACCACGTGGACGCCACCCAGAGCGTGGGCAAACTGCCTATCGATCTGAGCCAGCTGAAAGTGGACCTGATGTCCTTCTCCGGCCACAAAATCTATGGCCCGAAAGGTATTGGTGCACTGTACGTTCGTCGTAAACCGCGTATCCGCATCGAAGCACAGATGCACGGTGGCGGTCACGAGCGCGGTATGCGTTCCGGTACGCTGCCTGTTCACCAGATCGTGGGTATGGGCGAAGCTTACCGTATTGCGAAAGAAGAGATGGAAACCGAGATGGCGCGCCTGCGCACGCTGCGTAACCGTCTGTGGGATGGCGTGAAAGATATGGAAGAAGTGTATCTGAACGGCGATCTCGAACAGGGCGCACCAAACATTCTCAACGTCAGCTTCAACTATGTTGAAGGTGAATCGCTGATTATGGCGCTGAAAGACCTGGCGGTTTCTTCCGGTTCTGCCTGTACGTCTGCAAGCCTGGAGCCATCCTATGTGCTGCGCGCACTGGGCATGACTGACGAGCTGGCACACAGCTCTATCCGTTTCTCTTTAGGTCGTTTCACTACCGAAGAAGAGATTGACTACACCATCAAGCTGGTTCGCAACTCCATCGGTCGTCTGCGTGACCTTTCTCCACTGTGGGAAATGTTCAAGCAGGGCGTGGATCTGAACAGCATTGAATGGTCACATCACTAATCGGTACATAAGGAGAATTCAACATGGCATACAGCGAAAAAGTTATTGATCATTACGAGAACCCGCGCAACGTCGGCTCTTTTGACAACAGCGACGAAAGCGTAGGTAGCGGTATGGTCGGTGCGCCAGCGTGTGGCGACGTGATGAAGCTGCAGATTAAAGTCAACAATGAAGGTATCATTGAAGACGCGCGCTTCAAGACCTACGGCTGCGGTTCTGCTATCGCCTCCAGCTCCCTGGTCACCGAATGGGTGAAGGGCAAGTCTCTGGACGAAGCACAGGCAATCAAGAACACGGATATTGCTGAAGAACTCGAACTGCCACCCGTGAAAATTCACTGTTCTATCCTGGCAGAAGACGCGATCAAAGCCGCCATTGCGGATTACAAAAGCAAACGTGAAGCAAAATAATTGAGGTTTGAGTATGTCGATTACCCTTAGCGACAGCGCTGCCGCGCGAGTAAGCTCTTTTCTGGCGAACCGTGGTAAAGGCTTTGGCCTGCGACTGGGCGTACGTACCTCCGGCTGTTCTGGTATGGCTTACGTACTGGAGTTTGTTGACGAACCGGCGTCTGATGACACCGTGTTTGAAGACAAGGGCGTGAAGGTGGTGGTCGATGGCAAAAGCCTGCAATTCCTCAATGGCACTCAGCTGGACTTTGTAAAAGAAGGCCTGAACGAAGGGTTCAAATTCACGAACCCGAACGTCAAAGACGAGTGTGGTTGCGGCGAAAGCTTCCACGTTTAACCGCGCGTCATCCGAAACCCCACCGCAGGACTCCTGTGCGTGGGGTTTGTTCTAACAGGCTACCCCTGAGATTGTTATGGATTACTTCACTCTCTTCGGACTACCCGCTCAATACCCGATTGATCTCCAGGCGCTGACGATCCGCTTCCAGGATCTGCAGCGTCAGTATCATCCGGATAAATTCGCCAGTGGTACTCAGTCAGAGCAATTGGCTGCGGTATCGCAATCTGCGACCATAAATCAGGCCTGGCAGACGCTGCGCCATCCATTGTCTCGCGCTGAGTATCTGCTCTCGCTTCATGGCTTTGATCTGGCGAGTGAACAGCACACCGTGCGTGATACGGCGTTTTTGATGGAACAGCTGGAACTGCGTGAAGAGCTGGATGAGATTGAACAGGCCAAAGATGAAGCGCGTCTGGAAAGCTTCATCAAGCGCGTAAAAGGCATGTTCGATACCCGCCATCAACTGATGGTGGAGCAACTGAACAACGAGACCTGGGATGTGGCGGCAGACACTGTGCGCAAACTCCGTTTTCTCGATAAACTGCGAAGCAGTGCTGAACAACTCGAAGAAAAGCTGCTCGATTTTTAATTTCGGAAGCAATTATGGCCTTATTACAAATTAGTGAGCCTGGCTTAAGTGCCGCACCGCACCAGCGTCGTCTGGCGGTAGGTATTGATCTGGGCACCACCAATTCTCTCGTGGCGACCGTGCGAAGCGGCCAGGCGGAAACGCTGGCTGACGAGCAGGGCCGTCATCTGCTGCCTTCCGTGGTCCACTACCAACAGCAGGGCCACGCGGTTGGCTACGACGCACGCGCGAACGCCGCGCGCGATCCGGCGAACACCATCAGTTCCGTAAAACGCATGATGGGCCGCTCCCTCGCCGATATTCAGACCCGTTATCCGCATCTGCCGTATCAGCTGCAGGCCAGTGAAAACGGCCTGCCAATGATTGCCACGGCAGCGGGGCTGCTGAACCCGATCCGCGTTTCTGCTGATATCCTCAAAGCGCTGGCGGCGCGTGCTACGGCAACGCTCGGTGGCGATCTCGATGGCGTGGTCATTACCGTTCCGGCCTACTTTGATGATGCTCAGCGTCAGGGCACCAAAGACGCGGCGCGTCTGGCGGGACTGCACGTTCTGCGCCTGCTGAACGAACCGACGGCGGCCGCCATTGCCTACGGCCTGGACTCCGGTCAGGAAGGGGTGATTGCGGTTTACGATCTGGGTGGCGGGACCTTTGATATCTCTATCCTGCGCTTAAGCCGTGGGGTGTTTGAAGTGCTGGCTACCGGCGGTGATTCTGCGCTGGGTGGCGATGACTTCGACCATCTGCTCGCTGATTTCATTCGCGAGCAGGCGGGTATTCCCGATCGCAGCGATGCACGCGTGCAGCGTGAACTGCTGGACGTGGCCATCGACGCGAAAATCGCCCTGAGCGATGCGCAGTCTGTCACCGTCAACGTGGCGGGCTGGCAGGGGGAAATCACCCGGGAACAGTTTAACGACCTGATCGCGCCTTTGGTGAAACGCACTCTGCTGGCCTGCCGTCGCGCACTGAAAGATGCGGGCGTTGAGGCTGACGAGGTGCTGGAAGTGGTCATGGTTGGCGGCTCCACGCGCGTACCGCTGGTGCGTGAACGGGTGGGCGAATTCTTTGGCCGCACGCCGCTGACGTCCATCGACCCGGATAAAGTGGTTGCCGTGGGCGCGGCTATCCAGGCGGATATTCTGGTCGGCAACAAGCCGGACAGCGAGATGTTGCTGCTGGATGTTATTCCGCTCTCTCTGGGGTTAGAAACCATGGGGGGACTGGTGGAGAAAGTCATTCCGCGTAACACCACCATTCCGGTGGCGCGTGCACAGGAATTCACCACCTTCAAAGACGGCCAGACCGCGATGTCCATCCATGTGATGCAGGGCGAGCGCGAGCTGGTGCAGGACTGTCGTTCACTGGCGCGCTTTGCGCTGCGCGGTATTCCTGCGCTGCCTGCGGGCGGTGCACATATTCGCGTTACCTTCCAGGTGGATGCGGACGGCCTGCTGAGCGTCACGGCGATGGAGAAATCCACCGGCGTTGAGTCGTCTATCCAGGTGAAGCCGTCCTACGGCCTGACCGATGGTGAGATCGCCTCCATGATTCAGGATTCAATGAGCTACGCCGAACAGGATGTGAAGGCGCGTATGCTGGCAGAACAGAAAGTTGAAGCCGCACGCGTGCTGGAAAGTCTGAACGGTGCGCTCGCTGCCGACGCCGCGCTGTTAAGCGCCGCTGAGCGTCAGGTGATTGACGAGGCTGCCGCGCGCTTAAGCGCAGTGGCCGAAGGCAATGATGCTGATGCAATAGAAGAAGCCATTAAAAACGTTGATAAACAAACCCAGGACTTTGCTGCTCGCCGCATGGACAAATCTGTCCGCGTCGCGCTGAAAGGCCAGTCCGTGGACGAGGTTTAATATGCCAAAGATTGTTATTTTGCCTCATGCGGACCTCTGTCCGGATGGTGCTGTTCTGGAAGCGAAGACCGGTGAGACCATTCTCGATGTTGCCCTGCGTAACGGTATCGAAGTGGAACACGCCTGTGAAAAATCCTGTGCCTGCACAACCTGCCACTGCATCGTGCGTGAAGGTTTTGACTCTCTGGCCGAGAGCACCGAAGATGAAGACGACATGCTGGATAAAGCATGGGGTCTGGAGCCAGACAGCCGTTTGAGCTGCCAGGCTCTGGTGACCGATGAAGATCTGGTCGTGGAATTCCCACGCTACACCATCAACCACGCACGCGAGCACTGATATGGGACTGAAGTGGACTGACAGCCGTGAAATCGGCGAAGCGCTCTACGACGCTAACCCGGATCTCGATCCTAAAACCGTACGCTTCACCGATATGCATCAGTGGATCTGCGATTTAGACGATTTTGACGACGATCCAAACGCATCCAATGAAAAAATTCTGGAGGCGATTCTGTTAGTCTGGTTAGATGAAGCAGAATAAATCACCTTACGGGCTGCCTTCAGGCGGCCCGTTTGCTAATAAGGATAAATAAAATGACCGAAGCGATGAAGATTACGATCTCGAATCAGCCTGCTGACGCGCGCTGGGGCGAGAAAGCCACCTACAGTATCAACAACGACGGTATTACCCTGCACCTGACTGGCAACGATGATTTGGGTCTGATCCAGCGCGCGGCGCGCAAAATTGATAGTCTGGGCATTAAACATGTCACCCTTGACGGCGAAGGCTGGAATATCGACCGCAGCTGGGCATTCTGGGCGGGTTACAAAGGACCGAAAGGCAGCCGTAAAATCGAGTGGGCGACGCTCGACGAAGCGGGTCAGAAAGAGCTGGAAAGCCGTCTGACCATTATCGACTGGGTGCGCGATACCATTAACGCCCCGGCAGAAGAGCTGGGTCCTGAACAACTTGCGCAGCGCGCCGTTGACCTGCTGTGCGGCGTGGCCGGCGACAAAATGTCTTACCGCATCACCAAAGGTGAAGACCTGCGCGAGCAGAACTATATGGGGATCCACACCGTGGGTCGCGGTTCCGAGCGTCCTCCGGTATTGCTGGCGCTGGATTACAACCCAACCGGTGATAAAGCAGCACCGGTATTTGCCTGCCTGGTCGGGAAAGGCATCACGTTCGATACCGGCGGTTACAGCCTGAAGCAGAGCGCGTTCATGGACTCCATGAAGTCCGATATGGGCGGTGCGGCAACCATCACCGGCGCGCTGGCGTTTGCCATTACGCGCGGTCTGAACAAGCGCGTGAAGCTTTACCTGTGCTGTGCGGACAACATGGTGAGCGGTAATGCCTTTAAGCTCGGCGACATTATTCGCTACCGTAACGGTAAAAACGTGGAAGTGATGAACACCGATGCGGAAGGTCGTCTGGTGCTGGCCGATGGTCTCATCGACGCGTCTGCGCAGAAGCCAGAGCTGATTATCGACATGGCGACCCTGACCGGTGCGGCGAAAACCGCGCTGGGCAACGACTACCATGCGCTGTTCAGCTTTGACGACAAACTGGCAGCCCGTCTGCTGGCAAGCGCGGCCGCGGAGAACGAACCGTTCTGGCGTCTGCCGCTGGCCGAATTCCACCGCAGCCAGCTGCCGTCTAACTTCGCCGAACTGAACAATACCGCGAGCGCAGCCTATCCGGCGGGTGCGAGCACGGCGGCCGGCTTCCTGTCTCACTTCGTTGAGAACTATCACGAAGGCTGGTTGCACATCGACTGCTCCGCAACCTACCGTAAAGCGGCCGTTGAGCAGTGGTCTGCAGGGGCAACGGGACTGGGCGTGCGTACTATCGCGAACCTGCTGACTGCCGAGTAATTGTCTTTGTCCGACGGCGCTGTGCTTGTCCGGGCCTACGGTTTTGTAGGCCTGTTAGCCTTGCGCCAGCCGACATTATGTTGAAGTAGCCAAACTATGTCTGAAACGAAAAACGAATTAGAAACTCTGCTGGAACAGGCGGCGACCGAGCCCGCCCACCGTCCGGCATTTTTCCGCACGTTGCTGGAGTCCACCGTCTGGGTTCCGGGTACCGCAGCGGAAGGCGAACAGGTTGTTGAAGACAGCGCGCTGGACCTGCTCCACTGGGAGAAAGACGACGGCACTTCGGTGATCCCGTTCTTCACCTCGCTGGAAGCGCTGCAGCAGGCTGTTGAAGACGAGCAGGCGTTCGTGGTGATGCCGGTGCGCACTCTCTTCGAAATGACGCTGGGCCAGACCTTGTTCCTCAACGCCAAACTGCCAACCGGGAAAGAGTTCACCCCGCGTGAAATCAACCATCTGATTGGCGAGGAGGGCAACCCGCTCAGTACGCAGGAAGTGCTGGAAGGGAGCGAAACGCTGCTGTTGTCTGAAGTAGCCGACCCCCCTGCGCAGATGATTGATTCGCTGACCACGCTGTTCAAAACCCTCAAACCCGTGAGGCGCGCGTTCCTCTGCTCAGTTAAAGAGAGCACGGATGAACAGCCGGTACTGCTGATTGGCATTGAAGCAGATGGCGATATCGAGGAGATTATTCAGGCTGCGGGCAGTGTTGCCACCGATACGCTGCCGGGTGATGAGCCGATCGATATCTGTCAGGTGAAGAAGGATGAGAAGGGCATCAGCCACTTTATTACCGAGCACATCACGCCGTTTTACGAGCGTCGCTGGGGCGGATTCCTGCGCGATCTCAAAACCACCCGCATTATCTGATTACGCGGGGTGATTTTTCACCCCGTCGCTTCCAGTAGCAATAAATCCATCAGCAGGACCAGATTCGACTCAAACGACGTCACGCCAGCGGCTTCTGCGGCGTAATGTACTGCCTCGTCATATAAGGCAAAGTGCAAATCTGCCATTCCCGCCAGCGTATTGGCCGAAGCGCGCGTAAAAGCCACGACCGTCATACCCACGTTTTTAGCGATCCGCGCTTTATCCAGCACCTGTTCGGTTTCACCGCTGCGTGAGACGGCGATAAATACCTGATACCGCGCAGCGTTGCTGAGGAAAATGTTTCGGCTATCGCCCGGCCCGGAAATAAACGCCGTTTTGCCCAACACCTGCAATTTCTTGGTGAGGTACTCGGCGAAGAGATAAGAGAAGCCGGCGCCATAAAGAAAGAAGCTCTCTTTCTGGCGCAGTAACGTCGAAAATTGCGCGCGCTTCTCCTGCGTTACCCACTGAAAGGTTTGCTGATAGTTCGCGATAAATTGACTGAAAAGCGCCGGCAGTTCCGGGCGCTGTTGTGCCTGCGCGGCGATATACGGCGTCTCGGTTAACAGCTGTTTGCAGTGCCAGATAAATTCACTGAAACCGCTGAAGCCTAATTTCTGGCATAGACGCATAATGGTGGCGGTTGAGACGAACGTCGCCTGCGCCAGTTCGCGCACCGTAATATTGCCCACCAGCAGAGGATGCTCTGTCAGGTGGGCCAGCACGCGATATTCCGCGCGGGTCAGTGACGCCCCGCGCGTTAACAGCGTGGCCAGACGGTTATCCATTATTTGGCCGGTTCAACGGGCAAATCGTCTCGTGCACCCCATTCACTCCAGGCGCCATCATAAAGCGTCACGTCGTTTACACCGAGTGTGGCGAGCGCCAGAATCACCACGCAGGCCGTGACGCCGGACCCGCAGCTGGCAATAACGGGACGATGCAAATCCACGCCCTGACGATCAAAAATAGCGCGCAGCTCATCGGTCGTTTTTAATTCACCTTCAAACACCAGATCGCCCCACGGCACATTAAACGCGCCGGGAATATGGCCGCGCTTCAGCCCCGGACGCGGTTCATCCGCCTGGGCGTTAAAGCGCGCTGCAGGGCGGGCATCGACAATTTGCGCCGTTTTTTCATGGCTGACCACCAGCACGTCGGTCAGACGTTTTACCTGATGCGCATCAAACGTCGCGTCGAACTCGCCTTCCGGCAGCGTCACGTCGCCCTGCTGCAATGGCAGTTCATCACGCTTCCAGCCCGCGAGGCCGCCTGCCAGAATTGAGACTTTCTCCACGCCAAAGTTTTTCAGCATCCACCAGGCGCGCGGTGCGGAGAAGAGGTTACCTTCATCGTAAACCACGAGGTGCTTGTCACGATTAACGCCAAGTTCGCGCATCGCCACGGAGAACGCTTCCGGGCGCGGCAGCATGTGCGGGAGAGGGGAGTTATGGTCGGACAGGGCTTCAATATCAAAAAATACCGCGCCCGGCAAATGCCCTGCGCGGTATTCTGCGACCATATCGCGAAGGTGTTCCTGCCCGGCAGGTGCCATACGCGCGTCAATAATCTGTACTTCCGGATCGTCACCGTGCTCAATCAGCCAGTCGGCGGCGACAAAATATGAGGTGGACATGGGTTGCCTCCATTCTTTTCCGTAAAAAAGGATTGTCGGTGTTTTTTCTGACACCGACAAGCAAACCACATTCAACTCGCGAGCACGACCCTATTTTTTCACCGCTTCACCGTTCTGCCAGGCTTTTTGCAGCGCAGGCCAGTAGTCACGGTTGGCGTCAATCATGTCATCGAGAATCGCTTTTGCGTGCTCCATGGTAGGCACGGTACGGTTCAGGGTGAACGCCTGCAGTGCTTTTTCGTAGCTGCCTTCAATGGTCGCTTCCACCAGCAGCTGTTCAGAGGCGAGCTGCTGCTGAAGCAGCGTCTGATGGAACAGCGGGACCCGACCCACGCGGATCGGCTCTGGCCCTTCAGAGGTGATGTAGGCCGGGACTTCCACCACCGCATCGTACGGCAGATTGGTTATCGCCCCGCGGTTTTCCACCATTACCAGATGGCGCTGACGCAGGTTAAATGCCAGCGAGCAGGCGACATCGACAATAAACTCGCCGTGGACGCCCACGTGGAAGGCATCCGGTAAAATCCCGGTACGCTTATACTCTTCTGCGGCGGCAAACAGCTTTTTCTCACGCCCGTTCATCACTTCGTTCGCGCGGGTGTAGTCCGGATTCTGATGTTCCACAATCTGGTTTGGCATCAGGTAGTACTGCAGATAGGGGTTTGGCAGATATTCCGGGAAGTTATCCATGATGGGCTTGATGTTGCGCCAGGTTTTCACCCACGACGGATCCGAGTGCTGCGGATCCGTTTTGGCCGCATCTTCCGTCAGCAGGCCGAACCTCGCGATATGCCGACGCAGTTCCGGCAGCTTGTCCTCGCCGTCCACCCGCACGTGGGTAAACCAGCCGAAGTGGTTCAGACCAAAGTAGTCCACCTCCAGCTTGTGGCGGTCCACACCCAAAATGGCCCCCATGTTACGCATCGCCGCCACTGGCATATCGCAGATATTAAGCACGCGGGCGTCCGGTCGCAGGCGGCGCACCCCTTCCGCAACGATCGCTGCCGGGTTGGAATAGTTCACGATCCAGGCTTTTTCATGCGCGTAGCGATCCACCAGATCGATCAGCTCGACCATCGGCAGAATCGTGCGCAGGCCGTATGCCAGCCCGCCAGGACCGCAGGTTTCCTGGCCCACCACGCCGTGGCGCAGCGGGATCTTCTCATCCTGCTCACGCATCCTGTACTGGCCGACACGCATCTGGGCGAAGACAAAGTGCGCCCCGCTGAACGCGACTTCCGGGTCTGTGGTCACGGTGAAGGTAATGCTCTGGCTATGGTCGCGAATGACCTTCTCCACCACCGGTGCAATGGTGTTCTGGCGTGCTTCGTCGATATCGTAGAGGCGAATCTCGGCCAGCGGGAAGTCCTGCAGGCGTACCATCAGGCTTTTCACGATACCTGGCGTATAGGTGCTGCCGCCACCGGCAATCGACAGAATAAAAGGGGGTGTAAACATCTTTAGCTCCTCTCAGAGAAACGTCTCAACGGCTTCTCGCATTTTTTTGACATGCAGCCCGTAGACCACCTGAACGTTGTTACCTTGTTTGATAATCCCTTTCGCGCCGGTCGCTTTCAGACGCGGCTCGTCGATGATGGAGACATCCTTCACCGTGACGCGTAAGCGGGTGTAGCAGTTATCCACTACCTCAATGTTTTCCCGGCCTCCCAGTCCCACCACGATGGATTCACCCAGCCCGTCATTGTTCCCCTTCGCCTGATACTCCTGTTTGCTGTACAGGCGCGTCTCCTGATCGTCATCCTCGCGTCCCGGCGTCTTCATGTTGAAGCGCAGGATCAGGAAGCGGAACACCACAAAATAGAGCGCGAACATGATGAGCCCGACCACGATGTACATCGGCCAGTTGGACTTCTCCGTGCCGAGCGGCAGGTTATAAAGAATAAAATCGATAATTCCGTTAGCGCCGATGGCATGAACACCGAACAGGGAGAAAAGCATCATGCCGATGCCGGTCAGCACCGCATGTACCACAAACAGCAGCGGTGCGACGAACAGGAACGAAAACTCAATCGGCTCGGTAACGCCCACCAGCAGAGAGGTTAATGCTGCCGGGATCAGGATGGCTTTGGCTGCCGCTTTGCGCTCCGGCCTGGCGGTCATGTACATCGCCAGCGCCGCCGCGGGCAGGCCAAACATTTTGCTGATGCCGCGCGCGTCCCACACTACCGTGCTGCTCAACTGCTTCACTTCCGGACAAGCCATTTCGGCGAAATAGATATTGCGTGCGCCCTGATAAACCGTGCCGCATACCTCTTGCGTCCCCCCAAGTTCGGTATACAGGAAGGGGGTATAGACCAGATGATGCAGGCCGGTCGGCACCAGAATACGTTCCAGGAAGCCGTAAATGGCCACCCCAACAGGCCCGGAACCTTTGATCGCCAGCGCCAGTGCGCTGATGCCATGCTGGGCAAATGGCCACAGTTCGCTCATCACGACGCCGAGCAGCATTGAGACAGGAAGCATGACGATGGCGACGAAACAGTGGCCGGAATAGATGGCCATCGCGCCGTTAAACTGTACGCCGGAGTATTTGTTGTACAGGTATCCGGACAGCGCCCCGGTCAGGATCCCGGCGAAAACGCCCATCTCCAGCACCTGCACGCCCAGCACCATACTTTGCCCGGCGGCTTTCATCTGGTCAGCGGGGGCCAGTTCGCCCTGGAGCTGCAGCGTAACGTTCATCGCGTTAATGAAAACAACGAAGGTCACCAGGCCGATCAGGGCCGCATAGCCTTTATCACGCGTGGCCAGGCCAATCGGTATCCCGACGGCAAACACCAGCGCCAGGTTAACCAGTACTGACACAGCCGATTTCGCGATAAGCTGACCAATATGCTGAATCAGCGGATGGCCGAGAAACGGCACATACTCTGCGAGGTTACCGTTCCCCAGGACGTTACCGAATGCGATAAACAGACCGACGATCGGTAAGATAAGTACCGGTCCGTACAACGATTTTCCGAAATTTTGTAGGGCGTTCACGGCTCGTTTCATGACTGTCTCTCTTAGTGAACCGCGCACTCGGGGTGCGTCTTGAGCTTAAAGCTAGCAGGCTAAAGGCGAGGTAATCCAGCTATCTTCTTGTTTTAAAAACAAATGACGTAAAAGGTAACATGTGACGTTTGCGACTGTGATCGGCATAGCAGTGCCTGAGTAAAGGCGTCGTCGCTCTGCGAGGTGCTTTCCAGATTCTAAAATTAGACTTTTTGTATTAATGAAACTTGCGGATAATACTTATCCGGAAGACGACCAACAGGCTCCATGGGCCAGGGACAAAGGATGACACCGTTTCGCTTAGCCGCGATTTCTCTCGCGCTGCTTACCACATTTTCGCTTGTCGGCTGTGATAACAGCGACGATAACTCTCAGGCTGCGGCTCCCGCAGCATCCACAGCAACGACACCGAAAGCATCGGAAAAGCCGGACGCTGAAAAGCTGGCAACGCTGGCGGCACAGAGTCAGGGCAAAGCGCTCACCCTACTGGATACTTCAGAGGTGCAGCTTGATGGCGCGGCCACGCTGGTGCTGACCTTCTCTGTTCCGCTTAATCCCGATCAGGATTTCGCCAAAACAGTGCATGTGGTGGATAAAAAAAGCGGCAAGGTTGACGGGGCGTGGGAACTCGCACCTAACCTGAAAGAGCTACGCCTGCGCCATCTGGAGCCCAACCGCAATCTGGTTGTCACCGTTGAACGTGATCTGCAGGCGCTGAACAAAGCGACATTTGGTATCGATTACGAAAAAGCCCTGACCACCCGGGATGTTGAACCGACGGTCGGTTTTGCCAGCCGTGGCTCGCTGCTGCCGGGCAAGGTGGTGGAAGGTCTGCCGGTAATGGCGCTCAACGTCAACAATGTTGACGTGAATTTCTACCGCGTGAAGCCTGAATCCCTGGCCTCCTTTGTCAGCCAGTGGGAGTACCGTAACTCCCTGACCAACTGGGAGTCCGATAATCTGCTCAAAATGGCGGACCTGGTGTATACCGGCCGGTTTGACCTCAATCCGGCACGCAACACCCGTGAAAAACTGCTGTTGCCGCTGCGGGATATTAAGCCGCTCCAGCAGTCAGGCGTGTACATCGCGGTCATGAATCAGGCCGGGCACTATAACTACAGCAATGCCGCGACGCTCTTTACCTTAAGTGATATTGGGTTGTCCGCTCACCGTTATCATAACCGTCTGGATATTTTCACCCAGAGCCTGGAAGATGGCGCGGCGCAATCCGGCGTTACCGTCACCCTGTTGAATGATAAAGGGCAGACGCTTGCCGAAGCGAACAGCGATGCTGACGGCCACGCAAAACTTGAGACTGACAAAGAAGCCGCGCTGATTCTGGCCAGCAAAGACGGACAGACCACGCTGCTTGACCTCAAACTTCCGGCCCTCGATCTGGCGGAGTTTGATATCGCAGGTAGCCCAGGCTACAGCAAGCAATTCTTTATGTTTGGCCCGCGCGATCTCTATCGCCCTGGCGAAACGGTGATCCTCAATGGTTTGCTGCGCGACAGCGACGGTAAACCGCTTCCTGCCCAGCCGGTTAAACTCGACGTACTGCGCCCGGACGGACAGGTGGCGCGCACGGTTGTCGTCCAGCCTGAGAACGGCCTCTATCGCTTCAATTATTCCCTGGACGGCGGGGCGCAGACCGGTATGTGGCATATCCGCGCCAATACCGGCGATAACCAACAGCGCCTGTGGGATTTCCACGTTGAAGATTTTATGCCGGAGCGTATGGCGCTTAATCTGACGGGACAAAAAGCGCCGGTTTCCACCGAGGATAACGTCGACTTTAACATTGCGGGTTATTACCTGTATGGCGCACCTGCCAACGGAAATTCCCTGCAAGGCCAGCTTTTCCTGCGACCGCTGCGCGAAGCCGTCGCTGCACTGCCGGGCTTCCAGTTCGGTGATATCGCCGAAGAGAACCTGAGCCGCAGCCTGGATGAAGTTCAGCTAACCCTTGATGAACAAGGGCGCGGACAGGTCTCGACCGAAAGCCAGTGGAAAGAGGCGCATTCACCGCTGCAGCTGATCCTGCAGGCCAGCCTTCTGGAGTCGGGCGGTCGCCCGGTGACGCGCCGTGCTGAGCAGGCCATCTGGCCGGCGGCCGAGCTGCCGGGTATCCGTCCTCAGTTTGCCAGTAAGGCCGTTTATGACTACCGCACTGACACCACCGTCAACCAGCCGATCGTGGATGAAAACGGCAATGCCAGCTTTGATATCGTCTATGCCGATGCCAGCGGGGCAAAAAAGGCGGTTTCCGGGTTACAGGTTCGCCTGATCCGTGAGCGCCGTGACTACTACTGGAACTGGTCAGAGAGCGATGGCTGGCAGTCACAGTTTGATCAGAAAGACCTGGTGGAGGGCGAGCAGGAGCTGACCCTCAAGGCCGATGAAACCGGTAAAGTGACCTTCCCGGTGGAGTGGGGCTCGTACCGTCTGGAGGTCAAAGCGCCGGACGACATGGTCAGCAGCGTGCGCTTCTGGGCCGGCTACAGCTGGCAGGATAATAGCGACGGCACCGGTGCCGCTCGTCCTGACCGTGTGACCATTAAACTGGACAAGCCTTCCTATCAGCCGGGAGATACCATCCAGCTGCATATCGCTGCTCCGGCGGCGGGTAAAGGCTATGCGATGATCGAGTCCAGCGAAGGGCCGCTGTGGTGGAAAGAGATCGACGTACCGGCCAACGGGCTCGATCTCTCAATCCCGGTGGATAAGGCCTGGAAACGTCACGATCTCTATCTCAGCACGCTGGTGGTACGCCCTGGCGATAAATCCAAATCAGCGACGCCGAAACGTGCCGTCGGGTTACTGCATCTGCCGATGGGCGATGAGAATCGCCGCCTGAATGTCGCGCTGGAAAATCCGCAGAAAATGCGGCCAAACCAGACGCTGTCCGTGAAGGTGAAGGCCAGCGTCAAAGAAGGCGCCGTTCCGCAGAAAGTGAATGTGCTGATCTCGGCAGTGGACAGCGGCGTGTTGAACATCACCGATTACGTTACCCCGGATCCGTGGGAAGCGTTCTTCGGTCAGAAGCGCTACGGCGCGGATATCTACGATATTTACGGTCAGGTCATTGAAGGGCAGGGCCGCATGGCTGCACTGCGCTTTGGTGGTGACGGCGATGAGCTTAAGCGCGGCGGTAAACCACCGGTGAACCACGTGACTATCATTGCCCAGCAGGCGCAGCCGGTCGAGCTCGATGCTAACGGTGAAGGGACCGTGACGCTGCCCATTGGAGACTTCAACGGCGAGCTGCGTCTGATGGCGCAGGCCTGGACGGAAGATGATTTCGGCAGCAGCGAAGGTAAAGTTATTGTCGCCGCCCCAATCATTACCGAACTGAACACGCCGCGCTTCCTGGCAAGCGGCGATACCTCACGCCTGACGCTGGATGTGACCAACCTGACGGACCAGCCGCAAACGCTGAACGTTGCTTTTACCGCTACCGGCAAGCTGTCGCTTGAGGGCGCACAGCCGCAGCCCGTGAAGTTACCGCCGGGCGCGCGCAGCACTCTGTTTATCCCGGTACGTGCGCTGGATGGCTACGGTGACGGTGAAGTGACCGCTCAGGTGACCGGCCTGCAGCTGCCGGGCGAGACTTTCGCTGCACAACAGAAGAGCTGGAAAATCGGCGTTCGTCCGGCATTCCCGGCGCAGACCGTTAACACCGGTGCTATGCTGAATCCTGGTGAGTCGTGGAGTGCACCGGCGCAGCACCTTAATGGCTTCTCTCCTGCCACGCTACAGGGACAATTGCTGCTGAGCGGGAAACCGCCTCTGAATCTGGCGCGCTATATTCGTGAGCTGCAGGCATACCCGTATGGCTGTCTGGAGCAAACCACCAGTGGTCTGTTCCCGTCGCTCTACACCAACGCGGCGCAGTTGACCGCGCTTGGCATCAAAGGGGATACGGATGACAAGCGCCGTGCGGCCATTGATATCGGGATCTCCCGTCTGCTGCAAATGCAGCGTGATGACGGAGGTTTCGCGCTTTGGGATAAAAACGGTCCGGAGGAGTACTGGCTCACCGCCTATGTCACTGACTTCCTGGTTCGCGCAGGTGAGCAGGGCTACAGCGTGCCTGCTGAGGCGGTTAACAACGCCAACAGCCGCTTGCTGCGTTACCTGCAGGACCCGGGCATGATGTCCATCCGCTACAGCGATGATACCCAGGCCAGTAAATTTGCGGTGCAGGCCTATGCCGCGCTGGTGCTGGCTCGCCAGCAAAAAGCCCCGCTTGGTGCGTTGCGTGAAATCTGGGAACGTCACGGACAGGCCGCTTCCGGGCTGCCGCTGATGCAGCTGGGGATGGCGCTTAAATTGATGGGTGACGCACCGCGCAGCCAGCAGGCGCTGGGTCTGGCCATCAAAACGCCGCGTAACGACAGCAAAAACTGGATGGCCGATTATGGCAGTGCGCTTCGTGATAATGCGCTGATGCTCTCTCTGCTTGAGGAGTACAAGCTTCTGCCGGATGCGCAAAATACGCTGCTGAACGCCTTGTCGGAACAAGCTTTCAGCCAGCGCTGGCTCTCGACCCAGGAGAGTAACGCCCTGTTCCTGGCCGGACGCTCGCTGCAAACTTTGTCCGGTGCATGGCAGGCGCAAACGTCTCTGGCGGATACCGCATCAGGTGGTGATAAAGCCCTGGTACAGAACGTGAACGGCGACCAGCTTGGCGCGTTGCAGGTGACCAATACCGGTAGCACACCGCTGTGGGTACGCCTTGATAGCACCGGTTATCCGGCATCTGCACCTCAGCCATCGTCTAACGTGCTGCAGATTGAGCGCCATATTCTGGCAACCGACGGCAGCACAAAGTCGCTCACGTCACTGAAGAGCGGCGAGCTGGTGCTGGTATGGCTTGAAGTGAAGGCCAGCCAGAACGTGCCGGATGCGCTGGTTGTCGATCTCCTCCCGGCGGGGCTGGAACTTGAAAACCAGAACCTGGCGAGCAGCAGCGCCAGCCTGCAGGACAGCGGCAGCGAAGTGCAGAACCTGCTCAGTCAGATGCAGCAGGCGGATATTCAGCATATGGAATTCCGCGACGATCGCTTTGTGGCGGCGGTGCCGGTTAACGAAGGGCAGCCGGTCACGCTGGTTTATCTGGCGCGCGCCGTGACGCCGGGAACCTATGAGGTGCCGGTCCCGATGGTAGAGTCCATGTATGTTCCGCAGTGGCGGGCAACAGGTGCGGCCAGTGGCCCGCTGATTGTTGTACCGTAATATGCGGCTTGTACGTCTGATACGCTCCCGCTGGCTGTGGCTGGCGGGAGCGCTTCTCGTTTTATGGGGGCTGATTCTGGCCGCTGATCGCCTGTGGCCGTTGCCTCTGAAAGAGGTCAACCCCGCACGGGTGGTGGTGGACGAAAAGGGCGCACCGCTCTGGCGTTTTGCCGACAGCGAAGGGATCTGGCGCTATCCGGTCACTCTCGAAGAGGTTTCTCCCCGCTATCTTGAAGCCTTGATCCAGTATGAAGATCGCTGGTTCTGGGACCATCCAGGCGTGAATCCGTTCTCTGTGCTGCGCGCCGCCTGGCAGGATCTTACCTCCGGGAGGGTTGTCTCAGGCGGCAGCACGCTCACTATGCAGGTGGCGCGCCTGCTGGATCCGCATCCGCGCACTTTTGGTGGCAAAATTCGTCAGCTCTGGCGAGCCATGCAGCTTGAGTGGCACCTCTCTAAGCGCGACATCCTCACGCTTTATCTTAACCGCGCCCCGTTTGGCGGTACGCTGCAGGGGATTGGTGCGGCAAGCTGGACCTATCTCGGCAAACCACCTTCGCAGCTCAGCTATTCCGAAGCGGCGCTGCTCGCCGTATTGCCGCAGGCGCCAAGCCGGTTACGTCCTGACCGCTGGCCGGAACGTGCAGAAGCGGCACGTAACAAAGTGCTCGACCGGATGGTGACGCAGGGCGTCTGGTCGGCAAGCCAGGTTAAGGAGTCCCGTGAAGAAGCGGTATGGCTGGCGCCCCGGCAAATGCCGCAGCTGGCACCGCTCTTTTCGCGCATGATGCTCAGTAAAAGTCGCGATACTAAAATTGTGACTACCCTGGATGCGTCCCTGCAGCGGCAGCTTGAAGAACTGGCGATGAACTGGAAATCCCGCCTGCCAGCACGCAGTTCGCTGGCAATGATCGTCGTCGATCACACGGATATGAAAGTGCGTGGCTGGGTGGGATCGGTCGACATTAACGATGACACCCGGTTTAGCCATGTGGATATGGTGAATGCGATCCGATCGCCGGGATCGGTGCTCAAGCCCTTTATCTACGGTATGGCACTGGACGACGGTTTGATCCACCCGGCATCGCTGCTCCAGGATGTTCCAAGAAAAACGGGGGATTATCGCCCGGGTAATTTCGACAGTGGATTCCATGGGCCGGTGAGTATGAGTGAAGCGCTGGTACGTTCCCTTAATCTGCCCGCCGTGCAGGTGCTCGAGGCATACGGACCAAAACGTTTTGCTGCGATGTTGAGTAATGCAGGTTTGCCGCTGATTTTACCTGCTGGCGCACAGCCGAATTTATCGCTGATCCTGGGCGGGGCAGGGGCGCGGTTGGCCGATATCACCGCGGCCTATAGCGCGTTCGCCCGACACGGTAAAGCGGGCCGGCTGCGCTTACAGCCAGGCGATCCCTTGTCAGAGCGGCCGTTGTTATCCCAGGGGGCGGCGTGGATCATTCGCCGTATTCTGGCCAATGAGGCGCAGCCGCTGCCGGACAATGCGCTGCCTCAGGTGGTACCTCTGGCATGGAAAACGGGAACCAGCTATGGCTACCGTGACGCATGGGCGGTAGGGCTGAATGCCCGTTACGTTATTGGGATCTGGACCGGACGACCGGACGGCACGCCTGTGGCGGGTCAGTTTGGGTTTGCGAGCGCGGTACCTCTGCTTAACCAGGTGAATAATGTACTGCAGTCTGGTTCAACGCTCGATCAGGCGCGTCTGCCACGCGACCCGCGTCCTGACGGTGTGGGGCGCGGCGTCATCTGTTGGCCGGGCGGCCAGTCGCTGCCGGAAGGGAGCGAAAATTGCCGTCGTCGCCTGGCGACCTGGCTGCTGGACGGCAGCGAGCCGCCGACATTGCTCCTACCGGAACAGGAAGGTATTCGCGGGATCCGTTTCCCGGTCTGGCTGGATAAAGAGGGCAAACGCGTGGCGGCAGACTGCCCGGATGCGACCGAAAAGGTCCTGGATGTCTGGCCGCTGCCGCTGGAACCCTGGCTGCCTGCAGCCGAGCGGCGCTCAGCACGGATCCCTTCGCCATCGGCTACCTGTCCGCCCTTGTCGCAGGACTCACCTGCACCGCTGATGTTGACTGGCGTGCGTGAAGGCGCGGTTATCAAGCGTCTGCCGGGGGAATCCCGCGTCTCGTTACCGCTACAGGCCACCGGCAATAGCGGCGAACGCTGGTGGTTTTTGAATGGCGAACCGCTGGCGGTGAAGGGCCGGGTTTACACCTTGCAGCTTGATAAATCAGGCGATTATCAGGTGCTGGTGATGGATGAAGCGGGGCAGGTGGCGACGGTGAATTTCACGCTGCAGTAGCGTTAAACGTCTCTTCTGCTGTGAGCTGTTGCTAATCTTCGTCTCATTTTAAAAAAATGTTACCTGAATCCATAGGCAATGGCGCTATTGCTCATTATAATCCGCGCCACACCATACTCAGGTATGAAAAACAACAGAACATTTACAGAGGTTATCATGGCTATTGAACGTACTTTTTCCATCATCAAACCAAACGCGGTGGCAAAAAACGTTATTGGCAGCATCTTTGCTCGCTTTGAATCAGCAGGGTTCAAAATCGTTGGCACCAAAATGCTGCACCTGACCGTTGAGCAGGCTCGCGGTTTCTACGCTGAGCACGAAGGTCGTCCATTCTTCGACGGTCTGGTTGAGTTCATGACTTCTGGCCCGATCGTTGTATCCGTACTGGAAGGCGAAAACGCAGTACAGCGTCACCGTGACCTGCTGGGTGCGACCAACCCGGATAACGCACTGGCTGGTACCCTGCGCGCTGACTATGCAGACAGCTTCACCGAGAACGGCACCCACGGTTCCGATTCTGTTGAATCTGCCGCTCGTGAAATCGCATTCTTCTTCGCTGAAGGCGAAGTGTGTCCACGTACCCGTTAATTTAACGGTTTCGTTTACACATTATTTTCGTAAATGCCGCGTGCAGACGTGGCATCCCTGCGCCAGACTTTGTACAATGCAACGCCCCGGACGAGCAGACTGCTTTCCGGGGCGTTTCTTTTCAACCCTCCATGGGCCATAACGTGTAACAACGAGGCCGGAAAAAATTATGTCTGAATTAGTGAATACCTCCGAAGTCGCCATTCCTGCGGTTCCAAATAAAAATGGAAAAATTAACCTGCTGGATCTGAACCGTCAGCAGATGCGCGAGTTCTTTAAAGAGATGGGCGAGAAGCCGTTTCGTGCCGATCAGGTCATGAAATGGATGTACCACTATTGCAGCGACAACTTTGATGACATGACTGACATCAACAAAGTGCTGCGCAATAAACTCAAAGAAGTGGCTGAAATCCGTGCACCAGAAGTGGTGGAGGAGCAGCGCTCTGCCGATGGCACCATCAAATGGGCGATTGCCGTTGGCGATCAGCGCGTTGAAACCGTCTACATCCCGGAAGAAGACCGCGCCACGCTGTGCGTCTCCTCTCAGGTGGGCTGTGCGCTGGAGTGCAAGTTCTGCTCAACCGCTCAACAGGGATTCAACCGTAACCTGCGCGTGTCTGAAATTATCGGCCAGGTGTGGCGTGCGGCGAAAATCGTCGGTGCGGCGAAAGTGACCGGGACCCGTCCAATCACCAACGTAGTGATGATGGGCATGGGCGAGCCACTGCTGAACCTGACCAACGTCGTTCCGGCGATGGAAATCATGCTGGATGACTTCGGCTTTGGTCTGTCCAAGCGTCGCGTAACGCTGTCGACGTCAGGCGTAGTGCCTGCACTGGACAAGCTGGGCGACATGATTGACGTTGCGCTGGCGATCTCCCTGCATGCACCGAACGACGAAATCCGTGACGAAATTGTACCCATCAACAAAAAGTACAATATCGAAACTTTCCTCGCCGCCGTGCGTCGCTACCTGGAGAAATCCAACGCGAACCAGGGCCGCGTGACGATCGAGTATGTCATGCTCGATCATGTAAACGACGGTACCGAGCATGCGCATCAGCTGGCTGAACTGCTGAAAGATACGCCGTGCAAAATCAACCTGATTCCATGGAACCCGTTCCCGGGCGCGCCTTATGGCCGTAGCTCGAACAGCCGTATCGACCGTTTCTCCAAGGTGCTGATGGAGTATGGTTTCACCACTATCGTGCGTAAAACCCGTGGTGATGATATCGATGCTGCATGCGGACAGCTGGCAGGTGATGTGATTGACCGTACCAAACGTACCCTGCGTAAACGTATGCAGGGCGAGACGATTGCGGTCAAAGCTGTTTGATTCTTATGCACTCACGGCGCATTATTTGCGCCGTGAAGCATAATCTTACTGAATAATCAGTCAGATTCGTGATGACTGATCAATAATTACGGTGCGTTTCATCCGACTTTCGGGCAGTATGTAACGACGTAACAACAGTTTATCCTGACGGGCAGGGCTGTGCTGTCATCTCCGGGCTGACAGTCTTATACTGTCTGTTCAAGGTTAACTGATCAGAACTTTCGCGGTGCGGGTGGCATTGTGACTTACCGGCACCTGAACCCTTTTTTTTCACGTACCAGTAGTTGTAGCGAATGAATACTGAAGCCACTCACGACCAACATGAAGCACTCTCCACTGGCGTTCGTCTTCGCAACGCCCGTGAACAACTCGGACTCAGCCAGCAAGCCGTTGCAGAACGCTTATGTCTGAAGGTTTCCACGGTTCGCGATATTGAAGAAGATAAGGCTCCGGCCGATCTGGCTTCAACATTTCTGCGTGGTTACATCCGCTCTTATGCAAAACTGGTGCATATCCCTGAAGAAGAATTACTGCCAATGATGGAGAAGCAGGCACCGGTCCGCGCAGCAAAAGTTGCGCCGATGCAGACCTTCTCCCTGGGAAAACGTCGTAAAAAACGTGATGGCTGGCTGATGAGCTTTACCTGGCTGGTGCTGTTTGTGGTGATCGGCCTGACGGGCGCATGGTGGTGGCAAAACCACAAGGCGCAGCAGGAAGAGATCACCACCATGGCCGATCAATCCTCCGCAGAACTCAATCAGTCCGGCAATGACAACGCTCAGAGCGTGCCGCTGAATACCGAAGGTGCTGCCACCTCCAGCGAGCCGCAGACTGCCGCGACCGATGCGCCTGCAACCGATGCCGGGCAGGCACCCGCCGCAACGGCTAATACCCCTGCGCCTCAGGCTCAGGATCCAAACGCGGTGGTTGCCCCTTCTCAGGCAAACGTGGATACCGCGACCAACGCGCCAGCGGCCACTCAGCCTGCGGACAACGGTGCTGCGTCACTGCCAACCAACCCGGCCGGAACGGCTGCGCCGGCGGCGGACCCAAATGCGCTGGTGATGAACTTCTCTGCTGACTGCTGGCTGGAAGTGACCGATGCAACAGGTAAAAAACTGTTCAGCGGTCTGCAGCGTAAAGATGGCACGTTAAACCTAACCGGCCAGGCACCGTATAAACTTAAAATCGGCGCTCCGGCAGCAGTACAGATCCAGTATCAAGGAAAACCTGTCGACCTGAGCCGCTTTATCAGAACTAACCAGGTTGCGCGTCTTACCGTTAATGCCGAACAATCAGCAGCACAGTAACAGACGGGCAACGCGGGAGATTTTTCATGCATAACCAGGCTCCGATTCAACGTAGAAAATCGAAACGGATTTACGTTGGTAATGTGCCAATCGGCGATGGGGCTCCTATCGCCGTCCAGTCGATGACCAACACGCGCACCACAGACGTGGAAGCGACGGTCAATCAGATCAAAGCGTTAGAACGTGTAGGCGCGGACATTGTTCGCGTCTCCGTGCCGACAATGGATGCCGCTGAGGCGTTCAAACTGATCAAACAGCAGGTCAGCGTTCCGCTGGTTGCTGATATCCACTTCGATTACCGCATTGCGCTGAAAGTTGCTGAATATGGCGTCGACTGCCTGCGTATTAACCCGGGCAATATCGGTAACGAAGAGCGTATCCGCATGGTGGTGGATTGCGCCCGCGATAAAAATATTCCTATCCGTATCGGCGTTAACGCCGGTTCCCTGGAAAAAGATCTGCAGGAAAAATACGGTGAGCCAACACCGCAGGCGCTGCTTGAATCCGCGATGCGTCACGTTGATCATCTTGATCGTCTGAACTTCGATCAGTTCAAAGTCAGCGTAAAAGCCTCAGATGTGTTCCTGGCAGTAGAGTCTTATCGCCTGCTGGCAAAACAGATCGATCAGCCTTTGCACCTCGGGATTACGGAAGCCGGTGGCCTTCGTAGCGGTTCCGTTAAATCGGCGATCGGTCTGGGGCTGCTGCTCTCGGAAGGGATCGGTGACACCCTGCGCGTTTCGCTGGCGGCCGATCCGGTAGAAGAGATCAAAGTCGGTTTCGATATCCTCAAATCACTGCGTATCCGCGCACGTGGGATCAACTTCATTGCCTGCCCAACCTGTTCACGTCAGGAATTTGATGTGATTGGCACGGTGAATGCGCTTGAGCAACGTCTGGAAGATATCATCACCCCGATGGACGTCTCCATCATCGGGTGCGTGGTGAACGGTCCGGGTGAAGCCCTGGTGTCAACGCTCGGCGTCACCGGCGGTAACAAGAAAAGTGGTCTCTATGAAGATGGCGTGCGTAAAGATCGTCTGGATAATAGTGATATGATCGACCAGCTTGAAGCCCGCATCCGTGCCAAAGCAACAATGATGGATGAAGCGCAGCGCATCAGCATTCAGCAGGTTGAAAAATAACGTGATGGGAAGCGTGGCGCTTCCCATGTATGATTGAACCCATTCTTTGGGTTCTTTTTTGTATATAGAAAGAGAATAAACGTGGCAAAAAACATTCAAGCCATCCGCGGCATGAACGATTATCTGCCTGGCGAAACCGCCATCTGGCAGCGCATTGAAGGCACACTCAAACAGGTGCTCGGCAGCTACGGTTACAGCGAAATCCGTTTGCCGATTGTAGAGCAGACCCCGTTATTCAAACGCGCGATCGGCGAAGTGACCGACGTGGTTGAAAAAGAGATGTACACCTTTGAGGACCGCAACGGCGACAGCCTGACACTGCGTCCGGAAGGTACGGCGGGCTGCGTACGCGCCGGCATCGAACATGGTCTCCTGTACAATCAGGAGCAGCGCCTGTGGTATATCGGCCCGATGTTCCGCCACGAACGTCCACAGAAAGGTCGTTATCGCCAGTTCAACCAGTTGGGTGTGGAAGTCTTTGGCCTGCACGGCCCGGACATTGACGCCGAACTGATTATGTTGACTGCCCGCTGGTGGCGTGCGCTCGGCATTGCTGAGCATGTCTCACTGGAACTGAACTCCATCGGTTCTCTGGAAGCACGTGCGAACTACCGTGACGCACTGGTTGCGTTCCTGGAGCAGCACAAAGAGAAGCTGGACGAAGACTGCAAACGTCGTATGTACAGCAACCCACTGCGCGTGCTGGATTCCAAAAACCCTGACGTACAGGCGCTGTTGAACGATGCACCTGCATTGGGCGACTACCTGGACGAAGCGTCACGTGAGCACTTTGCGGGTCTGTGCAAACTGCTGGAAGCAGCGGGCATTGCTTATACCGTGAACCAGCGTCTGGTGCGCGGTCTGGACTACTACAACCGCACCGTGTTCGAGTGGGTGACATCCAGCCTCGGTTCCCAGGGCACTGTGTGTGCCGGCGGTCGTTATGACGGTCTGGTTGAGCAGCTTGGTGGTCGTCCAGCCCCAGGCGTTGGCTTCGCCATGGGCCTTGAGCGACTTGTTTTGCTGGTTCAGGCAGTTAATCCGGAATTTAAAGCAGATTCCGTTGTCGATATATACCTGGTAGCCTCAGGCGCGGAAACGCAGCCTGCGGCAATGCAGCTTGCGGAACGTGTGCGTGATGCACTGCCGGACGTGAAGCTGATGACCAACCATGGCGGCGGCAACTTCAAAAAACAGTTTGCTCGTGCCGATAAATGGGGCGCAAGTATTGCACTGGTGCTGGGCGAGTCCGAAGTGGCTAACGGCGAAGTGGTTGTGAAAGACCTGCGCTCTGGTGAGCAGACAACGGTAACGCAGGACGGCGTTGCGGCGCACTTGCGCACTCTATTGGGCTAAGGAGAAGGACTGCGTGGAAATTTACGAGAACGAACACGATCAGGTCGACGCGATTAAACGCTTCTTTGTCGAAAACGGCAAGGCGCTGGTTGTTGGGGTTATTTTAGGTGTCGGTGCGCTGGTAGGCTGGCGTTACTGGAACAGTCATCAGGCGGACTCCGCGCGTGACGCGTCGCTGTCGTATGAAAATACCGTTAGCGCAATCCGTGCCGATCAGCCGCAAACGCTGACGGCGGCAGAGAAATTTGCCGCTGACAACAAAAACACTTACGGTGCGCTGGCCGCGCTGGAAGTGGCGCAGCAGTACGTTGATAAGAACGAACTGGATAAAGCCGCTAGCCTGCTGTCACAAGGGCTAACCGCCGCCAGTGATGAAAACCTGAAAGCGGTGATCAATCTGCGCCTGGCTCGTATTCAGGTTCAGCAGAAAAAAGCTGACGATGCGCTGAAAACGCTCGATACCATCAAAGGCGAAGGTTTTGCTGCCATTGTTGCCGATCTGCGCGGTGAAGCACTGCTGAGCAAAGGTGACAAAGCGGGCGCGCGTAAAGCGTGGCAAGCTGGCGTAGAGAGCAAAGCTTCACCTGCGCTGAGCGAAATGATGCAGATGAAAATAAATAATTTGTCCGTCTGAGAGGGACCCGATGCAATTGCGTAAATTACTTCTGCCAGGACTGCTTTCTGTTACGTTATTGAGTGGCTGTTCACTGTTCAGTGGCGAAGAAGACGTTGTGAAAATGTCCCCACTGCCGACTGTTGAAAACCAGTTTACCCCGTCCACCGCGTGGAGCACCTCCGTGGGCGATGGTATTGGTGATTTTTATTCCAACCTGCACCCGGCTTTTGCCGACAGCGTTATCTATGCGGCTGACCGCAAAGGTACCGTGAAGGCGGTTAACGCCGATGACGGGAAAGAAGTGTGGTCGGTTAACCTGGCGGAAAAAGACGGCTGGTTCTCTCGTAAACCGGCACTGCTTTCTGGCGGTCTGACCGTTGCCGGTGGGCATGTGTACGTGGGTAGCGAAAAAGCCCAGGTCTATGCTCTCAACACCAGCGATGGTTCTGTTGCATGGCAAACCTCCGTGGCCGGTGAGTCTCTGTCTCGTCCGGTCGTGAGCGACGGCATGGTACTGATCCACACCAGCAACGGTCAGCTGCAGGCGCTGAACGAAGCCGATGGTCTGGTGAAATGGACCGTGAACCTGGATATGCCTTCCTTGTCCCTGCGCGGTGAATCTGCGCCGGCTACCGCCTTCGGTGCTGCCATTGTTGGCGGTGACAACGGTCGTGTAAGCGCGGTACTGATGCAGCAAGGCCAGATGATCTGGCAGCAGCGTATTTCTCAGGCGACAGGCTCAACGGAAATCGATCGTCTGAGCGATGTCGACACGACCCCGGTTATCGTTGACGGTGTGGTTTACGCACTGGCCTATAACGGTAACCTGACCGCGCTGGATCTGCGCAGCGGCCAGGTCATGTGGAAACGTGAACTGGGCTCGGTAAATGATTTCGTGGTTGATGGCAACCGTATCTATATGGTCGATCAGAACGACCGTCTGCTGGCGCTCAGCACCGAAGGTGGTGTTACGCTGTGGACGCAAAGCGATCTGCTGCACCGTCTGCTGACCGCACCAGCACTGTATAACGGTAGCCTGGTGGTGGGTGATAGCGAAGGGTATATGCACTGGATTGACCCGGACAACGGTCGTTTTGTTGCTCAGCAAAAAGTCGACAGCTCAGGTTTCCTGACGGAACCGGTCGTGGCTGACGGCAAACTGTTGATTCAGGCAAAAGACGGCACGCTGTACGCGATCACGCGTTAATTACCCAGCGGTTGTAGTATACTAAACGGCTCCTGTTCACTCAGGAGCCGTTTTGACATTTTTAAAAACGCCGCAAATGCGACGTTTATTTGAATTTTATGAGGCTTCAAACATGGTACCTGTGGTCGCGCTTGTCGGGCGCCCTAACGTTGGAAAATCCACTCTTTTTAACCGTTTAACACGCACCCGTGATGCGCTGGTTGCGGATTTCCCGGGGCTGACGCGTGACCGTAAGTACGGTCGTGCAGAAGTAGAAGGACGCGAGTTCATCTGTATTGATACCGGTGGTATTGACGGGACAGAAGATGGTGTTGAAACCCGCATGGCGGAACAGTCGCTGCTGGCGATTGAAGAAGCTGACGTGGTTCTGTTTATGGTGGACGCTCGCGCAGGCCTGATGCCGGCGGACTCCGCTATTGCGAAACATCTGCGCTCGCGTGAGAAACCCACTTTCCTGGTGGCGAACAAAACTGACGGTATTGATGCAGACCAGGCGGTTGCGGATTTCTGGTCCTTAGGTCTGGGCGAAATCTACCCGATCGCGGCATCTCATGGCCGTGGCGTGACCAGCCTGCTGGAAACCGTTCTGCTGCCGTGGGTTGATGAAGTTAACCCGCCGGAAGAGATCGATGAAGATGCCGAATATTGGGCGCAATTCGAAGACGGCGAAGCGGGCGAGGAAGAGCCTGAAGACGACTTCAACCCGCAGGATCTGCCGATCAAACTGGCTATCGTGGGCCGTCCAAACGTAGGTAAGTCTACACTTACTAACCGTATCCTCGGCGAAGAGCGTGTGGTCGTTTACGACATGCCGGGCACCACCCGCGACAGTATTTATATCCCGATGCAGCGCGATGAGCGTGAGTATGTGCTCATTGACACCGCAGGCGTACGTAAGCGCGGGAAAATCACCGATGTGGTGGAAAAATTCTCCGTTATCAAAACCCTGCAGGCGATTGAAGATGCCAACGTGGTCATGCTGGTCATCGATGCGCGTGAAGGTATCTCCGATCAGGACCTTTCTCTGCTCGGCTTCATTCTGAATAGTGGGCGCTCACTCGTTATCGTGGTCAACAAATGGGATGGCCTGAGTAATGAGGTGAGAGAGCAGGTGAAAGAGACGCTCGACTTCCGTCTGGGCTTTATCGACTTTGCTCGTGTGCACTTTATCTCTGCGTTACACGGCAGCGGTGTAGGTAATCTGTTTGAGTCCGTGCGTGAAGCGTACGACAGCTCCACCCGTCGTCAGAGCACCGCCATGCTGACCCGTATCATGAACATGGCAGCAGAAGACCATCAGCCGCCGCTGGTGCGTGGTCGTCGCGTGAAGCTGAAATATGCTCACGCCGGGGGTTATAACCCACCAATTGTGGTGATTCACGGCAACCAGGTTAAAGACCTGCCGGATTCCTACAAGCGCTATCTGATGAACTACTTCCGTAAATCACTGGACGTAATGGGCACGCCAATCCGCATCCAGTTCAAGGAAGGGGAGAACCCGTTCGCCAACAAGCGCAATACCCTGACGCCAAACCAGATGCGTAAGCGTAAGCGTTTGATTAAGCACATTAAGAAAAGCAAATAAGCTTTGCCGTTCTTTCTGAAGCCCGCGTTGATCGCGGGCTTTTTTTCGCCCGCTCATACCGCCAGTCCTCTCTGTGTGATGTCAATCACTATTCACTTTTAACCAAGTTTAAATCTAAGAAAGTAGACAATCATCGAATTTTCATCTTAAAGTCCAGGGTCCGGTACTAGACAAAACTAGCGACTGGTTATCAAATGGTTAACTAACTTTTCGCCGCATGTAAAAAATCGGTCAGATACGTAACTGGCCGGCGTACATGCTGGTGTTTACAAGCACGACACATACCTTCCTGGGAGAATTATGCAATCCTCTGTTAATCAAAAAGAAAGCCGAACGTTCTTCGGCCACCCTTATCCGCTCGGTTCGCTGTTCTTTACCGAGATGTGGGAACGTTTCTCGTTTTACGGCATTCGCCCATTACTGATCCTGTTTATGGCCGCCACCGTGTATGACGGCGGGATGGGGCTGGCACGTGAAAACGCGTCGGCAATTGTGGGCATCTTTGCCGGCACCATGTACCTGGCCGCACTGCCGGGTGGCTGGCTGGCGGATAACTGGCTCGGCCAGCAGAAAGCCGTCTGGTACGGATCTATCCTGATTGCGCTCGGCCACCTGTCGATTGCGCTTTCGGCCATCATGGGCGATAACCTGTTCTTTATCGGCCTGATGTTCATCGTGCTCGGTTCTGGTCTGTTTAAGACCTGTATCTCGGTCATGGTGGGGACGCTGTACAAAAAAGGCGATGCGCGTCGTGACGGCGGTTTCTCGCTGTTCTACATGGGCATCAACATGGGCTCGTTTATCGCGCCGCTGATTTCCGGCTGGCTGATTAAATCTCACGGCTGGCACTGGGGCTTCGGCATTGGTGGCATCGGGATGCTGGTTGCCCTGATCATCTTCCGTGTGTTTGCCGTTCCGGCAATGAAACGCTATGACAGCGAAGTGGGGCTGGACTCGACCTGGAACAGCCCGGTGGTGAAAAGAAACGGCGTAGGCGCATGGTTGCTGGCGCTGGCCGTTGGGGTGGCTGTTATCGTTACGCTGATCGCGCAGGGTGTGATTGTGATTAACCCGGTTGCGGTAGCCAGCGTGCTGGTTTACGTGATTGCGGCGTCCGTTGCCCTCTACTTTATCTACCTGTTCCTTTTTGCGGGCCTGAATCGTAAAGAGCGTGCCAGACTTCTGGTCTGTTTTATTCTGCTGGTTTCCGCCGCGTTCTTCTGGTCCGCCTTCGAGCAGAAGCCAACGTCATTCAACCTCTTTGCCAACGACTACACTAACCGCATGATCGGTGATTTCGAAATCCCGGCAGTATGGTTCCAGTCGATTAACGCCCTGTTCATCATCCTGCTGGCACCGGTATTCAGCTGGGCCTGGCCGAAACTTGCCAGCATGAACATTCGTCCGAGCAGTATCACCAAGTTTGTTATTGGTATTTTGTGTGCCGCCGCAGGCTTTGGTCTGATGATGCTGGCTGCGCAGAACGTACTGAATAACGGTGGCGCGGGCGTGTCGCCATTCTGGCTGGTGGGGAGCATTTTGATGCTGACGCTGGGGGAACTGTGCCTGAGCCCGATTGGTCTGGCGACCATGACGCTGCTGGCACCGGAAAGAATGCGTGGGCAGATGATGGGCCTGTGGTTCTGCGCAAGTGCGCTGGGCAACCTGGCGGCAGGTCTGATTGGCGGTCACGTGAAGGCCGACCAGCTGGATATGCTGCCGGATCTCTTCGCACGTTGCTCCATCGCGCTGCTGATTTGTGCCGCGGTGCTGATCGTCCTCATTGTTCCGGTACGTCGCATGCTGGAAAATGCGCAGACTAAACCGACCGCTAACGCCTGATAACGCCTTGCTCGTCAATACCGGGGCAGGCGTTTGCCCCGGTAATTTACTCGACGAGGTAGAACATGCTGTTAGGGTTTGTTGGTCTTGGCGCGGTGGTGGAAACCGCGTACTTACCCGCACTACACAATCTTTATGGCGATTCACTGCACTGCCTGGGTTTTGATGTTCAGCCAGGCAGACACCCTGAAGGCGTAACGCGCTGCGCCTCTCTCACCGAACTTCTCTCGCATCCTCTTGATACCCTGTTTATTACCACGGCTTCTCTGCAGCATCTTGAGGTGCTGGAGCACGCCCTGGCGTCTCCTGTGGTGCGGATCGTGGTTGAAAAACCCATCGTCGCCACGCTCGCGCAGCTCGAAAAACTGAACAGGCTGCTGGCGTTGCCCGGTGCGGCGTCCCGTGTGCTCGCACTTGACCACTGGATGGCGCGCCTCGCAACGGTTCAGCTTGGGCTGATCGGGACTTTTGCTGATATCGCCAGAATTGACGGTTTTTTGCAGGAACCGAGCGGGTTTAACGCAAAAGGAGAACCTGTCGCGCTTAACTTCGCCACGGGTGAAATGGACACCCGCACGCTTCGCCATCCTGACGGCGTTATCCTGGACATCGGCACGCATGTGCTGGCGATGCTGCGTGAAACGGTGCGTTATCTGGGGGGCGGGGATGATATGACGCTGCAGGTGGTGGCCGCTACTGACCGCCCTGGGCGTGAGATCAAACAGGGCGATCTCACCACGGCAGAGGGCAGCGCTCATCTTCGCGGGCAGCTTAGTGGCATTCCGGTGGAGATTTGGCTCAACAAATATGCGGGACCGTCAGGCGGGCGAAAAGGGTTACGGCTGTATCTGCATGACGGGCGCGTCATAAGCCACGATCGTCACGGAGCGGAAGATGTGCTCGTGCTGACGGACGGCGATCGGGTTCAGCGCTGGCATATTCCAGGCACGATTTATACGCACTGCCTGGCAGAGCGCATTCTGGGGCAGAAAAGTCTGTTCGAATGTGACCCGGAAGAAGTGAGCCGGACGACACGCCGTCGAATGGCGGAAGTAGAACTGCTGCTGACCTTACAGCAACAGCTGCGTGGCCCGCACTGAGTGCTGCGTGTTAATATCAACATATTACAGAATGCCCAGCAAAGGAGTCATCATGTCGATTACCTGCCCGGATTGCCACGCAGAGCTTGAAGTGCAAAATGGCGTCGCCCACTGTGAGCACTGCGATAAGAATATCGCGCTCGAAGCCCGCTGCCCGGAGTGTCATCAGCCACTCCAGGTCTTAAAAGCCTGCGGTGCGGTGGATTATTTCTGCCAGAACGGCCACGGCCTGATTTCGAAAAAGCGCGTGGAGTTTGTCCCGGCTGAAGCTTAATCACACACGCAGCCTTCGCCTTTCTGCCACAGTTCGACCAGCGACTCAGGGGCTTCCTGCTCAGGCACCAGCACAATCATATCGGTGTACTGGGCCTGATTGTGCTGAGTCCAGATTATCTGGATGCGAAAATAACGCTGATCGCCACTCCCCGGCGAGGTGGGTTCACCCGGCGGCTGGCCGCGTGGAAATGCCTGCTCCAGGATGCTTACCACGCGCTGACGCTGGGCCTCATTGAGTGACGAAAGCGTAATGGTGCGTTGGCCGCTTAGCTTAGGGATAAAAGCGACGCCGCCTTCCCGGGCCAGCTCAACGACGGCGTCATCTGTGAGTTCCGGAACCTGCATTTACAGCACTCCCACCTGTTCCCAGGCTTGTTTTATCGCAGCCGCCACGTCGCCACCGGACCGTTTCTCGCCGTGGGCAACCGTCAGTTTTGCGAAGGCCTCAAAATCGGCATCTTGCGCCAGGTGACGGTCGCAAACTGTGTCGTACCAGGCATATCCCGCTTTTTCCCAGGCATGACCCCCAATCGCCTTCGCGGCCAGATAAAACGCCCGGTTGGGAATACCTGAATTCAGGTGTACGCCGCCGTTGTCTTCGCGCGTTTTGATAAAGTCTTTCATGTGCCCAGGCTGCGGGTCTTTACCGAGCAGAGGATCGTCATAGGCGGTGCCGGGCGCTGACATGGAGCGCAGCCCTTTGCCGTTAATACCGTCTGCCAGAAGCCCCTCACCAATCAGCCAGTCGGCTTCATCGGCGGTCTGTCTGAGATGGTACTGTTTGACCAGCGAGCCAAACACATCTGACAATGATTCATTCAGTGCGCCAGACTGCTCAAAATAGATAAGCCCGGCTTCGGTCTCGGTGACACCGTGGCTTAGCTCGTGGGCCACGACGTCAATGGCAATGGTAAAGCGGTTAAATATTTCGCCGTCGCCATCGCCAAAGACCATCTGCTGACCATTCCAGAAGGCGTTCTGATATTCCCGGCCATAGTGCACGGTACCGGTCAGGATCAGGCCTTTATTATCAAGCGAATCGCGCTGATACATTTTCCAGAAGAAATCATGGGTGACCCCCAAATAATTGTAGGCTTCATCAACGGCCACATCGCCATTTGACGGCTGGCCCTCATAACGCACCTGGGTACCCGGCAGCTCCTGCGTCTGTCTGGCATCGTAAATATCACGCTCCAGTTGACCGGCTTTATTGACGTGCGGCGCGGCGGGTTTGCCCGGCATATGCGCCATGAGCGTTTGCACATGCGTTAACGTCTGACGGGCGCAGCGCTGCTGCGGCTCAGAGCCACTTTCGATAATGCGACGAAGAATATAGGGGGGAATGACGCTGTGAAGATAAGACATGCTGCTCTCCTTAGTTCGGGCAAGGCCAGATAAAAGGGAATAGCAGCAGTATAGTTTGTAACCGACGAAGAATTATCCGGTTTTTCGCTGGCGGGTTTTTTTCACCGGTTTAATCTCTTTCACTTCGCTCTCCACCCAGCCGTCTGACAGACGGGTGGTGAGAACATCTCCGGCTTTCACCTGCTTCGTTTGCTTCAGCACTTTACCGTCGGTGGCGGTCGTTACGCTATAGCCTCGTGCCAGCGTCGAGAGCGGGCTGACCGCCTCGAGGTGGGTGACCGCGTTGCCAAAGCGTTCACGTGTGGTGCTAAGACGTGCACGGATAGTGTCTGCCAGTCGATACTCAAGCTGTTGGATACGCGTTTGCGCGCGATAAATCTTCGGCTGTGGGTTCTGCTGGTTCAGGCGCTGAGTAATACGCTGCTGGCGCGAGACCGCGCGCTTGAGCTGAATATCCAGCGCGACGTTCATTCGCTGACGCAGACGCTCCAGCACGGTTTGCTGACGGGCCAGCCGCAATTGCGGGTGCTGCTGTTGCAGGCGATGATGAAGCTGGGTAAACCGGCGCGTCCGGTTAGCCAGGAAATAGTCCATCGCCATTTCCAGACGCTGCTGACCATTCTGCAGCTGACGCAGCAGCTCCAGTTGATTGCGGCTCACCACTTCCGCGGCTGCGGAGGGCGTTGGCGCGCGTAAATCCGCCACAAAATCAGCTATCGTTACGTCCGTTTCGTGGCCGACGGCGCTGACGACCGGGATCTGGCTTGCGAAAATGGCCCGTGCCACACGTTCGTCGTTAAAGCTCCACAGGTCTTCCAGCGAACCGCCGCCACGCCCGACAATCAGCACGTCGCACTCCTGACGTGCGTTTGCAAGTTCAATGGCGCGGACAATCTGACCCGGTGCGTCATCACCCTGAACAGCGGTCGGGTAGATGATAACGGGCAGGGACGGGTCGCGGCGTTTGAGGACATGAAGAATATCGTGCAGTGCCGCCCCGGTTTTTGACGTAATCACCCCAACGCAGTGGGCAGGTGAGGGGAGCGGTTTTTTGAACTGCTGATCGAACAGACCCTCTTGCGAGAGTTTGTCTTTTAGCTGCTCGTACTTCTGCTGCAACACACCTTCGCCCGCAGGCTGCATACTTTCGACGATGATTTGATAATCGCCGCGCGGCTCATACAGGGTGATATTGGCGCGAACCAGAACCTGCTGACCATGCTGAGGGCGAAACGTCACGCGGCGGTTGCTGTTGCGGAACATTGCACAGCGCACCTGAGCGGTGTCGTCTTTTAACGTGAAGTACCAGTGACCAGATGAAGGCTGCGTGAAGTTAGAAATTTCACCGCTGATCCAGACCTGCCCCATTTCCTGCTCAAGCAGCAAACGAACCGTCTGATTAAGGCGGCTGACAGTAAAAATTGAGGGGGATTGAGTGGATAACATGTGAGCGGGATCAAATTCTAAATCAGCAAGTTATTCAGTCGATAGTAACCTGCTGAGAGGGGAGTGCAAGGTTTTTTTATAAAAAAGTGTGGATGCAATCGGTTACGCTCTGTATAATGCCACGGCAATATTTAACCACCCACCAGGTCAGAGATATTGCCCATGCTACGTATCGCTAAAGAAGCACTGACGTTTGACGACGTCCTCCTCGTTCCCGCTCATTCCACCGTTCTGCCGAATACTGCCGATCTCAGCACGCAGTTGACGAAAACGATTCGCCTGAACATTCCTATGCTCTCTGCGGCAATGGACACCGTGACTGAAGCGCGCCTGGCTATCGCCCTGGCACAGGAAGGTGGCATCGGCTTTATTCATAAAAACATGTCTATCGAGCGTCAGGCTGAAGAAGTTCGCCGCGTGAAGAAACATGAATCCGGCATCGTGTCTGACCCACAGACCGTTCTGCCAACCACCACCCTGCACGAAGTGAAAGCCCTGACCGAACGTAACGGTTTCGCCGGTTACCCGGTTGTCACCGAAGATAACGAACTGGTGGGCATCATCACCGGCCGTGACGTGCGTTTCGTGACTGACCTGAACCAGCCTGTCAGCGTATACATGACCCCGAAAGAGCGTCTGGTAACCGTCCGTGAAGGCGAAACCCGTGACGTCGTGCTGGCTAAAATGCACGAGAAGCGCGTTGAGAAAGCACTGGTTGTGGACGCGAACTTCCACCTGCTGGGCATGATCACCGTTAAAGATTTCCAGAAAGCAGAACGTAAACCTAACGCCTGTAAAGACGAGCATGGCCGTCTGCGCGTAGGTGCTGCCGTTGGCGCGGGTGCAGGTAACGAAGAGCGTGTTGACGCGCTGGTAGCTGCGGGTGTTGACGTACTGCTGATTGACTCCTCTCACGGCCACTCCGAAGGCGTTCTGCAACGTATTCGTGAAACCCGTGCGAAATACCCAGACCTGCAGATCATCGGCGGTAACGTTGCAACGGGCGCAGGCGCTCGCGCACTGGCTGAAGCAGGCTGCAGCGCGGTGAAAGTCGGTATCGGTCCTGGCTCTATTTGTACCACCCGTATCGTGACTGGCGTAGGCGTTCCGCAGATCACCGCGGTATCCGACGCGGTTGAAGCGCTGGAAGGCACCGGTATTCCGGTTATCGCTGACGGCGGTATCCGCTTCTCTGGCGACATCGCGAAAGCGATCGCGGCAGGTGCTGCAGCCGTCATGGTTGGCTCCATGCTGGCCGGTACTGAAGAATCCCCGGGCGAAATCGAACTCTACCAGGGCCGTTCTTACAAATCATACCGTGGTATGGGCTCCCTGGGCGCGATGTCCAAAGGCTCTTCCGACCGTTACTTCCAGAGCGATAACGCCGCTGACAAACTGGTACCGGAAGGTATCGAAGGCCGCGTTGCCTATAAAGGCCGCCTGAAAGAGATCATTCACCAGCAGATGGGCGGCCTGCGCTCCTGTATGGGTCTGACCGGCTGTGGTACCATCGACCTGCTGCGTACTAAAGCGGAATTCGTACGCATCAGCGGTGCGGGTATCCAGGAGAGCCACGTTCACGACGTGACGATCACCAAAGAGTCCCCGAACTACCGTCTGGGCTCCTGATAAATTTCCGCGCCCGGCTCATGCCGGGCGCTCTGTATTTGTTTCACTTGCCTCGGAATTAGCGTCAATGACGGAAAACATTCATAAACATCGCATTCTCATCCTGGACTTTGGTTCTCAGTACACTCAACTGGTGGCGCGTCGCGTACGTGAACTGGGCGTTTACTGTGAACTGTGGGCATGGGATGTCACGGAAGCACAGATTCGCGAATTCAATCCAAGCGGCATCATCCTGTCCGGCGGCCCGGAAAGCACCACCGAAGAGAACAGCCCACGCGCACCGCAGTACGTGTTTGAAGCGGGCGTGCCGGTATTCGGCGTTTGCTACGGTATGCAGACCATGGCCATGCAGCTGGGCGGCCACGTAGAAGGGTCTAACGAGCGTGAGTTTGGCTACGCGCAGGTTGAAGTCGTCACCGACAGCGCGCTGGTTCGCGGTATCGAAGACTCCCTGACCGCAGACGGCAAACCGCTGCTGGACGTGTGGATGAGCCACGGCGACAAAGTCACCGCCATCCCGTCTGACTTTGTGACCGTTGCCAGCACCGATAACTGCCCGTTTGCGATTATGGCGAACGAAGAAAAACGCTTCTACGGTGTGCAGTTCCACCCGGAAGTGACCCACACCCGTCAGGGTATGCGCATGCTGGAACGCTTCGTGCGTGATATCTGCCAGTGTGAAGCACTGTGGACGCCAGCAAAAATCATCGACGACGCCGTTGAGCGTATCCGCCAGCAGGTTGGCAATGACAAAGTGATCCTCGGCCTGTCCGGCGGTGTTGACTCCTCTGTCACCGCGATGCTGCTGCACCGCGCAATCGGCAAAAACCTGACCTGTGTATTCGTGGACAACGGTCTGCTGCGTCTGAACGAAGCGCAGCAGGTTATGGATATGTTCGGCGACCACTTCGGTCTGAACATCATTCACGTGGAAGGCGAGAAGCGCTTCCTCGACGCGCTGGCCGGCGAGAACGATCCGGAAGCGAAACGTAAAATCATCGGTCGCGTCTTCGTTGAAGTGTTCGATGAAGAAGCGCTGAAGCTGGAAGACGTTAAATGGCTGGCGCAGGGCACCATCTACCCTGACGTGATTGAATCCGCGGCTTCCGCAACCGGTAAAGCACACGTCATCAAATCTCACCACAACGTGGGCGGCCTGCCGAAAGAGATGAAGATGGGCCTGGTTGAACCGCTGCGTGAGCTGTTCAAAGATGAAGTACGTAAGATCGGCCTGGAACTGGGTCTGCCGTACGACATGCTCTACCGTCACCCGTTCCCGGGTCCAGGTCTGGGCGTGCGTGTGCTGGGCGAAGTGAAGAAAGAGTACTGCGACCTGCTGCGTCGCGCGGACGCTATCTTCATTGAAGAGCTGCACAAAGCTGACCTGTACAACAAAGTGAGCCAGGCGTTCACCGTGTTCCTGCCGGTGCGCTCTGTCGGCGTGATGGGCGATGGCCGTAAGTACGACTGGGTTGTTTCCCTGCGTGCGGTAGAAACCATCGACTTCATGACCGCGCACTGGGCGCACCTGCCGTACGACTTCCTGGGCCGCGTCTCTAACCGCATTATCAACGAAGTGAACGGTATCTCCCGCGTGGTGTATGACATCAGCGGTAAGCCACCGGCTACGATTGAGTGGGAATGATTTTCCCCTGATATCACCCCAAACCCTCTGCTTGCGCAGGGGGTTTTTTTATTCTCCGTTACTTCCCACTGCCCAGCCGATATGCCAGCGCTACCACCAGCGACTGTACGAGGCACAGCGTCGCCGACTGCGAGCGAAACGCGTCAACCTGCGCCTCTTTCACCACAAAACAGAGATCGCTGAAGGTGGCCAGCGGGCTTATCTGACTGTCGGTGATCACAATCTGCCGCGCGCCGACGCTGGCGGCGGTTTCGCTGACCATCACCGTCTCTTCCGCATACGGCGAGAAGCTGATCGATACCACGATGTCCTGCGCCTTGATGCGGTTGATCTGCTCACGCAGCATCCCCCCCATTCCGTCGAGCAGAATAGGGCGGCACTCCAGGTGGCTCAGGGCGTAGGTCAGATAGGCGGCGACGCTAAACGAGCGGCGTAACCCGGCGATATAGATTGTGTCGGCGTCGGCCAGCAGTTGTACGGCGCGCTCCAGCATCTCCGGCTCGGCGCGGGCGGCCAGCTGCTGGAGGGCCTGCGCATTTGAACGGGCGAACTCCTGCAGAATATCGAGCGGGGTTTCCGGGACGGCCTGACTTTCCATTTCGCGAAACAGCCGGGCGCGGTCACTGTAGCTGGCGGTCTCTTCCACCAGGTTCATGCGAAACAGCTGTTTCATCTCGTTGAAACCGGTGAAGTCAAAAGCGTTGGCAAAACGGATCAGCGTTGACGGCGGCACATCGGCACGCTCGGCAATGACGGCGACCGTATCAAAGGCCACGCTGTTGGTATTATCCAGCACATAGCGGGAGACCTGCTGCAGCCTCTTGCTCAGGCTATCGTAGCGATCGCGGATTTGCTGCTGCAGCTCATTCAGGCTGGTTGCTGTGGTCATTTTACCCCCTATGCATAGTTTTATGATTCTAAACGCAAAACCGCGTCTTTTAAATGCCGGCCGTCCATCTGGCCTCAAAAATGAAACAGAAGCTTCACGCATTTCAACGCCTGAAATGCCTTAATAGCGCAGGCTGCACCGGTGATGGTGGCTGTTAACATAAAAATCCATCCTTGATCACAATAATCATCATTTATTTTATTTCAACTTAAAATGGAATATTTGTTTCATATATAGTGTGCAGGTAACAGTCACGTATCAACAGCGAGAGGTTAAGGATGGAGACGGTAGCGAATTTTATTCACGGCGAGTGTGTCACCGGTTCAGGCCAGCGCGTTCAGGCAATCTTCAACCCGGCCACCGGAGAGCAGATCCGCCAGGTGGTGATGAGTACGGCACAGGAAACCGAGCAGGCGATTGCCGCAGCACAGCAGGCTTTTCCTGGCTGGGCGCGTCATTCTCCACTTAAACGCGCACGCGTGATGTTCCGCTTCAAAGCGCTGCTGGAAGAGAACATGGAGCGCCTGGCCCGCATCATCAGCGAAGAGCATGGCAAAGTCTTCTCCGACGCGGTGGGCGAGCTGACCCGTGGCCTGGAAGTGGTGGAGTTTGCCTGCGGCATCCCGCATCTGCAAAAAGGTGAGCACTCCGCTAACGTTGGCACCGGTGTCGACAGCCACTCGTTGATGCAGCCGCTCGGCGTATGTGCCGGGATCACGCCGTTTAATTTCCCGGCAATGGTGCCGATGTGGATGTTCCCAATTGCGCTGGCCACCGGCAACACGTTCGTGCTGAAACCGTCGGAAAAAGATCCCTCTCTGGCGCTCGCGCTGGCAAAGTTGCTGAAAGACGCCGGCCTGCCTGACGGCGTGTTTAACGTGGTGCAGGGCGATAAAGAGTCGGTTGACGTGCTGCTGACTGACCCGCGCGTGCAGGCTGTGAGCTTTGTCGGTTCAACGCCGATCGCCCAATACATTTACGAGACCGCCTCCGCCCACGGTAAACGCTGTCAGGCGCTGGGCGGGGCAAAAAACCACTGCATCTTAATGCCGGATGCTGATATGGATATGGCGACGAACGCGATTATGGGCGCTGCCTTCGGCGCGGCGGGAGAACGTTGCATGGCGCTGTCGGTGGTGCTGGCGGTGGGGGATAACACCGCTGATGAACTCTGTTCCCGGCTGGAAAAACAGATTGCCGCGCTGCGCGTCGGACCGGGTCTGGACCAGACGCCAGAGAATGAAATGGGGCCGCTTATCTCCTCGGCACACCGTAACAAAGTGCTGGGCTATATCGACAGCGGGGAAACTCAGGGAGCCCGCCTGCGCGTGGATGGCCGTGGGTTCAGCGTGAAAGGCCACGAGCAGGGCTATTTTGTCGGACCAACGCTGTTCGATAACGTCACGCCGGAGATGACCATCTATAAAGAAGAGATTTTCGGGCCGGTACTTTCTGTGGTACGTGTTGCAGATTACAGCAGCGCGGTGGACCTGATTAACCGGCATGAATATGGTAATGGCTCGGCAATATTTACCCGTGACGGTGGCTGCGCGCGCCGCTTCTGCGAAGAGGTGCAGGCGGGGATGGTTGGGGTGAACGTGCCGATCCCGGTGCCGATGGCGTTCCACAGTTTTGGTGGCTGGAAGCGTTCGATCTTTGGTGCGCTGAATGTCCACGGCAACGACGGCGTGCGTTTCTACACCCGAATGAAAACCATCACCGCACGCTGGCCGGAAATGCAGCAGGAGACTGGCGCTGCGTTCTCCATGCCGACGCTGGGCTGACAGGAGGTTTTATGCAAACCGAACGTATGACCATGGCTCAGGCCCTGGTCAGATTCCTTAATCAACAGTATGTCTCCATTGATGGACACGAAACGCCCTTCGTGGAGGGCGTGGCGACCATTTTTGGTCACGGCAACGTGCTGGGTATCGGCCAGGCGCTGGAGCAGGATCCTGGCCACCTGCAGGTGATGCAGGGGTGTAACGAACAGGGCATCGCCCATATGGCGACCGGATTCGCTAAACAGCATCGCCGTCGGCGCATTTTTGCCGTCACCTCATCCGTCGGGCCCGGCGCGGCTAATATGGTGACGGCCGCGGCGACCGCCACCGCGAACCGCATTCCGCTCCTGCTGTTACCGGGGGATATCTATGCCAGCCGCCAGCCCGATCCGGTTTTGCAGCAAATCGAGCAGTACCACGATCTCAATATCAGCACCAACGACTGCTTCCGTCCCGTTTCACGCTACTGGGACCGCATTAACCGTCCGGAACAGTTAATGAGCGCGATGTTAAATGCGATGCGTACGCTTACTGACCCCGCAGCGACGGGGGCAGTGACCATTTGCCTGCCGCAGGACGTACAGGGCGAAGCCTGGGATTATCCCCTGAGCTTCTTTGCGCGTCGCGTGCATCACATTGAACGCCGTCCGCCTGACCCCCAGCGTCTGGCCCAGGCACAGGCGTTGATTGCCCGTAAACACCGTCCGCTGGTGGTGTGTGGCGGGGGCGTGCGTTATTCCGGCGCGCATGAGGCATTTCGGGAATTTGTCGAGACGCTGCAACTGCCGTTTGCCGAAACCCAGGCCGGAAAGGGGGCGCTGGTAAGCGATCACCCCCTTAATCTGGGGGGGATCGGTGTGACGGGCGGAATGGCCGCTAACCAGCTTGCACCCAGGGCGGATTTGGTGATTGGCATCGGCACGCGCCTGACGGACTTTACCACCGGCTCCAAAGCGCTCTTTTCCCATCCGGACGTCGAGTTCCTGCTTTTGAACGTCGCCGAGTTTGATGCCCTGAAACTGGATGCCACGGCGCTGATTGCCGATGCGCAAACCGGGCTGCACGCGTTAACGCAGGCGTTCCCGGCGTACCGAAGCCACTGGGGAGAGGAGATCGCTCAGGCGAAATCTGCCTGGCATGCGGAGTGCCAGCGCTTATGGGGCCGTCAGTGGCATCCCGACGATGCGCCTGAAGTGGCAGGGCACCTTGATGCGCAGCTGGCGGAATACGGTGAGGCGCTCAACACCCGCCTGACCCAGACGCGGGTGCTGGGGCTTATCAATCAACATATCGAAGATAACGCCATCGTTGTGGGCGCGGCCGGATCGCTGCCCGGGGATTTACAGCGCCTCTGGCAGGTGAAGACGCCGGACAGTTACCACCTGGAGTACGGCTACTCCTGCATGGGGTATGAGATTGCCGCGGCGATAGGCGCGAAGCTTGCCAGCCCGCATCAGCCGGTTTACGCCATGGTTGGGGATGGCTCCTACATGATGCTGCACTCCGAGCTACAAACCGCGGTGCAGGAGGGGATCAACGTCACCGTTTTGCTGTTTGATAACGCCAGCTTCGGCTGCATTAATAACCTGCAGATGGGGCACGGGATGGGGAGCTTCGGTACGGAAAACCGTCATCGAAATCCAGATTCAGGCCGGCTTGACGGGCCGCTGGTAAAAGTCGATTTCGCCCAGAACGCGGAAAGCTACGGCTGTCGCGCGTGGCGGGTCCACGACGAGCAGAGTCTGCTGGCGGCGCTGGAGGCGTCGCGGGCGCATCCTGGCCCAACGCTGCTGGATATCAAAGTGCTGCCGAAAACCATGACCCATGATTACGCGTCATGGTGGCGAACCGGTGATGCGCAGGTCGCGGGATCGCCTGCGGTGCGCAAAGCCGCTGAGCAAACCCAGGCGCAGGTAAAAAAAGCACGCCAGTATTAAGTATTTCCCGCCATAACGAAATTTTCATTTCATTTTCCCCTCACCCTAACCCTCTCCCCAAAGGGGAGAGGGGATGGTGTGGTGCACTCTTTTCTCCCTCGCCCCTTTGGGGAGAGGGCAGAGGAGAGGGGTTAGTAGCACCTTCTTCCATGTTGTGAGATTGATAACAAAATTTATCTCAATCATCTCAAAAGTGTTAACCCGCACTCAAAAATATAATTTTCACTATTTATAAAAATGAAATAAATGTTTTATTTAAGGGGTCGTTAGTTCACAGCATTCACCAACACCGGGAGCCGTTATGTTTAACATTGCTTTACTGGGCGCTGGCCGAATTGGCCAGGTACATGCAGCTAACATCGCCAGCCACAGTGAGACCACGCTCTGGTCTGTGGTCGACCCGAATCAGGAATTTGCCACCCGCCTCGCCACGCAATATCAGGCTCGTCTGCAGAGTCTGGAGGACGCGATGAGCGACCCAAACGTTCATGCCGTGCTGATCGCGTCTGCGACGGATACCCACGCGGATCTGATTGAGATGGCCGCCCGCCACGGCAAAGCGATCTTCTGTGAAAAGCCGGTACACCTGGATCTTGCCCGCGTGCGCGACTGCCTGAAAGTGGTTAACGAGTACAACGTACCGCTGTTTATCGGTTTTAACCGCCGCTTTGACCCGCAGTTTCGCCGGGTCAAAACCGAGGTACAGGCCGGGCGGATCGGTAAGCCCGAATCGCTGCTGATTATCTCCCGCGACCCGTCCCCGCCACCGGCGCAATATGTGCGCGTTTCCGGCGGTATGTTCCGCGACATGACCATTCACGATTTTGATATGGCGCGCTTCATCATGGGCGAAGAGCCGGTGTCGGTGTATGCCCAGGGCAGCAATCTGGTGGATCCGGCGATTGGCGAGGCGGGGGATATCGATACCGCGTTTATCGTACTGAAGTATGCCTCCGGCGCGATGGCGACCATCGTCAACAGCCGCCGCTCTTCTTATGGCTACGACCAGCGCCTGGAACTGCACGGCTCAGAAGGCCTGCTGTGCGCGGGCAATATTCTTGAAAATCAGGTGCAGCACTACGGCAAACAGGGCTGCACCGGCGCGCTGCCGGAACACTTCTTCCTGCAGCGCTACAAATCCGCTTACGCCGCGGAATGGGAACACTTTGTTGCGGTGCTGCGCGGCGAAGCGACGCCTGACTGTAGCGGCGATGATGGTGAACGTGCGCTGTACCTGGCGGATAAAGCGCTGGAATCCCTGCGTAGCCAGCGTGAGATCGTCCTCTAAACACAACAACCCTACACAGAGAGACATAATAATGAAAAAACTGATCTTAGCCGCCCTCATCGCCATGACCGCCGGGGCAGCAATGGCCGAAAACGAGCAAATAGTTTTCAGTACACCAAACCTGGCGATGCCGTTTGAAGTTCACATGCAGCGTACCGCGGTAAAAGCCGCAAAAGAGATGGGCGTAAAGCTTCAGGTACTGGACGGGCAGGGCAGCTCGCCGAAACAGGTCGCTGACCTGGAAAACGCCATCACCCGTGGTGCGCAGGGGTTCATCGTCTCCCCGAATGACGTCAATGCCGTCTCCAGCGCGGTGGATGAAATTCAGGATGCGAATCTGCCCGTTGTGACGCTTGACCGCTCCGTCGACAGCCAGAAGAAGGTGCCGCATTTTGGTGCTAACAACTACAAAGGCGGCCAGGCGATTGGCGACTTCGTTAAAAGCAAATTCCCCAACGGGGCAGACATTATTCTGCTCACCGGCCAGCCAGGTTCCTCCTCCAACATTGAACGTACCAAAGGGATCCGCGACAGCCTGAAGGCGGGCGGGGACAAGTACAAGATCGTTGCCGATCAGACCGGCAACTGGATGCGCTCTGAAGGGATGCGCATTGTGGAAAGCGTTCTGCCGTCACTGCCGAAACGCCCACAGGTGATCCTCTCCGCCAATGACGACATGGCACTGGGCGCAATTGAAGCGCTGCAGGGCCAGGGCGTGAAGCCAGGCGAAATTCTGGTGACCGGATTTGACGCGGTCCCTGAGGCGCTGGCGCGCGTGCGCGACGGCTGGCTGGCGGTCACGGCGGATCAGCGCCCGGGCTTCGCGGTACAAACGGCGATGAGCCAGCTGGTGGCCAACGTGCGTGAGAAGAAAGCCATCACCGGCGCGGACTACCCGCCAACGCTTATCACCAAAGAAAATCTGCAGCAGGCTGAGCGCATCAGTGAGGCCGGTAACTGATTTATCCGGAGCCGCCGCGCAGGTGGCGGCTCACTATTAAGGAGGAGCAGACCGATGTCGCAACCCTTACTGAAAGTAACTGACCTGGCAAAAAGCTTTTCTGGCGTCTGGGCGCTGAGCAGCGCACAGCTCACCGTCGGTGCCGGGGAGATCCACGCGCTGCTGGGTGAGAACGGCGCGGGGAAATCCACGCTGTTGAAAGCCCTGGCGGGCGCACAGCCGCAAACGCGCGGGGATATCTGGTTCAACGGCGACACGCTGCCGGTGGACGATTCACCGGTTGAGCGGCAGAACAAGGGCATTATCACTATCTATCAGGAATTTAACCTGCTGCCCAATATGACCGTCGCGGAAAACATGTTTCTCGGGCGTGAGCCGCGTAAACGTAACCTGATTGTCGACGAAAAAGCGGTGAACCAGGAGGCGCAGGTGATACTCGATTATCTGCAGTTGAACGTTGCGCCAACCACGCCTGTCGCCCGTCTGAGCGTAGCCCAGCAGCAGATGGTCGAGATTGCCCGGGCGCTGACGCTGAACGCCAGGCTGATCATCATGGATGAACCCTCCGCGGCGCTGAGCGACAGCGAGGTGGAAAGCCTGCACCGCGTGGTGCGCGAGCTGAAAAACCGGGGGGTGAGCATTATTTACGTTACCCACCGACTGCACGAAGTTTTCCAGCTTTGCGATCGCTTTACCGTTTTCCAGGACGGCCGTTTCACCGGCAGTGGCGCCGTGGCGCAAACCAATGTCGAGCAACTGATCCGTCTGATGGTGGGGCGTGACGTGGCCTTTAATCGTCGTCCCGCCAGCGAAACCCATCATGAAAACAAGCCGGTCCGCCTGGCAGTAAAAGGGCTGAGCCGCGAAAAACCGCCGCTGGATCCGCACGGCATTGCCCTGCATGACATTAGCTTCCATGTCCACGCCGGAGAAGTACTGGGCATTGCCGGCCTGGTGGGGGCAGGGCGCACCGAAGTGGCGCGCTGCCTGTTCGGGGCGGATGCCTTTACCTCGGGCAGCTTTGAACTGGACGGCGTCCCGTATCAACCGCGCGACCCAATGTACGCCCTTGAGCAGGGCATCGCGCTGGTCCCGGAAGATCGCAAGAAAGAGGGGGCGGTGCTGGGGTTATCGATTCGCGACAACCTGTCGCTCTCCAGTCTCTCTTCTCTGATGCAGTGGCGCTGGTTTGTGAATACCCGCAAAGAGGACGATCTGATTGAGTCCTACCGCAAGGCGCTGCAGATCAAAATGGTCAACAGCGCGCAGGAGGTGCGCAAGCTCTCCGGCGGTAACCAGCAGAAAGTTATCCTGGCGCGCTGCATGGCGCTGAACCCTCGGGTGCTGATTGTCGATGAGCCGACGCGCGGTATCGACGTGGGCACCAAGTCGGAAGTGCACCAGGTGCTGTTTGATATGGCCAAACAGGGCGTGGCGGTGATCGTGATCTCCTCCGATCTGCCTGAAGTGATGGCGGTATCCGATCGGATCATCACGCTCAGTGAAGGCCGGGTGACCGGTGAGATCCACGGCGACGACGCTAACGAAGAGCGGCTGATGACGATGATGGCCATCAACCACAACGCCCTCAACGCGGCATAACGGAGTTTTCCATGACGCAGATGATTTCTAAAACGCAGGTTCCGGTGAAACGCAGCGGACGCCTCGATCCTATCGCCTTCTTCGAGCGCTTCGGGGTACTGATTTTCATGATCCTGCTGCTGATTTTCTTTCAGTCGCAGAACAGCAATTTTTTCTCTGAACGCAATATTTTCAACATCCTGACCGAGGTGTCCATCTACGGGATCATGGCCGTGGGGATGACCTTCGTCATTTTGACTGCCGGTATCGATCTTTCTGTCGGCTCCATCCTGGCGGTCTGCGCCATGACCGCCGCATACGTGATTAAGGGCGACAACTTCACCACCGTTGATCCGAACGCCTGGGGCGGCATGAGCTGGCTGATTGGGCTGGGGATTTGCCTGGCGATGGGCACGGCGATTGGCTTCCTGCACGGCCTGGGCGTAACCCGACTGCGCCTGCCGCCGTTTATCGTCACGCTCGGCGGGATGACCATCTGGCGTGGTCTGACGCTGGTGATTAACGACGGCGCGCCCATTGCAGGTTTCGACCCGGGTTACCGCTGGTGGGGACGCGGGGAGCTGCTTGGCATCTCCATTCCAATCTGGATTTTCGCCATCGTGGCGCTTGGCGGGTACCTGGCGCTGCATAAAACCCGCTGGGGACGCTTCGTCTATGCCATCGGCGGTAACCCGGAGGCAGCGCGCCTGGCGGGGGTCAACGTGAAGCGCGTGCTGGTGAGTGTCTATGTGCTGATTGGCTGTCTGGCGGGACTGGCGGGCTTCATTCTCAGCGCTCGTCTTGGCAGTGCGGAAGCGGTCGCCGGGATCTCCTTTGAACTGCGCGTTATCGCCTCGGTGGTCATCGGCGGCACTTCGCTGATGGGCGGCTATGGACGCATCGGCGGCACCATCATCGGTTCCATCATTATGGGGATCCTGATTAACGGTCTGGTGCTGATGAACGTCTCGGCCTATTACCAGCAAATAATCACCGGATTAATTATCGTTCTGGCGGTGGCATTCGACACCTATGCCAAGAGCCGTCGCGGCGCATTGTGAGGATCAGGATGAAAGAGGTTCGTATTGGATTGATTGGCACCGGGTATATCGGCAAGGCACATGCCATCGCCTATGCCCAGGCGCCGACGGTATTTACCCTGCGCGGCAAACTGGTGCGCGAGATGGTGGCGGAAGTGACGCCCGCGCTGGCAGCAGAGCGGGCGCAGGCCTTTGGCTTCAACCGCTCAACCGGCGACTGGCGGGCACTGGTGGCTGACCCGGCGATTGATGTCGTGGATATATGCTCGCCCAACCATCTGCATAAAGAGATGGCGCTGGAGGCCATTCGCCACGGTAAGCATGTCTACTCGGAAAAGCCGCTGGCGCTGAATGCCCATGACGCACGTGAAATGGTGGACGCCGCGAAGCGGGCAGGGGTGAAAACGCTGGTGGGTTTTAACTACATGAAAAACCCGACGGCACAGCTGGCGAAAGAGATCATCGCCCGCGGCGAGATTGGCGAGGTGATCCACTTCTACGGTACCCACAACGAAGATTATATGGCCGACCCGCTTTCTCCCATTCACTGGCACTGTTTTAAAGAGACCGCCGGGCTGGGTGCACTGGGGGACCTGGCGGCGCATATCGTCAACATGGCGCAGTATCTGGTCGGGGACATTCAGCAGGTCTGCGGTGATTTAAAAATTGTTGTGCCTGAACGCCCGGCGCAGGCCGGTTCGTCGCAAAACGTTGCGGTTGAAAACGAAGATCAGGCGCACGCGATGGTCCGTTTCGCCGGCGGAGCACAAGGGGTGATTGAAACGTCCCGCGTCGCCTGCGGGCGCAAGATGGGACTGTCGTATGTGATAACCGGCACCAAAGGGGCCATCAGTTTTACCCAGGAGCGGATGGCGGAACTGAAGCTCTATCTGCATGACGACCCGGTAAACCGCCAGGGATTCCGCACGCTGCTTGTGGGTCCGTCACATCCGGACTATGGCGCGTTTTGCATGGGGGCGGGTCATGGTATCGGCTTTAACGATCAAAAAACGGTGGAAGTACGCGACCTGGTCGACGGTATTGCCGCTGATGTGCCGATGTGGCCGGACTTTGAAGAGGGCTGGAAGGTTTCGCGGGTGCTGGACGCCATCGCACTCTCACACCAGGAAGGCCGCTGGCTGAACGTGAACGACATTGTCTGATGAGGTATCAACGTGGAAAAGCAGTTTGATGTGATATGCATGGGCCGCGTGGCGGTAGACCTCTACAGTCAGCAAATTGGTGCCCGTCTTGAAGATGTGTCGAGCTTCGCGAAATATCTCGGCGGCTCGTCCGGCAACGTGGCCTACGGGACGGCGCGTCAGGGGCTGCGCTCATCGATGCTGGCACGCGTCGGTGATGAACATATGGGACGCTTCCTGCGAGAAGAATTACACCAGGTGGGCTGCGATACCAGCCATCTGATCACCGACAAAGAACGCCTGACGGCGCTGGTGCTCCTCGGCATTAAAGACCGGGACACCTTTCCACTGATTTTTTATCGCGATAACTGCGCGGATATGGCCATCACGGCCAGCGATGTGGACGAACGCTACATAGCCTCCGCACGGTGCCTTGCCATCACCGGGACCCATCTCTCGCACCCTCAGACCCGTGACGCGGTGCTGACGGCGCTTAACTATGCCCGCCGTCACGGTGTTCGCACGGTGCTGGATATCGACTACCGGCCGGTACTGTGGGGGCTGACCTCATTAGGGGACGGGGAGACGCGCTTTATTGCCGCAGAAAACGTGACCCGTGAACTGCAGGAGGTGCTGCACCTTTTCGACGTCATTGTCGGCACCGAAGAAGAGTTCCACATTGCAGGTGGCAGTACCGATACCCTGCAGGCGCTGGGTCGCGTGCGCGCCGTGAGTAACGCTACGCTGGTTTGCAAGCGTGGAGCGCTTGGCTGTTCGGTGTATACCGACGCTATACCGCCCCGGCTGGATGAGGGTCTGACGGTGACCGGCGTGCGCGTTGAGGTGCTGAACGTGCTCGGTGCGGGCGACGCGTTTATGTCCGGCCTGCTGCGCGGCTACCTTAACGACGAAGGCTGGGAGCAGGCCTGCCGCTATGCCAACGCGTGTGGCGCGCTGGTGGTGTCCCGCCACGGCTGTGCCCCGGCGATGCCGAGCAAGGCTGAGCTGGACGACTACCTGTCGCGTGCGGCGTCGGTGCCGCGTCCCGATCTTGATGCGCGCCTGAACCATCTGCACCGCGTCACTACCCGCCGCCGCGAGTGGCCGGAGCTGTGCGTGATGGCCTTCGATCATCGCAGCCAGCTGGAAGATATGGCGTTGCAGTGCGGGGCATCCCTGAAGCGCATCCCGGCGCTCAAGCAGCTTATTCTGCAGGCCAGCCGTGAGGCGGCCAGCAGCGCAGGGCTTGAGGGCAAAGCCGGTCTGCTGTGTGACGGTACTTTTGGTCAGGACGCCCTGAACGCGATTACCGGCGAAGGGTGGTGGATAGGCCGCCCTATTGAGCTGCCGGGCTCCCGGCCGCTGGAGATGGAGCACGGTAACATCGGCACGCAGCTCATCAGCTGGCCGCAGGAGCATGTGGTGAAATGCCTGGTCTTTTTCCATCCGGAAGATGCGCACGGCCTGCGTCTGGAGCAGGAGCAGAAAATCGCTGAGGTCTACCACGCCTGCTGCCAGTCCGGTCATGAACTGCTGCTGGAGGTGATCCTGCCTGCCAGCATGCCGCGCAGCGATGAGCTTTACCTGCGCGCCATCTCGCGTTTTTACAACCTGGGGATTTATCCCGACTGGTGGAAACTGCCGCCGCTCTCTGCCGATGGCTGGACGGCGCTGAGCGAGATGATTGAACGTCGGGATCCGCACTGCCGTGGCGTGGTGATCCTCGGGCTGGACGCCCCGGCTGAGCAGCTTCGTGCTGATTTTAAAGCCGCCTCGGGACACGCGCTGGTGAAGGGCTTTGCCGTAGGACGCACGCTGTTTGGCGATGCGTCCCGTGCATGGCTGAAACACGATATTGACGATGCGCAGCTGGTGGCACGCATCCGGGACAATTACCTGCAGCTTATCGCCTGGTGGCGCGAGCGCGGACACGCATAATTCAGGAGACGACAATGAGTGTGCAATTAGGCATTAACCCGCTGACATGGACGAACGACGATCTGCCTTCACTCGGCGCGGAGACGCCGCTGGATACCTGTCTGAGCGAAGGGAAAGAGGCCGGTTTTGCCGGTTTCGAACTGGGCAATAAATTCCCGCGTGAGGCGCGCCTGCTTGGCCCCATTTTGCAGCGCCACGATCTGCAGCTGGTCTCCGGCTGGTATTCAGGGCGTCTGCTGGAGCGTAGCGTGGAGGAGGAGATTGCCGCCGTGCAGTCACACCTGACGCTGCTGCGCGAACTGGGGGCAAAGGTGCTGGTATTCGCCGAAGTGAGCGGCTGTATTCACGGCGAGCAACAGACGCCGGTTCATCTTCGCCCGCGCTTCCCGCACGGGCGCTGGCAAGAGTACGGTGAGAAGCTGACCGCTTTTGCCCGCTACACGCAGCAGCAGGGGGTGCAGATTGCCTACCATCACCATATGGGAACGGTCATTGAGTCCGCTGAAGATGTCGATAACCTGATGACCCATACCGGTGAAGAGGTGGGCCTGCTGCTGGACACGGGCCATCTGACCTTTGCCGGGGCTGATCCGCTGGCGGTGGCCCAGCGCTGGGCATCGCGCATTAACCATGTTCACTGCAAAGACGTGCGCGCCGACGTGCTGGCGGACGTCAAAAACCGCAAAACCAGCTTCCTTGATGCGGTGCTGAGTGGGGTCTTCACCGTACCGGGTGACGGCTGCGTGGACTATCCGCCCATCATGCGGCTGCTGAAGGCGCAGGATTATCACGGCTGGCTGGTGGTGGAGGCGGAGCAGGATCCTGTTATCGCTCACCCGCTGACCTACGCCCGTCTGGGGTATAACAACCTGAGCCGTCTGGCGCGCGACGCCGGGCTTATCTGAGGAGGTGACATGTCACGTCTGTTATCACGCTGGCAACCGCCGAGTGCGGAGGGCCGCACCCAGTCCGTCACGCCGGAACGCGCGGGCTGGGGATACGTTGGCTTTGAAGCGTATGAACTGCAGGAGGGGCAGACTCTGACGCTGCCCGCCGTCAGCGAAGAGCGCTGTCTGGTGCTGGTGGCCGGACGGGCCTCTGTCAGCACAGCTACCGCGCAGTTTACTGACATCGGCGAGCGGATGAGCCCGTTTGAGCGCATAAAGCCCTGGGCGGTCTACGTCACGCCGCAGGAGACGGTGCAGATTAAGGCGCTGACGACGCTGGAGCTGGCGGTCTGTGCCGCACCCGGCAAAGGGTCCTTCCCGACACGGCTTATCGCTCCGCAGGATATCGACGCACAGGCGCGTGGCAAAGGCCATAACCAGCGCTACGTGCACAATATTCTGCCGGAAGATCAACCCGCCGACAGCCTGCTGGTGGTTGAGGTCTGGACCAACGAAGGCTGCACCAGTTCATACCCGAGCCATAAGCACGATACGGATAATCCACCGCAGGAAACCTACCTGGAGGAGACCTACTATCATCGCCTCAATCCCGGGCAGGGGTTCTGCATGCAGCGGGTCTATACCGACGACAGGTCGCTGGATGAGTGTATGGCCGTTTATAACCGCGACGTGGTGATGGTGCCGAAGGGGTACCATCCGGTGGCGACGCTGGCTGGTTATGACAGCTACTATCTCAACGTGATGGCCGGTCCGGTGCGAAAATGGATGTTCACCTGGGAAGACGATCACGCGTGGATCAACCGCGACTATCCGCGTTGACGTTGCAGAAGCCCGCACCCGGCGGGCTTTTTTTATCACCATTATCCTGTCTTGCGCGTTACCCACCAGAACACCAGCGCCACCAGGCTCACCGCTGCGCCAGTCAGGCAGACGCCCTGCCAGCCCGCGATGGCATACGTCATCGTGGTGCTCAGCGCGCCCAGACCGCTGCCGAAGGCATAAAACAGCATGTAAAGCCCGACCAGCCGGCTATGCGCCTCGGGGCGGGCGCGAAAGATCAGGCTCTGGTTGGTGACATGCAGCGCCTGCCCGCCCAAATCGAGCAGCATGATGCCAATGAGCAAAATACCGAGCGAACGATCCATCAGTGAAATCGGCCACCACGCCAGGAGTAACATGACCAGTGCAGCCGCGCTGGTGCGCCGGGCATATCCTCGATCGGCCCACTCTCCGGCCCGGGTTGCCGCTAACGCGCCTGCCATTCCGGCCAGGCCAAAAGCACCAATGGCGGTATGCGATAAGTTATAGGGTGGGGCACTTAACGGCAGCACCAGGGCGCTCCAGAAAATATTGAACGCAGCGAACATCAGTAAAGCCAGTACGCCGCGCACCTGCAGGACTTTTTCTTCCCGCAGCAGGGTCAGCATTGAGTGAATCAGGCGCGGGTAACTCATCGTTTCAGGCACCGCAGGCAAGCGGGGCAGCCTCCACCACAGTGGAAACGCAATAATGACCATCAGCCCGGCGGCAGAGAGATACACGCCGCGCCAGCCCGCGATATCACTGATGCCTCCGGAGACGACGCGGGCCACTAACAGGCCCATAAATACCCCGCCTTGTGCTGCACCAATAACGCGGCCTTGCTCATGCGGCGACGCGGCGTTGGCGGCATAGGCGATAAGCCCTTGCGTCATGGCTGTTCCTGCCATGCCGGTGGCGAGCATACCCGCCAGCAGCATCGTTGACGTCTGCGCTATGCCGACCGTGACCAGTGCGGCGACCAGTACGACAAGCTGTAGAGCCATCAGGCGCCGGCGATCCACTTTATCCCCCAGAGGAACCACGAACAGCAGAGCCAGAGCACAGCCAATCTGCGTGGCGGTGACCACGCCGCCAATGGCACCATGGCTGATGCCAAAGTCTCTGGACAACGCGTCAAGCAACGGCTGTGCGTAATAGACGTTGGCCACGCTTAAGCCGCTGGCGAGGGCGAACAGCCACACCAGGCTACGCGGCATGTCGCCTGAGCGGACGTGCCCGGTTTTTCGATCTGACGGTAGTGGTGACGCGTGTGACATGTTCAAATCCTCGCCCTGGGTAAAGTGGTTTTGAAAAGAAACCAGTTGAAGGCTAGGTTATGCAGTTTTAAAATGCAACCAGTTATTGTTGACTGACCTGCCGGGGTAACGCTGTGCCGTCTCGTAAACTGATTGAACAGGAATTCTGTCCCGTTGCCCGCAGCGTCGATCTGATTGGCGATCGCTGGTCGCTTCTGATTGTGCGTAATGCTTTTGACGGCATGCGCCGTTTCGGGGATTTTCAGCGGGATCTCGGGGTTGCGCGTAACATTCTGGCTGACCGGCTGCGCAAGCTGGTCGACGCGGGCATTCTCGCGATGCAGGGGGCGTCGGACGGTACGTCGTATCAGGAATACGTCCTGACGGACAAAGGCGAAAGCCTGTTTCCCATCGTCGTTGCGCTTCGCCAGTGGGGAGAGCAGCATCTGTTTGAACGCGGGGAGTGCCACTCGCTGTTGATCGACAGGCGTACCGGCAAGCCGGTTCCCCTGATGGCGCCAGCAGCGCAGGATGGAACAGCGCTGAAGGCGCAAGATACTGACGTGCAGAAAGTGAAGTAACCCGACACTCTGCAAGCCCGCGCTACGCGGGCTGTTGTGTCATGCTTAATGGTTTGTGATTGCCTGCTCAATCGTGCGGGCAATATCATCCGGCTGACTCACCATCGACACGTGGCTTGCTGCCACTTCCGTGGTTTTCGCGTGGATCGTTTTCGCCATCGCACGTTCAAGCTCCGGGTTAATCATCCGGTCATTTTTGCAGACCACAAACCAGCTTGGCTTTTCATGCCAGGCCGCATGGCTCACTTTTTCCGCAAACGCGTCGGCCTTGATCGGCCCCTGAGTGGCCGCAATGGTCTGCTGTTCAACGGCGCCTGCATCCGGTGCGAAGTCTTTCATCACGGCTTCTGGCGGGAGATACAAATACCCGTCTGCCGTTTTTGCGATATCCGCGCTCCCCGCTGGCGGTGGGTAACTTCCCGCCAGGTCCGCCGTCGACTGGCCGGAATCAGGCGCAAAGGCCGCTACATAGACCAGGGATTTTACCCGTGCATCGTTGCCCGCTTCGCTGATCACCGTTCCGCCCCAGGAATGACCTACCAGCACCACATCGCCCTGCGCCCGTGCAATGGCGCGCCGGGTGGCGGCAACGTCATCTTTAAGCGACGTGAGCGGCAGCTGGACGGCGATCACCTCGGTATGCTGTTTTTGCAGCCGGGTAATGACCTTGTTCCAGCTGCTGCCATCGGCAAACGCGCCATGGACCAGCACCACGCTGGTTTTGTTCTCAGCAAAGGCGCTGGCTGAAAGCGCCAGCAGACCCGCCGTCAGTACAGTGCGTGCTTTCATTGTCTGGCTCCTTAAAAATGATGGACCGTTGCGTGAGGCGGTACGGTGAATTCAATGGTTTTATGGTCGATGGGTTTATGCGTGGGGTCGGCCAGAATTATGGTCACTTTATGCTTCCCGGCGGGTAACCCAACCAGAATGATTGGCTCTCCGCTGGTATCGGCCCAGTGCCAGGGGGCGTCATCCACCACGACATGGATATGGCCGATACGTGGTGTGACCTTCAGCGCATCGGGCCCGAATACCGGCTCGATGCGCAGGTTTTCAGCCCGGTATTGAATAAAGACCGCCCCCTTGCTCAGCGGGCCGGCAAGCGGTGGATCGACAATCAGCTTAGCGGCCGGCTGTGGACGTTCCAGCGGGGCAACAGCGGCAGGGCCGTTGACGTCGGCAGCGCTGAGGTTATCCAGCGGTGCGGCCCAGGAGCAGGTTGTTGACGCCAGAACAAGTGCAGGGAGCAGTAAATAACGACGGATCATCTGAGTCTCTCCTCAATCGGTTTCAAATTCGGTTTCAAACAATGACAGACACAGAAAACCATTTTTATGTATCCGGGATGTTTGCGGGGAACGGCGTTTTGTACCGGCTTGTCAGCGTGGCGCTCCGGATACAGTGGGATACATTTCATCATTCCGCGCGGGGTCGGCACTGCGCACAATCGCTATCGCCAGCCCGGCAATCACCAGCGTCAGCGCGGTGGAAACCCACATTGCGCCGGCGATCCCCAGCGTTTTGTTTAGCCACGCATAGGCAAACGGCGATGCCGCGGCCATAAGCTGTGCGGGAATGAGCAGCATGCCGGTGCGGCGGGCATAGCTTTCGGCGCTGAAAAGCGTCAGCGGCAGGGTGGCTTTTACTATCGTCATCAGCCCGTTGATGGCGCCGTAGCCCAGCACAAAACCGGCGGCACACCCGACAAACAGCGAGCTGCTTAACCCGATAACAAAGCAGAGCGGCATGGCGAGGGCGGTCAGGAGCGTGAGGTTGAGCGGGGTTAAGCGTGCACTCGCCAGCACCTCCGTGGCGCGTGCGCCCGTCTGGCCAACTCCCCACAGCATGCCGATGGCGACCGGCAGGCCGAAACTGGCAATAAACTCTGGCAGATGGGTGGACGTGCCGTTAGAGACAAAGGTCATGAGGGCAATAAACGTGGCATACCGCCAGCCGTTACGCCGTTCCTCGCGCACGGGCGGCGCGGTAACGTGCGGGGGGGCCGCCAGCTGCTGGTGGGGAAGCGTGCGAATCAGCACCGCACTCAGCAGGCCAAAGAGGGCGTAGATCTGCAATGCGTGTTGCCAGCTCATCACTTTCAGCAGCCCATCACCCAGCGGCCAAAAAACCGCTGAGGCCAGACCGCCAGCGAGCGTGATGCGCGAGATCGTTCTGCGTGCCTGCTGGCCGTACAGGTTCACCAGCGCGGCGAACAGCGCATCATACAGCGAGAGCCGCATCCCGATACCGGCAACCAGCCAGGCACCGTACCAGCCGAACAGCGTCTGTGTATATGCCATGCCCGCGCAGCTTGCGGCAATCAGTAACGTTCCGCTCATCACCACGTTCTGCCCGCCAGCGTACGCCAGCAGTCGGGCGACAAAAGGGGAGACCATCGCCATTACCAGCATCGCCAGCGTCAGGCCGAGGTAGAGCTGCGGTGATGACCACCCCCGGTCGGCCACAATGGCCTGGGCAAAGGTCCCGGGCATATAAAACGAGATCCCCCAGTTGATAAGCTGATGACAACCTGCCCGGAGGGCGAGGTGACGGGGAAGGGCAGGTGTTTTCATTGTTTTTCATTCCGTTATGCAGTTGTCCTGAGCATAGCGAGCGCGCTATTGTGCTGGCAGGTCAGCCACCTTATGCGCTGTATAAGAGAAACTTTGAATGACAACGCTCAACCTGGGCTATCTCGCGACGTTCCGTCTGGTTATCCAGCGCGGCAGTTTTTCCGCGGCGGCGGACCTGCTGGGCATTTCCCAGCCGGCCGTCAGCCTGCAAATCCGCCAGCTGGAGCAGTTTCTGCAAACCCGGCTGGTAGAGCGTACCGGGCGGGGTATCAAACCCACGGCTGCCGGGCAGGCGTTGCTGGTGCACGGGGAGCGTATTCAGCAGGCGGTGGATGAAGCCATTCGGTCTGTGAGTGAGTTCAGCCACGACGTGAGTGGCACCATTACGCTTGGCACGGGCGCAACGGCCTGCATTCATCTTCTGCCGCCGCTGTTGCAGCAGCTCGGACGCGACTATCCGCTTCTCAGAGTGGGCGTGACGACCGGCAATACGCTCGACATCGTCCGGGCAATTGAAGAAAACCGTCTTGATATGGGGCTGGTGACGTTACCGGTGAGCGGAAGAGCGCTCGACGTTACGCCGGTGATGGACGAAGAGTTTGTTTTTATCGCGTCGCTGGACCAGCAGGACGGTTTTCAGTCGTTGACGCCGGCTGCGTTGCACGCGCAGCCATTCATTGCTTTTGAATCAGGCAGCGGCACCCGGGCGCTGAGCGACGGCTGGTTTGCGGCCGAGGGGCGAATCCTCACGCCGGTGATGCAACTGGGCAGCATCGAGGCGATCAAGCGGATGGTACGTGCGGGGCTTGGCTACAGTATCGTGCCGCGTATGGCCGTAGACCTGGCGGCTGACCGCGAAGGGCTATGCATGATGTCGCTCACGCCCGTGCTGCAGCGACAGCTGGCTGTGGTGATGCGCCAGGATAAAATCCTGAGCAAAGGAATAGCAGGGATAATTCGGATATTACAAAATCCTTCGACGCGTTAGCGATCGGCTGAATCAACGGTCAGGCTGGATTGCTGTGACTGGGCCTTGTCCTGATGGTGATACCAGGCGCCAATAGAGGAGTAAACGAAGCGGCCGAAGAAAAACAGGAAGCTGATAAGCAGTATGATGCGGGTCATCCGGGTGTTGAACTGATGTCGTTTTCGCATACGCGTGGCCTGACTCACTGTGTTTTTCCTGGGCATGCCCTTTTGGGCGACAGGGATATTAAGGCACAGCGGGAAGAGAGGGTCAATTCGCAAATGTGTAAATAACCGTCAACAGTTACATTAATTAATGTTATTGAAATTAATAATTGCATTTACCATATTGATAATATGAAGAAAACTATTTCAAAAAAAATGTAAGAAAGGATCATTTGAGTAAATTAGTTTGATTTAAGTCAACGGTTTCCCTGGCCTGGTATTTAAAATCCCACCTCCATGCTGTTCGCCCCACACCTTGTCGGGCGGCAGGTACGTCAGGTTGGATGCCTGTCTTCATTTCCCTCTGGAGCGAAAGGGGTTTAAACGGGCATCTATGAACATTATTTCTTTCCTGAAAAACAATAAAGACCGCTGGTGGGCTTTACCGCTTATTTTACCGGTGGGTTTACTGCCTGTATTAAGCGTTGCCAATACCTTTACCCGATTGGGCGATGGTCTGGTGGCACTCTATTATTTACCTCTCTCCTTTCTGCTTTCAGTGATGATGTTTTTTGGTCTGGAAGCGCTTCCCGGCATCGTATTGTCACTGTTCATCCGCTACTACCCGTCGGTTGGGTTGTTCGAAACCATCGCCGGCATTTTTCATTTTATTGTCCCTGTTGTGCTCAGCTGGGGAGGGTATCGGGTGTTTGCGCCCAGACGCAGCATGACGGCTTACGGGGATGTCAGACTGATGGCGCAGCGTATCTTCTGGCAGGCCTTTTGCCCCGCGACGCTGTTTCTGCTGCTGTTTCAGTTTGCCCTCTATCTGGGGGTGTATGAGAGCCGTCAGAGCCTGGAGGGGTTGACCCCGCTTAATATTCGCACGTTGATTAACTATCAGGCGCTGCTGGTCAGTGGGCTGACGGGCGTGCCGTTAAGCTATTTACTGATCCGTCTGATTCGCCATCCGCGGTATATCAGAAGTCTTGTCTCGCAGGTGCGAATGCAGATAGACAAAAAGGTGACGGTCATTGAATTTCTGCTGTGGGCCATTGCGCTTGGCGGGCTGCTTACCCTGCTGCTGCTCCCGATGAACGAAAACAGCTCGATTTTCACCACCAACTACACCCTGTCGTTGCTGATGCCGGTGATGCTCTGGGGAGCGATGCGGTTTGGCTATAAGCTGATGTCGCTTATCTGGACCCCGGTGCTGCTGGTGTCCATCCACTATTTTTACCGTTATATCCCTCAACAGTCCGGGTATGACATTCAGCTGGCAATTACCTCTTCCAGCTATCTGGTCTTTTCGTTTGTGGTGATTTACATGTCGATGCTGGCCACCTGCCAGCGCGCCGCGAATAAACGTTCCCGCAGGCTGGCGCTACTCGACCCGGTTGTCCATATGCCGAATCTGCGGGCCTTGTCGCGCGATCTTGCCAAAAACCCGTGGTCGGCGCTCTGTTTGCTGCGCATTCCGGAGCTGGAGGTGCTGGGCCGAAATTACGGGGTGTTGTTGCGGATCCTGTATAAACAGCAGCTGGCGCAATGGGTCAATGGCACCTTGCAGCCCAGTGAGCGGGTCTATCATCTTACCGGCTGTGACCTGGCGGTTCGCCTTAACGCGGAATCGCACCAGCAACGCATCGAGGCGCTGGACGAGCATATTAAACAGTTCCGCTTTGTCTGGGATGGGATGCCGCTGCAGCCTCAGGTGGGCGTGAGCTACTGCTATGTACGCTCACCGGTGACCCACCTCTATCTGGTCCTCGGTGAACTGGGGGTGATTGCCGATCTGTCGATTTCGACCAACCATCCGGAAAATCTGCAGCAGCGCGGTGCTGTCCATCTCCAGCGTAGCCTGAAGGACAAGGTTGCGATGATGAGCCGTCTGCAAAGTGCGCTCGACAGTAACGCGTTTACTCTGCTGGTCCAGCCGGTTTGCGGCGTGCGGGGCGATTGCTACCACGAGGTGTTGCTGCGGATGTCGGATGCAAACGGGGCGTTGCTCTCTCCCTTGCAATTCCTGCCCGTCGCCCAGGAGTTTGGCCTGTCGTCGCGGGTTGATTTGTGGGTTCTGGAGAACACGCTACGCTTCCTGGCAGAGCATCGGGTACATCTGCCCGGCCAGCGTTTTGCCATTAATCTGGGCCCTTCCACCGTGTGCCGTGCGCAGTTCCCGGCTGAGGTGAGTCGTCTGCTGGCGAAATACGCCGTGGAACCCTGGCAGCTGATATTTGAAGTGACCGAGTGCAGCACCTTCGGCAGTGGTGAGCAGGCGTTACATACCCTCAGGCAGTTGCAAAAAATGGGGGTACGCATTGCGATTGATGATTTCGGTACCGGCTATGCGAGCTACGCGCGGCTGAAAAGCGTGGACGCCGATATCCTTAAGATAGACGGAAGCTTTATCCGCAATATCGTCAACAACAGTCTGGACTATCAGATAGTGGCCTCGATTTGCCATCTGGCGCGAATGAAGAAAATGCTGGTGGTCGCGGAGTATGTCGAAACAGAAGAGATACGTAGCGCGGTTCACGCGCTAGGTATCGATTATGTGCAGGGTTATCTGATTGGCAGACCGGTGGCGCTTGAGTCACTGCTGGAAGCAGAGGCGTCGCCGGTCGAGACCTGAGGGGTTACGCCGCGACGTCTGAGCTCTCTTCTTCGATTTTGAGTAGCCAGCCGGTGACCGCTTCCCAGTACTGCTGCTCTTTTTCCAGATCCAGTAGCACCAGCGCATTCTGGCTAAACCAGTCTGGCGGGAAGCTCAGGGTCCAGTGGTTGTCATCCGTTTTGAGCTTCAGCGTGGGCGGGGTGGTCGTGGCCTGACGCTGGTTATTGAGCAGCACGCCGAGACGCAGCAGCTGGATAAGCGGCAGGAATTGCTTCTTCTTAAACAGCGTGAAGCGTGGCAAATCGTCAAGCTTGATGGCTTTACGATGGTAGCGAACCAGGGTCGCCATCATGGTTTGCTGCTCCTGGTTGAAGCCAGGCAGATCGCTGTTTTGCAGGATATAGGCTGAGTGGCGGTGCATTCCGCTGTGGTTAATATTCAGTCCCACTTCGTGCAGCATCGCTGCCCATTTCAGCAGGGCGGCAAGCTGCGGATGCGCCAGCTTAGGGTTCTGCTCCTGCCACTGGTCGTATATCTGAACGGTTGTTTCCAGCACGCGCTTCGCCTGTTCACGGTCGATATTGTACTGGTTTGCCAGGCTTTGCGCGGTGCGGCTACGAATATCCTGGTGGCGGAAACGGCCTTCCATTTCATACAGCACACCTTCACGCAGCGCGCCGTCGGAAAGACGCAGCTCTTTAATTGCCAGCGCATCAAATACGCCGCACAGGATAGCCAGCCCCGGTACGAATACCGCTTTGCGCTCGTCGGAAAGACCCGGCAGGCTTAACGCGTCAAAGCTTTTATGTTTCAGCACCTCTTCGGTCAGCAAGGTCAGGCGCTCTGGGGTGATAAACCCATCTTTTTCACCCATCGCCAGCAGCACTTCATGTGCCGCTTTGATGGTGCCCGATGCGCCCAGCGCTACGTTCCAGCCCTGAATACGGTACTGCCAGGCCAGGTTCTCCAGTTTCTGGATAGCGGCCATGCGCGCGCGCTGGAAGTTTTCGCGGCTGATTGCGCCACCCGGGAAATACATCTGCGCAAAGCTGACGCAGCCCATACGACGGCTTTCGACCAGACGCGGCTCAAAATCTTCGCCGATCACCAGTTCCGTAGAGCCGCCGCCGATGTCGATGACCAGCTTGCGCCCTTTTTCCGGCTGAGTGTGTTCAACACCCATGAAAATCAGACGGGCTTCCTCGTTACCGGAGATGATCTCAATGGGGTAGGGGATCACTTTTTCGGCCCGCTTGAGGAATTCAGGCGCGTTCAGCGCCTGGCGCAACGTGTGGGTGCCCACAATGCATACGCTGGAAGGCGAGAAGCCCTGCAGGCGTTCAGCAAACAGCGACAGGCAGTTTAAGCCTCGCTCCATTGCCTCTTCGCTGAGCATGCTGCGCTCATCAAGACCATCCGCCAGGTGTACACGCTGCTTCAGACGACCGATGATCTGCAACGCGCCATCCACCTCACGGGCGATGACCATGTGGAAACTGTTAGAACCAAGATCGACCGCGGCGAATTCCTGCGGGCGTGGGGTCTTATCATTTATCGGCATAGGTTAATCGGGTTGCTCGAGTGATTTGATATAGTCGTAAATCGCCAGTTGCGACCGCACTTTACGGCGATTGCCGCGCGGTACATAGCGGTTACTGAGTTCTTTGTCGATATAGCGTGCTTTCACCGTATCGCTGAACAGAATCTCGATGATATCGAGGATCTGCTGCTTCAGCCGCGGATCCAGGAGCGGTGTCGCGACTTCAATTCGGTAGTCAATATTGCGCGTCATCCAGTCTGCAGATGAGAGATAGACCTGTTTATCACCCGCATTATCGAAAATATAGACCCGATCGTGTTCCAGGTAGCGGTCAACAATGCTGATCACGCGAATATTGTCGCTGATGCCTTCGAGTTCAGGGATCAGTGAGCACATACCGCGTATCAACAGATTGACCGGAACGCCGGAGCTGGACGCCGCATACAGACGATCCACCAGCCCTTTGTCGACCAGGTTGTTGAGTTTCAGCGTAATGCCCGACGACAGCCCTTTCTGGGCATTGGCGATCTCTTTATCGATCATGTCGTACAGCAGGCGGCGTGAGTTCTGCGGCGAGACCAGCAGATAATCGAAGCTGACCGGGCGGTACGGGTTCTCAATAAAGTTGAACACCCGGCGAACCTCGTTAGTGATGCGCGCATCGGCAGTCAGCAGCGAGTAGTCGGTATAAATTCGCGCGGTTTTTTCGTTAAAGTTCCCGGTCCCGATGTGGGCATAACGCACCACGTCCTCCCCCTCTTTACGGGAGATGAGGAACAGCTTGGCGTGAATTTTCAGCCCAGGTGCTGAGAAGATAACGTGGACACCGGCTTCCGTCAGACGGCGCGCCCAGTGAATGTTTGCCTCTTCGTCGAAGCGTGCCTGCAGCTCAACCACCACGGTCACTTTTTTGCCGTTGTGCGCCGCATGGATCATCGCGTCGATGATGCGGGAATCTTTTGCCACACGGTAAATGTTGATTTTGATCGCCAGTACGTTCGGGTCGAACGAAGCCTGACGCAGCAGTTCCAGCACGTGTTCAAACGTATGGTACGGATAGTAGAGCAGGACATCGCGCTCGCGAATAGCGTCGAAACCGTTGCGGAATTTATCGAACCAGAGATGGCGCAGTCGCGGCAGCGGTTTGTTCACCAGATTGGCCTTGCCGACGTTCGGGAAGCCAATAAAGTCTTTAAAGTTATGGTAACGACCGCCCGGCACGATGGAGTCATAGCGAGAAATGGTCAGCTTGTCGCGCAGCATTTCCACCATGGCATCTGGCATATCGCGCTGATAAACAAAGCGCACCGGCTCCGCCGTCAGGCGCTGTTTCAGGCTGGATGACATCAGCTCCATCAGGCTGGCTTCCATCTCGTGCACCAGATCGTATTCGGCGTCACGGGTCATCTTCATGGAGTAGGCGTTTAACGCGTCGTAATCGAAGAAGCCCTTGAAGATGTCGTCCAGGCAGTAACGCAGGATGTTATCGAGCAGGATCATTGGCTTGCGTCTGCGCGGGGTTTCCGGCGGCAGGTTCACAAAGCGCGGCACCTTATCGGACGGGATCTCAAGCAATGCGTAACGAATCGTGTCGCCACGAATAATTTCCACCGCGAGGTAGGTGTAGTCATCTTTCAGGAACTGCACCAGATCGGTTTCGCGGTTGATCAGAATAGGGGTAATGTGCTGGCGCAGGTAATGTTTGAAATAGTGACGCAGCCAGGTTTGTTGGTTAACAGAAAGCTGACGCTCGTTAATCAGGAAGATTTGATTGCGTGCCATTTCCAGCAGCAGTTCGTTATACAGGCCGTCAAACTCCTGATCGGCTTTCAATACGCGCGACTGAATTTTGCCCAGCAGATGGCGCGAGTGAGAGTTTAAGCCCTGTTCTTCGCTGATGATGATTCGCCGTTTCAGTTCGGCAAAGCGAACCTTGTAGAACTCATCCAGGTTGTTGGAATAAATCCCCAGAAAACGCATACGCTCGATAAGCGGGTTACTTTTGTCTGCCGCTTCCTGGAGTACACGTTCGTTGAATGCTAACCAGCTTAGCTCTTTCTCGATATATAACTTTTCCTGACCCATTACAGCTCACACTCCAGTTCAATCACAGGACGTGGTAAATCCGTCTCGTCCTTATTATGGCGAGCATTTCCACGATATGTCCAACAGTGCCAGAAAAGTATGACAGTTATTTTTTTTCTGGGGGATTTTAGAGGGTTGGGGGAAGGGCATGTCGGGAAGCGCGGTGCTCACCCGACAGTGAAGACCACAGGCCCGTGCAGGCGTCGCGCCGCCGGGCACATCAAACAAACTACTCGTCAGCGGCATAACCCTGTGCAGGGAGCCTGACGCCGTCCAGCCAGGCGGCACCGTCGCGCATCTGAAGACGCCCGTCAACAAACCAGCTTACCACCAGAGGATAAATGGCGTGTTCCTGCGTCTGCACGCGTTCGGTAACGTCGTCTTCGCTGTCACCTTCAAAGACCGGCACCTTTGCCTGCAGGATCACCGGCCCGCCGTCCAGCTCGTCGGTAACGAAATGCACGGAGGTACCGTGCTCTTCATCGCCGTTTTCCAGAACCTGACGATGGGTGTGCAGGCCGGGATACTTCGGCAGGAGGGAAGGGTGGATATTCAGCAGACGACCAGCGTAGTGCCCGACAAAGGCCGGGCTCAGGATACGCATATACCCCGCCAGCACGACAACGTCAGGCGCGTAGGCATCAATCTCCTGAACCAGTTCCCGGTCAAACGCTTCACGTCCGGAGAACTGGCTGGCTTCCAGCGCGTGCGCGGGAATGTTCTCTTCCCGGGCACGTTCAAGGCCGAACGCGTCGGCCTTATTGCTGAATACTGCCCGAATGGTGCCGTTGATTTTCTTCTGTTTGCAGGCGTCAATTATCGCCTGCAAATTGCTTCCGTTACCGGAAATGAGCACCACAATGTTTTTCATTCAATGACCACACGCTGTTCGGAATCGGATGCTTTGATAATACCGATTTTCCACGCGTTTTCACCTTTGTCGGTCAGCAGCGTAATCGCCTTATCCGCTTCGCTTGCTGGCAGCGCGATAACCATGCCCACGCCACAGTTAAAGGTGCGGTACATCTCGTGTGAACTCACGTTGCCCGCAGTCTGCAGCCAGTTAAAGACGGATGGCCACTGCCAGGACGATTCGTCAATCACCGCCTGAGTGTTGTCCGGCAGTACGCGCGGAATGTTTTCCCAGAAGCCGCCACCGGTCAGGTGGGCAATGGCGTGAACGTCAACCTTCTCGATCAGCTCCAGCACGTTTTTCACGTAGATGCGGGTCGGCGCCAGCAAATGGTCAGCCAGTGGCTTGCCATCAAGCTCGGTGGTCAGTGGATCGCTGCCGCTCACGTCGAGGATTTTACGCACCAGAGAGTAGCCGTTCGAGTGCGGGCCGCTGGAGGCCAACGCGATCAGCACATCACCATCAGCCACTTTACTGCCGTCGATAATTTCTGATTTTTCTACTACGCCAACGCAGAAGCCTGCGACGTCATAATCTTCGCCGTGATACATACCGGGCATTTCGGCGGTTTCACCACCGACCAGCGCACAGCCAGACTGCAGACACCCTTCGGCAATGCCGTTAATGACGCTTGCTGCGGTATCCACGTCCAGTTTTCCGGTCGCGTAGTAATCCAGGAAGAACAGCGGCTCTGCGCCCTGAACCACCAGGTCGTTAACACACATCGCGACCAGATCGATACCGATCGTGTCGTGACGTTTTAAATCCATCGCCAGGCGCAGTTTCGTCCCTACACCATCAGTACCCGAGACCAGAACAGGTTCACGATATTTTTGCGGCAGCGCGCACAGTGCGCCGAATCCACCCAGACCACCCATCACTTCCGGGCGGCGGGTTTTTTTCACCACACCTTTGATTCGGTCAACCAGCGCATTACCTGCGTCAATATCAACACCGGCATCTTTGTAGCTGAGAGAAGTTTTGTTGGTCACGGCTCAAGTCCCCACGCGATTGCATAGCTAGTAAGAAAAATCGGCGCAATTCTAACAGTCCAGGCAAACGTTTGCGAGCCTATTCTCGGCGAGAGGATTTTTTTTTCAGCAGGCCCTGCGAATGCGTCTAAAGTTGAGTCTGTTCACGAAAATGAAACCGGTTTCGGTTTTCTCCTTGCAACAGAAAGCCCCTTTGCACATCATCAGAATGAAACCGGTTTCTGTAATTGTTTTTGCAGAAAATAACGCAGAATGAGGGAAAGTGTATGTCTGGATTCAAAGCAGATTTTCTGTGGGGCGGTGCGGTCGCAGCGCATCAGCTGGAAGGGGGCTGGAACGAGGGCGGTAAGGGGATCAGCGTTGCCGATGTGATGACTGCCGGCGCGCACGGCGTGCCGCGTGAAATCACCAACGGCGTGCTGCCAGGGAAAAATTACCCTAACCATGAAGCCATCGATTTCTACCATCGCTATAAAGAAGACATCAAACTCTTTGCCGAGATGGGCTTCAAATGCTTCCGTACCTCCATCGCCTGGACGCGTATCTTCCCGAAAGGGGACGAGCTGGAGCCTAACGAAGCTGGCCTGAAATTCTATGACGACCTGTTTGACGAGTGCCTGAAGTATGGCATCGAGCCGGTTATTACCCTTTCCCATTTCGAGATGCCGTTCCACCTTGTCACCGAATACGGTGGCTGGCGTAACCGTAAGCTGATCGACTTCTTTGTTCGCTTTGCGGAGGTTGTGTTCAGACGTTACCAGCATAAAGTGAAGTACTGGATGACCTTTAACGAGATCAATAACCAGGCCAACTTCCACGAAGACTTTGCACCGTTTACCAACTCCGGCCTGAAGTACGAGCCGGGCGAAGACCGCGAGCCGGTGATGTTCCAGGCGGCACACTATGAGCTGGTGGCCAGCGCCCTGGCGGTGAAGGCCGGGCGCGACATTAACCCGTCGCTGCGGATCGGCTGCATGATTGCCATGTGTCCAATCTATCCGCTGACCTGTGCCCCGGACGATATGATGATGGCGATGAACGCCATGCACCGTCGCTACTGGTTCACCGATGTCCACGTGCGCGGCAAGTACCCACAGCATCTGCTTAACTACTTTGCTCGTCGCGGTTTCACGCTGGATATCACAGAAGAAGATAACGCGGCGCTGACGCAGGGGTGTGTCGATTACATTGGCTTTAGCTATTACATGTCTTTCGCCACCAAAGCGACGGCGGATAACCCGGAGCTGGATTACGACGAAAGTAAGAGCCTGGTCTCCAACCCGTACGTGCAGAAATCTGACTGGGGCTGGCAGATTGATCCGGTGGGCCTGCGTTACTCCCTGAACTGGTTCTGGGATCACTATCAGTTGCCCCTGTTCATCGTGGAGAACGGCTTTGGCGCCATCGACGTGCAGGAGAGCGACGGTTCGGTGAATGACCAGTACCGTATTGATTACCTTGCCGCGCACATCCGCGAAATGAAAAAAGCGGTGGTCGAAGATGGCGTTGATCTGATGGGGTATACCCCGTGGGGCTGTATCGACCTGGTGTCTGCCGGAACGGGTGAAATGAAAAAACGCTACGGCTTTATCTTTGTCGACAAAGACAATGAAGGTAACGGCACCCTGAACCGCAGTAAGAAGAAGTCGTTTGACTGGTATAAGCAGGTGATAGCCAGCAACGGCGACACTCTTTAATTCCAGCAGAGTAAAAACGCAAAAAGCCGGAGCTTGCCCTCCGGCTTTTTTGCCTCTAAAACACTTTGCTTGATGTACGTCAAGCAAGTTGGGTATGGTGCAATCCGAAAAAAGCGGTATAATCCCGCGATTTTTTTGCGGTTGCCCCCTCAGAGGAGAAAGAGAATGAAGATTGTGGAAGTGAAGCACCCACTCGTTAAACACAAGCTGGGCCTGATGCGTGAGCATGACATCAGCACGAAGCGTTTTCGCGAACTGGCTTCTGAAGTCGGCAGCCTGCTGACCTATGAAGCGACCTCTGACCTGGAAACGGAAAAAGTGACCATCGAGGGCTGGAACGGCCCGGTTCAGGTTGAGCAGATCAAAGGTAAGAAAATTACCGTTGTGCCCATCCTGCGTGCCGGCCTCGGCATGATGGAAGGCGTGCTGGAGCACGTGCCAAGCGCGCGCATCAGCGTGGTCGGGGTCTACCGCGACGAAGAGACCCTGGAGCCGGTACCGTACTTCCAGAAGCTGGTGTCTAACATCGACGAGCGTATGGCCCTGGTGGTTGACCCGATGCTGGCGACCGGCGGTTCAATGATTGCCACCATCGACCTGCTGAAAAAAGCCGGTTGCAGCAGCATCAAAGTGCTGGTGCTGGTTGCCGCACCAGAAGGTATCGCGGCGCTGGAAAAAGCGCACCCGGACATCGAACTCTATACCGCGTCTATCGACCAGGGGCTGAATGAGCACGGGTACATCATCCCGGGGCTTGGCGATGCCGGCGATAAGATTTTTGGTACTAAATAATCGAATAACGATAATGAAGCCGACTTTGATAGTCGGCTTTTTTTTGAATTAAACGCCAACAACAATACTACTCAGAGGAAAACACTATGACGCGCCGTGCTATCGGGGTGAGTGAAAGACCGCCGCTTTTACAGACAATCCCGCTTAGTCTGCAGCACCTGTTCGCCATGTTTGGCGCAACCGTGCTGGTGCCAATCCTGTTTCACATTAACCCGGCTACCGTGCTGTTGTTCAACGGTATGGGTACGCTGCTTTACCTCTTTATCTGTAAAGGCAAAATCCCTGCCTATCTCGGCTCAAGCTTCGCCTTTATTTCACCGGTTCTGCTGTTGCTGCCGCTGGGGTATGAAGTGGCGCTGGGCGGTTTCATTATGTGTGGCGTCCTCTTCTGCCTGGTCTCTTTCATTGTGAAGAAGGCCGGTACCGGCTGGCTGGACGTTATGTTCCCGCCTGCCGCAATGGGGGCCATTGTCGCCGTCATCGGTCTGGAGCTGGCGGGCGTGGCGGCCAATATGGCTGGCCTGCTGCCTGCTGACGGGCAGTCACCGGATTCCAAAACCATCATTATCTCGATGGTGACACTGGGCGTAACGGTGTTTGGTTCCGTGCTGTTCCGCGGTTTTATGGCGATTATCCCGATCCTGATCGGTGTGCTGGCGGGGTACGCGCTCTCCTTCGTGATGGGCGTTGTTGATACCACGCCTATTGCTGAAGCGCACTGGTTCGCACTGCCAACCTTCTATACCCCGCGCTTTGAATGGTTTGCCATTTTCACGATCCTGCCCGCGGCGCTGGTGGTTATTGCTGAGCACGTAGGTCACCTGGTGGTGACGGCAAACATCGTTAAACGTGACCTGATCCGCGACCCGGGTCTGCACCGCTCGATGTTTGCCAACGGCCTCTCTACCATTATCTCCGGTTTCTTTGGTTCTACGCCTAACACCACCTACGGTGAGAACATCGGCGTGATGGCGATTACCCGTGTCTACAGTACCTGGGTCATTGGCGGCGCGGCAATCATCGCCATCCTGCTCTCCTGCGTGGGCAAACTGGCGGCGGCTATCCAGATCATTCCGGTACCGGTAATGGGAGGCGTCTCTCTGCTGCTGTACGGTGTGATCGGCGCGTCCGGTATTCGCGTGCTGATTGAATCCAAAGTGGACTACAGCAAAGCGCAAAACCTGATCCTCACCTCCGTGATCCTGATCATCGGCGTGAGCGGCGCGAAGGTGCACATCGGTGCGGCTGAACTGAAAGGCATGGCGCTCGCGACCATCGTGGGTGTGGGCCTGAGCCTGATCTTCAAACTGATCTCCGTCCTGCGCCCGGAAGAAGTGGTGCTGGATGCTGAAGACAGCGAAAAAGCGTCACATTGATCGTAAAACCGGGCGGACGATCCGCCCGGTTCTCTCCTTGCACGTTCCGTGCTAAACTCACCGCCGATTTTATGTAAGATCTGGTTGAGGTACTTCTGAACGGACCGGCACAGCTCTCTCTGCCACTCTATCTCCCTGACGACGAAACTTTTGCGAGTTTCTGGCCGGGTGATAACCCCTCTTTACTGGCTGCACTGCAAAACGTGCTGCGTCAGGAACACAGCGGATACATCTATATCTGGTCACGCGAAGGCGCGGGGCGCAGCCACCTGTTGCATGCCGCCTGTGCGGAGCTTTCCGCGCGGGGTGATGCGGTAGGCTATGTGCCGCTGGATAAACGTACCTGGTTTGTGCCTGAAGTCATGGAGGGAATGGAACATCTCTCACTGGTCTGCATCGATAATATCGAATGTGTGGCGGGGGATGAGCCATGGGAAATGGCGATCTTTAACCTCTATAACCGCATTCTGGAGTCGGGGAAAACCCGGCTGCTGATCACCGGCGATCGTCCGCCGCGCCAGCTGAATCTGGGGCTGCCGGATCTGGCTTCCCGTCTGGACTGGGGGCAAATCTACAAGCTGCAGCCGCTGTCGGATGAAGACAAACTTCAGGCGTTACAGCTGCGCGCAAGATTGCGCGGCTTTGAACTCCCGGAAGACGTGGGGCGCTTCCTGCTCAAGCGCCTGGACCGGGAAATGCGCACGCTCTTTGATACGCTCGATCAGCTCGATCGCGCTTCGATTACCGCGCAGCGCAAGCTGACCATTCCTTTTGTGAAAGATATTCTGAAGCTGTGATGCGCTTTTCTCCCTCTGCCTGGCGCAGAGGGAGAACCAGTGCCACTGGCTAAAACTCACCTGTCTTCCAGCAAATGCTCAACCAGAAGTGGAATGGGTCTGCCCGAGGCCACGCTTTTGCCGTTCTCACGCCACAGTGCCGTGCCGCTAATATCCAGATGGGCCCATGGAATGGTCGGCGGGCAAAAATGGTGTAACAGCCAGGCCGCCGATGCGCTGATCGCCGCATTATTGGGTGGGGTATTGCACAGGTCGGCGATGGCGCTGTCGGTCTGTTTTTTTAGCCGTGCATCCAGCGGCAGGGACCACACCTCATCGCCGCTCCGTTTCCCCGCGCGGGTGAGCGCCTGACGCAGCGCTTCGTCCTGCGTCATTAACCCATTCAGCTCGTACCCCAGCGCTTTCACGACGGCACCGGTTAAGGTCGCCATATCAATAATATAGCGAGCCTGCGGATGACGCTGGCTGGCCCAGGCGATCGCATCCGCCAGTACCAGCCGGCCTTCGGCATCGGTATTGTTGATTTCAACCGTGATACCGTTGCAGGCGCTGGCCACCGTGCCCGGCTGCATCGCATCCGGCCCTATGGCGTTTTCCGCCAGCGCCAGTACGCCCATAATACGAACCGGCAGGCCGAGTTCTGCCACGCTCAGCATCAACCCGAGCACGTTCGCTGCCCCGCACATGTCATATTTCATGGTGTACATGCCCGCGCCTTCCTTCAGCCACAGGCCACCGGTATCAAACGTTATGCCTTTGCCCACGTAACAGCGTACCGGGCCATCAGCGATGCCGTTATAGTGAATGGCCAGCAGCCGCGGTGGACAGGTCGCGCCTTTACCGACGGCATGCAGAAGCCCCAGACCCTGTTCAATCATTTGCTTTTCATCAAGCACTTCACACCGCAGGGCGGGGAAGGCGGCGCACAGCTTTTGCACTTCGTCGACGACATACTGCGGCGTACAGCGATCGGACGGCATATCCGCCAGACGTCGCGCGGCGACCATTCCTCGGGCAATGGCCTGCTGTTGCTGGAAGAGAGCGTCCAGCCTTTCACGCTGTTGCGGATGACACAGGGCGGTGACATGGCGAAGGCGAACGCTTTTGCCATCGGTTTTCTTAAGCTGCAGATCGCGAAGGTCATACGCCTGGTTAAAGAGAAAACGCAGAACCTGCGTCAGCACCACCTCGTCAATATCCGTGATATCCAGTACCACATCGGCGCTGACCGGGGCTGCCAGCAGTGGACGGAGGGCGGTGAGTAACCCTTCTGTCAGACTGTCCTGCCAGAGCGCATCCGGCAGCAGCGTGATTCTGGCAAACGGAGCACAGCCAAAGCGGGTATCCGCGACGGCGTTTTGTTCACGCATTTCAGCGATGAGTGCGGTGTCCGGCAGTAACGCGCAGGCAGCCCGGGCAATAAGATGACTCTGGGGCTTTGCGTCTGCAAGGTCGGTGATAAGCTTAAAGGTAATCATTATGACTCCTCAACTGGCGCGCGGATCCGCGCGGCATAGGCCTGCATCCATTCCTCATCCACGGGCTGATAGTGCGTTTTTTCCCGCAGGCGCTCGGCGCGAAATACGGTGAGAGGCTGGCGGGCCGTTGCCACCACAAATGAGAAGGTTTTGATGTTGGTTGCGGCGCCGAATTCGCCTTTATTATTCATGCACACCACCGAGAGATCGCCCGCCCGGCCAAAGCGCGACATCAGTTTGTCTTCCAGTTCAAAGACCACCGAGTCCGCCGCCTGCTGCGGTGACATGCCCTGTGCCATGCGGCGAACAATTTCATAGCTGGTGCAGCCTTTCATCAGGTCTTCCCCCACGCCGGTGGCGGTAGCGGCACCGGTTTCACTGTCGCAGTAAAAGCCGGAGCCGATAATCGGCGAGTCGCCAATACGACCGCGCTTTTTCATAAACAGACCGCTGGTGGAGGTCGCCACGCTCATCGACCCCATTTTGTCGAGGCCAATAATCCCGACGGTGTCATGCCCATCGTACGGGCTTAAGCCTTTGTCCAGCGTCTCCCGGCAGCGCTTACGGTAATGCTGCATCGCGCGGTCGGTAAGCATAGTTTTGTCGGCAAACCCCTGACTCAGCGCCCATTCGCGCGCGCCCTGGCCGACCAGCAGGCTGTTATAGCGCTGGCGGCTTAGCGCATGGGCGACACGCACCGGGTTCGCAATATCAACCAGATCTCCCACGGCCCCAAACGCAAGCGTATCGCCATCCATATATGCCGCGTCCAGTTCGACTTCGCCATTTTCGGTTGGCAGCCCGCCGTAGCCGACGGATTTATACAACGGGAAGTCCTCGACGGCAGCAACGGCATCGACCACCGCTTCTGTTACCGGTTTCCCCGCAGCCAGCGCAGACGCAGACTCCGTGACCCCTTCAAGCGCCATTCGCCAGGTTGCGATAATTCCCCACATGCTTTACTCCTGTTTTGCAAGGGTTGGGTCGGTTTGCGTCACGGTGGCAATCTCCGCGGCGCGGTATTGTTTATCCACGATACGCATGAAAGGCAGATACAGCATGGCGCCAATCAGCAGGTTGATAAGCTGCATCACGCTGCCGCTGAGATGCCCCGTGACGATAAATCCGCTGATCACCGGCGGTAACGTCCAGGGGATAAACACCCCGGTGGTCACAGCGACGGCACCCATTTTCATCGCGGCATATTGCACGGTAACCAGGACCAGCGGCACCAGATTGAACGGGATCAGCATGATGGGGTTCATGATAACCGGCAGGCCAAACAGAATCGGCTCGTTGATGTTAAACACCGAGGCCCCCGCGCCGAGACGCGCCACCTCGCGCATGTTTTTGCTGCGGGCAAAAATCAGCATCGCAATCACCAGCGAGAGCGTTGCCCCTGCGCCACCCATCCAGATCATGTCAAAAAACTGTTCGGTGATAATGTGCTGCGGCGTCGTACCTGCCTGAATGGCGGCGATGTTATCGGTCTGGTTCTCCATCCACAGCGGGCGAATGATGCCGTTGATCATTGAGCCTGAGTTAATGCCCACAGACCACAGAATGGTGATGCTGAACACCGTCATCAGCGCGCCGAAATAGGAGGTCCCGTAATGGCGAACCGGCGTGGCGACCACCTCGTAAATAAACTGGTGAATGGTGTTGTAGTGGGTGTTTTCGAAAATGATGCGGATAATAAGCACCAGAATCATTACCAGCAGGGCCGGGATCAGCGCGGCGAACGACTCCTGCACCGCCGGCGGCACGCCATCAGGCATTCTGATGACCAGCTTTTTGCGCTTCAGCCAGCAGAACAGCTCCGTCCACAGCAGAGAGCCAATCATCGCCACGAACAGCCCTTTGCTGCCAATCCACTCCACCGGCATAACTGTGATACCGCCGTTTTCGGCCACTTTGATAAAAGGTGTCAGGATTAAAAAGGCGACCAGAGCCAGAATACCGCAGGAAATGCGATCTTCGCCGTAGTGTTCAGCCAGGCGAAACGCCACCAGGAAGCTGATAAACAGCGACATGGTTGAGAACACCGCGTTGAACGGAATTTCAATGATGGCACTCCAGCTTTCACCAAATGCCTGAGACATAAACTGCTGATAGGTTTGGTTCGGAAAAGAGGAGATGACCAGCAGAATCGAGCCGACGATGATAAACGGCATGAAGGAAACATAGGCCCCGCGTATGGCGCCCAGATGCCGCTGTTGCGCAGTTTTGGCCGCCAGCGGCATCAGTTTTGCTTCAAGAAATCCCAGAACATTGTTCATTGTGAACTCCGTACAAGATTGAGGGGTGTTGTTATGTTATGTCTGTGGATTATCAGTGAAGCGCGGTGGCTGAAAGGTGAAACAGGTCACAAAGCACTCGCTAAGATATTATAAATCTCATTAGATTGGTTATGGAGTTACAGCGATGGAAATCAAATTGCACGCCAATGCCACCACCACGCCGCGGATCCGTCGCTATCTGCAACAATCCGACAAAAGCGACAGAGAACTGGCTATAGAGCTGGGTATTTCCGTGACGACCGTGCGGCGATGGCGCAATCGCGATCGGGTTTCTGACAACCATACGACCCCAAAAGTGATACACAAAGCGATGAGACAAGAGCAGGTTGACCTCGTTAATGCGCTGCGTGATATCACGGGCGCACCGCTGGATGAACTGCTGCTGCTGGTTAACGAGGTGCTGGGGATTTCCGTTTCGCGGGCGACACTGAACCGTTATCTCCGTCCCGCTTCTGCGAAACGCAAGGGCGTTGAACTTCAGGGGAAAAAAGCGCTAAAGGCAGGCGTTTTACCCACAAAACTGCTGGTGCATCACCAGCCTTTATCGCTGCATATGGATGATGGCGGGGAGCAGCATCTGCTGTGGGGGCGCGAACCGGTGAGCGGCTGGTGTTATGCCCGGCTCTATGCGGGAATTTCATCACAGCTGCTGAACAACTGGATGTGTGAGTTGCTGAACGCCTGTCCGGCTGATATCCAATCTGTTGAGACTTTCGGTTTTGAACCCGACTTACCCGCGGGTGAACCTGCCGTAAAAGTACAGCCGACCAGGCACAAGGCCGTGCAGGTTGCGGTACCGCTCGGCGACATCATTCCACGAGTGAATGCTGTTCCGTTAGGGCAGGTGTTGATCGAGATGTGCGAGTTTTACAATCGGGGCAAAGCGCAGAAAAAGCTGGGAGAGAGCACGCCGCAGGCCTTTCTGGAAGCGCTGCGGCGTAAGGATTAGAGAATCTCGAGCACCTCTTCCGGCGGGCGTCCAATACGCGCCTGGCCGTTTGCGACCACAATGGGGCGCTCAATCAGTTTCGGATTTTCAACCATCGCCTGAATCAGCTCAGCCTCGGTTAGACGACTGTCATTCAGATTGAGCGACGTATACAGGTCCTCTTTCTGGCGCATTAGCTCTCTGGCACTGCCCATTCCCAGCATGTGCAGCAGCTGACGAAGCGTCTGTGCATCTGGCGGTGTCTCCAGATACAGCACCACTTCCGGGTCAATGCCGTTCGACTTCAGCAGGCTAAGGGTGTCACGGCTCTTCGAGCAGCGTGGGTTGTGGTAGATTTTTACCGCGTCTGTCATGACCTGAATTCTCCTTTATTACATCTTCTCGTACGGCTTAAAGCGCTGCTGCAGACCGCGAAGCTGATCGATACGTGCATCGTAACGGGCCTGCTGCAGACTGCCGAGCTTAACCTGTGAACTGGCACTGCTCAGGAGGGTAATCGCCTGGTCAAGACGTCCCACCAGGGCAAAGCCTTCGGCGCGTGCCGCAAGCTCCTGATCGCGGTTGCCCAGCTGCGCTTCTGCCTGGGCAAGCAGATCCCAGCCGTTCTGATCGTCTTTATTGTTAAAGGTGTAGCGGTTCAGAATGTTCGCCGCTTCAGCAGGCTGACCACCCTGTAAGTAAGCATTCGCCAGGTTAAGCTGCAGCACCGGGTTTGTCCGCACCTCTTTTGCCCCTTTCAGGCGATTAATCGCATCGGTGGCTTTTTTCTGCCCCAGATCGATATCCGTGGCGAGATCGAGATACCACGGGTTATTCGGATCGGCGGCGAGAAGTGGCTGCAGCGTTTTACGCGCTTCGTCATATTTGCTGGCTTCCATCGCCTGTAACGCCTGGCCATACTGAGCCGCGTTTTTCTCACGCACGTTGCCTTTCGCCAGCGCATCCAGCAGGTCGCTGGTCAGCTGGTTACGCCCGGAATTGTACATTCCAAGCGTTCGCACTTTTGCCATGTAGAAATCCTGCGACGACTGAACCACGACCGGGCGCATCTGGTTGGCACGGTTACGCGCATCCGACAGACGGCTTTCTGGTAAGGGGTGCGTCAGCAAAATTTCCGGTGGACGGGAGGAGTAGCGCGCCTGGTCGAGCAGTTTTTCGAGGAAGCTCGGCATGGCCTGCGGGTCAAAGCCCGAACGTTGCAGCACCTGAATGCCAATACGATCCGCTTCCTGTTCGTTTTGCTGGGTGAAACTGATCATCCCCTGACGTGTTCCCGCCAGCGTACCGGTTAACGCCGCCATCCCGGCCTGCGGGCTGGCCATTGCCAGCAGAATGGAACCCAATGCGCCAACCCAGGTCAGCGGAGCGTTACGCTTCTGGTCTTCCATTGCGCGGGCAAGGTGGCGCTGGGTGACGTGAGAGATTTCGTGCGCCATGACCGAGGCCAGCTGACTTTCGTTATCAGAGTAGCGGAATAACGCCGAATGCAGCACCACGTTGCCGCCAAAGAAGGCGAAGGCGTTGATTTCGTCATTATTGATTAAATAGAAGTGGAAGGGGGTTTTTACCGAGTTGGCGTGCGCGACCAGGCGCATGCCCAGCCCGTTAATGTACTGAACCAGCAACGGGTCGTTAATCAGCGGCGCGCTGCCACGCAGCTGACGAACGTAATAATCCCCCATCTGCATTTCCTGCCCAATGGAGAGCGTGCTTCCTGCTGTAGTGCCCATGTCCGGCAATGAATCGGACGAGTCAGCGAAAGCTGGCAACACCTGACCGACCGTCAGTGCGGCAATCAGTGTCGCAACCAGTGTTTTTCTCAACTGCCTGAACATAACCACTGTCCTGTATTTGGGATGTGCTAATTTGACCGATGAACCGGCATATCGTTCATCTCCACTGCCCTGCGAGTGTAGCCGTGTTGAGGCATGAAGAAAATCCCATTCATCAGGGTTTTGCGGATCGTGGCAGGGAGACAAAAAGCGAAAGTCTTTTTTGTGACAGTTAGATACAATTCACGTTCTCACTCCCGCCATCCGATTCAGGGAAGGGTTGTATGCTCGAAATGTTAATGCAGTGGTACCGCCGTCGGTTTAGCGACCCGGAAGCCATTGCTTTGTTGGTTATTCTCGTCGCCGGGTTCGGCATTCTGTTCTTCTTCAGCGGTCTTCTCGCCCCCCTGCTGGTCGCGATTGTGCTGGCGTACCTGCTGGAGTGGCCAACGGCGCGTCTGGAAAATATAGGCTGTTCCCGTCGCTGGGCGACCAGTATCGTCCTGGTGCTGTTTGTCGGCATTCTGCTGTTAATGTCGTTTGTTGTTATGCCTGTGGCCTGGCAACAGGGGATTTACCTTATCCGCGATATGCCCGGCATGCTGAATAAGCTTTCTGATTTTGCCGCCACGTTGCCGCGCCGATATCCCGCCCTGATGGATGCCGGGATCATTGATGCGATGGCCGAAAACATGCGCGCCCGCATCATGACAATGGGCGATTCCGTGGTGAAATATTCCCTGGCGTCGCTGGTAGGGTTGCTCACGCTGGCCGTCTACCTTGTCCTCGTTCCGTTAATGGTTTTCTTCCTCGTCAAAGATAAAGAGCAGATGCTGAACGCGGTGCGGCGCATTCTGCCGCGTAATCGCGGGCTGGCCGGGCAGGTGTGGGAAGAGATGAACCAGCAGATCACCAACTACATTCGCGGCAAAGTGCTGGAGATGATTGTGGTGGGTGTGGCTACCTGGATTGGTTTTTTAATTTTCGGGCTTAACTACTCGCTGCTGCTGGCGGTGCTGGTGGGGCTGTCGGTGCTCATTCCCTACATCGGTGCCTTTGTGGTGACCATTCCGGTTGTCGGCGTTGCGCTGTTCCAGTTTGGTCTGGGGACCGAGTTCTGGAGCTGCTTCGCGGTGTACCTGATCATTCAGGGACTGGATGGCAACCTGCTGGTGCCGGTGCTGTTCTCCGAAGCGGTGAACCTGCATCCGTTGGTGATTATCTTATCCGTGGTGATTTTCGGCGGGCTGTGGGGATTTTGGGGCGTGTTCTTTGCCATTCCGCTGGCAACGCTGATCAAAGCAGTGGTTCACGCGTGGCCGGATGTGCCTGCGGTTGAGGATAAGTAGATAGTTGTGCGGCCTGATACCCTCTCCCGTGGGGAGAGGGGCAAATATCAAAAACGGTAACCTGCGTTACCGTATTGCATTTACCGCGTAGGTCGGGTCAGGCGAAGCCGCGGCCCAACGATCAGGCGCTTTGTTTGAGCCAGTTCAGCACCACGTCGTGGTGGTTGCTGGTTTTGAAGTCATCAAACACATGTTCAACTTTACCGTCAGCGTCAATCAGGAAGCTGATACGGTGAATGCCGTCGTAGGTTTTGCCCATAAAGGTCTTCTCGCCCCAGACGCCAAACTGCTCGCATACCTGGTGGTCTTCGTCAGAAAGCAGCGTAAAGTTAAGCAGCTCCTTTTCAGCAAATCGTGACAGCTTTTCTGGCTTATCGGTGCTGATACCCAGCACTTCCACGCCGACTTTTTTCAACTCGTCCATGTTGTCGCGTAAGCCGCAGGCCTGTACGGTGCAGCCCGGGGTCATGGCTTTCGGGTAAAAATAGACCAGAACACGCTGTCCCTGGAAGTCGGTCAAATTTACTTGCTCACCATCCTGGTCAGGTAAGCTAAATTTCGGTGCGATGTCACCGGCTTTCAGTGGGTTCATTACTCAACTCCATCCTGTTCATGCTGCGAATAATTGACGACGCTTATACTGCCTTGCGCGTTTAATTCTGTACAGAGGGCTTTGAACGCTTGCTCGATATTTGACGCATCCTGCGAGGCAGGGCTGTGCGCGGTAATCTGAATAAAAAGGGTGGGAATGGCGCTGCCGTCACCCGGCTGCGTTCGGGAAACGAGTTCGGCAATATTCATCTGATGGCTGTCAAATAACGCGGTGAAGCGCTCAATCAGATGGGGGGAATCGGGGACTTCAACCTGCACCCAGACGGTCGCGGGCAGGGCCGGACGTGGGCGAGCAGTAGTGCGTTTCATCACGATCAGCAAATCCAGCTCCGCACCTTTGAGCGGCAGGGTCGATTCGATAAGGGTAATGGCATTCCATGTCCCGGACAGCAGCATAATAAACGTGAACTCTTCGCCCAGCATAGCCAGACGGCTGTCCTCGATATTACAGCCGCAGCTGCTCACATGGCGGGTGATGGTGTTCACGATACCCGGCCTGTCAGCACCCAGCGCAGTGATAACCAGGTAATGTTGTGATGAGGTTGTCAAACCTGTTCTTCCTTTGCATGGTTAAGTCTTCCTAAGGAAAGCATAAAAAAAACATGCATACAACCGCCTGAGGGCCTCAGGTCGCTTGCTTTTATTACAGTTCCAAACGTACCATTGAGGCTCTTGTTCGCACAGAGGATGGCTCATGTTCACGGGAAGTATTGTCGCGCTTGTTACACCGATGGATGAAAAAGGTAATGTCTGCCGGTCAAGCATGAAGAAGCTGATTGATTACCATGTCGCCAATGGAACCTCGGCGATCGTTTCGGTAGGGACTACCGGTGAATCTGCAACGCTAAGCCACGAAGAGCACGGCGATGTGGTGATGCTGACCCTGGAACTGGCTGACGGGCGTATTCCGGTCATCGCAGGGACAGGCGCTAACGCCACGGCAGAAGCTATCAGTTTGACCAAACGTTTTAACGACAGCGGCATCGTGGGCTGTCTGACGGTGACCCCTTATTACAACCGTCCTACTCAGGAAGGTCTGTTCCAGCATTTCAAAGCCATCGCAGAACATACTGACTTGCCACAAATTCTGTATAATGTGCCGTCCCGTACTGGCTGCGATATGCTGCCGGAAACCGTTGGTCGTCTCTCGAAAGTAAAAAATATTATCGGGATTAAAGAGGCGACAGGGAACTTAAGCCGCGTTCATCAGATCAAAGAGCTGGTTTCAGACGACTTTATCCTGTTGAGCGGCGATGATGCGACCGCACTGGACTTTATGCAGCTCGGTGGCCATGGCGTGATCTCCGTAACGGCGAACGTTGCGGCCCGCGATATGGCTGAAATGTGCAAACTGGCGGCTGCCGGTCACTTTGATGAAGCTCGCGTGATTAATCAGCGTCTGATGCCGTTGCATAATAAATTATTTGTCGAACCCAATCCGATCCCCGTGAAATGGGCGTGTAAGGAGTTGGGACTTGTAGCAACCGATACGCTGCGTCTGCCAATGACACCGATTACCGACCACGGTCGTGAAATTGTCACAGCAGCGCTGAAGCATGCCGGTTTGCTGTAGAGTTTAGGGAGATTTGATGGCTTATTCAGTACAGAAGTCGCGCCTGGCGAAGGTTGCGAGTGTTTCGCTTGTTATGCTGCTCGCTGCCTGTAGTTCAGACTCGCGCTACAAGCGCCAGGTGAGCGGTGATGAATCCTATCTGGATGCGACCCCGCTTGCTGAACTTCACGCACCGGCTGGTATGATCCTGCCGATTCAGAACGGCGATTACAATATTCCCGTGACCAACGGCAGCGGCCTGGTCGGTAAAGCGCTCGATATTCGTCCGCCAGCACAGCCTCTGGCGCTGGTGAGCGGGGCGCGTACCCAGTTCACCGGTGATACGGCGTCGCTGCTGGTTGAAAGCGCCCGCGGTACCACCCTGTGGCCGCAGGTTGTGAGCGTCATTCAGGCGAAGAACTACACCATCGATAAACGCGATGATGCCAGCCAGACCTTGACCACCGACTGGATCGAGTGGAACCGTCTGGACGAAGATCAGCAGTACCGTGGGCGTTATCAAGTCTCCGTTAAACCTCAGGGTTATCAGCAGGCGGTTACCGTTAAGCTGTTGAACCTGGAGCAAGCGGGTAAACCGGTTGCGGATGCCGCATCAATGCAGCGTTACAGCACTGAAATGCTGAACGTAATTGCCGCGGGTCTGGATAAGAACGCCAGCGACGCCGCTAACGCAGCGCAGAGCCGCAACGGCGCGACGTTTGACGTTCAGAGCGGTGCGGATGACACCGGTCTGCCAATGCTGGTTGTGCGTGCACCGTTTAACCAGACCTGGCAGCGCCTGCCAGCGACGCTGGAAACAGTGGGCATGAAAGTGACCGACAGCACCCGTTCAACCGGTAGCATGACGGCAACCTATAAGCCGCTGTCTGACAGTGCATGGCAGGAACTGGGCGCCACCGATCCACAGCTGGCTTCCGGCGACTACAAGATTCAGGTAGGTGACCTCGATAACCGCAGCAGTCTGCAGTTTATCGATCCGAAAGGCCACACGCTGACCCAGTCGCAGAACGATGCGCTGGTGGCCGTCTTCCAGGCTGCATTCAGCAAATAAATACGAGGGCTGGTTAATCCAGCCCTTTTTATTTTCGTGCTACGCAAACGTGTGCGTGGCATAATATCCCCAGTTTTGAACACCAATCATCACACCAGGAGTAATGAAGATGCAGAAGCAAGCTGAGTTGTATCGTGGCAAAGCGAAGACCGTATACAGCACGGAAAACCCGGATCTGTTGGTGCTCGAGTTCCGCAATGATACGTCAGCAGGGGATGGCGCACGCATTGAGCAGTTCGATCGTAAAGGCATGGTGAACAACAAGTTCAACCACTTCATTATGACCAAACTGGCCGAAGCGGGTATCCCGACCCAGATGGAAGCGCTGTTGTCCGATACGGAATGTCTGGTGAAAAAACTGGATATGGTTCCGGTTGAGTGCGTCATTCGTAACCGCGCAGCAGGCTCCCTGGTGAAGCGTCTTGGTATTGAAGAAGGTATTGAGCTGAATCCACCGCTTTTTGACCTGTTCCTGAAAAACGATGCCATGCACGATCCGATGGTCAATGACTCTTATTGCGAAACCTTCGGCTGGGTGAATAAAGAGAACCTGGCGCGCATGAAAGAGCTGACCTACAAAGCCAACGACGTGCTGAAAAAACTGTTTGATGACGCGGGTCTGATCCTCGTCGACTTCAAACTGGAGTTCGGCCTGTTCAAAGGCGAAGTGGTTCTGGGTGATGAGTTCTCTCCGGACGGCAGCCGTCTGTGGGATAAAGAAACGCTGGATAAAATGGACAAAGACCGTTTCCGTCAGAGCCTGGGTGGCCTGATTGAAGCGTACGAAGCGGTTGCTCACCGTTTAGGCGTTAAGCTCGACTAACTCCCTCATCGCCAAAGGATATGTATATCCTTTGGCGTCTTACCCTTGTTTCCTATGGTAATCTTGCCGTTAACCGCCTACGATCATAGCTATTATTAATGGAATAGTTCGAGGTGGTTATGCGCTGGCAAGGGCGTCGTGAAAGTGACAATGTAGAAGACAGGCGCAGCGATAGCGGCGGCGGTCCTTCAATGGGTGGGCCTGGCTTCCGGTTACCCAGCGGAAAGGGCGGTATTATTCTGCTGATTGTGGTGCTGGTCGCGGGGTACTACGGTGTCGATCTGACCGGTTTAATGACCGGCCAGCCTCTGCAGCAACAGCAGCATTCTGAGCGCTCAATCAGCCCGAACGAGGATGAAGCGGCCAAATTTACCTCCGTTATTCTCGCCACCACAGAAGAAACCTGGGGTCAGCTGTTCGAGAAAATGGGGCGTACCTATCAGCAACCCAAGCTGGTGATGTACCGTGGCGCAACCCGTACCGGATGCGGCACCGGACAGTCGGTGATGGGGCCGTTCTACTGTCCGGCAGACAGCACCGTCTATATCGATCTCTCTTTCTATGATGACATGAAACGCAAGCTTGGCGCTGACGGCGATTTTGCCCAGGGCTACGTCATTGCGCATGAAGTCGGGCACCATGTGCAAAAACTGCTGGGGATAGAACCCAAAGTACGCCAGCTTCAGCAAAACGCCTCTCAGGCTGAGGTAAACCGTCTTTCCGTACGCATGGAACTGCAGGCGGACTGCTTCGCGGGCGTCTGGGGGCACAACATGCAGCAGCAGGGCGTGCTGGAATCCGGTGACCTGGAAGAGGCGCTCAATGCCGCGCAGGCTATCGGTGACGATCGTCTTCAGCAGCAGAGCCAGGGCCGCGTCGTCCCCGACAGCTTTACTCACGGCACGTCACAACAACGATACAGCTGGTTCAAACGCGGTTTCGACAGCGGTGACCCTGCGCAGTGTAATACCTTCGGCAAAGCCATGTAATGGTGGCGTTTGAACATCTGATTCGCGAGCTTGAGCACAAAGGTCATCGTCGGCTGGTGGTGCTCAGCGGCGATGAGCAGTGGACATTCACGCAGGCATCAGCCCTGCGTGATGCCTTGCCCGGAGACTGGCTGTGGCTGGCGGATAACGCGTCCAGAGCCATCAGCGGGCTGCTGGGACGCGAGTTCCGGCACGCAATTTTTGATGCCCGCGCCGGGTTTGACGTCTCAGCCTTTGCGGCCCTGAGCGGGACGCTGCGTGCCGGTAGCCTTTTGGTGCTGCTGGCACCGCCCCCTGGCGTGTGGGCGGAACAACCTGACAGCGATTCTCTGCGCTGGAGTGACAGCGCCGAACCCATCGCCACGCCAAATTTTATTCACCACTTTTGCCGGACGATTGCCGACGATCCTGAGGCGATCGTCTGGCTTCAGCACCAGCCTTTATCGCTTCCTGCACGATCCGACGCCCCTGACTGGCAGCCCGCCAGCGGTGCGCCGCAGCGCGAGCAGGCTGAGATCCTGGCAGCACTCCTGGCCATGAAACGCGGCGTTGTGGCCGTTACGGCCCCGCGCGGACGTGGAAAGTCTGCGCTGGCGGGAATGCTGTTGAGCCGCACGCAGGGCAGTGCCATTGTCACCGCGCCATCAAAAGGTGCGACGGAGGTTATCGCCCGTTTTGCCGGCGAACGTTTTCACTTTATGGCCCCGGACGCGCTGCTGGCCTCTGAAGAGCAGGCCGACTGGCTGATTGTCGACGAAGCCGCCGCCATCCCCGGACCGCTGCTTGAAAAGCTGGTCGACCGTTTCCCGCGCGTCCTGCTGACCACAACGGTGCAGGGTTACGAAGGAACAGGAAGAGGCTTTCTGCTTAAATTCTGTAGCCGGTTCAGCGGGTTGCAGCGGTATACCTTATCAACCCCGGTACGCTGGGCTGCAGGATGTCCTCTTGAGCGGGTCGTTGCCAGCGCACTGCTGTTTGACGATACGCTTATCGATCGCAGCCCAACAGGCGCCATACAGTTGACCTCTCTGGCCCCGGAAGCCTGGACGAGCAACCCGGCGCTGGCGGCGAGTGTGTATGAGCTGCTTTGTGCGGCACATTACCGCACCTCACCGCTTGATTTACGCCGCATGATGGACGCGCCCGGCCAGCACTTCGCCGTCGCCCAAACGGACTCGGTCATTGCCGGGGCGCTCTGGCTGGTGGAAGAGGGGGGATTAACGGCGCAGCTCAGCCGTGCCGTCTGGGCGGGGTTCCGCCGTCCTCGCGGGAACCTGGTGGCGCAGTCCCTTGCCGCGCATGGCGGCTCCCCGCTGGCGGCAACGCTCAAAGGCCGACGGGTGACCCGAATAGCGGTACATCCTCGTCGTCAACGGGAAGGCATCGGACAGGCACTGATCCGCAACGCAAGCGGCGAGGATTACCTGTCGGTGAGCTTTGGCTATACCGATGAACTGTGGCGTTTCTGGCAGCGATGCGGCTTTGTGCTGGTGCGCATGGGCAGCCATCGCGAAGCCAGCAGCGGCTGTTATACCGCAATGGCCTTGCTGCCGCTCAGCGACGCGGGGCGACAGCTGTGTGAGCAGGCGCATCAGCGACTGCGCCGCGATGCGCGCGTGTTATCGGCCCTGAACGGTGAAAAGATCCCGGTGGACGATGGCTGGGAGGCTACCCTTAATAGTGACGACTGGCTGGAGCTGGCGGGGTTTGCCTTTGCCCACCGCGCGTTTTCTACCTCCGTCGCGGCGTTAACACGGTTGCTGCTAAGCGTGGACATGCCGCTGCCCGCCCTGCGCGGGAAAGTGGAGGCGAGAAGTGATGACGCCCGGCTCAGCGCTGAACTGCTTCTTTCGGGGCGAAAAGCGTTACTGGCCAGGCTTCGCAGTGAAACGGCGCAAGCGCTTGAAAGCGTTGAACCTGCACGCTGTCAGCAGCTGAAAGACGAAATTTTGCAATGGCAATTTTTTCAATGACTTCTTCAGTAAAGTGGCATGGTCATTCCTCCTGAGAGGCGTAGAATCCAGGCCATCAAATAAGGAGACCGCCATGAAACACGATCATTTTGTTGTTCAAAGCCCTGATAAACCGGCTAAACAGTTACTGCTTCTGTTTCATGGTGTTGGCGATAACGCCGTCAATATGGGCCAGATTGGCAGCTGGTTTGCCCCGATATTTCCGCAGGCGCTGATTGTCAGTATTGGCGGAGTGGAGCCGTGTGGTCCCGGACGGCAGTGGTTCTCCGTTCAGGGCGTAACGGAAGAGAACCGTCAGGCACGTATTGACGCCGTCATGCCTGTCTTTATCGACACCGTGCGTTACTGGCAGCAGCAGAGCGGCGTTGGTGCCGATGCGACCGCGCTGATTGGCTTTTCGCAGGGGTCTATCATGTCCCTGGAGAGCGTAAAAGCGCAGCCAGGTCTGGTGTCGCGTGTGATTGCTTTTAACGGTCGCTTTGCGACGTTACCGCAACGCGCGACGACGCAGACCACGATCCATCTGATCCACGGTGGTGAAGACCGCGTGATTGAACTTTCGCATGCGGTTGCCGCGCAGGAAGCGCTGATCCGCGAAGGCGGGGATGTGACGCTGGATATTGTAGACGATCTGGGGCACGCGATTGATGACCGCAGCATGCAGTTTGCGCTCGATCATCTGCGTTATACCGTACCGAAGCACTACTTTGATGAAGCGCTCAGCGGCGGCAAGCCAAATGACGATGATATCGTCGAGTTTATGTGATGTAGCCCCCTCTCCCACAGGAGAGGGGACAGAGAATCACTTCTTCTGGTCTTTCTTCGGCCAGTCGTCATCATCGTCCCACTTATCGTTAAAATCACGATGCGGTGGAAGATCCGGTTTGTTGGCGAGAAACTTTTTGTGATCAACGCGCTTAAGATCTTTAATGACGTTAAGTAACACGCCGACCAGAAACACTAACACCAGAATCCACCAGTACTTTGAAAGCCAGTCCATTCGCTATTCCTCTCAGAGCGTTCGTCAGGCGACGAGTTGCTCCATAATTCGTTGATACATACGGGCCAGCAGCTGCAAATCAGCAGCATTCACACATTCATTGATTTTATGAATGGTTGCGTTCACCGGCCCCAGTTCGACAACCTGGGCCCCCATCCGGGCAATAAAGCGTCCGTCTGAGGTACCACCTGTCGTCAGCAGTTGTGGCTTAATTTCATTATAGTGCTCGATGGCGTTCACTACCGCATCCACCAGTTTGCCGCGCTGGGTCAGGAACGGCTGGCCGGAAAGCCACCAGTCCACGGTGTAACGCAGATTATATTTTTCCAGCAGCGCGATAACGCGCGCTTTGATCATCTCATCGGTCAGTTCAGTGCTGAAGCGGAAGTTAAACTGGACAAAGAAATCACCCGGGATCACGTTGTTGCTGCCGGTACCGGCCTTCAGGTTTGCAATCTGCATGCTGGTCGGCGGGAAGAACTCATTGCCTTTATCCCACTCGATGGTCACCAGTTCGTTCAGCATCGGTGCCGCGCGATGGACCGGGTTATCGGCCAGGTGTGGATAGGCAACGTGCCCCTGAACGCCATGAAGGGTCAAATTGCAGGTCAGCGAACCACGGCGACCATTTTTGACGACGTCTCCCACCACTTCCGTACTGGACGGCTCACCAACCAGGCAGTAGTCGAGACGCTCATTGCGGGCCATCAGCGCCTCAACGACCTTCACGGTGCCGTTGTGGGCGCTGGCTTCTTCGTCAGAGGTGATCAGAAACGCGAGGCGGTTTCTGTGGTTCGGATGTTGGGCAACGAAACGCTCTGCCGCCACGACCATCGCCGCCAGCGAGCCTTTCATGTCTGCCGCACCGCGCCCGAACAACATGCCATCGCGGATGGTCGGTTCAAACGGCGGGTTGATCCAGCGATCCGCATCACCTGCAGGAACGACGTCGGTATGTCCGGCAAAGGCCAGCGTTTCGCCCTGACCGCGCCATGCCCAGAAGTTCTGGGTATCGCCAACGTCCATGCGTTCAACGGTGAAACCGATGGCACGCAGGCGCTCAATCATTAATGCCTGACAACCTGCGTCGTCCGGGCTAAGGGAGGGACGGCGAATAAGCTGCTGAGTCAGCTCAATGACCGGGCATGACATAAACTACACCTCAACGAAAAAAGTCGGAATAAAGGGTTTCACTGAAACCCAGCAGCATAGGCTGCCCGGGCGCGCAGAGCAATGGGCGTTTGATGATTGCCGGCATTTCGAGCATCAGTTTGGCGGCACTGTCGGCGTCGGTGATGCCAGCCCGGACGGCTTCATCCAGTTTACGCCAGGTGGTACCACGGGTATTCAGCAGCGCCTCCCAACCCAATTCCTTGATAGCGGTATGCAGAAATTCTGCATCAAGCCCGTCAACGCGATAGTCATGGAAACGGTACTCCACGTTGTTCGCTTCCAGCCAGCGGCGTGCTTTTTTGATGGTGTCGCAATTTTTAATGCCGTACATCACAACCATGGTGAATCCTTTTGTTCTTATGATGATTAAATGTTCAGTAATTTCGAAGATATATCCTTAAGTGGAATATAACACATTCAGGAATTGTCTTGATTTACACTTCTTCTTAATTCAACTCACAACTGTACGCTGAATATTCTTTCATCATTTAAGCATAGATGTCCATAAGACCGAAAATGCTAATGAACTCAGGCGGTAATTTAAATCTCACCTGCCTGTATGGTTATTTCAAAATATTGCTGAGCGTCACACAAAATTTAAGGCCCTGCGTTCATATTTATCATAAATCCCTGACAGTAGCGGGGTACAATCACAGCGATAGGTTAGACGGTCTTCACAATGATGATACGTTTTCGTAGAATGCGCATAATAATAAGAGAGGTAGTTATGATTGAACGTGAACTGGGGAACTGGAAAGATTTTATCGAAGGCATGCTTCGTAAATGACATTCAGTAAGAATTGCAAGAGCACTTAAATAAGTAAAATAACCATAGTGTGAATTAATCACACACCCTAAAAGGCGGCCCTGAGAGCCGCCTTTTTTATTACGCACTGTTATTCAGGACGTTCCTTCAGCGGGAAGCGGCGACGCACCAGCACAAAGAACAGTGGCACAAAATAAATGGCCAGGACGGTTGCCGAAATCATGCCTCCCATCACCCCTGTACCTACCGCATGCTGGCTGCTGGAGCCCGCACCGGTGCTGGTTGCCATCGGTAATACCCCAAAAACAAATGCCAGCGACGTCATCAGGATCGGACGCAAGCGCTGACGGCAGGCGTGCAGTGTGGCCGCCATGAGCTCGTGGCCTTTGGCATTCATCTCGTTGGCAAACTCAACAATCAGGATCGCGTTTTTCGCCGACAGGCCGATCACGGTGAGCAGCCCTACCTGGAAGTACACATCATTCTCCAGACCGCGCATCCAGGTCGCCAGCAGCGCACCGATGACGCCAAGCGGCACCACCAGCATGACCGAGAACGGAACGGACCAGCTTTCATACAGCGCGGCAAGACAGAGGAAGACCACCAGCAGGGAAAGCGCGTAAAGCGCAGGCGCCTGTGCCCCGGAGAGCCGCTCCTGATAAGACATCGCCGTCCACTCCAGCCCAAACCCGGCAGGCAGCTGTTGCACCAGTTTCTCCATGGTGTCCATGGCGGTACCGGTACTGACGCCCGGCGCGGCTTCACCGACGATTTCTACCGCCGAATAGCCGTTATAGCGTTCCAGACGCGGCGAACCACTCTCCCAGTGCGACGAGGCGAACGCCGAGAATGGCACCATCCCGCCTGCGTTATTACGAACAAACCAGCGGTTAATATCATTCGGCAACATACGGAACGGTGCGGCGGACTGGACATACACTTTTTTCACACGCCCACGATCCATAAAGTCATTCACATAGCTTGAGCCCCAGGCCGTCTGCAGGGTGTCGTTAATGTCGTCGATGGAAACACCCAGAGCCTGCGCCTTACGCTGATCAATATCCACCTGCAGCTGCGGGCTGTCATCCAGGCCGTTATGACGAACGCGGGTCAGGTCAGCGTCTTTGCCCGCCAGCGCTAACAGCTTATCGCGCGCCGCCATCAGCGCCGTGTGGCCTGCACCGGCGTGATCCTGCAGCTCCATGTCAAACCCGGCAGAACTGCCCAGCCCGCTAATGGCCGGTGGGCTGCTGGCAAAGACGCGCGCTTCGTTGATCTTCGTAAAAGCGTGGGTTGCGCGTTCAATGATGGCCGACGCGGTCCCTGTTTTTGTGTCGCGCTCGTCCCAGTCCTTCAGGCGTACAAACATACGGGCGACGTTCTGCCCGTTACCGCCCGGGCCAGAGCCCACGGTGGAGAAGACCGACACCACATTATCTTTCTCCTGGGTAAAGAAGTACTGTTCGACTTTTTCGACCACTTTCAGCGTCTGCTGCTGCGTCGCGCCGCTCGGAAGTTGCACGGAGGTGGTGAACATTCCCCGGTCCTCCATTGGCAGGAACGAGGTAGGCAGATGCAGGAACAACCAGACCATTCCACCCAGCAGCACTACGTAAATCAGCATCCAGCGCAGGCTGCGGTGCAGCACTTTACCGACGGCGGATTCATAACGCGCGGCATTGCGGTTAAACATGCAGTTAAACCAGCCGAAGAACCCTTTCTGACCATGCTGCTCGCCTTTGTGCAAAGGCTTAAGAAGGGTAGAGCAGAGCGCAGGGGTCAGGATCAGCGCCACCAGTACCGAAAGCACCATTGCCGAGACGATGGTTATCGAGAACTGGCGGTAAATGGCGCCGGTTGTGCCGCCAAAGAAGGCCATCGGGATAAAGACCGCCGAAAGCACCATGGCGATGCCGACTAACGCGCCCTGTATTTGCCCCATCGATTTACGCGTGGCCTGGCGCGGGGAAAGGCCTTCCTCGCTCATGATGCGCTCGACGTTTTCAACCACCACGATGGCGTCATCCACCAGAAGGCCAATTGCCAGCACCATTGCAAACATCGTCAGCGTGTTGATGCTATAACCAAACGCGTAAAGCACCGCGAAGGTGCCCAGCAGGACCACGGGGACGGCTATGGTCGGGATCAGCGTCGCCCGGAAGTTTTGCAGGAACAGGTACATGACCAGGAAGACCAGCGCGATGGCTTCCAGCAGGGTCTTCACCACATCCTCAATCGACGCTTTAACGAAGGAGGTGGTTTCGTAGGCGACTTTGTATTCAAGGCCGTGAGGGAAATAGTTCGACAGCTCGTCCAGGCGGTCTAACACCAGTTTCGCCGTCGCCATTTCATTTGCGCCGGAGGCCAGTTTAATCCCCAGGCCGGAGGCGGGATTACCGTTAAAGCGGCTCAGGTAGTCGTACTTTTCCGCACCCATTTCCACCGTGGCGACATCGCCCAGCCGCACTTCTGAACCGTCCTGATTCACGCGCAGGGTGATGTTGCGGAACTGCTCCGGAGTCTGAAGCAGCGATTGCGAGTTAATGGTGGCATTCAGGGCTTGTTTTTCGACGGAAGGCGTTCCTCCCAGCTGCCCTACGGCAATCTGGGCGTTCTGCGACTTGATGGCGTCCGTCACGTCAGTCGCCGTCATCTGGAAGCTGTTCAGCTTGTCAGGATCGAGCCAGATGCGCATTGAATATTGTGACCCGTAGGCGTCGATATCCCCTACGCCGTTAATACGGCTGAGCGGGTCCTGAATGTTACTGGCAACGTAGTCCGCAATATCCTGCTTATCCATGGAACCATCGGTGGAGACAAACGCGATGGTCAAAATATTGGTATCCCCCGTTTTACGTACGGTAACGCCCTGATTTTGCACTGCCTGCGGCAGTTTTCGCATGGCTGACTGCAGCTGGTTTTGTACCTGCTGCACCGCTTCATCCGGGTCAGTCCCGGCCGTAAAGCTCAGGGTCACCGTCGCCTGGCCCGTGGCACTGCTTTGTGAGGACATGTACATCAGGTTATCCAGACCCGTCATGTTCTGCTCGATAACCTGCGTCACGGTATTTTCCAGCGTCTGTGCCGAGGCGCCGGGATAGTTTGCTGTGACACGCACGTTAGGAGGTGCCAGATCGGGGTATTGCTCAACGGGAAGTGAAGTAATGGCCAGGACACCTGTCAGACACAACAGAATGGCAAGTACCCAGGCAAAAATGGGGCGATCGATGAAAAAATTCGCCATGAAAAATTGACCTCGTTTTGCTGCACGTCATTATTGTTTATTGCCCGCACCACTTTAGCGGCAAGACGAAGACCAAACGTGGAGAAATAAAGGAGATAATGTAAATTATCATGCGTGCTTCTCTGCGCTGCCCCCTTTACGGTTATTTACCCGTTAACGCCAGCGACGAAGGGAATGTCACGCTCACCTGCGTTCCCCCATTTTGTGGCTGCGAAAAGTGCAGGGTACCGCCGAGCCGTTCCGCGCGTTCACGCATAATATTCAGCCCGTAATGTCCCGGCGGCTCGCTGGCTTCGCCAATCCCGATGCCATTGTCGCGAATGCTCACGCTGTGCGTGCCGTCCACGGCGGTGATACAGCTTACGGTGATCTCGCTGGCCTGCGCGTGCTTGATTGCGTTCAACACCGCTTCACGCACGATCTGCAGCAGATGCACCTGCTTTTGTGCGTCAAGGGCCAGCGAGGAGAGGCGACAGTCAAGATGCAGCTTTGCCTGCGTCTGGCTCTGCAGGCCGTCGAGTGACTCCTGAAGGGCCGCCGGCAGGTTAGCGTGGTTGAGCGTCAGGCGGAAGGTGGTGAGCAGCTCGCGAAGCTGATGCCAGGCATTGTTAAGCTCGCGGGAGAAGTCGGTGATGATGGTCTGCGCCGGGGTATTCTCTTGCGGTACGGCACGCTTAAGCAGCGCAAGCTGGATCCGCAGATACGACAACACCTGCGCGAGGGAATCATGCAGTTCGCGGGCAATCGTCGCGCGCTCCTCCATCAGCAGCAACTGCTGGTAATGCTTTTGCGCCTGGTTGAAGTAAAGCCCGCGCCCGAGCATTGTCGCCACGCTTCTCATCAGCGGAAGCGGGACGCTGTCCGTCTCGCTCTGCCAGCGTAGCTCGCCGTAGAGCGTGTCCTGCATCAGCACCGGCAGGTTTTGCAGCGGCATGTCGGCTGCCTCACTCCCTTCACACAGACGCCAGTCGTCGCTGGTCCGTAACTCCAGATAATTCATCCGGGTGTATTCATGGACGATTTGCAATATATGCCGGAAACAGTGGCTGTCTATCTGTCCGGTGTTGAGCGCCTGCGAACATTTGAACAGCATTTCGAGCTGCTGATGCGCCTCGTTCAGGTGCCGGGTCTTTTCCGCAACCGAATCTTCAAGCGAGCGATAGAGGGTGTGTAACTCCGCCGACATATGGTTAAAGGCCCGGGATAGCTGACCGAGTTCATTCGGCAAAGCGGTATCCGGCGCCGGGGTATCAAATTGTCCCCGTTCAACGCGTTCGCTTGCGGCGACCAGATTGTTGAGCGGCAAGACCACCTGACGACGGATGCGTCGCAGGGTAAACACCGTCAGCAGCAGGATCCCCAGCGCGCCAGCCAGAGAGAGCAGGGTCACCGTCTGAATTTTATGTTCGGTATAGTGCTGAAGGGCGAGCACAAAGGTATCAATACGGCCAACAAAATCTTCGATATGGGTTTGATACCACGCGAGATCGCCGCGGGCGATGTGCGTATCCATCTCCTGCCAGGCCAGATGCAGCTGCTGGTAGCGCTGTTTGACATCGTCCGGCACGTACCAGCGGTTCAGCTTTTGTAGTGCAGGTGCGCTCAGGGTGTGTTGCCAGTGTTGGCGATGCTGTGTCAGGGAAGGGCTATTGCGCTGCATCTCATAGCCCAGCCGGTAACTCTGCATACGCAGTGAACCCGCAATATTGATGGCTTCGGCGTCACGCTGGCTGCTGGCAAGCGTCAGCAGCGCGACGGTGCTAGTCAGAACGGATAACACAATCATCGAAAAGAAAGCCCAGGCCAGGCTTGCGGAAACAGGGCGTTTAACGGTCACAGAACGGCTTCCTGAATAAAATTGATCTGCCACAGGTTCACTGGAAATAGTTTGGCATTCCGGGCAATTGAACATTGCCTGACGACGCTGTGATGAGTAAATACCATATTCATACAAAGAATAAGGTTATTGAACCAAAAACAGGTGTCGTTATGAATCGTTTTATTATGGCTAACAGCCAGCAATGTATTGGGTGCCACGCCTGCGAAGTTGCCTGCGTAATGGCGCATAATGATGAGCAACATGTCCTGAGCAAGCGCCATTTCCATCCCCGTATTACGGTCCTTAACTCTGGCGCGCAGAACAGCCCCGTCACCTGTCACCACTGTGAAAATGCCCCGTGTGCACTCAGTTGCCCGAACGGCGCCATCAGCAAACGCGATGACAGCGTACAGGTGAATCAACAAAAATGCATCGGTTGTAAAGCCTGCGTGGTTGCCTGTCCCTTCGGCACAATGGAGATTATCGTTACGCCGCTCGACAACGGCAGTGCAAAAGCCGCGGCGTATAAATGCGATCTCTGCCTGACCCGCCCGCAGGGCCCGGCCTGTATTGAAAATTGCCCGGCAGATGTGCTGACGCTGGCGACGCCTGACGTGCTGGATAACCTGGCAAAATCGCGCCGTCAGCGCACCGCCAGGCTGGAGGCGCAACCCTGGCACAGTGAGGCAGTCAGCGAGGAGACGGCACCCACCAAACTGCAGCAGATGCACAACACACCGCCACGCGGCGAGCCCGACAAACTGGCTGCCGAAGAGCGGGTTGGCCATTTCAATGAAATATACCTGCCGTTTCGGACCGAACAGGCCAGACGCGAGGCATCGCGCTGCCTGAAATGCGGAGAGCACAGCATATGTGAATGGACCTGCCCGCTGCACAACCACATTCCGCAGTGGATTGAACGGATTAACGCCGGTGACATCCTCGGCGCGGTTGAACTTTCTCATCAGACCAACTGTTTACCTGAAATTACTGGCCGGGTCTGCCCGCAGGACAGGTTATGTGAAGGTGCCTGCACCGTGCGCGATGCATCAGGGTCAGTGACCATTGGCAACCTCGAGCGCTACATCTCTGACCAGGCGCTGGCGCTGGGCTGGCGACCGGATATGTCTGGCGTTTCTTCGGTGGGAAAACGCGTCGCGATTATCGGCGCGGGGCCTGCCGGACTGGCATGCGCGGATGTGCTGGTGCGCAGCGGGGTGAGCGTAACGGTCTATGACAGGCATCCCGAAATCGGCGGCTTGCTGACCTTCGGCATTCCGGCCTTTAAGCTGGATAAATCCCTGCTCGCACGACGCAGAGAGATTTTTACTGCGATGGGGGTTCACTTCGAGCTGAACTGCGACGTGGGCAGCGATGTGTCGTTGTCTCAGTTGCAAACAGATTACGACGCCCTGTTTATTGGCGTGGGAACCTATCGTTCGATGAAAGCGGGCATCCCCCATGAAGATGCGCCGGGTGTCTACGATGCGTTGCCGTTCCTGGTGGGGAACACGCGCCACGTCATGGGGCTGGACGCGACGGCCAACGAACCGTTTATCGACACCCGTGGGCTCAACGTGGTGGTGCTGGGCGGGGGGGATACCGCAATGGACTGCGTGCGCACCGCGTTACGTCACGGCGCGGCAAAAGTCACCTGCGCCTATCGCCGGGATGAAGCCAATATGCCGGGCTCGAAAAAAGAGGTGAAGAATGCGAAAGAAGAGGGAGCCGCATTTGAATTTAACGTCCAGCCCGTTGAATTGACCCTTGCTGCTGACGGCAAGGTTAACGGCATCCGGATGCTGCGCACCCGGATGGGAGAGCCGGATGCGCAGGGGCGTCGTCGACCCGTCCCGGTGGAGGGCAGCGAGTTTGTCATGCCGGCCGATGCGGTGATTATGGCTTTTGGTTTTAACCCACATGCCATGCCCTGGCTGGAGAGTCAGGGCGTCAACACCGATGACTGGGGGCGAATCATTGCCTCGGTGGAAAGTCGCTATCGTTACCAGACGTCTAACCCGCAAATTTTCGCCGGCGGTGATGCGGTGCGCGGTGCTGATCTGGTGGTGACGGCGATGGCGGAAGGGCGTCATGCGGCGCGGGGGATCCTTGACTGGCTTGAGGTCAGTGTGCCGAAAATGCACTAAACCAGGCGGGCGACAAAGCGGGTTTCACGGCGTACTATAGGAAGACTCATTGTGTCGTGGAGCCCGTATGACCCTGAAAATTGACGTTATCAAAGACAAAATCCTTTCTGAAAACTACTTTGTCCTGCGTAACATCACTTACGATTTAACCCGTAATAACGGTGAAGTGATCCGCCATAAACGCGAGGTCTATGACCGCGGCAATGGCGCCACCATTTTGCTCTATAACCGTGAAAAGCAGAGTGTGGTGCTGATCCGTCAGTTCAGGGTAGCAACATGGGTCAATGGCAACCCTGACGGAAGGTTGATTGAAACCTGTGCGGGCCTGCTTGATGACGACGAGCCGGAAGTGTGCATCCGCAAAGAGGCCGTCGAAGAGACTGGCTTTGAAGTGGGAGAGGTCAAAAAGGTCTTCGAGCTGTTTATGTCTCCTGGCGGCGTGACGGAAATCGTCCACTTCTTCATCGCGGAATACAGCGATGCGCAGCGTACTCACCGCGGCGGTGGCGTGGAAGATGAAGATATTGAAGTGCTGGAGTTGCCGTTTTCCCGGGCGCTGGAGATGATGCATGCCGGGGAAATCAGGGATGGTAAAGCTGTGATATTACTACAGTATCTTCAAACGACCGGGCTGATGAACGCCTCTTTCGAACGGTGATAGAATGTATTTCGGATAAATCTATCCGATAAATCCGATTGAGCAACCCGGGCGGGAACACGAAGATACAGCCCAGTTAAGCGTTTTCGTTCCGGGATTGTGCCATTCATGCGCTATTGCGTCTCTCTTCTCTGCCTGTTTTGCGTGCTCACCTCCTCGCAGGTGTGGGCTGCGCCTGCCCAGCAATTATTTTCTGACTGGCAGGTGACCTGCAATAACCAGAATTTTTGCCTCGCACGCAATACCGGTGAACACCGGGGGCTGGTCATGACGCTCAGCCGCAGTGCCGGCGCGAAAACCGACGCTACGCTGCGTATCGATCTCGGCGGCCTTGCTGACCCTGCCGTGAAAGAAGCGGATATTGCGCCGCGGTTGTTGCTGGATAAGGTTCCTCTCAAGCTGGATCGGCAGCACTGGCAGTTAACCCCGTGGCATCTGAAAAGTGATGATGCCGCCACCATCACGGCATTTCTGAAAAATATCCAGGAAGGAAAAGCCCTGACCTTGCGCGGCGGTGACCAGGTTATCTCTCTGAACGGCCTGAAAGCCGCGCTGTTGTTTATTGACGCGCAGCAGAAACGTGTCGGGAGTGAAACGGCCTGGATTAAAAAAGGTGACGATCCGCCGTTAAGCGTGCCGCCTGCACCCGCCTTAAAAAAGGTGGCGGTAGTCAATCCGACGCCGACGCCGCTCTCCCATGCCGAACTGAATGACCTGCTGGATTATGGCACCTGGCGGATGAACAACAGCCAGTGCTCGCTCGATCCTAACCGCCGTGAAGTGCGCGTCACCGCGTTAACCGATGAAAAAGCATTGCTGATTATTAGCTGTGAGGCAGGGGCGTATAACACGGTCGATCTGGCCTGGCTGGTATCGCGCAAAAAACCGTTTTCTTCCCGCAGCGTAAGGCTGCGTCTGCCTTTCACCCCTGCAGACGATAGCAGTGAAATCGAATTGATGAATGCCCGCTTTGATGAGAAAACGCGCGAGCTGACTACGCTCGCGCTGGGGCGCGGTATTGGCGATTGTGGGGTCCAGACGCGCTGGCGTTTTGACGGCCAGCGTTTCCGCCTGGTGCGTTATGCAGAAGAGCCCAGCTGCGATAACTGGAATGGGCCAGATGCCTGGCCCACGTTGTGGATCACGCGCTAAATTACGCTCAGCGCCTTCTCAACCACATTCTCAACGGTAAAGCCAAAATACGGGAACAGCTTGTCGGCAGGCGCCGACTCGCCGTACCCACGCATCCCGACGATAGCACCTTTCAGCCCGACATATTTGTACCAGTAGTCGGCGATACCCGCCTCGACGGCCACACGGGCTGCGACGTTAGAGGGCAGGACCGATTCACGGTAGGCCTCATCCTGAGCATCAAAAATGTCGGTGGACGGCAGGGATACCACGCGTACCGCATGACCTTCGGCGGTCAGTTTTTCCGCGGCCTTCACGGTAATTTCCACCTCAGAACCGGTAGCAATCAGGATGACATCCGGTTTGCCGCCGCTGTCTTTCAGGATGTACCCGCCGCGGGCGATATTTTTTACCTGCTCCGGCGTGCGTTCAATCTGGGCCAGGTTTTGCCGCGACAGAATTAATGCCGTTGGCCCCGTGTGGCGCTCAACCGCCAGCTTCCAGCCAACCGCCGCTTCGACCTGATCGCACGGACGCCAGGTGCTGAAGTTTGGCGTTAAACGCAGGCTCGCCAGCTGCTCAACGGCCTGGTGCGTGGGACCGTCTTCACCCAGACCAATCGAATCGTGGGTGTAGACCATGATCTGCCGCGCTTTCATTAATGCCGCCATACGCGCCGCGTTACGGGCATACTCAACGAACATCAGGAAGGTAGCAGTGTAGGGCACAAACCCGCCGTGATGGGCGATGCCATTGGCAATGGCGGTCATCCCGAACTCACGCACCCCGTAGTGGATATAGTTTCCGGCAATATCCTCTTTCAGCGATTTTGAGCCAGACCAGATGGTCAGGTTACTTGGAGCCAGATCCGCGGAGCCGCCCAGCAGTTCGGGCAGGAGGGGGCCGATGGCGTTCAGGGTGTTTTGCGAGGCCTTACGGGTGGCAATTTTCGCCGGGTTAGACTGCAGATTTTCAATCAGCGCCTGGGTTTTCGCTTCCCAGTCCTCCGGCAGGCCACCGCTCATGCGGCGCGAGAATTCAGCGGCCAGTTCCGGGTGGGCTTTTTGATAGGCGGCAAATTTTTCATTCCACGCGTGCTGGGCTTTTTCACCCTCTTCGCGGGCGTCCCACTCGCGGTAGATCTCTTTCGGGATCTCAAACGGTGGGTATTTCCAGCCCAGTTTCTGCCGGGTCAGCGCCACTTCTTCTTCACCCAGCGCCGCGCCGTGGGCTTCCTCTTTACCCGCTTTGTTCGGTGAGCCGAAACCGATGGTGGTGCGACAGATGATCAGGGACGGTTTGTCCTTCACGCTTTGCGCTTCCTGAATCGCTTTTTTCACCGCTTCTGGGTCGTGGCCGTCAATTTCATGCACTACGTGCCAGTGGTAGGCCTCAAATCGTTTTGCCGTGTCGTCGGTAAACCAGCCTTTGGTCTCCCCGTCGATGGAGATACCGTTGTGATCGTAAAATCCGATCAGCTTGCCCAGCCCCAGCGTGCCCGCCAGCGAACAGACTTCGTGAGAAATCCCCTCCATCAGACAGCCGTCGCCCATAAACACATAAGTGTAGTGATCGACAATCTCGTGGTCTGGCTGGTTAAACTGCGCCGCCAGCGTGCGTTCGGCAATCGCCAGCCCGACCGCGTTGGCTAACCCCTGGCCGAGCGGCCCGGTGGTGGTCTCCACACCCGGCGTATAGCCTATCTCCGGGTGGCCCGGGGTTTTTGAGTGCAGCTGGCGGAAGTTTTTTAACTCGGATAGCGGCAGGTCGTAGCCGGAAAGGTGCAGCAGGCTGTAGAGCAGCATGGAGGCGTGGCCGTTAGAGAGAATAAAACGGTCACGATCGTACCAGCTGGGGTCGTTCGGGTTGTGCTTCAGGAAATCATTCCACAGCACTTCGGCAATGTCAGCCATGCCCATGGGGGCGCCAGGGTGGCCGGAATTGGCCTTCTGCACGGCATCCATGCTGAGGGCGCGAATGGCATTGGCTAGCTCTTTACGGGACATAATTCACTCCGTGGCAAGGTTAAAGTTTGGCGGCAAGAAGATCTTCAAGTTTGCGCTGGTCGACGGCGAACAGGCGGATGCCTTCCGCCAGTTTTTCGACGGCCATTGCGTCCTGATTGTGCTCCCAGCGGAATTCCGCTTCGGTCATGGCTTTAGGTTTGGGGAGGACGGTTGATGTGGGCACCAGTTTGCGGATAACCGTCTCCTCTTTGTCCTGCAGCTCTTTAAGCAGGTTAGGGGAGATGGTCAGGCGGTCACAGCCTGCCAGGGCGAGGATCTGCTCGGTACGGCGGAAGCTGGCGCCCATCACGATGGTTTCGTAGCGGTGCTGTTTGTAATAGTCGTAGATATTACGCACCGATTTCACGCCCGGGTCCTCATCCACCACGTACGGATCCATCGGCTGTTTAGCCTGATACCAGTCATAGATTCGCCCGACGAACGGAGACACCAGGAAGACACCGGCTTCGGCACAGGCGCGCGCCTGCGCAAAGGAGAACAGCAGCGTCAGGTTGCAATGGATCCCCTCTTTTTCCAGAACTTCCGCCGCACGGATCCCTTCCCAGGTTGAGGCCAGCTTAATCAGAATGCGCGATTTATCGATGCCCTGCTCCTGGTAGAGCTCAACCAGGCGGCGGGCTTTCGTGATGCTCTTCTCCTGGTCGAAGGAGAGGCGGGCGTCCACTTCGGTAGAGACGCGTCCCGGGATGCTTTTCAGAATTTCCGCACCGAAATTAACGGCCAGCTTGTCGCTCGCTTCGGCGACCTGCTGCTCCTGTGTTTTACCGCGCTGTTTACCGTAGTCGATAGCGTCATCAATCAGATGACTAAAATGAGCAAGACCGGCCGCTTTGAGCAGCAGCGAAGGGTTAGTGGTCGCATCTTCGGGCTGATAGTGGCGAATCGACTCGATATCACCGCTGTCGGCGACCACGGTAGTGAATTGTTTGATGCCGTCTAGTTGGTTCATAAATAATTACTCCTTGGAAATAAAAGAGTTACTCGAGTGCGTTAGTTCACACTTCTGTAAAAATCATGATGGACTTAACAAAAAAGCATAGCAGACGGGGGAGGCATTGCTTTCTGAGACGGGTAACATGGCTGTTATAAATTGATAACAATTTTTATTCTGCAATGGTGAGAGTTTGGCAGCCTTCAAAGTTTATGTGGCTGCCTGCGGCGATACTAGGCGGCACACCAGGGTGTGCTTCAGGATCGCAAACGTCACCCTTTTGACCGATACGTGAAAGGAAAAATAAGATGGATGATCAGTTAAAACAGAGTGCTCTCGATTTCCACGAGTTCCCTGTCCCAGGTAAAATTCAGGTCTCCCCGACAAAACCGCTGGCGACTCAGCGCGATCTGGCGCTGGCCTACTCGCCCGGCGTCGCGGCGCCGTGCCTCGAAATCGAAAAAGATCCGCTGGCAGCCTATAAATACACCGCGCGTGGCAACCTGGTCGCCGTGATCTCTAACGGGACGGCGGTGCTGGGATTAGGCAATATTGGTGCGCTGGCCGGTAAGCCCGTGATGGAAGGCAAGGGTGTTCTGTTCAAGAAATTTGCCGGTATTGACGTGTTCGATATCGAAGTGGATGAGCTCGATCCTGATAAATTCATCAATGTGGTTGCCGCGCTGGAACCGACCTTCGGTGGGATCAACCTCGAAGACATCAAAGCGCCGGAATGTTTCTATATCGAGCAGAAACTGCGCGAGCGTATGAACATTCCCGTGTTCCATGATGACCAGCACGGTACCGCGATTATCAGCACCGCGGCCATTCTGAACGGTCTGCGTGTGGTTGAGAAAAATCTCTCTGACGTCCGTATGGTGGTCTCCGGCGCAGGCGCGGCGGCAATCGCCTGTATGAACCTGCTGGTGGCGCTGGGCATGCAGAAGCACAACATTGTGGTCTGCGACTCCAAAGGCGTTATTTACAAGGACCGTGAGCCGAACATGGCGGAAACCAAAGCGGCCTACGCGGTAGAAGACGACGGTAAACGCACGCTGGAGGACGTGATTGACGGCGCGGATATCTTCCTTGGCTGTTCAGGCCCGAAAGTGCTGACCCAGGAGATGGTGAAGAAAATGGCGCGTGCGCCAATGATTCTGGCGCTGGCAAACCCGGAACCGGAAATTCTGCCGCCGCTGGCAAAAGCCGTGCGTGAAGATGCCATTATCTGTACCGGTCGTTCCGATTACCCGAACCAGGTGAACAACGTTCTCTGCTTCCCGTTCATCTTCCGCGGGGCGCTGGACGTGGGCGCGACGGCGATCAACGAAGAGATGAAGCTCGCGGCCGTTCATGCCATTGCGGAACTGGCGCATGCCGAGCAGAGCGAAGTGGTCGCCTCGGCGTATGGTGACCAGGATCTGAGCTTTGGCCCGGACTACATCATTCCAAAACCATTCGACCCGCGTCTGATTGTCAAAATCGCCCCGGCGGTTGCTAAGGCGGCAATGGACTCCGGCGTGGCGACGCGCCCCATCAAAGATTTCGATGCTTACGTCGATAAGCTCACCGAGTTTGTCTACAAAACCAACCTGTTTATGAAGCCCATTTTCTCCCAGGCGCGTGCCGACGCGAAACGCGTGGTGCTGGCGGAAGGGGAAGAGGCGCGCGTTCTGCATGCCACGCAGGAGCTGATCACCTTAGGTCTGGCGAAGCCAATCCTGATCGGTCGTCCGAGCGTTATCGAGATGCGTATCCAGAAGCTGGGGCTGCAGATCAAAGCGGGTGTGGATTTTGAGATCGTTAATAACGAATCCGATCCGCGCTTTAAAGAGTACTGGAACGAATACTACGCGATCATGAAACGTCGCGGGATCACCCAGGAGCAGGCGCAAAAGGCCGTGATCAGCAACACGACGGTGATCGGGGCGATCATGGTCCACCGCGGTGAAGCGGATGCGTTGATCTGCGGCACGATCGGTGATTACCACGAGCACTTCAGCGTGGTGCAGGAGATCTTCGGCTATCGCGAAGGGGTCCACACCGCCGGGGCGATGAACGCGCTGCTGCTGCCAAGCGGCAACACCTTTATTGCCGACACCTACGTTAACGACGATCCGAGCCCGGAAGAGCTGGCGGAGATCACCGTGATGGCGGCAGAAACCGTGCGTCGCTTTGGTATTGAACCGAAGGTAGCGCTGCTGTCGCACTCCAACTTCGGTTCGTCGAAATCAGCGGCGGCGTGCAAAATGCGCCAGACGCTGGAGCTGGTTCGCCAGCGTGCGCCGGAACTGATGATTGACGGCGAGATGCACGGTGATGCTGCGCTGGTGGAGAGCATTCGTAACGAACGCATGCCGGACAGCCCGCTGAAAGGTTCTGCAAACGTGTTGATTATGCCGAACGTGGAAGCGGCCCGCATCAGTTACAACCTGCTGCGTGTCTCCAGCTCTGAAGGGGTCACCGTAGGACCGGTACTGATGGGCGTGGCGAAGCCAGTGCACGTGTTGACGCCGATTGCTTCGGTGCGTCGTATCGTGAATATGGTGGCACTGGCGGTGGTTGAAGCGCAGACGCAGCCGCTGTAAGCGCTGCGCCTGCCGGTATTACACCCAGTCCCGAATCGTAATAAAGTCTTTCAGGGCAGCCTCCGGGCTGCCTTCTTTTGGTTCGTAGCTGTACTCCCAGCGAACCAGCGGCGGCATCGACATCAAAATGGACTCCGTGCGCCCGCCGGTCTGCAGGCCAAACAGCGTACCGCGATCCCATACCAGGTTGAACTCTACGTAGCGCCCACGGCGGTAAAGCTGGAACTCGCGCTCGCGCACGCCGTAGTCGGTATCTTTACGCCGCGCCACGATCGGCAGATAGGCCCCGGTATACCCTTCACCTACCGCCCGCATAAAGCTGAATGCGGTATCAAAATCTGGCGTGTTGAGATCGTCAAAGAACAGCCCGCCAATGCCGCGCTGCTCATCGCGGTGCTTCAGATAAAAATAGTCATCGCACCATTTTTTAAATTTCGGGTAGATGTCGTCCCCAAACGGCTGACAGAGATCGCGTGCGGTGGTGTGCCAGTGCACGGCATCTTCTTCAAACCCGTAGTAGGGCGTTAAGTCAAAACCGCCGCCAAACCACCAGACCGGATCGGCCCCGGGTTTTTCAGCAATGAAAAAGCGCACGTTGGCATGGCTGGTCGGCACATACGGGTTGTGCGGATGAACCACCAGCGATACGCCCATTGCTTCGAAGCTGCGGCCTGCCAGTTCTGGTCGATGAGCCGTGGCGGAAGCGGGCATCGCGTCTCCGTGGACGTGGGAAAAATTGACGCCAGCCTGCTCAAAGATGCCACCGTTACGCAGCACGCGGCTGCGTCCGCCGCCACCGGCTTCGCGCTGCCAGCTATCTTCCTGAAATTCACCGCCATCTGCGGCGGCCAGTTTCTGGCAAATCTCATCCTGCAGCTGCAGCAGGAATGTTTTTACCAGCTGTGCATTGGGTTTCATCAACGTTTCCTGGAGTGCGCTTTCTGGTTATCGAACCAGTTGAAGTAACTGATTATGCCTGAGGCGATGGCGTTGGCGATCTTCTGGCGAAACGCGGTGGTGCCGAGCAGGCGCTCTTCCTCCGGGTTGGTGATGAACGACGTCTCCACCAGTACGGACGGAATTGATGGCGACTTAAGCACCACGAACGCCGCCTGTTCGGTGCTCCTGCTGTGCAGGCGATGCACCGGTTTAATCTTCTTCAGAATATGCGAGCCGAGCGTCAGGCTGTTTTTAATGGTGTCCGTCTGAACGAGGTCAAACAGCACCTGCTGTAACAGATGATCTTTGTCGGTGGCTTTTTTCCCCGCAACCTCATCCGCCCGGTTTTCACGATCGGAGAGATATTTCGCCATGGCGCTACTCGCCCCACGGTTGGAGAGGGCGAACACCGAAGCCCCCGCCGCCGACGGGTTGGTAAAACCGTCCGCGTGAATCGACATAAACAGATCGGCACCGTGCTGGTGGGCGATCTCTACGCGGTCGTACAGCGGAATAAACGTGTCGCCAGAACGCGTCAGGCGGGCGTCAATGCCATTGCTGCGTAAAATTGCGCGCACATTTTTTGCAATCGCTAACACGACATGCTTTTCTTTCGCACCGTTTTTACCAATAGCGCCGGTATCAATTCCGCCGTGACCGGGGTCCAGCATGACCAGACGCTTCGCGCCCGGCTTTTTCGATTTCGGTTTACTGTGTCCGTTACTGGTTTTGAGCGTGCTCTCTTCTTTAGCCTGAGCCTGCTGTGCGATGCCCGTTAACGTTAAGGCCGCCAGCCCCGCTTTGAGAACCTGACGACGCGATGTGAGTGCTTTTAATGGTTTGAATGTGCTCATGCGGCCTGAATTGTAAAAATTGGGGTCCTGGTGTTATATCGTATCGTGATTAGCGTTACGACAGTCCTTATTGAGAATTGTTTTACTTTTCATTTCAATACGTGACAAAGTGACATTATGCCAAATTTTGGCGAGTTTTTCCCCGGTTATTGGCTAAACGCGATGTTCACGCCATAATCACTGTTTTTAAACCCGAAAAGGCGGTTAATACCATGGAGATACGCGTTTTTCGCCAGGAAGATTTCGAAGAGGTGATCACCCTTTGGGAGCGCTGCGATCTGCTGCGTCCGTGGAACGATCCGGAAATGGATATTGAACGTAAGCTGAATCACGACGTCAGTCTGTTTCTGGTGGCAGAAGTCAACGGCGAGGTGGTGGGAACAGTGATGGGCGGGTACGACGGCCATCGCGGCTCGGCCTATTATCTGGGCGTGCACCCGGAATTTCGTGCGCGCGGCATCGCCAATGCGCTGCTCAATCGACTGGAAAAGAAACTCATTGCCCGCGGCTGCCCGAAGATTCAGATCATGGTGCGGGAAGATAACGACGTGGTGCTGGGCATGTATGAACGCCTGGGTTATGAACACGCGGACGTACTGAGCTTAGGTAAGCGCCTGATAGAAGATGAAGAGTACTGAGATCCATCCGGCAGATTATGATGCGCAAGGGCGTGTCAGGCTGCCCTTTTTGTTCTGGTGCGTTTTGCTGCTGCAGGCCCGTACCTGGGTGCTGTTTGTGATGGCCGCCGCGTCGCGCGGGCAGGGCGATACCCTTCTGACGCTCTTTTATCCCGATCACGATGCCTTCTGGCTCGGCTTGCTGCCGGGCGTGCCGGCAGTGATGGCGTTTTTATGCAGCGGGCGACGGCATACGATCCCGCGCCGGTGGGGTGCGCTTCGCTGGCTGCTGATCCTCGCTCAGCTTGCGCTGCTCGTCTGGCAACCGGTGCTCTGGTGGAGCGGTGAACCGCTTACGGGGATCGGTATTGCGCTGCTCGTGGCGGATATCGTGGCGCTGCTGTGGCTGCTGACGAATCCCCGCCTTCGCGCCTGTTTTACGCATCAGGAAGATTAACCTGGCACTTTTTGCCGATACCGCACTCCAACAAGCGTTGATTTAACACGTAAGGACGTTTCAATGAAATCGCTGCGTTTACTTTTATGCGCTCTCCCGCTGGCGTTAACCGGCTGTTCAACGCTCTCATCAATTAACTGGTCTGCGGCCTATCCGTGGAACTGGTTTGGCTCTTCAACGGAAGTGACCGAGCAGGGCGTGGGGAAAATTACCGTCGCGACGGCAGTGGATCAGGACGCCCTTCAGGATGCACTGGGTGGCGGTTATCGCCTGCGCAGCGGCATGAAAACAGAAAACGGCAATATCGTGCGTTATTTCGAAGCGCTGAAGGGTGACACGCTGGCGCTGGTGATTAACGGTGATAAAGGCACGGTAAACCGCATTGCTGTGATGGACGACGACATCCCAACCGAAAGCGGTGTGAAAGTGGGAACTCCGTTTAGCGAACTCTATAAACAGGCCTTCGGCAACTGCACCAGCGCCCCGTCTGACGACAGCGTGGCGGTGGAATGTAAAGCGCAGGGCAGCCAGCACATCAGCTATCTCTTCACCGGTACCTGGAGTGGTCCGGAAGGTTTAATGCCGTCTGACGACACGCTGAAGAGCTGGAAAGTGAGCAAAATTATCTGGAAGCAGTAATTTGCGCCTGGACAAACCGTCTCGCTGAAATACGGGTATAATAGCCGCCATCAATGCCACGCTGACGTGGCATCTTTATTTCAGGAGGAGCGATGTCTCAGGTTCAGAGTGGCATTTTGCCAGAACATTGCCGCGCGGCGATTTGGATTGAAGCCAATGTTAAAGGGGATGTGGATGCCCTGCGTGCGGCCAGTAAAGCGTTCGTTGATAAGCTGGCCACCTTCCAGGCCAAATTCCCGGACGCCCATCTGGGCGCGGTCGTTGCCTTTGGTCATAACGTCTGGCGTCAACTGAGCGGTGGCGAAGGCGCCGAAGAGCTGAAGGATTTTATCCCTTACGGTAAAGGCCTGGCACCCGCAACGCAGTTCGACGTGCTGATCCACATTCTCTCGCTGCGTCATGATGTGAACTTCTCCGTTGCCCAGGCGGCGGTTGCGGCTTTTGGTGACAGCATTGACGTTCAGGAAGAGATCCACGGTTTCCGTTGGGTGGAAGAACGCGACCTGAGCGGCTTCGTTGACGGAACTGAAAACCCGGCGGGTGAAGAGACGCGTCGTGAAGTGGCAGTGATCAAAGACGGCGTCGACGCGGGCGGCAGCTATGTGTTCGTCCAGCGCTGGGAGCACAACCTCAAGCAGCTGAACCGCATGAGCGTGCATGACCAGGAGATGATGATTGGCCGTACGAAAGAGGCCAACGAAGAGATCGACGGCGATGCCCGTCCTGTCACCTCTCACCTGAGCCGCGTTGACCTCAAGGAAGATGGGAAAGGTCTGAAGATTGTTCGCCAGAGCCTGCCATACGGCACAGCAAGCGGTACCCACGGTCTTTACTTCTGTGCGTACTGCGCGCGCCTGCATAACATCGAACAGCAGCTGCTGAGCATGTTTGGCGATACCGACGGCAAGCGTGACGCCATGCTGCGCTTCACCAAACCGGTGACCGGCGGCTACTACTTCGCCCCGTCCGTCGAGCGTCTGCTGGCGCTGTAAGTGCTTTCCACCCTCTCCCGCACGGAGAGGGCTGGGGTGCGGACCACGACGGGCTCCACCCTTATTCTCTTTTCTGCTTGTAAATCACCAAACGGTATATAAAACCGTTACTCCTTTCGTCCTCGTTATAAATATTATGACTATAAGATAGTCATCACATTTATAAGGGTGCGCAATGGCCGTTACTGTACTGAAAAAAGGATCGCTGGCACTGGCAGGTTTGCTGCTGGTGGCACAGGCGCAGGCTACTGAGCTGCTGAACAGTTCGTATGATGTTTCCCGCGAGCTGTTTGCCGCCCTTAACCCACCGTTTGAACAGCAGTGGGCGAAAGACAACAACGGCGACAAGCTGACCATTAAACAATCACACGCAGGGTCGTCCAAGCAGGCGCTGGCCATTCTCCAGGGGCTGAAAGCGGATGTGGTGACCTATAACCAGGTCACTGACGTGCAGATCCTGCACGACAAAGGCAAGCTGATCGCCGCTGACTGGCAGAGTCGTTTGCCGAACAACAGCTCGCCGTTCTACTCCACCATGGGTTTCCTGGTCCGTAAGGGCAACCCGAAAAATATCCACGACTGGAATGACCTGGTGCGTTCCGACGTGAAGCTGATTTTCCCGAATCCAAAAACCTCCGGTAACGCACGCTATACCTATCTGGCAGCGTGGGGCGCGGCGGACAAAGCTGACGGTAACGATAAAGCGAAAACCGAGCAGTTCATGACCCAGTTTCTGAAAAACGTCGAGGTGTTTGATACCGGCGGTCGCGGTGCGACCACGACCTTTGCAGAGCGCGGCCTGGGCGATGTGCTGATCAGCTTTGAGTCGGAAGTGAATAATATCCGCAAACAGTACGACGCGCAGGGCTTCGAGGTCGTTATCCCGAAAACCAATATCCTCGCCGAGTTCCCGGTAGCGTGGGTAGATAAAAACGTGCAGTCCAACGGCACAGAGAAAGCGGCAAAAGCTTACCTCAACTACCTGTACAGCCCACAGGCGCAGACGATCATTACCGATTACTACTACCGCGTGAATAACCCGGATATGATGAACAAACTGAAGGATAAATTCCCGCAGACCGAGCTGTTCCGCGTGGAAGACCATTTCGGCTCCTGGCCTGATGTCATGAAAACGCATTTTGCCAGCGGCGGTGAGTTAGACAAATTGCTGGCGGCGGGGCGTAAGTAATGTTTGCAGTCTCTACCAGACGCGTGCTGCCGGGCTTTACCTTAAGCCTCGGGACCAGCCTGCTGTTCGTCTGCCTGATCTTATTGTTACCGCTCAGCGCGCTGGTGATGCAGCTTGCGCAAATGAGCTGGGCGCAGTACTGGGAAGTGATAACCAACCCGCAGGTCGTCGCAGCCTATAAGGTGACGCTGCTGTCGGCGTTTGTGGCGTCCATTTTTAACGGGGCCTTTGGCCTGCTGATGGCGTGGATCTTAACCCGCTACCGTTTCCCGGGCCGTACGCTGCTCGACGCGTTAATGGACCTGCCGTTTGCGCTGCCGACGGCGGTGGCGGGGTTAACCCTCGCCTCGCTCTTTTCCGTGAACGGGTTTTACGGTGAGTGGCTGGCGAAGCTTGATATCAAAGTGACCTATACCTGGCTCGGTATCGCGGTCGCGATGGCGTTTACCAGCATTCCTTTTGTTGTACGCACCGTGCAGCCAGTACTCGAAGAGTTAGGCCCTGAATACGAAGAAGCGGCGGAAACGCTGGGTGCCACGCGCTGGCAGAGCTTCCGCAAGGTCGTCCTGCCTGAGCTTTCTCCGGCGCTGCTGGCCGGTATCGCGCTGTCGTTTACCCGTAGCCTCGGTGAGTTCGGCGCGGTTATTTTCATTGCCGGGAACATTGCGTGGAAAACCGAAGTTACCTCGCTGATGATTTTTATCCGCTTGCAGGAGTTTGATTACCCGGCGGCGAGCGCGATTGCCTCGGTCATTCTTGCCGCATCGCTGCTGCTGCTCTACTCAATTAACACTCTGCAAAGTCGCTTTGGTCGACGCGTGGTAGGTCACTGATGGCGGAAGTTACTCAATTGAAGCGATACGATGCTCCCCGTATCAACTGGGGAAAATGGTTTCTGATTGGTACGGGCGTGCTGGTGTCCGCCTTCATTCTCGTCGTGCCGACGATTTATATTTTTGTTCAGGCGTTCAGCAAGGGGTTGATGCCCGCGCTGGAAAACCTGGCGAACCCGGATATGCTGCACGCCATCTGGCTGACCGTCCTGATTGCGCTTATCACGGTGCCGGTCAACCTGGTGTTCGGTACGCTGCTGGCCTGGCTGGTAACGCGCTTTAACTTCCCGGGACGTCAGCTGCTGCTGACCCTGCTGGATATCCCGTTTGCCGTGTCGCCGGTGGTGGCCGGTCTGGTTTATCTGCTCTTCTACGGCTCTAACGGCCCGCTGGGCGGCTGGCTGGATGAGCATAACCTGCAGGTCATGTTTGCCTGGCCGGGCATGGTGCTGGTCACGGTGTTTGTAACCTGTCCGTTTGTGGTGCGCGAACTGGTCCCGGTGATGTTAAGCCAGGGCAGCAACGAAGATGAAGCGGCAATTCTGCTGGGCGCATCCGGCTGGCAGATGTTCCGCCGCGTGACGCTGCCGAATATTCGCTGGGCGCTGCTCTACGGCGTCGTGCTGACCAATGCCCGCGCCATTGGCGAGTTCGGTGCAGTTTCGGTCGTCTCGGGCTCTATTCGCGGCGAAACGCTGTCGTTACCGTTACAGATTGAATTACTGGAACAGGACTACAACACCGTCGGTTCCTTTACTGCCGCAGCGTTACTGACGCTGATGGCGATTTTGACCCTGTTTTTGAAGAGTGTGGTGCAGTGGCGTTTAGAGAACCAGGAAAAACGTCAGCACCAGGAGGGAAATCATGAGCATTGAGATTGCCAATATTAAGAAGTCTTTTGGTCGCACCCAGGTGCTGAATGATATCTCGCTGGATATCCCTTCCGGACAAATGGTGGCACTGCTCGGGCCGTCTGGCTCGGGTAAAACCACGCTGCTGCGCATTATCGCCGGGCTTGAGCATCAGACCAGCGGACATATTCGTTTTCACGGTACCGACGTAAGCCGTTTGCACGCCCGCGACCGTAAAGTGGGCTTTGTGTTCCAGCATTACGCGCTGTTCCGCCATATGACCGTGTTCGATAACATCGCTTTCGGTCTGACCGTCCTGCCTCGCCGCGAGCGTCCGGATGCGGCCACCATCAAAGCGAAAGTGACCAAACTGCTGGAGATGGTACAGCTTGCGCATCTGGCTGACCGCTTCCCGGCGCAGCTTTCCGGCGGCCAGAAGCAGCGCGTCGCGCTGGCGCGGGCCCTGGCCGTTGAGCCGCAAATTCTGCTGCTGGATGAGCCGTTTGGCGCGCTGGATGCGCAGGTGCGTAAAGAGTTACGCCGCTGGCTGCGTCAGCTGCATGAAGAGCTGAAATTCACCAGCGTCTTCGTCACCCACGATCAGGAAGAGGCGATGGAAGTCGCAGACCGCGTGGTGGTGATGAGCCAGGGGAACATCGAGCAGGTTGATGAACCAGAGCAGCTCTGGCGTGAACCGGCGACCCGATTTGTCCTCGAGTTTATGGGCGAAGTTAACCGGCTGCAGGGCACCATCCGCGGTGGGCAATTCCACGTGGGCGCACACCGCTGGCCGCTGGGATACACCTCCGCACATCAGGGGCCGGTCGATCTGTTCCTGCGTCCCTGGGAAGTGGACGTGAGCCGCCGGACGAGTCTGGATTCACCGCTACCGGTGCAGGTGCTGGAAGCTAGCCCTAAAGGGCACTACACCCAATTGGTGGTACAACCGCTGGGCTGGTATACCGAGCCGCTGACGGTGGTGATGCGTGATGACGAGCCGCCGTACCGGGGCGAACGCCTGTTTGTTGGGCTGCAGCATGCCCGTATTTATCATGGCAATGAGCGCATAGAGACGCGCGAGGATATTGCTCTGGCGGAGTCAGCCTGATAGGTTAATGACACGTAGTTTGACCGGAGGCGCTGCGCTTAGCCGGTCTGGAATATGATCTCCGTATGCCCGGAGCGCTGCGCGCCACCGGGCTTTTTATTGGACAGCGATCTTGAACACATTAGAACACACCATCGGCAACACCCCTCTGGTCAAACTTCAGCGCATGGGGCCGGACAACGGCAGCGAAATCTGGGTCAAACTCGAAGGCAATAACCCTGCCGGTTCGGTGAAGGACCGGGCTGCGCTCTCCATGATTGTGCAGGCCGAAAAACGCGGTGAAATTCAGCCCGGCGACGTGCTGATTGAAGCCACCAGCGGTAACACCGGTATTGCGCTGGCAATGATTGCCGCGCTGAAAGGCTATCGCATGACGTTGCTGATGCCCGATAACATGAGCCAGGAGCGCCGTGCGGCGATGCGCGCCTATGGTGCCGAACTGATTCTGGTCTCTAAAGAAGAGGGGATGGAAGGGGCGCGCGACCTGGCGCTAGCCATGGCCGAACGCGGTGAAGGCAAACTGCTCGATCAGTTTAATAACCCGGATAACCCGTACGCTCACTACACCACTACCGGTCCGGAAATCTGGCAGCAGACCAACGGGCGCATCACTCACTTCGTCTCCAGCATGGGCACGACAGGGACCATTACCGGCGTATCCCGTTTTCTGCGCGAGCAGGAAAAGGCGGTAACGATTGTGGGTCTGCAGCCGGAAGAGGGGAGCAGCATACCGGGTATTCGCCGCTGGCCGGCGGAATACATGCCGGGCATTTATAACGCCCAGTTGGTGGATCAGGTGCTGGATATTCATCAACGCGAGGCGGAGAATACGATGCGTGAACTGGCCGTGCGTGAAGGTATCTTCTGCGGGGTCAGCTCGGGTGGCGCGGTAGCGGGAGCATTGCGTGTTGCGCAGGCACATCCCGGGGCTGTCGTGGTGGCGATTATCTGCGACCGCGGCGATCGCTATCTTTCTACCGGCGTCTTTGGTGAAGAGAGTTATACGCAGGGGGCGGGGATTTAAGCGTCATGGAGATGATTTTATTCCGGGATAACACCCGGGCGCAGCAAACCGATATTGTCGCGGTACAGTCGCAGGTGGTTTACGGCAGCGTGGGGAACAGCATTGCGGTGCCGAACATTCGTACCCACCGGCTGACCGTCACTGCCGTGCCGACCGTGCTGTTCAGCAACACGCCGCACTACGATACCTTTTACGGTGGCGTGATCCCCGATGAGTGGTTCAGCGGGTATCTTAAGGCGCTGGAAGAGCGCGAGATCCTGCGCGAGCTTAAAGCCGTTACCACGGGCTACATGGGCAGCGCCAGCCAGATAAAATGCCTGGCGCAGTGGCTCACCGCGATCAAAGCGCAGCATCCTGACCTGCTGGTGTTGGTTGACCCCGTTATTGGCGATATTGACAGTGGGATGTATGTGAAACCTGATATCCCTGAAGCGTATCGGGAGTACCTGCTGCCACTGGCGCAGGGGATCACGCCTAACGTCTTTGAGCTGGAAGTGCTAAGCGGCAAACCGTGTCGTACGCCTGAAAGTGCTATAGCGGCAGCGCAGGGGTTACTTTCCGACACGCTGAAATGGGTGGCCATTACCAGTGCGCCGGTGGCGGACGATCCGGAGAATATTCACGTGGTGCTGGTTACCCGAGACGGTGTCACCGTCAGTGCGCATCCGCGTGTTGAAACGGACCTGAAAGGCACGGGCGATCTCTTCTGTTCAGAGCTGGTAAGCGGGATCGTTGAGGGCAAAACCGTTGCCGATGCGATTCGCATGGCAGGAGACCGCGTCACAGATGTGATGATTTATACGCAGTCGAAAGGCTACGACGAGCTTATCCTGCCCGCATAAACAAAAATGGCGCCCGAAGGCGCCATTTTTCTGTGCGGCAAGAATTACTTCTTGATGCGGATAACCGGGGTTTCACCCACGGTGACGCTGCCAGACAGTTTGATCAGTTCTTTGATTTCGTCCATGTTGGAGATAACAACCGGCGTCAGGGTAGACTTGGCTTTTTCTTCCAGCAGTGGCAGATCGAATTCAATCACCGGGTCGCCAACTTTAACACGCTGGCCTTCTTCCGCGATACGTTTGAAGCCTTCGCCTTTCAGTTCAACGGTGTCGATACCGAAGTGAACGAACAGTTCGATACCGCTATCAGATTCGATAGAGAACGCATGGTTGGTTTCAAAAATTTTACCGATGGTGCCGTCAACTGGAGCAACCATTTTGTTGCCAGTTGGTTTGATAGCAATGCCATCACCAACGATTTTCTCAGCAAACACTACATCCGGCACGTCTTCGATGTTGACGATCTCGCCGGAGAGCGGAGCAACAATCTCAATAGTTCCGGAGTCTTTCTTATCATCAGAAACCAGAGATTTCAGTTTATCGAACAAACCCATGATCTTCTCCTAAGCAGTAATTTGGGCCGCATCTCGTGGATTAGCAGATTGTTTTTTCTTCAATGAACTTGTTAACCAGCGTCATTAACTCGTCCGTTGTCGGTTGAGCAAGAGCCTGCTCTGCTAACACCTTCGCATCTTCGAAGTTCGTGTTACGGATAATCTTCTTAATGCGCGGGATGGAAATGGCGCTCATAGAGAATTCGTCCAGACCCATACCCAGCAACAGAAGTGTAGCACGTTCGTCGCCTGCAAGCTCACCACACATGCCAGTCCATTTACCTTCTGCATGAGAAGCATCAATAACTTGCTTGATCAAGTTCAGTACGGACGGTGACATTGGCTGGTAGAGATGTGAAATCATATCATTACCACGGTCAACTGCCAGGGTGTACTGCGTTAAATCATTGGTACCGATACTAAAGAAATCAACTTCTTTGGCTAAGTGACGAGCAATTGTCGCAGCGGCTGGGGTTTCCACCATCACGCCAATCTCAATGGACTCATCAAAAGCTTTACCTTCGTCGCGCAGTTCCTGTTTGTAGATTTCGATCTCTTTCTTCAGTGCACGCACTTCTTCAACAGAGATGATCATCGGGAACATGATGCGCAGTTTACCGAAAGCAGACGCACGCAGGATAGCGCGAACCTGATCGCGCAGGATCTCTTTACGATCCATCGCGATACGAATCGCACGCCAGCCCAGGAACGGGTTCTCTTCTTTCGGGAAGTTCATGTACGGCAGCTCTTTGTCGCCACCGATATCCATGGTACGGACGATAACCGCCTGAGAGCCACACGCTTCAGCCACAGCTTTGTACGCAGCAAACTGTTCTTCTTCAGTTGGCAGCGCGTCACGGTCCATGAACAGGAATTCAGTACGATAGAGACCCACACCTTCCGCGCCGTTGCGCTCAGCGCCATCGACGTCACGTACGGTACCGATGTTTGCGCACACTTCAACCTGATGACCGTCCAGAGTGATGGCAGGCAGGTCTTTCAGCTTAGCGAGTTCCGCTTTTTCAGTCGCAACCTGCTCCTGAACCGCGCGCAGTTTTTCGATCTCTTCGTTAGTTGGGTTGACGTAAACCACGTTGTTTACGGCATCCAGAATCAGATAATCGTCGTTTTTGACCTGAGAGGTGACGCTACCGGTACCCACAATGGCAGGCAGTTCCAGAGAACGCGCCATGATAGAGGTGTGGGAGGTACGCCCGCCCGCGTCAGTGATGAAACCGAGGACCTTTTTCAGGTTCAACTGTGCGGTTTCAGACGGGGTCAGATCGGCGGCAACCAGGATGACTTCATCCTGAATAGCGCTCAGGTCGATAATGGCCAGACCCAGGATGTTGCGCAGCAGGCGCTTACCGATGTCACGTACGTCAGCCGCACGCTCTTTCAGGTATTCATCATCCAGTTCTTCCAGGGCAGTTGCCTGACCTTCGATAACTTCATGCGCAGCAGCGTCTGCCGTCATGCTTTTATCTTTAATCAGGGCTATGATTTCCTGCTCCAGCTCCTCATCTTCGAGCAGCATGATGTGCCCTTCGAAGATGGCTTCTTTTTCTTCACCGAAAGTTTCGCCAGCTTTAGTCTTGATTGCTTCCAGTTGCGCAGATGCCTTGGCACGACCGCTCAGAAAACGTTCAACTTCCTGATCAACCTTGTCGGCAGAAATTTTTTTCCGGTCGATGACGATCTCGTCTTCTTTCAGCAGCAGTGCTTTGCCGAAAGCGATACCCGGGGATGCTAAAATGCCTGAAATCATAACCCTACCTTACTTGTGACTGATATTTAAAAGAACCCGGAAACTTACTCGAGCTCAGCCATCAGTTTTACCAGATGCTCAACTGCTTTCTGCTCGTCTTCACCTTCAGCAGAGATGGTGACAACGGTACCCTGAGTCAGACCCAGAGTCTGCAGTTTGAACAGGCTTTTTGCGCTGGCGCTTTTGCCGTTGGAAGTCACAGTGATTTCAGAAGTGAAGCCTTTCGCTTCTTTAACAAACTGAGCAGCAGGGCGGGTGTGCAGACCGTTCGGAGCGGTAATGGTAACTTCTTGCTGGAACATTGTATTTCCCCAACTTATAGGTTTAGTGTTGTGGAACTAAAGTCTAGCCTGGCGACTTAACTTTAGCCTGTATTGTTAGCGCTGACGTTTCGATCGTCATTAAACATTATGCAGCGAAAGCAAGACTTGAACCAAATCATAAAATCGATTCAGCAAGGCTATTTCGTTCACTGATTAATTTCACGCATCAAAATAATTGCTGGTTTAAATACCAGACCCAACGGGGTGAATCAATGCCAGGAGGGGTAAAACTTTGAAGCAGGCCACAAAAAAGCACCAAAAAAGGTGCTTTTTTACGCGTTATTAACATGCTGGCATTACTGTTGCAGTTCTTTTTCAGTGAACAGATCGGCAAACAGTGCGGTGCTCAAGTAACGCTCACCCGATGAAGGCAGGATAACCACAATATTCTTATTGGTAAAGGCCTCATCTTCCTGAAGTTTGAGCGCTGCCGCAACAGCAGCACCGGAAGAGATGCCCGCCAGAATACCTTCCTCGTCCATCAGACGACGTGCGGTAGAGATAGCTTCTTCGTTGGTGATGGTCACCACTTTATCAATAAGCTTCAGATCCAGGTTGCCCGGAATGAAGCCGGCACCGATACCCTGAATTTTATGTGGGCCGGGTTTGATCTCTTCGCCCGCCAGCGCCTGGGTGATCACCGGTGAGTCGGTTGGTTCCACGGCAACGGTGATCAGGTCTTTTTTACCTTTTGTGCCTTTTATATAGCGCGACACGCCAGTCAGGGTTCCGCCGGTGCCTACACCGGAGATAAATACATCAACCTGACCGTCGGTATCTTCCCAAATTTCCGGGCCGGTGGTCTTTTCGTGAATTTCCGGGTTCGCCGGGTTGCTGAACTGCTGCAGCAGCAGATATTTCGCCGGATCGCTGGCGACAATCTCTTCTGCTTTCTGAATCGCACCCTTCATGCCTTTGGCACCTTCGGTCAGCACCAGGTTCGCGCCCAGCGCTTTCAGCAGTTTGCGACGTTCGATGCTCATAGTTTCAGGCATGGTCAGCGTCAGTTTATAACCGCGCGCCGCCGCAACATAGGCCAGTGCGATACCGGTGTTACCGCTGGTTGGTTCAACCAGCTCAACGCCTGGCTTCAGCACGCCACGTTTTTCAGCATCCCAAATCATATTTGCACCGATACGGCACTTCACGCTGAAGCTCGGGTTACGTGATTCGACCTTCGCCAGAATGCGTCCATTACCGATACGGTTCAGTCGAACCAGGGGCGTATGACCGATAGTCAGCGAGTTGTCTTCATAAATCTTACTCATGGCCTGTCCTTAACTGTATGAAATTGGGATACCGTCCCAGCATACCTGTTGAACAGGTAGGGGGAAGTAAGGAATTCGCATATCTATATACTGCAAGGAAATAATGGGGATCAGTATGGAATAAGGGGCGGCATAAGCCACCCCCTTTTTACACATTTTTGCATTACTTCCATAACGCGTGCTTAGCACGGTAGCAGTCAACCCACATCGCCGTTGCGCCGCAAACGGCGACCGGCATGATGAACAGGTTGAGCACCGGGATCATGGTGAACAGACTGGTCAGCGCCCCGAACTGCATATTCGCGACTTTTTGCGTGCGCAGGGCGCTGCGCATCGTTTTGAACGGCACCTTGTGGTTATCGAACGGATAATCGCAGTACTGGATTGCCAGCATCCAGGCGCTGAACAGGAACCACAGCACCGGGGCCACCGTCTGACCGACGCCAGGGACAAAATAAAGGATAAGCAGCACAATGGCGCGGGGAAGATACCAGGCAAACTTCTGCCATTCGCGCTTCATGATGCGTGGGATATCTTTCATAATCCCCAGCATGCCCGTATCCGGCGGCGTTGCGCCGGTAAGACGTGCTTCCAGCTGTTCTGCCAGCAGGCCGTTAAACGGCGCAGCTATCCAGTTTGCAATCGTCGAGAAGAAGTAGCCGAACACCAGCAGCACAGAGATAACCGCTACCGGCCAGAGCAGGTAGTTCAGCCACTGCAGCCAGTCCGGCACATGGCTCATCAGCGAAGGGATCCAGCTCTCCAGTCTGGTGAACAGCCACCAGAACGCGCCGCCCATCAGGATAATGTTAATCAGCAACGGCAGAATGACGTAGCGACGAATCCCCGGCAGTGAGACCAGTTTCCAGCCCTGAGAAAAATACCAGACGCCGCTGCGCGGGGGAGAAGATGATGTTGAAACCATAACCAGGCTGTACTCCTTTTTTCACAACCAGTGGAATTGCCCGCCTATATTATCCACTTACGGACCAATGACCAGTTCGGAAATGTTCGAAAAAACAGCAAAAAGCACGATTTAGTTCATCTTTATGCTGTGAATGCTCTGCACACACTTGCACTTGACGTAAACGGCAAATACTCTTAGTGAGTAAATGTTTGCCGTGGTGGCAAGGTGTTAGAACAACAGAGAATATAATGATGCAGGATTTGCGTCTGATATTAATCATTGTTGGCGCGATCGCCATAATCGCTTTACTGGTACATGGTTTCTGGACCAGCCGTAAAGAGCGTTCCTCTATGTTTCGCGATCGCCCACTGAAGCGCATGAAGTCCAGTCGTGATGACGATGACAGTGAAAATGACATCGACGGAAGCGACGACGACGGCGTGGGTGAAGTTCGTGTTCATCGGGTCAATACTGCGCCCGGCGCGGCTCATGGGGAGCATGAAGCCCCTCGTCAGCCTCCGCAGCACCAGTATCAACCGCCGTATGCTTCTGCACAGCCGCGCCAGCAGGCGCCGCAGCCTGGAGAAGAGCCGGTGCGTCAGCCGCCGCAACAGCCTGTCCATCAGCAGCCTGCTGCGCCACAGCCGGTTCAGCAACAGCCTGTGCAGCAACCCGCGCCACAACAGCCTGCACAGCCGGTACACCAACCGCAGCAGCCTGTTCACGTGCAGCCTGCACCTCAGCCTGCGCCGGCCCCGCTCGTTGAACCAGAGCCCGTAGTTGAGCCAGAACCGGTTGTTGAAAAACCGCAGCGTAAAGAAGCGGTCATCATCATGAACGTGGCTGCGCATCATGGCACCCACCTGAATGGCGATGTCCTGCTTAACAGCATTCAACAGGCAGGTTTCAAGTTTGGCGACATGAATATTTTCCATCGTCACCTGAGTCCTGACGGTAGCGGTCCGGCGCTGTTTAGCCTGGCCAATATGGTTAACCCTGGCACCTTTGACCCGGAAATGACCGGTGATTTCGTGACGCCGGGTGTCACTATCTTCATGCAGGTGCCGTCCTACGGTGATGAACTGCAAAACTTTAAGCTGATGCTGCAGTCCGCACAGCACATTGCTGACGAAGTCGGTGGTGTGGTGCTCGACGATCAGCGTCGTATGATGACGCCGCAGAAACTGCGCGAGTATCAGGACCGCATCCGCGAAGTTAAGGAAGCCAACGCGTAATCATCGCGTTTACATCGACTCCTCCTCAACCCCCGCATGTCGGGGGTTTTTTCTCATTGATGGTGTGATATGGACTCAATCGAACAACAACTCACTGAACTGCGAACCACGCTTCGCCATCATGAATACCTCTATCATGTTATGGACGCGCCGGAAGTGCCGGATGCGGAGTATGACCGTCTGATGCGCGAGCTGCGCGAGCTAGAGGCGCAGCACCCGGAATTAATTACGCCCGACTCACCCACGCAGCGCGTGGGCGCGGAGCCGCTGGGTGCTTTCAGTCAGGTTCGTCATGAAGTCCCAATGTTGTCTCTGGATAACGTCTTTGATGAAGAGAGCTTCCTCGCGTTTAACAAGCGCGTGCAGGATCGCCTCAAAAGCAGCGACTCCCTGACCTGGTGCTGCGAGTTGAAGCTGGATGGTCTGGCGGTCAGCCTTCTCTATGAAAACGGTGTGCTGGTGCGTGCCGCGACGCGGGGTGATGGTACGACGGGTGAAGACATTACCACCAACGTACGCACCATCCGTGCGATCCCGCTGAAGCTGCAAGGGGATAATATTCCAGCCCGACTGGAAGTGCGCGGTGAGGTATTCCTCCCGCAGGTGGGCTTCGAGAAAATCAACGAAGAGGCGCGCCGTACCGGCGGAAAAGTGTTTGCTAACCCGCGTAATGCGGCGGCAGGCTCCCTGCGCCAGCTTGATCCCCGTATCACCGCGAAGCGACCGCTTACTTTCTTCTGCTATGGTGTCGGGATTCTGGAAGGCGGTGAACTGCCGGATACCCATCTCGGACGTTTATTGCAGTTTAAAGCGTGGGGCCTGCCGGTGAGTAACCGTGTTCAGCTGTGCGACTCCCCGGAAGCCGTGCTGGCGTTCTACCACAAAGTGGAAGAAGACCGTCCGACGCTTGGTTTTGATATTGATGGCGTGGTTATCAAGGTTAACTCACTTGCGCTGCAGGAGCAGTTAGGCTTTGTGGCGCGCGCGCCACGCTGGGCAGTGGCATTTAAATTCCCGGCGCAGGAGCAGATGACCTTTGTCCGTGACGTGGAGTTCCAGGTGGGCCGTACGGGCGCAATTACCCCGGTTGCCCGTCTGGAGCCGGTGCAGGTTGCCGGCGTGCTGGTGAGTAACGCCACGCTGCATAACGCCGATGAAATTGAACGTCTTGGCCTGCGCATTGGTGACAAAGTGGTGATTCGTCGCGCGGGCGATGTTATCCCGCAGGTGGTGAACGTGGTTGAGTCAGAGCGTCCTGACGATACGCGCGCCATCGTGTTCCCGACGCATTGCCCGGTATGTGGATCTGACGTTGAGCGCGTTGAAGGTGAAGCGGTGGCTCGCTGTACGGGTGGCTTAATCTGCGGGGCACAACGTAAAGAGTCACTGAAGCACTTCGTTTCCCGTCGGGCGATGGACGTCGACGGAATGGGCGACAAAATTATCGATCAGCTGGTAGAGAAAGAATATGTTCATACGCCTGCAGATCTCTTTAAACTGACCGCGGGTAAACTCACGGGTCTTGATCGCATGGGACCGAAGTCGGCCCAGAATGTGGTTAATGCCCTGGATGCTGCCAAAGAGACAACCTTTGCCCGATTCCTTTATGCGCTCGGTATTCGCGAAGTGGGCGAAGCCACGGCGGCGGGGCTGGCGGCGTATTTCGGTACGCTGGAAGCTCTGGAAAAAGCGAGTATTGACGAGCTGCAGAGAGTCCCGGACGTTGGGATTGTCGTCGCGACGCATGTCTTTAACTTCTTTGCCGAAGAGAGCAACCGCGAGGTGATCGGCAAGCTGCTGGAAGAGGGCATCAGATGGCCGGCTCCGGTCGTGGTCAACGCTGACGAGATCGACAGCCCGTTTGCCGGCAAAACGGTCGTGCTGACCGGCAGCCTGAGCCAGCTTTCACGTGATGATGCTAAAGCGCGACTGGTTGCGCTGGGCGCAAAAGTGGCAGGCAGCGTGTCGAAGAAAACCGACCTGGTTATTGCCGGGGAAGCCGCCGGTTCGAAGCTTGCTAAAGCTCAGGAGCTGGGCATTGAGGTTATCGACGAAGCGGAAATGATGCGCCTGTTAGGAGAGTAACGTGGAGAAAGAGCAGCTCGTTGAGATCGCCAACACGGAGATGCCATTCGGTAAATATAAGGGCCGCAGGCTGATTGATTTACCGGAAGATTATTTGCTGTGGTTTGCCCGCAAAGATGGGTTCCCGGCCGGACGACTGGGTGAGCTGATGGCTATCACGTTACTGATTAAAACCGAGGGGCTGACGCAGTTGGTTCAGCCCCTGAAACGTCCTTAAGCTTTCGCGGCGCGGGTCTCTTCCTGCGCCTGTTTTTCCGTCTGGCGTTTGTAACGACGCGCCAGCACCGCGCAGACCATCAGCTGGATCTGATGGAAAATCATCAGCGGCAGTACCATCATCCCTATCATTGAGGTCGGGAAGAGAATGTTTGCCATAGGAATGCCGTTCGCCAGGCTCTTCTTCGAGCCACAGAAGACAATGGTAATTTCATCGGCTTTGTTGAAGCCGCACTTGCGGGCCACAAAGACGTTTACGCCAATCACAATCGCCAGCAGAACAAGGCTGACCACCACGATAAACAGCAGCGAGCCTGCGCCCACCTTATGCCAGATGCCATTCACAACCGCTTCACTGAAGGCTGAATAGACCACCAGCAGAATCGATGACTGGTCGGTTTTTGAGATCCATTTTTTGTGCTTTGCAACAAACGCGCCCGTCCACGGACGAGAGAGATGGCCCAGCACAAACGGCAGCAGCAGCTGCAGACAGATTTTACCTACTTGTTCCAGGTTACCTTCCGCGCCGTGCATGTTCATCAGCAGACCCACCAGCAGCGGCGAAACGAAAATCCCTAACAGGCTGGATGCCGACGCTGAACAGACTGCGGCTGCGACGTTACCGCCCGCCAGAGAGGTAAACGCGATAGCGGACTGCACGGTGGCCGGCAGAATGCACAGATACAGGAAGCCGGTATAAAGGGCCGGGTCGACATTCACCGGCGCCCACCATGCGAACAGTACGCCGAGTACAGGGAAGAGGATGAACGTGCTGCACATCACCCACAGGTGCAGTCGCCAGTGGCTCCCCCCCGCAATAATGGCTTCGCGTGAGAGCTTTGCGCCGTGCATAAAGAACAACAGCGCGATGGCCGCGGTCGTCAGTCCTTCAAAAAAAGGAACGAACCCGCCCCGCGCAGGGAAGAAGGAGGCCAGTAATACCGTGACAACCAGAGTAAGCGTAAACGGATCAAGAATACGAAATAGTTTCATAATGACTCCTGAAAACAGATATCGCTATTGTGCTTTTTTCTATTTGAGAAATAAAATTGATTTATTGCATCCATTCATGAATTAAACAGATGAATTATTCCTTACGCCAGCTTCGCATCTTTGTCACCGTAGCCCATGCCCGCAGCTTCAGTCGGGCAGGGGAGATCATCGGCCTGAGCCAGTCCGCGGTAAGCCACAGCGTGAAAGAGCTGGAGAGCCAGACGGGTGTCCGGCTGCTTGATCGCACCACGCGTGAAGTCGTGCTCACGGAAGCCGGACAGCAGCTGGCTCAGCGCCTTGAACGGCTTCTGGACGAACTCAACAGTACGCTCAGAGATGTAGGTCGACTGGGACAGCAGCTGTCGGGTACCGTGCGGGTTGCGGCCAGCCAGACGATATCCGCGCACCTTATCCCGCAGTGTATTGCAGAGGGTAATCATCGCTATCCGGATATCGATTTTGTTTTGCATGACAGGCCGCAGCAGTGGGTGCTGGAGAGCATCCGTCAGGGCGATGTGGATTTTGGTATTGTTATCGATCCTGGTCAGGTGAGTGACCTGGAGTGTGAAATTGTGCTTTCTGAGCCGTTTCTGTTGCTTTGCCGGGACGACGATCCGCTAGCCGCGCAGCCGTCTGTTCTCTGGCAGGCGTTGCAGGGAGCGAACCTGGTATTACAGGATTATGCCTCAGGCAGCCGTCCGCTGATTGATTCTGCGCTGGTGACGCAGGGCGTTAAGGCGACCATTGTGCAGGAGATTGGACACCCGGCAACGCTGTTTCCCATGGTGGAGGCCGGCATAGGGATCAGTGTATTACCCGCCCTGGCGCTCCCTTTGCCGCAGGGAAGCCGTCTGGTCGTGAAGCGACTGACGCCTGCTATTGAGCGAAAACTGATGCTGGTACGGCGAAAAAACCGTTCGCTCTCCGGGGCTGCGCAGGCTATCTGGGAAGTGGTGCGTATCCAGGCGCAACGATTAACCGAGGCCCGTATACGCGATCCACTGTTTAACTCAACAGAGCGTTAGACGTAGATGTCTATTTGATGATTGTCTGATGCGTTTTTCGGACCTTCCACGTTGACCAGACTTTGCTCTTGTTTCTTCTGGGCTTCTTCCGCCTGCTGGCGCTGCAGCTGCGCGAGCTGTGCCTGCAGCACTTTGATTTGCACCTGGATAAGCTCCTGCTGTTTCTTCTTCTCTTCCGCACTGCCGGAACCGTTCGCAACCTCTTTTAGCTGTTGAGTCAGCTTGGTTATCTTGTCAGTGATGCGGCTGATCTGGGCAGCGATATCGTTGCCGCCGGAAGAACGACTCCCGCCACCGCTGGTTTGAATGGGCTGGGTTGTAGCCTGAATGGTCGTCATACTTTTTCCTCTCGCTGTAAAACAGAGGTATCGGCGCCAACGCAATTAGCTTGAGCAAAACTGCCATATCTGGCAGGGAAAGGTATTGATACCAAATCAGTATTGATGGTGCCGAGAAAGTGTATTGGAGGTAACCCGCAGGCTCCAGATATAAGACTAAGGTCATGCGATCGGTGATATCGCGATCTTAATTCTCAAGGAGCTTTTATGACCCTCTCGAATAATCCCTGGTTCTCTGCCGACATCATTCGTGCCGCTAAACCTGATTTCACTCCGCGGGTTGCGTTTATTCTCGGCTCAGGTCTTGGCGCGCTCGCCGAGCAGATTGTTGACGCTGTGGTACTGAGCTATGAAAAACTGCCGGGCTTCCCGGTGAGCACCGTTCACGGTCACGCCGGTGAGCTGGTGTTGGGGCATCTTGCCGGTGTTCCGGTCGCCTGTATGAAAGGGCGCGGTCACTTCTATGAGGGCCGCGGCATCGCCGTCATGACCGATGCAATCCGCACCTTCAAACTGCTGGGCTGCGAACTGCTGTTCAGTACCAATGCCGCCGGTTCGTTACGTCCGGAGGTTGAACCGGGAAGCCTGGTTGCCCTCTGCGACCACATCAACACCCTGCCGGGTACTCCGATGGTCGGGCTGAACGATGACCGTTTTGGCGACCGTTTTTTCTCGCTGGCCAATGCTTATGACGCAGATTGCCGTGCCCTGCTGCAGACCGTGGCGAGCGAGAAGGGCTTTCCATTGCATGAGGGGGTGTTTGTCTCTTATCCAGGCCCTAACTTCGAAACTGCGGCTGAGATCCGCATGATGCAGATCATCGGCGGAGATGTGGTGGGAATGTCAGTGGTGCCGGAAGTGATCTCGGCGCGCCACTGTGGCCTGAAGGTGGTCGCCGTTTCGGCCATAACCAACCTTGCTGAAGGTCTGAGCGATGTAAAACTGTCGCATGAACAAACGCTTGCCGCCGCCGAACTCTCTCGCCAGAACTTCATCGATCTTATCTGCGGTTTTCTGCGCCAGCTTGCCTGAGCGAAACAACATCGTGGCCCGTGAGGGTCACTCTGCTATAAGGAATCGGGTATGAACATCACGACGCGCTTAAAGATGATGTCCTTTATGCAATATTTTATCTGGGGAAGCTGGCTCGTTACTCTCGGCGCTTACATGATTAACACCCTGGGTTTTTCCGGCTCTGACGTGGGTATGGTCTACAGCTCGAAGGGGCTTGCCGCGATCGTGATGCCCTCGCTGGTGGGCATTATTGCCGATAAGTGGCTGCGGGCAGATCGTGCATACGTGATTTGCCATCTCGTCTGTGCCGTTGCGCTTTGCTATGCCGCGCAGGTCAATGAACCGGGGCTGATGTTCTGGGTCATGCTGGTTAATGCCATGGCCTTTATGCCGACCATTGCGCTATCGAATACCCTTTCCTACTCCTGTCTTGAGCAGGCAGGGCTGGACACGGTGACCCATTTTCCAACGGTGCGGGTCTATGGCACGGTAGGCTTCATTGTGGCGATGTGGGCCATAAGCCTGATGGGGGCAGAGTTAACCAACATTCAACTCTACATTGCTGCTGCCGCGTCGCTGGTTCTGGCGCTCTATTCACTGACGTTACCGGCCATTCCGGTGGCGAAGAATAAAACCTCATCGTCGCTGACAAGCAAACTTGGCCTGAATGCGTTCGTCCTGTTTAAACAACCCCGAATGGCGGTGTTCTTTTTGTTTGCGATGCTGCTGGGCGCCGTGCTGCAAATCACCAATACTTTCGGTAGCCCCTTTCTGCATGATTTTGCGCGTAATCCGGCGTATGCGGAAAGCTTTATCGTTAAATATCCTTCTATTTTGCTCTCCGTCTCGCAGATGTCAGAGGTGCTGTTCATCCTGACCATTCCTTTCTTCCTCCGACGTTTTGGCATAAAAACCGTGATGCTGATGAGCATGGTGGCCTGGATGCTGCGGTTTGGACTCTTTGCGTATGGCGATCCTTCCGCGACAGGCGTCGGGCTGTTGATGCTGTCAATGCTGGTCTACGGTTGCGCGTTCGACTTCTTCAACATCTCCGGTTCGGTGTTTGTCGAACAGGAGGTAAGCGCTGATATCCGCGCCAGCGCGCAAGGGCTGTTTATGACGACCGTTAACGGTATAGGTGCTTATTTCGGATCGGTATTGAGCGGCGCGGCGGTAGATTATTTCTCCGTGGACGGGGTGAAAGACTGGCAGACCATCTGGCTGGTATTTGCGGCGTATGCGTTGGTGCTCGCCGTGGTATTTTATTTCAGCTTTAACTATCGCCACACCAGTAAAAACAGCGAGTTGCGCACAGTTGCGCATTAAAGTTTTCCCGGCAGGCGGTGAAAGGCTTTAAGGTGGGAGCATAAGTGTTATCGCCAGGATATGTGTTGATGGAAAGCGTCTACCGAACCGACCTCAAGCTGCTGCGCTATTTTCTGGCCGTCGCTGAGGAACTTCATTTTGGACGGGCTGCGGCCCGTCTCAATATGTCGCAGCCGCCGTTGAGCCTGCATATAAAAGAGCTGGAAAGTCAGCTCGGTACCTTACTGTTTATTCGCCACTCACGAAGCGTCGCCTTGACCCATGCGGGTAAAGTATTGATGGAAGAGTCCCGTCGACTGCTTGCCAGCGTAAACCAGGCACTGGCGCGGGTCGAACAAATTGGACGGGGTGAGGCGGGGCGGATTGCGCTGGGCATTGTCGGTACCGCCATGTGGAGCGAAGTGCGCACGGTCATGCGCACATTTTTGAAAGAGCATCCGAACGTTGATGTCGTCTTTCGCGAAAAGTCGCCGGGAATGCAAATGGCGCTGCTGGAGCGTCGGGAGCTGGATGTCGGGATCTGGCGAATGGCAACCGAGCCCACCGCAGGGTTTACCAGTATCCGCTTACGGGATGCGGCGTTTCTGGTTGCGCTGCCGGAGGATCACCGGCTGGTGGGGGAAAGCGCAATTGCGCTCACCGAACTGCAGAATGAGTACTTTGTCACTATGCCGTCTGCGCATTCTGACTGGTCGTTCTTACAGCGAGTGTGTCAGCAGGCCGGTTTTTCACCGATGATAGTGCGTGAAGCCGATGAACCACAGACGGTGCTGGCAATGATCAGCATGGGAATGGGGATTACGTTAGCTGCTGACAGCTATGCGCAAATGCAGTGGCCCGGTGTGGTATTTCGTCCATTACAGGTACGTATACCGGCAGATTTGTATGTGGTGTATGACGAGAAGCAGGCGACGCCGGCGATTAAGTCGTTGATAGCAACGTTGACGGAAGAGTGATGTTATACCGCAGATAGCAAAAAAGCGCCTTTAGGGCGCTTTTTTGCATTGGTGGGGCGTGCAGGATGACTCGCTTCGCTCGCCCTTCGGGCCGTCGCCGTAAACGGCTCCGTTGCCTCACTGCGTTCGGCTCGGACCTGCTGCAGGTTCGAATCATCCATACCGCAGATAGCAAAAAAGCGCCTTTAGGGCGCTTCTTTACATTGGTGGGTCGTGCAGGATTCGAACCTGCGACCAATTGATTAAAAGTCA